>Ga0181524_10000587_pt1 | contig 43818 bp, 44 predicted proteins | sample PEATcosm2014_Bin_34_FD_119761 | JGI IMG/M metagenome (GOLD analysis project Ga0181524, IMG submission 119761) | Peatland microbial communities from MTU Mesocosm Facility, Houghton, MI, USA - PEATcosm2014_Bin05_60_metaG | ecosystem: Environmental > Terrestrial > Soil > Wetlands > Peat | place... | reverse complement strand
TGCCATAATCCGGACAAGGAGTGCGCCGGTTAGACTTCATCGCCAGCCTTGCCCCCGAGATCTTGCATGTCCAATACCTGAGTAAAGATGTCCAGTGTTGGGATAGATGCAGAACGTCGCCTGTGCGAATATGGGCGAGTCATGCAAAGAATCAGGCCCATTGCGCGAAGGAAAGGCTCGTGGCTCGGACGTCAAGTCAAAAGTCGCTTTCTGTGAGGGCCCAAAGCAGAAAGAAAACAATGAGAACGACATGTTTAAGTAGAGTGGCCGGGTGCGCGGTCGGAATCACGCTGATGTGCGTTGGTGCTGGTCGGGCCGCCATTTACAACCCCACCACCGATTTCAGTGTCACCCAAAACCAAAATGTCAATGGCGTTTGGTCGTATGGTTATGAAAATGCTTCGTTCGGCAACTTTCAGTTGATGAACTACAACGAGCCCGCGAGCGGCACACCGCTGGGCTGGAGGGTTTTGCAGTATCAGGACAGCGGGAACATATGGGTCAATACCGCTACCTACTCCCAGTATGGAGTTTCGCCCGGTCAGTTGAGTTTACATCCCAACGAAGACGGCACCCCGACAGTACTTCGATGGACAGCTCCCAGCGCCGGGTCTTTTACGATAAACGGGCAGTTCTTGGCCGGCGACGGCGGGACGCCGGATATCGCTGTCCTTGTCAACGGCACCAAAGTCTGGACCGGCAATAACGCCGGATCGTTTAACCTGAACGGCAGCATTGCCGCGGGTGGAGACATCGATTTTGCAGTTTATTTCGATTCTAGCGTCAGGAACTGGTACAACGACAACACGCCTCTGGTAGCCACAGTCAACTTCTCGCCAGTCCCCGAGCCAACGACGATGGTCGCCGGCCTAGGTGCGATCGGCCTGGTGTTGGCCGGCATGGCCCGCTCTCGCCGCTCCTCGATTGCATAGGCGGCGGAGAGTTGCATGTCGTGGCCTCTACGCGAGCGGGGCGAAGCAGGGCCAAGTCCCGGAGGGACGACATGATAACAGCCCAGCAAGGCCCGCCGGAGCGTAGCGCAGGCGGGCCGCCGCCCTGGGTAGATGCGGCCGCACCTCTGCCTCCCTTTTTTTCGAGTTTTGTTTTTCCGGGCTTCCAGCCCGGAAAAACAAAACTCGAAAAAAAGGGAGGTATTCATATCGGGTTCCTTGCCCAGGGTGGCGCTCCGCTTGCCCTGGGCTGGTATGAGTCAGACCTTTGGCCTGAGGGCGGTGGATACGATAAGTTCCCCTCAACGCGGAAGGCGGACGATGCAGGTAATGACAAGCGCCGAAATGTTGAGCCATTGTCGGATGTCCCTCCGGGACAAGCACCTGGCCGGGGCTCGGAAGCGCCTGTTTGCATTCAAGGCCTCGTGCATAAGTCGCAGTCGAGCCGTCCGAGCGGACCATCACCGGCAGACAAGCAGGGCGGCACAGTACAGAAGTCAGCCATGAATTATCATATTTCGGACAAACAACGGGCCAGTTGAACTTGGGCCACTGCCCGCCCCTGAAACCTCGCATGTCCAATTTGTGAATAAACCTGTCCGGCGAGCGGATTGACGCGGAACGGCCGTTGAGAGAATATCAGGCATTGGAATAGAATGGCATTTGAATGACAATAATATGAAAAAACTACAATTGGCGATTATGGGGGCTGCGATGGTTATCGCTGCTCAGGCACAGGCCGCTGTGGTCTTCGACATAACATTCTCCGACGGCGGTGTTAACACCGGCAGTGGCGAGATAACGGCCAACCTTGTTGGCGGCGGCGTTTACCGGGCCGTCAGTGGAACGTTTACTATAAGCTCAGGAGGCATTCTTGATCCGATTACCTATAACCTGATACCGGGAGACAACCCCGTCGCTCAGAACATCGCTGGTAGTGGCGGTCTCAATCTCTCTGGTGACAACCTACCTACCCCGGTAACCCGTTCCTCGACGGCGGCGGACTGGTTTTCAATACCTCAGCGGGAAACAACGGCCCTGTGATCAATCTCTGGGGAAACAGTGCGAACTCCTACACCCTGGTTGGAACGTCCGATCAACTTGGTAATCCCTATGGATCAAGTCGCCAATATGGTCAGGTGGGTGGAAACGCAACGATTTCCGTCGCTCCTGTTCCCGAGCCCACGACGATGGTCGCCGGCGTAGGCGCGATCGGTTTCGTGTTGGCCGGCATGGCCCGTTCTCGCCGCTCCTCGGTCGCCCGGATGGGCAAGTAAGCCAGGTTGGCGAACGCTCTTTCCGCAAGGCAGGCCCCAAAGGCCTGCCTTTCTTTTTTGCCCCCCCTCAGCCGGAGGGCAGGGTGTTGAATCTTCACTGGAAAGTTCATTCCATTTTTGAGCCCACGTCGGACGACGGAGCAGAAAGCGCGGGCATACCGCGCACTCCTGGACGCTATCGCGTTCAACCGGCGCACCCGGGATACCGACAGGTTTTGGAGCGCGGCGCGACAGCGCGGCTTTCGGAGAGTCGCGCGAGAATCCCGGCATCCCGGATTCTATCGGCGTCCCGTCCAAAAGCGGAACTGTCGTTCCGCACTCCAGGACGCTTCGCGATTTCGGTCGCACGCCCCTGCCTCCGCCAAGCGTTTGGAGTGCGGCGTATTCCGGCGCCTTTGGGCGCCGCGGTGAGAATTGTGCGTGAACTTTTTCCCGAGAAACGCCGATAGATTCAACACCCTGGGCGGAGGGGTGATGGGCAGCCCGTGTATTCGACCACCGTTTCGAGGATGATGAGGTGGGCACGCCGCCCTCTGGGTCTGCCTTCAGCCGGAAGGCGGTCTGAATTGTGATCAAAGATGTCCAGCGATTGGATAGATGCAGAAACGTCGCCTGTGCGAATATGGGCCAGTTGCACAAAAAACCAGGCCGGTCGCGTGAATGAATGGTTTGTGGCTCGGACGTCGATCCGGAAACCGCTTCCTGCGAGGGCCAAAGCCAGAAAGAAAACAATGAAAACAAAATGGTTAAGTCGAGTAGCCGGCTGCGCGGCGGGGGTCATGTCGATCTTGCCGCTCGCTGCCTCCGCAGGCGTAAACCTGGTCAACGATCCCGATTTCTCGCAAGTTGCGGTGTCGGGTTCGTTCACGACCTACGGAGTCGGCACAATGGGGGGCTGGACGGTTTCTGCGGGCAGCGTGGATCTCATCGGGAACTACTGGCAAGCGCCGCCAGGTGGAGGCCAGTCGGTTGATATGTCCGGGAATCAGAATGGTACGATCTCTCAGTCGATCACGCTTGGCGCGGGCACCTACAAATTGACATTTGCCGAGTCGGGCAACCCTGACGGGCCGCCCAGCCTGAAACAATTGTTGGTGGGTCTCGGTGGTGCGCCAGCACAGGAATTCGATTACACCATCGGGGCCAATGGCCGTGGTAACATGCAGTGGATCACCCAAACAGCGTATTTCACGGTTTCCGGCGGGAACGGACTTCTCCAATTCCAAGACATCTCAAGTGGTGCCGGTTTTAACAATCCAGTCGGCCCAGTTGGCACGACTCCCTGGGGCGCGGTCATCGGTAATGTCAGCCTCACAGCCGTCCCCGAGCCGACCACCGTGGTCGCCGGCGTAGGCGCGCTCGGCTTGGTGTTGGCGAGCATGGCCCGTCCCCGTCGCTCCTCGGTCGCGCGGATCGGCAAGTAACCCAGGCTTCCGAATCTTCTTAACGAGAAAGGCAGGCGTCAAAAGCCTGCCTTTCCGTTTTTCGCTCCAAGTAGTACCCGAGCCCGCGGCGCTGGCCGCTGCCGCCTTGCTGTTGATGCTGCCGCTTGGAGCGAGTGTCCAGCGGATTCTGCGCAAGAGCCGCACCGCATAGCCCAGAGAGAAAAGCGAAGAGGGCGTCAGTTCCTTGCACTCAACGGGCCGGCTGATGCCGCCGGCCCTTTTGTTTATCCCTCTGGTCTGAGAAAGGTCAGGCTTTCTGGAAAGGGCTGCGGCCGCCCGTCCTCCTGGAGGTCCGCACCAGGGTCCAGTGTCCTCAGAGTGCTTGAAGTTATCCCGGACCCGAATGGAATTCAGTCGTTGCTTGAGATAGACGGGTTGAATAGCAGGCGCCTCTCGCACGTCAACTCGCGAACGATTCTGTTTTGTGGAGACCGAACCTATCCAGATATAGGGTCAAACCATAGATTAGGAATACGAGGAAAAAACCGCAGCTTGGCTGCGCATCAAGGCGTGAAGGCGGGCGTCGGCGCTTTTGGAGGCGCCCAAATGCTGTGGCGCCCCGGGCTGTTTCGTGACGGATGAAGGCTGACGTTTCTTTGGTGGAGGGGTGAGGAGGTCTCGTGTTCGCGCGAACAATCTGACTTGATGTCCCGGAGGTAATGAGGTTCTCAAGAGGGCATCCAGATCCGTGCTGACAGCTTCAAAGGAGATCACCCGGACTGCCCACGAGGCTGCTCCGGGCGGCTCCATCGTCACGGCTTTTATTGGCGGTTCTGCAAACCCGCCGGTAAGGAGCGCTTTCGGGTGCAGCGCCTTTTGTGCGTGATCTGCGGGCACACCGTTTCGGTGCTGCCCGGCACGCGGCTGACTTATCGGCCGCTGGAGGTCGGGCGCCTCCAGGGATTTTTCGATACCCAGGCGGGGATCCGTTGTGGACTGGACCCTCCGCCCGGGCTGGTCGAGGCTGGCTGCTTGCAGCGAGCCTGGGACCGCTTGCTGACCAGAGTGAACACGCTCAAAGAGTCCTTTGGCCAGCTACTACCGTCCGAGCTTCACGCCGCTGAGCAGCTCTGGAAAGAGTTGCGGCGCGGCGTGGGTTCGGCGGAGCAGATGTTGCGGTTTTTGGCTCGTTCCTGCAAGCGCTCGCTCCTGGGCGATTACGCCTGTTTGCGGGCGGCCTTGTAGCGGCCCGCATTGGCGGTTTGGCTCGTGGTGGCTCTGAGGTGGCTCCCGGAGGATTACCATCCCACGAAAGGGTTTTGTTCTCCGGCGCTTTCCGGCGGCCTAAAACAGTCCCCATGAAAAACGAACCGCAAACTTCGCCGGCGCAGGCGCTCGCCTTGGAGCGTTTTGCCTTCATCACCCCAATTCAGGAGCTTTTACGCCAGGGTTTTCTCCTCTCGGTGGCCCTGGAGCAGGTGAGCCTTCGTCCCATGACCTTGCCCGACGGCAGCCAACGGCTGCGCGCCCGCCGCACCATCGAGGATTGGGGGTATGACTACCAGCACGGCGGCTTCGCCGCGCTGAGTCCTAAGGAACGCACCGACAAGGGCCAACCCCGCATCCTCAGCCCGCAACAGCAAAAATGGGCGCTCGAACAGACTCAGGCTCATCTGGCCGTGCCAGTCAAGGTGCTCTACCGGCGCTGGTTCGAGCAGGACCCTCAACTGCCCTGGCTCAACTCCATCTACCGCTTTCTCCGCGAACATGAACTGCACACTAAGGCGCGCCGGGCCCAACTGCGCCAACCCCTGGGTGGGGCCACCAAGTGCTTCGAGGCGCCTTTTGTCCATGACCTCGGATGACCGACTTCTCCCCGGGGCCCTATTTGCAACCCGCCCAGGGCGGCAAGGCCCTGCCCACCTTCTTGTGCGTCATCCTCTACCTCCAGCGCGAAATCCGCGCTGAGCGTCGCAACATCGGCGCCCTCAAGGTCTCCAACCTCCTCCATCGCGACCGTTTCGAGGAGGACCTCAACCTCAGCCGGGTCCGGCTTAGCGCCCCGCCACCGGCCAAAACCCCAATGGCGCTACGGCCGCCGACCTGTTCGCCCGCCCAGCAGGAGCGGGGCCGCCAGCGCGCCTTGGAACAACTGCGCCAACTTAAAGAAACCCTCCGCTAAAGCCGCCTATGCCACTGGAACTTTCCGTCCTGGAAAAGCTCGACATCGCTCACCGCCTGGTGGCCGAAGTCCTTGGTCAAGCGCCCCAGCTCTACGACTGCCCTCTGGACCAGGCTTTGCTGGTCCTGGAGTTATCCCTCAAACGCGCCCGCCGCTCGCCGCAAATGCGCCTGCGTCTGGCACAGGATCGCCGCCACGAGGCATTCCTGTTCTGAGTCCCAGGCGCCCCATTGCGACGAAACTCCACGCGATTAAACCTCAAAAACCCCCACACCCCATTGTGTAAAAACCTCCACGGGCCAAACCGACATGACTACCACACAAAAGCCCGCCATCGCTTCCCGTTTCACCACGAAATCAGATGGAAAAAGTCCACCGAAAGAGCGCGGAACGCTACATCAGGGTGGATCGTGTCTGCGAAGCAAAGGGCGTCTGCCCGGCCGAAGTTCAAACATCGGCGTCCTGAGCGGAGCGATGTCCGTCCGGGACGGTCAGTATGTTGTAGGCTTAAGGTATTCGTTGACCAGGCTGGGGGTGATCTCAACCTGATGGGCCCAGGCCCACTTGAGCGTCTCGGCGTGTTGATCGGCGAACACGACATTGAACAGGCCGCCATGCCGGATTTGGTTGCGCGACGTGAGCCAATCCCGTCGACAATCATTTCCATTCCACTCGACAGCGAGCGTATCTGGGAGGGTCCTGTCTATGAGCAGGATCTTTTTGGCCGGATTCACGACCGCCGTTTGGCGTGTGCCGGGGGGACCCTGGGAAGTGTAGTCAAGAAGCTCGTTTATATCGTAAGTGACGCGGCTCAACTGGCCGGTCTGCCCCGTGTCGGGGCACCAATAGACCGGGTAGAGATTGGTCTGCTGCGGATCGGCCAGGATTCCAGGCCCAACCCCAGGGATCGAAAAAGTTTTGGAGGGGTCGGGAAGATAAACCCGGGGCAGACTCGTGACGTAAGTAAAAGCCGAACCCGCCTCGGCATGAATGGGGCTGGCGATGCCATTGAGCGGGTAGGCCCCGTCCTCGAATGCACACCAGTTGTCGATGGTCAGGATACCAGGACCGGCAAAGATGGACGGGGGAAAGTAATAATCGTGGTCGTCGGCATAGAAGCCGATGCCGAGCCCCAGTTGGTGCATGTTGCTTCGGCAGAGCGCCAGCCGGGCTTTTGCCTTCGCCCTGGCCAAGGCAGGAAGCAGAAGGGCGGCGAGGACGGCAATCACCGCGATGACCACCAGCAGTTCGATCAAGGTGAAGCCGTGGCGGGCAGCGGCTGGCTTTGGCGCGGCGGTCCGCCCTTGGCCCGATGCCGATTGCTGACGAAGTCTTCTCAGGTTCGAGATTGGGTTGAAAACCGGGCTGCTGACGAAGAGGCCCGAAAGCGCGGCCCATGAAATGGACCGCCGGGTCCTCCGACCGACAAAGACACAGTTTTCATATTCAATCATTACAAGAAGCATTCGGCTCGAAAGGTTACAAAGAGAATTCGCACCTTATCGAGCGCGGCGGTCACCGTAGGACGAAAACCGTTAGAAACGGTTGAGATTCGCTCGTTCGGCTCGTAACACCGCGCTGAAGCGGCGGTGTCAATGAGACTCGGGGGGAGGTCGACAAAGCTGAAATGCGCCCGACTCCTTTCCTTCGCCGGCGTGACTTTGGGGCAGGCCGCGACTTTACAATCTTGCCCGGGAATCCGCCGTCCGTATAATTTGCGGATGCTGGACATAAAGCTGATTCGGGAGAGGCCCGATTTTGTGCGCCAACGCCTCGCCAGCCGGGGGGCAGGGGATGACGCCCGCATTGATGAATTGCTGATGCTCGACGGGCAGCGGCGCGAGGCATTGCGCGAGGTCGAGTCGCTCAAGGCGCAGCGCAACCGGGTCACGAAGGAAATCGGCGCGTTCATGGGCCAAAAGAAGTTCGCCGAGGCGGAGGCCAGGAAGAACGAGACGCGGGATTTGGGCGCGCGGATTACGCAGTTGGACCAGGCGGCGGCGGCGGCGGGAGCGGCCCGAGAGCAATTGATGCTTCGGATGCCGAATTTGCCGCACGAATCGGTGCCGGCAGGCAAGACGGCCCAGGACAACCCGGTGGTTCGCGTCCACTTGGAGAAGCCGGTGTTCCCGTTTCAGCCCAAATCACATGTCGAGCTTTGCGAGAGCCTGCGGCTGGTCGATTTCGCCCGGGCGGCCAAGATCTCGGGCAGCGGTTTTGTCCTCTTTACCCACTGGGGCGCCCGGCTCGAGCGGGCCCTCATCCAGTTCCTCCTGGACCTTCACACCCGCGAGCACGGCTACACCGAAGTCTCGCCCCCGTTCATGGTCGGACCCCAATGCCTCGAGGGAGTGGGGCAATTCCCGAAGTTTGCCGACCAATATTACGCCGTGCAGGAGGGCCTGGATGCCGCCACGCTCGGCAGACTCTACCTCATCCCGACGGCCGAGACACCGGTCGCCAACCTCCATCGCGAGGAAATCCTCGCGGAGAGGCAATTGCCGATCTGTTACTGCGCCTACACACCCTGCTTCCGCGGAGAGGCCGGCGCGGCGGGCGTTGGAACGCGCGGCATGATTCGGGTGCATCAGTTCGACAAGGTCGAGCTGATCAAGATTGTCAAGCCCGAGCACGGGTATGAAGAGCACGAGAAAATGCTGGAGGATGCCGAGCGGGTCTTGAAAGCGCTGGGCTTGCATTATCGGGTCGTTCTGCTCTGCTCGGGCGACATGGGGTTCGCCAGCGCCAAGACCTACGATATCGAGGTCTGGGCGCCGGGCCAGGGAAGCTATCTGGAGGTTTCGAGCGTCTCGAATTGCGAAGATTTCCAGGCCCGCCGCATGAATCTCCGCTTCAAGAGCGAAACGGGTGAGAACCGGTTTCCGCACCTCTTGAACGGGAGCGGCACTGCTTTGGCGCGCCTGTTCGTGGCGCTGGTCGAGACCTGCCAGCAAGCCGACGGGAGCCTCCTCATCCCCCCTCCGTTGAGGGACTATCTCAAGGCCGAAAGGATTTGCGCTTGAGGCTCCTCCTGGCCAGCAGCGAAGTCCATCCGTATTCAAAAACCGGCGGGTTGGCCGACATGGCGGGAGCATTGGGCAAGGCCCTCGCGCAGGCCGGGCACCGCGTAGGGCTTGTGACCCCTCTTTACCTGGGGGTTCGCGAGCGATTTGGCGGACTCAAGCCGCTGGATTTTCCGCTGGATTTTCCGCTCGGCCTGGCCCGGTTCCACGGCGAGGTGTGGACTTTGGAACCGCACCCGGGCTTGACTGTCTATTTCATCGATCAACCCGAGTTTTACCAGCGGTCCTCGCTTTACCAGACCCACGGCGCGGATTACCCGGACAACGCCGAGAGATTTCTGTTCTTCTCCAAAGCCATTGCGCACCTGGCGCTGCACCTGGCCTGGGAACCGGAGGTGCTCCACCTCAATGACTGGCAGACTGGCTTTGCGGCGCTCTTCATTCGGCATCAGCGGCGCCAGCCCGAGGGCAAGGGCGTGCCGGCGACCTGCATGACCATCCACAACCTCGCTTACCAGGGCCAGTTCCCGCCAGGCCAATATGCCCTGGCCAACTTGCCGTGGGACTATTTCAACCCCGATGGCGTTGAGTTCTATGGCAAGGTCAATTGCCTCAAGGCCGGCATTGCCTTCGCCGATGTCATCACCGCCGTCAGCCCCGGCTACGCCCGGGAAATCACCACCGACCAATTCGGCTGCGGGTTGGATGGGCTGCTGCGCCGGCGGCAAGACGCACTCTTCGGCATTCTCAACGGCGTCGATTACCAGGAATGGGATACCACTAACGATCCTTTTCTTCCGCACCCATACAGCCTCCGGGACCTCAGCGGTAAGTTGGCCGGCAAACTCGAGTTGCAGAAGGAATTTGGGCTGCCGCCCAACGCAGCCGTGCCCCTCTTTGGCAACATCGGACGGCTTGTCGGGCAAAAAGGGATCGACATCCTCCTGGGCGCCCTGGAAGAGATGGTCAGCGCCAATCTTCAATTCGTCCTCCTGGGCACTGGCAGCCCCGAATTCGAGCGGGCCTGCCAGGACCTTGCCCGGCGGTTTCCGTCCCAGGTGGCAGTGCGGATTGGATTCGACGAGCGCCTCTCGCACCGGATCGAAGCCGGGTGCGATTTCTTCCTGATGCCTTCCTGTTTCGAGCCGTGCGGTCTCAACCAAATGTACGCCCTGCGCTACGGCGCCATCCCCATCGTCCGAGCCACCGGCGGGTTGGACGACACGGTGGTTGATGCGAGGGAGGACGCGCCGCGCGCCGATGGCATCAAGTTCAACGAATACTCGGCCCAAGCCCTCGCCAAGGCCATCCGCAAGGCCCTGGTGTTGTTTCAGGAGCCGGAAGCCCTCGCCCATTTTCGCGCCAATGCAATGACGGTCGATTTTTCCTGGGCCCGCACCGCTGACAATTACCTCGCCGCCTACAAAAGGGCGATGCAGCCTCAGGAGCACTTATAGGCCCCAAGGGCGGGCGCCTGGGGATTGACCTCCGGGCCGAAGTAACGCAGGCAGACGAGCGGTTCTGTTTGGCTGGTGTTTTCAAAGGTCAGGCCGGCCCGCGCGCCCTCTTCGGAGCAGAAGTACTCGTCCTCGGTCAATTCGGTGAAGCGGATCAGTTTGGGGCTGTTGAGGGGTTGGCCGTTGATCTTGCCTACACCCTGAACGCAGATCAGGCCGGAGGCGCCGTTGTCTTTGACGAGGCAGTTGACGCCCGGTTCCACCGTCAGTTCTTTGGCGCTGAAGAGTTGCTCACCGTTGATCTTGCCGTAAACAATCCAGCGGTCCACGTAGCCCTTGTCAGCCGTGCCGTTGTCGGCAATCGGTTCGAGGTAGTGGTTGTCCTTGAAGTTTGGGTCGACGTTGGCTTCCCAGTCAATTTGCTCCACGATGAAGTCCAGGTCGTGGTGTTTGTTCTTGGGCATGTCCTTGACCAGCAGGTCCCAGGGAACATAGCGGCCCTCGACCATGCTTTGGTACATGCCGAAGACGTCGCTGCCCCACTGGGGTTCATAAGTGCAGAGGGAGCCGGGGGCGTGGAGGATGCATGGGCCGACCAGCCAACCGGTGCCGGGCTTGAGCCGATACGCCTTCGAGAGGTCCAGGATGCCATTGTCTCCTTTGTTCCAGTCCTCGAGGCATTTTCTGACCTGGGCCTTGGTGGTGCCGGGTTCGAGGCCAAAGAACGTGTAGGGGAAATTGTCTCCAATGTAATTGTGCTGGGGGGGAAAGTAGTAGGACTCGGGTTTGCCCTCCTGGCCCACGAGCTTGGCCTGGGCGGCGTTTTGGTGCATGTGGTGAGGAATCGGCCCCATGTTGTCGAAGAACTTCGAATAGACCGGCCAGCGGCCATACTTTTTCCAGATGGCCTTGCCCACGAGCGTGGCGCCGCAGTCTTCGACCGCCTTGCGCAATGTGAATCGTTCCTTGGAGGTGACACAGTAGCTCAGGCCCTCGTCGGGCACGCGGCCTTCGTTGGCGGCTTCCGTGGTGGAGGCGAACCAGCGCTCGTCAATGCCGCCGCGATTGGCGCCGTAAGCATAAATGTCATCGGGATGCAGTTTGATGCGCAGGCCCGGTTGCAGGAAGGAGCGGGGCACCCAATTGGGCGCCAGCCGCAGCACTCCGCCCGTGCGCGCCAATTCCGCTTCAACCAATGACTTGGTGTTGCCTTTGACAGTCTTGAGTGACGTTACAGTGTTCATGCCCGAAACCGTTGCATCTTTTGGCCCGCCTGGCAAGCGTTCGTTGAAGTCCGAAAGAAATGAACCGCTAATCCACCGCTAATCCACGCTAATAAAAACCCCATTAGCGATTAGAGGATTAGCGGTTAAGACTTCGCCCTTCAGTTCTTTTCCTACCCTCCGCTCTGTGCGACGGTCATGCCGATTTCGAGGGGAGGCGGGGCAGACCTTGACAATCGCAGGGCCAGGTGGAAGTTTCCAACGCATGAATCCACACGCATTTTGGCTTGGCCTCCTCCTGCTCGGTGTACTGGCCGGGCAGGCGGCCGGCGCGGAGGCCGGGCGCGGAGACTCGGGGGAGGCCATGAGAACCCCGCTATTATTGGTGGCCGCGCGCGTTTTCGATGCGGAGGACGGCCAGACCCACGCAGGGTGGTCCGTGCTGGTGACCAGCAACAGGATAGCCGCCGTTGGCCCCGCCTCCCAAATCAGCGCCCCGCCCGATACCGTCCGAGTCGAGTTGGGGGACACCACGCTGCTGCCCGGGTTGATGGACATCCATTCGCACCTGTTCCTGCATCCCTACAGTGAGAGACTGTGGGACGACCAGGTCCTCCAGGAACCGGTGGCTTACCGGTCGGTGCGGGCCGTGATTCACGCGCGGAACACGCTGCAGGCGGGCTTTACTCTCCTGCGCGACCTGGGCACCGAAGGGGCGGGCTACTCGGATTTATCCATCAAACGCGCGATCCAGGAGGGGATGATACCCGGCCCGCGCCTGCTGGCCTCTACCAAGGCCATCGTGGCCACCGCGAGTTACGGACCCGGCCCCTTCGGTTTCGCGGAAAATGTCACTCTGCCCAAGGGCGCGCAGGAAGCCAGCGGCATCCCCGAGATCCTCCGCGCGGTGCGGGAGCAAGCCGGCATGGGGGCCGATTGGATCAAAGTTTACGCCGATTACGACCGCGGCCCCGGCCGCAAGGCCGTTCCCACCTTCAGCATCGAGGAGTTGCGCGCGCTGGTTGACGAATCGCACTCCGCCGGGCGCCTGGTGGCGGCCCACGCCACGACGGCTGAGGGAATGCGGCGGGCTATCCAGGCGGGCGTCGATACGCTGGAGCATGGTTATGCAGGAACGGCGGAGGTCTTTCGCCTGATGGCCGACCGAAAGGCGGCTTATCTCCCAACATTGACCGCCGTGGAGGCTTATGCGGAATACTTCCACGGGTACAAGCCCGGCAAGGACGCCTTCACGGACGAAATGCAGGAGGCCTTGCGAGCGTTCAAATTCGCCCTCGACAGCGGCGTGACCATCGGTTTGGGAAGCGACGTTGGCGTCTTCGCGCACGGCACGAACTATCGCGAGTTGGAGTGGATGGTGCGTGGCGGCATGACTCCAGCCCAAGCCCTGCTCGCGGCCACCGCCGTGAACGCAAGAATTCTCCGGATGGACGACCGGCTGGGCCGCATCCGGCCCAACCTCCTGGCCGACCTCATCGCCGTTGCCGGCGACCCCACCACGCGCATCGAAGCCGTCCGCGAGGTGCGCTTCGTCATGAAGGACGGCGTGATCTATAAGCGGTAATGGAAACTTATGAATCCGAACATGACTGTCGGGAAAAAGCCTGTGGCGAACGGCGCCGAGGCCGGTGGTGTCATCGGGGAGTCCAGAGACGTTCGGCCCGCGGCCGCACCCGAGGCTCCTCCTGCGGCCACCCGCGCCGTGAAGATCCGGCCCCACTGGCTGGGACTTCTTGTCGGGCAGCTCGTGCTGCGCGTTTGTTCACCCGAGAAGGCCAAGGAGGCATGCATAGCCTGCCGCCTCAAGCCTTTTTGTCAGTGCGCGCAGGACGATCGAAACGCCGCGCGCGCGGTGGAGACCTGGTTTTGGGTCTTCTCGATCGTCGGCACCGCTGTGGTAATATTGTGTTGTTTTCTGTAGGTGATGAAGGGGGCCTGTCGACGCGGTCCAGAAGGGCGGCGCCGGGATGGAGAGGTAATTCAACAGGCTGTTAGCCTGGATGTTTTGTGCCCTGGCGAGACGTTTCATTAGCACCGTGGCTTCAGCCCGGTGTAAAACGGCGCCCGGGCCGCTGCAACCGTTTCAACGGTTTTTCAATCAGGAATGTGCCGGAGTTCCAGCCTGGGTGCGTGAATCTTACGCCAAATGCGTGAGAATCACGCGCCTTTTGGCACGCTGCCGCTTTGGTGTTGGGGATTTCCTGCGTTTTTCGCAAGTGAAGGCAACGGCACAGTACATGCTCTCGGTCGACCCGAGCAGAAACTCCGATACGTTACGTTTTGTCTCCTGCGTTGGTTTCGCCCAACGGCCGAGGACGCTGCGAGACAAGAGAGGGGGTGAGAGTATGCGTAAACTTATGCGGCTTCTCCGGTTCCGCCTTGCGGTCCTGACGATGGTGTTGGCGCTGCCTGTAACGGCGCAAGCCCAATTCAGTTACATCACCAACGACGGCGCGATCACCATCACGTGGTACTCCGGGCCCGACGGTGCTGTGACCATTCCCGCCAGCGTCAACGGCCTGCCGGTGACCAGCATCGGCTACAATTCGTTCGCGGGCCTCGGCCTGACCGGCCTCACGATCCCCAACAGCGTCACCAATATCGGCAACTCTGCGTTCTTTGGCTGCGGCGCCCTGACCAGCGTCACGATCCCCGGCAGCGTCACCAGTATCGGCTCGTTCGCATTCTCTGGGTGCGGCAACCTGAGAAGCGTCTATTTCCAAGGTAACGTCCCCAGGGGCGATTCGTCTGTGTTCTCCAACGACGATGATTTGATTTTTCCGTACAAAGGCCCGACGCTCTACTCCTTGCCGGGGACCACAGGCTTAGGTTGCACGTTTGGCCTCCTTCCAACCGTGCTGTGGAACCCGCAGGCGGAGATCAGCGGCCCCAGCTTCGGCGTGCGGACCAATCATTTCGGATTCACCATCACTGGCACCTCCAATATCGTCGTTGTGGTGGAGGCCAGCACCGACCTCATCAATCCAACCTGGTCTCCGGTGCGTACCAACACTCTCGCCGACGGCTCGTCCTATTTCACCGATCCGCATTGGACGAACTATCCCAGGCGCTTCTACCGCCTTCGCTCGCCGTGAGGCGCGAGAGTTCTCACGGAAACCGTTGCTTCTCTTCAAACGGCTCCAGGCTAGTGATGGCGGCCATGATTTCGTCGGCGACCTGGCTGTAGATTTGTTTGAGGCGGGCCTTCGAGCAGGTCCTGGCTTCGGCGCGGAGTTGCTCGAAGGGGAGGGGGCGGCCGTATTTGACGGCCAGGCGATGGGGACGGGGCAAGCGGATGTGGCGGCCGTAGGCATCGAATGTGCCGAAGGTGCGGACGGGCACCACGGGGGCGGTCGATTTGATGACGGTCAGGCCGATGCCGGCGCGGGCGGGTTGGAGGCGGCCGTCGCGGGTGCGGGTGCCTTCCGGGAAGAGGATAATCGCGCCGCCCGCCAGGAGGCGGTCCAGGATGGCCTTGAGTCCCCTGGCTCCGCCGCCCTCGCGGTCCACGGGCACGGCCTGCCAGCGGTGGAGCACCCAGCCCATCACTGGAAATCGGAAGAGGCTCTCGCGGGCCAGATAATTCAGCGCGCGGCGCAGGCCTGAGCCGGCCAGAAGCGGGTCGAGGAAACTGGCGTGATTGCAGGCGAGGATGACCGGCCCGTGGAGCGGCACCCGCTCGGGATTATAGTAGCGCGCGCGAAAATAGAACCTGAAGAGGAACCGGAAACTGCGCCAGCCCAGGTAATAGATGGGATTCACGCGGCCAGTTTGCGCCGTATGTCGGCGATGATCGAGGCGCTGGTTTGTTCGGCGGTCATTTGGGAATTGTTGATGACGACTGCGCCCAGGGGTATCATGAGCGGGGCAACGGCGCGCTGGCTGTCGCGCTGGTCCCGGGCGGCCAGGTTTTCCTGGATGCCGTCGGCGGCGCGGCGGCGCGAGCGCTCCTCCAGGGCGGCATCGAGGTAGTACTTGAACTCGGTTTCCGGGAAGACGTTGCTCCCGATGTCGCGGCCTTCCATGACGAGGCTGCCAAACTTGACGCACTCGCGCTGCTTGTTCTTCATCCACTGGCGCACCTTGGGCACCGCGGCCACGGAGGGAACTGCGGCGCTGACCTCGGGCGTGCGGATTTCCCGGGCCGGATAATGGCCCTCGACGGCGAGTTGCACCTGGCCGTCAACGCACCTGAGGGCGGTCTTCCACCGGCGGCAGGCAGCGGCGACCGCTTTGGGGTCGTGGACATCGATTCGATGCTTGAGGCAATACCAGGCCAGGGCGCGATACATGGCCCCCGTGTCAACGTGGACGAAATTGAGCGCCTTGGCTACGAGCCTCGAGTTAGTGCTCTTGCCGCTGGCGCTCGTGCCGTCGATGGCGATGACGATAGGGGACTTCATGGCTCACTGGGAAGCAGCCCGTCCCCGGCCAACGGGCGACCGGTAATGGCGTCCAGGATGGTGGCGCCCAAGCCATGGGGGGGCGGTGCGGCGAGTTTCTGGAAGAAATTGGGGAAGGTCTTTTTCACGCAGGAGGGATTTTTGATCTTCATGCCCGGGACTTTCAATCCCAGAATGGCAAAACACATGGCGAGACGGTGGTCGTCGTAGGTCTCGATTTCGGCGCCGTGGAGACTGTTGGCCGAGGGGAGGATGGTGAGGGTGTCGCCCTTTTCCACGACTCGCGCTCCGCAGCGGGTGAGTTCGGTTCGGAGGGCGGCCACGCGTTCGGTCTCCTGGAGGCGGAGGCGTCCGAGATCGGTGAGGCGAATGATGTGTCCGGCCAAAGGGGCGAGCACCGCGGCGGTCATGATGCTGTCGCCCAGGTCATGGTCGCGGGAGACCTCATTGGGCAAAGTCAGCATGACCCGGTGGCGGGGCAGCACGGTATCGCCGGCGGTCTGGAGTCGGGCCGCGTGGCCGGCGAGGAACTTGGGAAAATCGGCATCTACCTGCCATCCGCTGGCCGGCCAGTGGCGGACCGAGATGGCCGTTAAATCGGCGAGGTTCAGCGCCAAGGAGTCCTCCTCCGGCGGTCGGCCGTGGTGGCCAGAGAGGGTCTCCTCAAAGGCGGCGGCAATTTCGGCGTTGCGCAGAATCCATTCTGCGCCCAGGAAATAACTCCCGCTCGAGGCATCCGGCTCGATGCGAAAGGCCCCGCCCCGGGATGGGAAACTCTTTATGAGGGCGCGCGTCATTTCCACATAAGGCTGCTCATCCTGGTTGGCGCCTGCGATTTCGATGTCCCAGCAGTCGCGGCCGGACAGCAAGAGGGCGGAGGCAAATTGGGAACTCTCCTCGAGGCTCACCCGGCACTTACCCGGACGCGGTCCCTGCGCGTAAATGACGGCCGGCAGCTTGTCATTTGGAGAATCCACGCGGCAGCCCAATTGGCGCAATGCGTGAAAGAGGGCCGCCTGCGGGCGCTCTTGCATCCGGCGAGCGCCGTCCAGGCGATAAACACCGCGGCCCCGGCAGACCAGGGCAGTGAGGAAACGCGCGGCGGTGCCTGCGTTGCCCACGAACAGCTCCAACGGCCGCCCCTCGACGCCCCCGGCCGGCACGCGCCCACCCTGCCCCTCGACGGCGAGGGCGCGATTGCAGCCCTCCTCCGGGTCCGGGGCTGCCCGGACCGTGAAACCGAGTTTCTGAAGACACTCGACCATGACCCGCGTATCCTCGCTCCAGAGCGCGCCTTGGAGTGTGGTGAGGCCCTGGCCGAGCGCGGCCAGGATCAACGCCCGGTTAGTGATGCTCTTGGAACCTGGCACTGTAATTTCCGCGTGGACCGGTTTGTCCAGCGGCAGGATTTCTATGAGCGGGGGGAGGGGCATCGGCGATTCATTCAGCGCCCGAGGCCCAGCGGCGCTCCGACCAACTGTCCCGTCGCTGCTTGGCAGTCTCGAAGAAGGCGGCAATGGCTTGGGCGTCGCCAGCCTGGAGGGCGCGGTTGAAGTCCTCGAGGCCAAGGATGAAGGTCCGGAGGGCTTGAGAGAGGTTGTTGCGGTTGGCCAGGGCGATGTCGCGCCACATCTCGGGGGAACCGGAGGCAATGCGAGTGGTATCGCGGAAGCCATTGGCGCAGAGGGCTTTTTGGGCGGAAGGAAATTCCGGGCTTAAGGCAAGGGTGGCCAGTTGGGCGGCCAGGACGTGGGGCAGGTGACTGGAGCGGCTGACGAGTTCATCGTGGCATTGGGGCGTCAATTCCAGGACATTGGCGCCCACGGAGTCCCAGAGCGCGCGGACCTGGCGCAAGGCCGCCGGATGGGAGTTGGCCGTGGGAGTCAGGACGCAGACGGCATCCAGGAAGAGGTCGGATCGAGCGGCGGCAACGCCTGTCTTCTCGGCGCCGGCCATGGGGTGGCCCCCAATGAAATGACCACCGGCTTGCGCCACCAACCCCTCGAGGTCCTCGACCACAGGGCCTTTGACACTGCCGACGTCCGTCACGATAGCGCCGGGTTCAAGGGCAGGGAGCATTTGCTGGACCAGCGGCCGCATCTGGGCCAGCGGCACGCACAGGACCACCATCGCCGACCCCTGCACGGCAGCGCGCAAGTCGCAAGTGGCGGCGTCGACCGCGCCAAGGCCCTCGCACTCGCTCACGCTGGCCTGACGCCGGACAAACCCAACCACACTCCCGGCCAATTGGGCCTTTCTGAGGGCAAGCCCTAGTGAGCCGCCCAGCAGACCAAGCCCGGCCAATGTGATCTTCTGCCAATGCATAGCGTGAGAAGTGTCGAGGGGCGGGGGGAGAATGTCGAGGGCCGAAATCCCAAATCCGGCTTCCCAAATCCGAAATCCGAAGTCCGAAATCCGAAGGAAATCCGAAATCCGAAATCCGAAGGCCGAGATCGCAGAGCTTTCGGGCGTTGGTTCTGCACTCGATGGTGATTACGGATAAACCGCAAAGAGCGCAGAGATCGCAAAGAACAGCCTTATTCTTCTTAGGTCTTTGCGTTCTTTGCGTTCTATGCGCTTAATTCTCAACCTGCCCCTCGGCCTTCGGATTTCGGATTTCGGATTTTGAAGCCGGATTTCGGGGTCGCCACGCTTAATTGTCCTGCGGCCTGGGCAGGACGAGGTGGCCGCGGTAGGCGTAATTGCCGCCCGGCCCGTTTAGCCTGTCCAGGAGTTTGGGATCAATTTCTATCCGCGCCTTGAATTGGTGCCTGCCCACGATGACCAGGTCCCAGAGGACAAACACGCGTCCGCCCTCAAATTCCAAGGGCAAATCGATGAGTGAGCGTTGGCCGTTATCCAGGCTAAGGTGCCGCAGTCGTTTCTGTGTCTTTATGCGCATGCCTTCGGTCAAGAGCAATGACTCAACTATAACCCTACAAGGGAACGCGGGAGATTGTCACGCTGAAAATGACCGAAAATGGTCTGCTGAATAAAAAAAAGACGTGCGTTTTGCGGGCATCGCGGTATAACCTCGCGCCATGAACCAAAACATGTCACGTCGTTCTGCCCTCCGAAGTCTGACCGGCGGCACGGCTGCGCTAGCGGCCGCCGCGTCGCTTCCAAACACGTTGCTGGGCGCCGAAGAGGCCGGCGCGAAGCTCAAAGGCAACATTCACCATTCGGTCTGTCTCTGGTGCTATGGGAGCCTGCTCAATAGCCAGAGGGGCAACCCCGCCAAAATGACCTTCGAGGACTTTTGCCGCGAGGCCGCCAACATGGGCCTGCAATCGGTTGAATTGCTTGGCCCTTCCCAGTGGCCCACTGTGAAGAAGGCGGGGCTGATCTGCGCGATGTGCAACGGACCGGACAACATATCTTATGGCTGGAACCGGCTCGACCATCACGACGTTCTCCTGCCCAAATTCGAGAAAGCCATTCCCGAGGTCGCCGAAAACGGGTTTCCCAACATCATCACCTTCTCCGGCAACCGCAACGGCATGAGTGATGAGCAGGGATTGGAGAATTGCGTCAAGGGCCTCAAGCGGCTCATGCCGACGGCCGAGAAGCACAAGGTCGTTGTCGCCCTGGAATTGCTCAACAGCAAGGTCGATCACAAGGACTACATGGCCGACCACACCGCCTGGGGCGTGGAAGTGTGCAAACGCGTGGGGTCCGAGCGGCTGAAGCTGCTTTACGACATCTACCACATGCAGATCATGGAAGGCGACATGATCCGCACCATCAGAGAGAACTATCAATACATCGGCCACTACCACACCGGGGGCGTGCCGGACCGGCACGAGATAGATGAGACGCAGGAAATCAATTACGCCGCCGTCATGAGGGCAATCGTCGCCACCGGCTACAAGGGCTACGTAAGCCAGGAATTTGTTCCCAAGCGGCCCGATGCCCTTGCCTCGCTCCGCCAGGCAATCGGGATTTGCGACGTTTGAAGGCTCGAGAACCGGACTTCAGTTTGGGTTTGCCCCGGCTTCGCGGGGCGGAAACTCGAATGTGACTTTGCCGAGGCCGTCCATGACCAGGAAAGCTGAGAAAGGGCGGCCGGTCCTGGAGATGAACTTCGGGAGCAAGCCGGTCCGTTTCTCGGAGAGCAACCGGGCGGCTTGGGCGCGGTCGAGGGCCTGCTGCAATATGACCTTGTTGATCTTGAATTTGCAGGGGGTCTTGTCAGCCTGCGATCGCTCACAGAGATAAGCCGCCTCGCCATCGAAGACGCGCCCGCCGCACTTTGGGCATTTGCCGAGCGGTTCCTGGGCGCTGAAATCAATTTTGGCGGCCGGGGCGTGGGGTTGAGCGGAGGCACGCGCGGCGGTTTTGGGTTTGGCGGCGCGGGGCTGGAATTCGAAGGCCACCTCGCCATCCTTTAGCACGAGGAAGGCCTTGAAGGGGCGGCCCTTTTTCGAGATGAACTTGTCGAGCAGACCGGTCTTGCCGGTCTCGAGGAGCTGCTTCATTTGGGGCCGGTCAACGGGTTGCTGCAGGATGAGCTTGCCGCTGCGGAAGGCGCATGAGCGGGCGGGGCCTACGGCGCGCTCACAGACATACTGCATGGGCATTTCGAAGACGGGCTGCCCGCACTTGGGGCACTTGCCGAGCGGCTCCTGGCCCGTGAAATCAACCGGGGCGGCGGTTTCGTTGGCTTTGGCCTTATCCGGACCGAAGTCGAATTCCGGTTTGAACTCCGGCGTGAGCTTGATGAGGGCGTCAAAGGGCTTGCCCAGCTTGCTGCGGAACCCCGCCAGGGGGCCGACGCGGCCTTTGGCGATGAGTTCCTCGACCTCCGGGATTTCGAGCTGTCTGCCGGCGACGATCTTCCAGAGGCCGAAATCGCACTTTTGGCACTGGAACTTCTTATAGTTCTCGTGAATTTCGCCGCCGCACTTGGGGCAGGGGACCTTGAGGGTGCCGAAGTCTCCCGGCACGGTGTCGCTCTCATGGCGGCGGGCCTTCTCGACGATTTCGCGGGTCATCTCGGCGATTTGGGTCATGAACTCGACGCGCCCCATCTGGCCTCGGGCCATTCGGCGGAGCTTGAATTCCCAGTCTCCGGTCAGCTCGGGGGAGGAGAGCTCGGGAATGCCCAGGCCCCGGAGCAGGGCCATGAGTGAGAAGGCCTTGGCGGTGGGCTGGAGCTCGCGGGCCTGGCGCAAAACATACTTTTCGTAAATGAGGCCCTCGATGATTTGGGCGCGCGTGGCAGGGGTGCCCAGCCCCTTTTCCTGCATCGCCTGGCGCAGTTCTTCATCCTCGACGAGTTTGCCGGCGCCTTCCATGGCGCTGAGGAGCGTGGCCTCGGTGAACCGCGCCGGCGGCTTGGTTTGGGCGGCAATGACCTCGACATTGGTCGTGGCGACTGTTTCCTGGGGCTGCACCGGCGTTAGCCTCGGGGTATCGTCCGTCTGCGCCTCCCTTCCGTAAACGGCCAGCCAGCCTGCGCTGACCAGCACTTTGCCCACGCTCTTGAATGGCTCTCCCTCCACTCGAGTAATGCGCGTGGTCTCCAGAAACTCCGCTGCCGGGTAAAACACGGCCAGGAACCGCCTGGTGACCATGTCATAGACCTTGGCCTCGGCCTCGCTGAGGTTTCCGGGCGGCTGGGTTGTGGGAATAATCGCGAAGTGATCCGAGACCTTGGCATTGTTGAAAATCCGCTTGTTGGGCCGGACCCAGCCGCTCTTGAGGACCTGGCCCGCAAAGCTGCCGTAATGGGTGTGGCCGAGCATGTCGAGGGTCTTGTTGACCGTCTCCATGTAATCTTCCGGCAGGGCGCGCGAATCGGTGCGGGGATAGGTCAGGACCTTGTGCTTCTCATAAAGCGCCTGGGCCAGCGTCAGGGTTGTCTTGGCGGAAAAACCGAAGCGCCCGTTGGCCTCGCGCTGCAAGGTGGTCAGGTCGTAAAGCAACGGCGAGAGCTGAGTGGACGGCTTGCTCTCCTCGCTGACGATGCCCGGTTTGCCCACGCACTTGTCGCGTATGGCCTCAGCCTGTTTGACCTCCCAGATGCGCTCGGGCTTCAGCTCGGTCTCGCCGTCTTTCCGCGCGAATTGCTCGTCGAACCACCGGCCGCCGTATTCCCCGGCTTGCGCGGCGAACGTGCCATGGACTTCCCAGTAATCGCGCGAGACGAAGTTTTTGATGCGCTCCTCGCGCTCGACCAGGATGGCCAGGGTCGGGGTCTGTACGCGCCCAACGGTGGTGAGATGAAACCCGCCGGTCTTGGAGTTAAAGGCCGTCATGGCCCGCGTGCCGTTGATGCCGACCAGCCAATCGGACTCCGAACGGCACACTGCGGCGTCTGCCAGCGGACGCATCGAGGCATCGTCGCGCAGGCGGGCGAAACCTTCGCGAATGGCCGCCGGCGTCATGGACTGCAGCCAGAGCCGCTGGATGGGCTTGTTGCTCTTGGCGAATTGGACGATATAGCGGAAAATCAACTCCCCCTCCCGCCCGGCATCGCAGGCGTTGACCAGCGAGGCCACGTCCGGACGTTTGATGAGCTTGAGCAGCACCTTGAGCCTCGACTCGTTCCGCTCGATGGGCTGCAGGTCAAAATGCGGCGGAATCACGGGCAGATGGGCAAAAGTCCATTTGCCGCGCTTGACTTCGTACTGCTCCGGCACGCACAACTCGAGCAGGTGGCCGACGGCCGACGAAAGGACATACCGCTCGCTTTCGTAAAAGTCGCCGGCGCGCTTGAAACCGCCCAGCGCCTTGGCAATGTCGCCCGCGACCGACGGTTTCTCCGCAATAATCAATGCTTTAGCCATGCTTTCCAAACAAACTGCCGGACAATGGCCCAAAGGGCGGCGGATGTCAAAAGGAATGAAACGTTGCGCTAATCCGCGCTATGGGCGCTGGGCTGATGTCTTGCGGGGCAGTTTTTCGTCGGCCATCGCGGCATCGTAAGCAAAGGCGGCGAGTATGACGGCAGCCTGCTTCAGGTCCTCGGGCAGGACGCGGTCGACGAGGTCCTGGCTCGTATGATGGGTGCGGGTGCTATAGTCCATGGGGTCCTGGATGAATTGGAAAGCGGGCAACCCGATTTCGTCAAAGGAGATATGGTCTGTGCTGCCGGTATTCGAGGGGGTGAGGGTTTCGGCGCCGAGGTCGCGGAATGGTTCGAGCCAGGCGCGGAACAGGGGCCGGACGGCCTCATTGTTCTGCATGTAAATGCCGCGGATTTTGCCTGCGCCATTATCGAGGTTGAAGTAGGCGGAGAGTTTCTCATACTCCTCGAGGCGCACGAGCTTGCGGTTCGAGGAGGAGTTGGCGGAGGCCGCTCTGGGAGCGGGCCTGGCGTCCGCAGAATCCCTGTTCGAGGAGGAGAGCCAGGATGGCCGTGGAAATTCACCCATCGAGATGGGATGGGGGCGGTCTGGCTCATTGGCAGAGCGGGGGGCGCCGGCGAGATTTGTGGATGCGGGCTGTTCCGGAGTGCCGCTTGAAGGGGGCGTTCCGGATGCGGCGCCGGCACCGGCGCCGGCGAGGTTGGCCCCGGCGAGGTTGGTGGATGGGAGGTTGGCGTCGGCGGCGTTTGTGGTGATGGTGTTGGTGGTCGTGAAGTTGGTGTAGTAGCCGAAGTGTCTGGCCACATAAGCTTTAGAGCCGAGCAGGCCCTGCTCTTCGCCGGTCCAGAGGGCGACGCGGATGGTGCGGCGGGGCTGGAGCTTCAGAGCGGAGATGATGCGGGCGGCTTCCATGGCGGCGACGGCCCCGGCGCCGTTGTCGGTGGCGCCGGTTCCGGCGTGCCAGGAGTCGAGGTGGCCGCCGAGCATGACGATTTCGTCTTTGAGGTCGCTGCCGGGGATTTCAGCGATGGTGTTATAGGCCATGAGGTCGTCGTCATTGAATTGAACCTGGAGGTCGACGGCCATTTTGAGTTTTTCGCCTTTTTGGATCATGCGGACCAGGCGATTGTAATCCTCTGCGGCGAGGGTGACCTGGGGCGGGATGGCAGGGGCATTGGTGGACCAGACGCGGGGCGCAGCGTTACTGCGAGGGCCTTCACTGGAGGGAACCGATGCGGAGGCCACGAGCAAAGTCCCGCTGCCGCCCATCATGCTGGGGTTGACGACCAGGGCGACGTCCTCTTTGGCCAGGAAGGAAAGGGAGCGGGACATGTTCTGGAACCGCGGCCGGGCCGGCCTGCGAGGCGGCGGGCGGTTGCCCATGGCAAAAGAGTAGCGGACGGCATTGCCGGTGCCGGCGTTGGCCAGGTGGAGCAGGTTGGTTTCCGCGAGGCGATTGGCCAGAGGTTCAAAGCCAGGGTTCAGCTCGCGCGGTTGGCCGGCCAGCACGATGGCCCCTTTGAGCTTGCCTTCGTAGCTTTTGAAATCGTTGTTCGTTCCGGGGTCGAAATAGACCACATCCGCCACGAGGGGTTTGTCAAAGCCCGGGGACCATGCGGCGGGGCAGGCCACGAGGGGGATTGTCTGCGGCTCGATGACCTGGGCGGAGAACCGTTTGAGGGTCCAGCCGCGTCCGAAGGGTCCCCAGGCCTCGAGATGGGCATTGGTCAGCCCCCAGCCTGTCATGCGCTCGAGTGTCCAATGGTTTGCTCGTCTAAGATTGGGCGACCCCGTCAGTCGCGGACCGATGACGTCGCACAACCAGCTCAGGCTCTCCATCACCTGCGAACGCTCCATGCCTTCTTCGCGAATGCGGGCAATGGCATCGGCCTGGCCGGCGTTCTTCTCAGCCGGGCTTGTTTCGGCCGACAGGCCCGGCCAGGCCGGGAGCAAGGCGGACGTCGCGAGGCAAAAGCACGTTATACCGGTTTTCAACCGGCTGTAGGGTGAGGCAGGTGTTTTCATTCCGTTCAGGGCACGCCGTAATCATAAAGGGGAAGCCCTTTAAACTCCTGCCCCATATCGAGGGCCAGGCAGTCCACGATGTACTTCTTGGAGTCCTGAAAGGCGGCCAGCTTGGCGCGGCAATCGGCCAGGACGGGGCGGAGGTTTGCAAGCTGCGCCTTGCCTTGGCTCTCGACGAGGCGCAATTGGCGGACCTCCGCCGCAACCAGGCGTGAACGCCGTGTGTTGGGGCCGATGTCGCGCAACTGGTTGGCGGCTGTCTTGACCGCGTTGGAAAGGGCCTGGCTCTGATCGTTCAACGCCTGCAGCTCAGCCGTGAGCTGCGAAAAAGTCTCCAGTTCCGAAACCGGCGGGTGTCTGAGGGCGAGTTTGACCTGGCCGCCTGCAGATGCGCTCTCCTGGGCCGGGCCATGGCCTCGAGGAGGAGGGTCCAGGCGCGCCTCGACGGTCCATCCCCAACTGTTAGTGGCAACGACCGTGCCGGTGATGTGTGCCCAAGCCCAGAGCGGACGGTCCCCGTGGCGATTGGTCCACCATCGGAACAGCGGGTTCAAATCTACAGGCCGTCCCTCGATGACCCGCTTGGGGTTCTTGAGGGGGTTGGCGTGAACAGTTGCCCCGGCCAACAACGCCACGCCGGACAGGCAACAAAACATCAGAGCGAATCGGACTCGCATCATCGAAACCATATTGCAGGAGCACAGGCGATTGTCAAGCTTTTGGGGGCCTGCGCTACGCCGGGACTGTCCGCAACCGGCCCAGCTCTTCGGCAACCCGGGCGATGACCGGTTGCCACTGGCCGGATTGGGACGGGGACTGGCGGAACAGACGCATAGTTGGATACCAGGGAGAATCGGTGCGCTCAAGCAGCCAGCGCCAATCCCCTGGGTGGAAGACCAGGGTCCAAACCGGTTTCCCGAGCGCGCCGGCCAGGTGGGCGACGGCGGTATCGACGGAGATGACGAGGTCCATCTGCCCCAGGAAGCCGGCAGTGTCGTAAAAGTCCTTGATTCGCCCGCTTAAGCTCACGAGTTGCGGTGTGGCGCACACGTGCGGTTGGTCCTCGGGCCGCACCGGGACTTGCAAGCTGAAGAAGGCGATTCCCGGCTTCTCGAGGATGGGCCGCAATTCGGGGAAGCGAATCGAACGCCGGTCATCATTGATATTGCCGCGGCTGCCCGACCACACCAATCCGACTTTGGGATGCCCGGGGGGAACCGGTGGCAGGGCCTTGGCTACGGGGGCGGACAGCCAGGGATTTCGGGGGATAGTCTCGAGGGTGGTTCCCAGCACCAGGGGCAGGCTCAGCACCGGCACAAAGTAATCGAATGGCGGCGGGGTTTCCCCAACCGCAATGACGATGTCAGCGCAACGAGCGTGCTCGAACAGACGCTTGAGGGGAGCCTGGCACTCGAGGATGACTTTCCCGGCTCGCGCGCGCGCCTGGGGAACAAAGCGCGCGAATTGGATAACATCTCCGAAGCCTTGCTCGGCATACACCAGCAGGCTCTTCCCTGGAATCGGTTGCCCGCGCCAAAAGGGCTGCGGATATGGCCGGGGTGGAGTTCTGCGCCAGCGCCATTCGTATTCCCGGAACCCTTCCTGGAGGCGGCCAAGCGAGAGCAGGCCCAGGGCGTGATTGCTGCGGGCCAGATCGAACTGGGGCTGGATTTCGATGGCTCGTTCATAAGCGGCCAGGGCCTCCTCGGTCCGGACCAAGCCCTCGAGCGCCCGGCCCAGGTTGTTCCAGACCACGTAATCCTGCGGGTTCAGCGCCAGGGCCTGACGATAGGCGGAAACAGCGCGCTCGAAGTCGTGCAGTTCATAGCAGGCGTTGCCCAGCCCATAATAGGCGTTTAGGTATGCGGGATTCCGCTGCAAGGCGGCGCCAAACGCTCCCGCCGCGCTCGCCGCATTGGCTCTCGCCGCATAGACGCAGCCCAAGGCGTAGCAGGCGTTGGGCGAGCGTGAATTGAGCGTGGCCGCCAGCCGGAGCCAGTTTTCCGCTTCCGCTTCCCGGCCGGTTTGATGCAAGACCAGGCCCAGGAGATAAGGCGCTTCGCCATCCGCGGGCGCGCGCCCCGCCAAGTCCCGGCAGATGGCCTCGGCCTTCTCGTAACGTCCCTGGCGGTGTGCCTCGCGCGCCGACTCCAACGTCTCGCGTAAACTGGTAGATGGCATAGATGCCAGCGCACGCGCGAGGAAGCCTCCTGCGTCCACTGGCCAATGGATACTCACAAGCCAGGTTGCAATGGTCAAGCCTGCGCCCAAACTGCTTCGACAATGTTAAGTTCCCTCGGTGGCACGGAATGCGGTTGGGGCCTCCGGCAGGGCGAAGCCTTTGGTGCGTCGGCTTGCCCTGCACCTTACACGGATTCTTGTCGATCCTCGGGTCCCACGCCAGGTTTGACCTTAACCCCCGCCATACGTCCGATGCCGGTCTTTGTCCCGGAGGGACGTCCTGACAGTAGCCCGGCGCTTCAGCGCCGGGTGGGGCGTCCTCATGACTTTCCGTCCCGAAGGGACGGTTGAAGCGCAACGGACCAGGAAACGTCCTGAAGGGCGCGCCTCCTTCAGCCGTTCCTTCGGAACGGGCGGAACACCAAACCGGCTCTCCCGGCGCTGAAGCGCCGGGCTATTATCGGGCAGTCCCTTCGGGACAATAAGCCTGGCCGATGTTGGGGCCCGAGGTTGTACGCGGCGATAGGTGGCAAAAAATCCGTGTAAGGTGCAGGGCTTGCCGGCGCTTTTGGACGGTTTGACGTGCGCGAAAGCGGGAGCAAGCTCCCGCACTCCAAAGGCTTCGCGCTGGCGTGCGTCATTCCGAGGAAACAAGCGGCTGGTGAAAAACGCCACTGCTGCTCAAATTGCAACACGCGCATTAGTATGGGCAAAAGACCCCATCTGAGAGATTCCCTCGGAAAAACCGGTCTTTTTCACTGATCTGCATGGGTTGTCATCTGCGTGGCATCATGCGTGCTAAAGGGGACTTGCATGAGTGAAGGCTTGCGTAAGCATGGCGGAGGGAGGCCCGGCTGGAGACGGAATCCAACCGGGTTCCCTTCGGCGGCCTGAATAAGCGACCATCGAATTGTAACAACTACTATGGCAAACGCAGGAGAATCAACCAGGGCACCGGGTAGCGGGCCAAAACCGTCCACTACCAAAGCAACTCTCGGCCTGACGGGCCTGACCGTCAACGCCATGGCGCTCATCGCGCCGGGCGCCTTTTTGTGGCTCACATTCCAGATGCAGTCGCTCTATGGGGCGCCCATGGCAGGGGCTGCCATGTGGCTTGGCATCGTCGGGGCGCTGCTGCTTTGCTTTGCCACGGCGATCAGCTATGCCGAATTGTCGAGGCTGTTTCCGGGGCCCGGTTCTTCCTACCTTTACGCCGAGCAGGCTTATCTGTCGAAGACCCACTCGTTTCGGTTTGCGCGGGTTGCAAAGTTTTTCACCGGCTGGGCCAGCCACCTCTATTACTGGGTCTATCCCGGGTGCATGGTTGGGGTGACGGCGATTCTGGCCGGTTATCTCGCCAGCCAGTTCTGGCCGGGCACATTCAGCAGCACCTATAACAGCCCGCTGTTCATGTGCTTGTTCTGCATCCTGTTCGCCTTCGGCGTGGCTTATATCGCCTTTCGCGGCGTCAATGGCTCGACCGGCGTCAACGTGGCGATCAACGTCATCCAGATTAGCGCCCTGCTCGTGTTCTCGATTATGGCAATCGCTTACCGCGCGCAACACCCCCAGGACGCGCCCGGCATTCATCTCTCGAACGGCGTCGCCGTCGCTTATCAAGTCGATCAAGTCAACGTCACCGATGACAAAGGCAAGCCGGTCCAGGACACATGGGCTGACGGCAGCCCAAAGACCGACGATAAAGGCCAACCCGTCTATAAGACCCAGGATCGGCAGGTCACCAAGGAAGATTTGGCCAACAAGGCCATCCCGCTGCCTGCGGACCTCGGCGAGGGGGACCCCTACCCGGTGTTGAAGAAGGGGGCTGATGGCAAGCTGGTGTTGAAGGATGGCCGGGCGGTGGCTGAGCCTTTCACGGTCAGTTACAAGGCCGAGGAAGCAGTCACCGGCAAGGCGGGGGATGCGAAGGACCCGCAGACTTTCAACTTCCACACCACCGCCGCCTCGGTTCTCAAGCCCCATGGCTTCAGCCTGATGTTCATTCAGGCCTGCATCGCGATTCTCATCCTGGTCGGATTCGAGTCAGTCACCGCAATGGGCGAAGAGGCCAAGAACGCCAAACGCGACATTCCACGCGCCGTCCTTCTATCGCTGGTGATTCAGGGGGCCGTTTGTTATTTGATCGAGTATTTCGCCGCGAATTACTTCCTGCACAACGGCTACACGATACCGGCCGCCGGGGCCTCGGGCGCGCCGCTTGGGGACATGATGGTGATTGTGGGGACATGGCTTTTTGGCAGCTACGCGGCGGGCAAGGCCTTCATGCTCGTGCAGGCCTTTACGGTCTTTCTGGCCCTGGTGGGCACAACGCTCTCGTGCATCAACACCGGCGCCCGCGTCACTTATGCCATGGGCCGCGACGAGGAGATGCCTGCGCATTTCGGCCTGGTGCATGGCAGGACGCTCTCCCCGCACCGCGCGATTTGGACGCTGGCGGTGCTCTCGGCCATCATCGGCGTCATTTCAGTGACCGTCTATCTCGGCGGCCAGGGCACGGCCCCGGCGGCGCTGGACAAGCACAATTTCTGGTACGCCTTCGGCATCTTCTCGCCCAGTGCTTATACGAAGCTGCCCAACACCCTGCTCATCATCACGCTCATCAGCAACTTCGGCACGTTCCTGCTCTACATGACCACGTGCTGGATTGCCATCGTGGCCTTCAAAGAACATCACACTTTCAACACGTTCAAACATGTGTTTATCCCGTGGTTCGGCCTGGTGGCCAACTGCGTATGCATGCTCTTTTACCTGGTCGGCCCCTGGATGGTGCCGGGCATGAACAAGACCGAGCCTTATGTCGCCCTGGGGGTCGTGGCGGCGTGGGGCCTCTACGGGCTTGTCTATTTCAAGCGGCGGAGTGCCCAGCTTGGGCGGCCGGTGTTTCTTACGCAAAAACCGGCAACCGCCAGTTAACCATCAACAAAGGAGGTGCGTTCATAACAACATGACATGGCCAGGCCCGGCCCATCCCTGGTGGATGGCCGGGCCTTTGGCTTCTTTATTTTCAGTCCATTTGCCCTTAAGTTGCGCGCTGATGAAAGTCAAATGCCACCAGCTTTCAAGCGCCGGGTCGGTCCGGGACCGTAACGAGGACTTTCTGCTCTTCTGGGAGCCCGAAGATTTCAACCGGCGCCAGGAGTCGGGCAGCGTTGCTATTCTGGCCGACGGCGTGGGCGGCGAGGGCAACGGCGACCAGGCCAGCCGGTTGGCCGCGGAAACCGCCTTGGCCGTGTTTCGTGAAAGGAAGCCCGGGACCTCCACCAACGACGTGGTTCGGCGGATGTTCGACGCCGCGGCGGCCCAGGTCTTTGAGGCCGCCCAACAAAAGGGGCGCATGGCGACGACTTTGCTGGTGTCGATTTTTCGCCAGGACAAGGTCACCGTTGCCCACGTGGGAGATTCGCGCGCCTACCTGATTCGGGCAGGCAAGCTCAGGCGGTTGACAACCGACCATTCGTACACGGCGTTGCAGGTGAAACTGGGCCTGCTGCTCGAGCGCAACGCCATGACCAGCCCGCATCGCTCCACTCTGACGCGCAGCATCGGCTACGAGCCAGTCTGCCACTTCGATCTGACTGCCGAGGCGCTGATGCCGGGGGACATCCTGCTTCAATGCACCGACGGGCTTTACGGCTGCAACCTGGACGAGGAGATCCTCGAGGCGGTCCTCAAGTACCATCCCGGCGAGGCCTGCAAGCGGCTCATCGCACTGGCGGAAAAGCGCCAGGCCAGTGACAACGTCTCGCTCCAGATCGTGCAGGTCTGGGATGTCGAGCAGTCGCAGGCGGCCAGCGCCCTCCCCGCTGCGGCCCGCGGCGCCTCTGCCAGCGAACTTGCGGTTGGCCAGGCGTTGGATGGGCGGTTTGAACTCACCGATCTCATCGCCAAGAGCGGCATGGCCTCGCTCTTCAAGGCCAATGACCGTGTCACCGGCGCCGAGGTCGCCATCAAAGTGCCCCTCCTGCAAATCGAGAGCGACCCCGCCGGATTCGACCGCTTCCGGCGGGAGGAGGAAATCGGCCTTCAACTCGACCACCCCTATATCCTCAAGATCATCCCCGTCGAGAGGAGAAGCCGCCCCTACCTGGTCACCGAGTATCTTCGGGGCCAGACGCTCAGCGAATTGTTAAAGAACGTCCGGCCCCTGCCCGAGCCGGACGCGGTGAAGATCGCCAGCCGGATTTGCGACGCCCTCGATTACATGCACCGGCGCGGCGTCGTGCATCGGGACCTCAAACCGCAGAACATCATGCTCTGCAACGACGGCTCGATTCGCATTATGGACTTCGGCATCGCCCGCGCGCAAAGCTCCCGGCGCCTGACCTTGGTTGGTTTCACCCCGGCCATGGGCACGCCGGATTACATGGCCCCCGAGCAGGTCAAAGGCAGCCGTGGGGACGCCCGCACCGATATCTACAGCCTCGGCGCCATTCTCTACGAGATGGCCACAGGCGAGCCCCCCTTCGGCGGCGACAGCGCCTATGTCATCATGAACGCCCGCGTCACGGGCGACCCCGTGGCCCCCAGGAAAGCGAATCCAAAACTCACTCCCGTGCTCGAGGAAATCATCCTCCACGCCATGGAGCGCGACCCCAAGAGACGCTACGCCTCCGCAGCCGAAATGCAGGCCGAGCTGGATGATTACGAAAAGGTCGAGCTGACCGGTCGTTGCACCCGCCTCCAGGCGCCCCAAATCTGGAAGTCTCGCTTCCGGCTGCTGCCCGTGATCATTGGCTTCGTCCTGCTCCAGGTGATCTTCTTCCTGCTCCTTTTGCTGTGGTTCCGCAGGAAATGAGCCGGCGATATGCACACGGGCTAGCGGGATAGGACACAATCCGGATAGCCGCAAAAAGGCACAAAAGGCGCAAAAACCCTGATTTCTTGGGCCTTTTGTGCCTTTTCGTGGCTATTCCATTCGGGGTTGGTGTCGTCCATCCCACGAACCAGTCAGTAATGCCGATTCGGCCCGAGAGACCGGCGTCCACTGCTCCATTCTGATATTCCCTGGTTGACGGTCCGAGCGTCCAACGCGCATGCTAGACGCATGAGTCAGCTTCGACGATGCGCAGCTTGAACTGGCGAGGGCAGCCGGACTCCATGCCATCCGCCCGCGTTAGAGAAGCTCCAACTCACGTCTGACGCCCTTCCGCTGGATTAGAACGAGCAGCCGCGTTTGGATGGGCCATTGAAACACAAAGACGCCATGAGCGCCTCATACCGCGGCTGCCATAGCCAGGGCGCCCAGCGGATGCACCGTCCTCTCGATTTCTTTCTGGCTCTGCAACCGCGCCACTTCCAGATCGTAGTCGGCTTGAATGCCGATCCATAATTCGGGCGACACGCTGAACAGCCGCCCCAGCTTGAGCGCCATCTTTGCGCTGACACCCCGCCGCCGGCGGCAAATCTGGCTGATGGCAATGGGTGTCGCGCCGACCGCCCTCGCCACCGCGGAGGCGCCAAGCCCGAGCGGCTTCATAAAATCCTCGCGCAGCACATCACCCGGGTGTACCGGGGCCAGTCGCTCATTTCGCTTGCTCATAAACTCTCAGTGATAGTCCACGATCTCGACCCGCCCGGCATTGCCGGCCTGCCATTCAAAACAAATCCGCCACTTGTCGTTCACGCGGATGCTGTGCTCGCCCTTACGATCGCCTTTCAGGGCCTCCAGCCGGTTTCCGGGCGGCATCCGGAGATCGTCCAGCGTCCTCGCCCGGTGCAGGTACTCAAGTTTTCGCCGAGCCAGGTTCTGAATGTCCGGGGGAAATCGCCTCGACGGCGCCCCGCGGAAGATCCGTTCCGTTTCCGCACATCCGAAACTGACAATCACCGGATTACATTATCGGATTGCGACAAGGTGTCAAGCTCAACCCCGGGAGAAGCTCCCGGAGCAAGGCATGCGCGAGGTCGCTGAGGGTCCGGAGAAGCTAGCGCCTGCCGCAGCCCCCGTGCAAAGCGCGCGTCGGGGCGGAGCCCAATGCGACCCGCCCGCAGGCGCGGTGAGGACCCGCAGGCGCGCGCCCAGCAACATCGTTCTGTCTGGAAGCCGAGCTCCGCCACGGATTTGGTCCTTCCCCGGAGGTCGGGCGCCCAAAGCAGTCAGAAAGTGAAGGACCGATGGGAAAGCTGAATCTGGATCGAGAAATGAACAAGACTGAGGCTCCCGGGACCGGGCTTTTTTTCTGCGCAACTCTTGCCTAGCGGAAATCGGAGGGGGGACGTTTTTTCCCTTTGCGGCGGTGTCCGGGGCCGGAAACGGCAAGATTTCCCGCCTGACGGGGCTGGCACTGCTGTTGCTTCACGCGAGCCAGGCATTGTTTTTCATGATCGAAGCTTTATTCAATCAACCGGGCTACCTGGGCGCCAAACGGATGCTCGATGCGCTGGCGGTCAGGCACGAGGCGCTGGCGGCCAATGTCGCCAACGCGGAGACGCCCCGCTACAAACGGATTGACCTGGCCCCGTCTTTCCGCGCGGAGCTGCAAAACGCCCTGGCCGGCCACGACACAGCCCGCCTGAGCGCCTTGAAGCCGCGCGTGGCCGTAGATGCCAGCGCGCTGCCCCTCAACCGCGACGGCAACACAGTCAACCTGGAACACGAACTGGTCGAACTGGGCCAGAACACCCTTCAACATACCGTGGAAACCCAAATGGTCAGCGCCGCGTTGGCCAAGCTACGCCTGGCCATCTCGGGCAAGGGCTCCTGAGCCTGCTTATGCTCAACCTCATCCCCAGCCTCGCCAGCACGACCGCTGCCTTGGACGCCGAGAGCACGCGCCTGGAAGTCATCTCGCAGAACATTGCCAACGCCAACACGACGCGGGGACCCGACGGCCGTCCTTACCAGCGCCAGCAGGTCGTCTTCGAGAACATGCTCCAACGGGCCAGGGCAGCCAACGGCGCTACGCCCGAGCTTGTCGCGCCGCAGGTCGCCGGCATCCAAAAAGACCCCCGGCCCGGACGCTCCATTTATCAGCCCGGCCACCCGGATGCCGACGCCAGCGGCATGGTTCAGTACCCGAATGTGAATATTTACGAGGAAATGGCCGACATGATCGTCGCCTCGAGGACCTACGAGGCCAACCTGGCGGTGTTGAAAAACGGCCGGACGATGGCCATGGGGGCCCTCTCCATCGGCAAGCACTAATTCGATCTGACCCGTGAACGCCATCGCCTCGATCCGCCAACTCTGGTCGGGAACCCCTCCGATCCCGGCCGGACTGGCTGATCAGGGGGCAACTCCGGCCGGTTCGATTCCCACAGCCGAATTGCGCGAGCTTAATGCCGCCCTGCCCGGGGCCTCGGTCTCCGGCGTTCAGCCCTCAGAAACGTCCTTTGCGGGCCTGCTCGGCCAACTGGTTGAGGGGGTCAATGCCAAACAAGGCATCGCAAACCAGGCGCTCCAGGACCTCCAGAGCGGGCAAACCGTCTCGCTGCACCAGGCCATGATCGCCGCAGAGGAAGCCAACGTTTCGTTTCAGTTGATGGTCGAGGTGCGCAACCGGCTGCTGGAATCCTACCAGGAACTCATGCGCCTGCAAGTCTGATGCGCGGCCCCTGACAAATGAACCCCAACATTGCCAAGCTCGGACGGCAGTTCCAGGAAATCTGGAAACAACTGGGCGCCAACCAGCGGGTCAGCGTCGTACTGGCGACCGGAGTGTTGCTCCTGGGAGTCATTGGCGTCGCCTGGTGGTCGAGCCGGGCCGAGTACAGCCTCCTCTACGGCAAACTCTCCGATGGGGAGGCCTCGAAGGTGATCGCCGCCCTGGATGACGCCAAGGTCCCATACAAGATCGGCTCGGGCGGCGGCTCCATCCTCGTGCCCGCCCAGAAGGTGCATCTGGTGCGCATGCAACTTGCCGGCAAGGGCATCCCCAGGAGCGACGGCGTCGGATTCGAGATATTCGACAAACCTAATTTCGGCATCTCCGACTTCGTTCAACGCGCCAATTACGTTCGCGCCCTCCAAGGCGAACTGGCCCGAACCATCGCCCAGATTGATGAGGTCGAGAGCGCCCGCGTCATGGTCGTGCTGCCGGAAAACCGGCTGCTCCTGGACAAAGACAAACACGCCACGGCTTCTGTCTTCATCCGCCTGCGGGGCAACACGCAGCTCTCCCCGCAGGCCATCAACTCCATCCGCTTCCTGGTCGCCAATTCCGTCGAGGGACTCAAACCCAACTTCGTGAGCCTGGTGGACAACCAGGGCAACGTCCTTTCGGAGAATGTCGAAAACGACTCCCTGGTGGGCCTGACCGCGACGCAGCTCGATGCCCGCCGCAATCTCGAACAATACCTGGCAAAAAAGGCCGAGGGCATGCTCGAGAAAGTCCTTGGCCCGGGCAACGCCATCGTGCGCGTTGCCGCCGAGATCAACCTCGATACCATCCAGCGCACCGAAGAGAAATACGACCCTGACGGCCAGGTCATCCGCATGCAGACCAAAGACACCTCCACAGACGATTCTACCACCGCCACCGGCGGCGAGGCCGTCGGGGTCACCGTCAATACCCCCGGCAATTCAATCACCAACACTTCCGGGCCCCAGACCACCTCGCGCAACAAGAAAATTACCGACACCACCCAGTTCGAGCTGAGCAAGATCATCAGCAACACCATCCAGGCTGCCGGGAGCGTCAAACGCATCTCGGTCGCCGTGACGGTGGCGGCCAAGACTCAAGGGACCGGCACCGCTTTCAAAGTCATCAATCGCCCGCCGGAGGAAATAGAGAAGCTCCGGGGAATCGTCAGCAGCGCCCTGGGCATCGTTGCCACCCGCGGCGACGAAATCAAACTCGAGGAATTGCCCTTCAACGAGGAGTTCGCCAGCCAAGTCGCCCATCGGCTCGAATTCCAGGAACGGCGCGACTTCTGGTGGACACTGCTCCGCAACCTGGCCTATCCCGGCCTGGCCGCCGGCATCCTCTTGTTCTTCCTCCGTCTGTTCAAGCGCACGTCGGTCGAGAACATTTACGCGGGCCTGCCTGTCAGTCGCCTGGCGATGCATCTGGGCAACGGACATGGCAACGGCCATGGCAACGGGCATGGCAATGGCCATGGCAATGGCCATCATCATGGCCTGGAGCCTCGCCCCGAGCAGGGCGGCGGCGTGGTGACAGTCGAGGTGCTCAATCAACTTATCAAGGAGAACCCGCAAAACATGACCCAAGCCATTCGCGCCTGGCTTGAGCGCGGCGAAACCCCGCCTTCGAGGTAACGGCCATGGCAGCTCCAGACCTCGCCAGCAGATCTTCAGGCACCGGAACCGAGGCCCCCAGGCTCTCGCGCATCCAGAAACTGGCCGCCTTGCTCGTCATCCTCGGACCTGACGCCGCCGCAGAGGTCCTGCGCGGCTTCGAGCCTCCCATAGTTGAGGCCATCTCCGGCGAGATGGCCAAGTTCACGATGATCGGCCAGGAACTCCAGAACGAAATCCTGGCCGAATTCTCCGAAGTTGCCGTCGAGGCCGGCACCGCCATTCGCGGCGGGGTCGAGGTGGCGCGGCTCACGCTGGAGAAGGCCATCGGCGTGTTCAAAGCCGCCGAAATCCTGGGCCGGGTCGCCCCGTCCCGCTCGACTGTGACGACCATCCATGAAATCCTGGATATGGAGCCGCGGCAAATCTACAACCTCCTTCGCCACGAGCAGCCCCAGACGGTCGCGCTTGTCCTTTCCTATTCCAGCGCGGATAAAGCGGCCGAAGCCCTCTCCTTTTTCCAGCCGGAGCAGCGCGACAAGATTCTCGAGCGCATCGCCACACTGGCTCCAACCCCGGTCGAGGTAGTGGAAAAGGTCGTGGAAATCCTGGTCGCCAAACGTGGCGTCAACCGGACTCGGGCCTTGAGCCAAACCGGCGGCGTCAAGAGCGCCGCCGATCTCCTCAACGCGATGGAGAACACCCAGGGCAAGACCGTCCTGGGCTCGATCGAGGAGCGCAACCCGGAGCTGGGCCAGGCCATCCGCCACAAGATGTTCACCTTCGAAGACCTGGCGGGCCTGGATGCGGTCACGCTCCAGCGCATCCTCCGGGAAGTCGACCTCCGCGAGCTGGCCCTCGCCCTCAAGAGCGCCAGCGACAAACTCAAGGCCACGCTCCTGGGCTGCATCACCAAACGGGCCGCCGAATCTGTGGTCGAAGAGATGAGCTTCATGGGGCCTGTGCGCCTGCGCGACATCGAGAACGCCCAAACGCGCATCATTGACGCCGTCCGCCGCCTCGAGGCCGACGGCAACGTCGACCTCAGCCAAATCCGCAAGGAGGGCCGCTATGAGATGGTGTAAGTCCATCGTTGCCAACCCACCCCTCCTTCAGGCGCGTCTTGTGGCTCCAAACCCTTCCCTAAGCCGGGAGGCTATCCAGGCGCGCGAGCGCCAACTCGAGCAGGCCGCTTACGAACGGGGAGTCGCCGAGGGTGAAAAACGCCTGGCCGGCCAACTCTTGCAGCAGCGGGCTGAACTCAGCGAGCTCCAAAACGGCGTCCTTGCTTCTTTGCGCCAGGCCGTGCCCCAGGTCATCGCCCAATGCGAGGCGGGCCTGATCCAGCTTGCCCTGGAGGTTGCCACCAAGCTCGTTTCCGACCTGCCCATTTCTGTCGAGATGGTTGAAGCCGCCGTCCGCTCTGCCATCGCCCAAGTGGAGGAGAGGACCGAATTCGACGTTTTCCTGCATGCCGACGATCTGGCAATGCTCCGGCAGTGCAATTCGCCGGTGCTGCTGCCCGCGCCGGGCGAGGGAGGCATCCGCTTCCATGATTCTGCCGAGGTCAGCCGCGGCGGTTGCCTGGTCCAGACCCATTTTGGCGCCATCGATGCCCGCCGGGAAACAAAGCTCGAATTAATCCGCCAATCCCTTGCCTCATGAACGGTCACCCTCAAGAACCTCCGCCTTGCCTGCCTGCGGCGTGCTTAACTGGCGGACCCAGGGTGAGGGCCTCTGCCGGGCCCGTGCCGCGGTCATTGGCTTCGGCTTTGGCTTGCGTTCGGAAGGTCCGCCCTGTCGAAGCGCGCGGACGAGTGGTCCAACTCATCGGCCTGGTCGTCGAATCTGAAGGTCCCCTGGCGGCCGTGGGCGAGGTCTGCCGCATCGAGTCGGTCCGCCACGACAGCACGACACTGGCGGAAGTGGTCGGGTTTCGCAACCACCACCTGCTGCTCATGCCGCTGGGCGCGGTGCATGGCATCCACCCGGGCAGCGAAGTCCTGGCCACCGGCGCCCCGCTCTCGATTGACATTGGGGATGACCTCAAAGGCCGGGTCATCGATGGTCTTGGCCGGCCCATTGATGGGCAGGGTCCGATTCGCGGCCCCCACCACGTCGGGTTGTATTTGCTGCCGCCGCATCCGCTCAAACGTCAGCGCATCCATGCCGTCTTTCGCACCGGCATCAAGGCCGTCGATGCCTTCGTGCCCTGCGGCCGCGGCCAGCGTCTGGGCATCTTCGCCGGCAGCGGCGTGGGCAAATCCACGCTGCTGGGCATGATGGCCAGCCGCGCCGAGGCGGACGTCAACGTTATCGCTCTCATCGGCGAACGGGGGCGCGAAGTGCGGGACTTCCTGGAGAAGGACCTCGACGAGGCGGGCCGGAGGAAGTCCGTCCTTGTGGTCGCGACCTCCAATGAACCGGCCCTGGCCCGCGTCAAGGGGGCCTTCCTGGCGACGGCGATAGCCGAACATTTCCGCGACGAGGGGCAGAACGTCCTCCTCATGATGGATTCAGTCACCCGCTTTGCCATGGCCCAGCGTGAAATCGGCCTGGCCATCGGCGAGCCTGCTACCACGCGCGGCTACACGCCCTCTGTCTTCTCCATCCTGCCCCAGTTGCTCGAACGCGCCGGCGCCGGCGAGCAGGGCACTATCACCGGCCTTTTTACCGTCCTGGTCGAAGCCGACGATATGAACGACCCGGTTGCCGACGCGGTCCGCTCGATCCTGGACGGCCACATCGTGCTCTCCCGCGACCTGGCCACGCAAAACCACTACCCCGCTATCGAGGTGCTCGACAGCGTGAGCCGCCTGGCCCGGGAACTGCACACCCCGGCGCAACTAGACCTGACCGCCCGCGCCCGCGAGCACCTGGCTGTGTACCGAAGAAATCAGGACCTCATCAACATCGGCGCTTATCCCGCCGGCAGCAACCCTGCGATTGACCAGGCCATCGCCAGACACGAGCCGTTGCGGCAATTCCTCCGCCAGGATGTCGCCGAAGGCTTCTCCCTGGAGCACACATGGTCGTTGCTCGACAAGACCCTTGCCCCCATCTCAAAACCTAAGCCCGCAGTGCCCGTCAAATCCGGATGAAGGCCTTTCGTTTCAAACTCCAGGTTGTCTTGACCTTGCGTGAGGAAGCCGAGCAAGCCGCACAGCGCCTTTGCGCTCGAGCCTTTCTGGGGCTGGGCCAGGCCACCGCCCGCTTGCGCGCCGCGGAGGCCGAGATTGGCGCTAACGACCAACGGCGGAGCGCCGGCCTTGCATCGGGCCTGCGGGCCGATGAGCTCGAACAGACTCGCCTCTACGGCGCCCTGCTCGAGGAGCGCCGCACCCAACTCGCTCGAGAGGCCGCCCGTGCCCAGCAGCAGGTCGAGGAGGCCCGCCACAAGCTGCTCCTGGCCTCGCGCCAGCGTGAAACCCTTGAGCGACTTCGTGAGCGCCAGCGCCGGGTCCACGATTACGAGGCCGCCCGCGCCGAGCAGAAGCTCCTGGACGAATTCTCCAAGCGCCCTCTCATCTTGGCCGGTTCCAACCGTGAAGCACCCTCGCCCACGCTATGATCCGCCTGCTGAAAACCAAATGGATGGCCGTCGCCCTCGCCGTCGCCGCCTACTCGCTCACCACCTGGTTGTGCCTTCAACCCGGCAAACAACTCAGCCGCATCGCCGCGGAAATCCAGCGCGCCCGCCAGGCAGGCGCCGCCCCCGGCCCCTCGTGGAATTTTGAGAACCCGGAGATGTCCCATATGGTCGCCGAACTCAAAGATCAGCGCGAGGCCCTCCGCGCGCGCTCTCTCAAATTGGATGAACTGGAGGCGCGCCTCGCAGCCGAGCGCCAGGAAATCTACTCCGTTACCCAGGCCGTTTTTTGTCTCAAGACCAACATCGAGGCCACCGTCACTCGAGTCGGCGAGGAAGAGGTTGTCAACTTCAAGAAGCTGGCCAAGATTTATGCCACCATGAGCCCCGAAGGCGCCGCCCACATCCTTCGGGAGATGGAGGATGAACAAATCATAAAGATCCTGGCCCTGATGAAAGAGTCCGAGTCGGCCCCGATTCTCGAGAGCTTCGGCCAGGGCACTAAAGACGAACCCAAGCGCGCCGCTTTGCTCTCCAATCGCCTCCGTCTCGTCGTCGCCTCCACCAGCCCGAAAAAGACCCAGCTCCCATGATGACCCCCGCTGCCCCGGCATCCACCCTCCTCTCCGGGGCGCCCGCTCCCGAGGACCAGCCCGGTCCACGCGACCCGGCCGCCCCAGGCGGCAGCTTTGACTCTTTTATGACCCAGGCCGCCTTGAAGCCCGACGCCGAAACGCCCCGGAATGATACGGCAGACACTCCCTCAGACGGGAATCGCGGCGCGCGAACCCAACGGGCCTCCGCAAAGGGCCTCCCGCCCCAGGACCAGAACTCAAACATCAGCCAGATCGTCTGCTCGCTCCCCAATTGGCTCACCGCCTCTGCGTGCCAAGCTCCGACCGGGGCCGGAGCGCCCCTGCCTTCCGCCCGGGTTTCCCTTCCGCTGCCCGCGGCGGATGGGGAGCCAGCCGATGCTCCTGCCGGAGCCGCACCCCGGGTTTCCCTTCCGCTGCCCGCGGCGGATGGGGAGGTGTCGGGAGAGGAAGATACCTCTGAGGGGCCGCACGCGGGCGGCTCTCCGGCCCCACCGCCCGGATTGCTCGAGCCCTTGGATTCGTTATGTCCCAAGGCCGGGCCTCAGGGGGCTGTTCGGGAGCCTCCCGACCCTGGCGTATCCAAGGACCCCGCCGCCGGGCAACCTGCGTCCGCCGCGCCCGAGAGGAGCCTTCCGGCTAAACCGGCCAACGGAGCCGGCCCGCCGGCCCCCGGCACAACTATAAGTTCGCCACAGCCAGAACATGGTATGTCGGCTGCTGCTCAAGCCGACACAATGCCGGCACCGACCGAAGTGAACGAAAACTCCTGCCCAGGCAGGCAGAATCTGCCCGGCGCAGCCCCTGGAGCCGTTGTGCCTCCTGCCGACCCACGCGAGCGCAGGGCCGCCGGGGCGGCTCCGGAACCGGATTTGCTCATGCCTTCAGGCGCAGCGCAGCCGGGTTTAGCGGCGCCGGAGCCTCCCGCCGGACAGGAATTGGCCGTTAATGCTGGGCCATTGTCCTCCCCAGTTGGCGCTGTCGAGGCCGTGCGCCGCGCCATTGATGACGCGGCCGCCGGACTCCAACGGGGCGATGGGGCCTCTGTCTCTTTCGTTCTGAAGCCCGACGCAAACATACAACTGTCCTTGCATGTCAGCTTGCAGCAAGGCCATCTCGAGGCGCTCGCCGTTCTGGAGCATGGCGATTTTGCCGCGCTCGGCGCAGAGTGGACGCGATTGCAGAGCCGCCTGGCGGAGCAGGGGGTGCGTCTGGCGCCGCTGGCCTCCAGCCCCAATCTCTCGATGTCGTTCCTTGGAGGGGAGTCTCACCGCCCCGCGCAGGACCGTCAGCCGGACCACTCCGCTCCGGCAATGGAAGACCTGAACAAGCCGGCGGCCACGCGCACGGGGACCTCCAAGTCCGCCGCCCGGGCCAAGTCAACCGCCGGTCAACGCGAATGGTGGGCTTAACCAAGGAGCCGGAAATGAATAACTCGTTGTATCTGTCCCCCAGACACCGGTTCATAAGCATCCGGACGCGAGGGTCGAGGGTCGAGTGTCGAAGGAACCACATGCCGCCCCTCGCCCCTGCAGGCTCGGACTCCTTACAAACTGCCGCTTAACCTCAATTCAATCGTATGCCTGTCGCCATAAACACATCCTCAACTCCGATAACCCCGTCGTCGGGTCTGAATGCATCGACCCAAGCGGATTCGGTTGAACTGCCCGAGCAAACGCTCAACCAGAGTGATTTCCTGCAACTGCTGGTGACCCAACTCTCCTCCCAGGACCCGATGAATCCGGTCAGCGACGCGGAGTTTATCGGGCAGATGGCCCAGTTCAGCACTCTCCAGGAGACGCAGAATATGCAACAGAGCGTCGCCGGCCTTCAGGCGACCAACCTGCTCGGGCAGACCATCCAGGTCCAGAACAGCCAGGGCAAAACCGATACCGGGGCCGTCAGCTCAATCTTGTTCCAGTCGGGTTCTCCCGAATTGATTGTCAACGGCCAGCCCTACACCCTGGACGAAGTGGTCTCCATTTCCCAAACTCAACCTCAAACCGCGCCTTAACCTCAACGCCAGTATTTCATCTTTATGTCAATGTTTCCCGCAATGGATACCGCCGTCAGCGGCCTCCAACAGTTCCAACAGGACATCAACGTCATCGGCAACAATATTGCCAATGTCAACACGACCGCGTTCAAGACGCAACGGATCGATTTCCAAGACACCTTGAGCCAGGTGCTCGGCACCGATCCCTCGGTGCTTGTCGGCACGGGCGTGAGTACCACCCCGATCGAAAGCAACTTCGCCGCCGGCGCCGTCGCCAACACCGGTGTGGCCACAGACATGGCCATCACCGGAAACGGCTTCTTTGTCGTCCGCAATCCCACCACCGGCGTGCAGTACCTGACCCGCGCCGGGGACTTCCAGATCGATGCCAGCGGGTATCTGGTGACCTCCAACGGCTTCCGGGTGCAGGGCTTCAGCGACACCGGCCTCTCCACCATGGGAGACATCAAAATCGACGCGACCGGCGCCCCCTCGACGGCGGCGGCTGGAGCGACGGTTTCCTCCTTCGCCATTGACGCCACCGGGCGCATCAACGTGACCCTCAGCGACGGCACTAATTTTACACGCGGCCAGGTATTGCTCCAGAACTGCGAAGACCCCAACGCGCTTGTCAACAACGGCAACAATCTCTACACGGCGACGCCTGCCGCCGGGATGCTCTCCCAGTCGGTCGCGCCGCAGACCGCCGGCGTCGGCGCCATCCAGTCCGACGCCCTCGAAACGTCGAACGTCGATCTCACCGACGAGATGTCCAACCTCATCACCGCCCAGCGCGCCTTCGAGGCCAACTCGAAGATCATTACCACAAGCGACGAAATCCTCCAGGACTTGGTCAACCTCAAACGATAAACCCTTATGCCTGGCCAACGCCCCGAACCTGGCCGCGGAAGCGAGGAAAAGCAGCCCCGCGAGCAACGGCCGGAAACGGCCGATGCCCCGGCCACCGCTGAGTTCGCGTCCAAACCTGCGCCTGCCGATTCCTGGCGGGCCTGGTTGCCGCTGGCGGTTGCGATGGCGGTCATGCCGCTGCTGGCATACGGCGTCACGGCCTTCGTGCTGGCGCCCCACCTCCAGAAGGCCCTGCGCGGGCCAGGGGCCGCGCCTGCCGAAACCGAAGCTTCCGTTCCCAAGGAGGGCGCCACCCCTGCCGGCCAGCACCAAAGCGCGCCGCTCAACAAGTTGCTCGTTAACGTCGCCGGCACCATGGGGTCGCGCTACCTGCTGACCAGCATCACCTTGATGGGCAGCGGCTCCGATTTCCAACGCCGCGTAACCGAAAAGGAACCTCAATTGCGCGACGTCGCCACCAGCATCCTGCTGACCAAGACCATTGCCGACATCGAGAAACCCGGCGCCCGCAACCTCATTCGCGGTGAATTGCTCGCCGGTTTCAACACCGTCCTGGGCGACCCCGGCGTCCAGGAAATCTATTTCACTGAATTTGCCATACAGTAATCGGCAAT
>Ga0181524_10000582_pt1 | contig 43959 bp, 37 predicted proteins | sample PEATcosm2014_Bin_34_FD_119761 | JGI IMG/M metagenome (GOLD analysis project Ga0181524, IMG submission 119761) | Peatland microbial communities from MTU Mesocosm Facility, Houghton, MI, USA - PEATcosm2014_Bin05_60_metaG | ecosystem: Environmental > Terrestrial > Soil > Wetlands > Peat | place... | reverse complement strand
TTTTATGGGCGGCTGTACTGCACCGAAAAGGCGCTCTGGAAGTTCAGCTGGTTTCTGCGGGATTTCGGCTACGATGCCGAACTCTTGAGTCATGACCAGGTCGACGTGAAAGCTCTCCTTAATCTGCAAGGAGTCGTGCGCGTCTCTCACTCCGTTATTAACGGTCGCACCTACCAGAACCTTGATGCTTTCGCACCGGCTGGCGAGTGGGAGGCGCTCTCGTGCACGGCCGGCAGTGTGACCGCGGGGAAGGGAGGCACGACGTGACCTTTAGCCACACCCAGATCAGCCGCTACCTCCGTTGCCCACGCAGCTACCGTTACCGGTATCTGGATGGATGGCAGGAAAAGGAGACACGGGCGGCGATGGTCTTTGGCCGCTGCTTTGAAAGAGCTCTGGCAGCCCTGTTTCGCAATGAGGATTGCGGTGCGGCATTGTTCCAGGAATGGGGTGCTTTTCGAGATGCTTCCTTTGAGTACAAAAAGGGAGAATCCTGGGATCGCCTGCTCCACCAGGGAATCCACCTGCTCGAGCGGTTCGCCCAACAAGATCGTGTGCGCATTCGCGCCCCACAGCAAAACCTGCAAATCAAAATGATCCAGGGCCTTTCGGGAGGACATGATTTTATTGCCTACCTGGACGCGATTGGCGAACTCGATGGCCAACGCTGCGTCATCGACTGGAAGACGACCACGAGCCGGTATCCAGAAGATCCTAAGGGCTTGTTGTCGCTTGATCCGCAACTCGTTTGCTATTCCTGGATCACTGGAATCTCAGAGGTGGCCTTGGTGGTGTTCGTGCGCAAGCATGATCCGGAAATCCAATACCTCAAAGCGACGATCTCCGAAGAGCAACGCCAGGAATTCAGCCACTTGGTGGATACAACGGTTGGTCAGATCACATCGGGGAAGTTTCCTGCGCACAGCGGCATTCGTTTCCCCCAGAACGGTTGCGTGAGCTGCCCGCATCTGGGCCTTTGCCTCGATGACCAAAAGCTGATCGATTCCAATCTCACCCTGACACCAGGAGCGAACGACCTTGCTTGGCTTGACGAGCTTGTGGATTGACAGGAGATCAATGGTGACCCCGGAGATCAATCGCCGGCGGGCGGTGTTTGTGCTCGGGAGAATCGACGAAATCCTATCCTGGGAAAAGAGCAAGGAACAGGAAAAGGACGTGCGGTTCGTAGAGTTGGGGGAGTACTTGTGTGAGGTGCGGGCCAAGCAGTATTGGCGACTGGAAAGATTAAAGTCATTTGATGAATTCCTGGAGAAACGCTTTGCCGACTCGCGCCGGAAGGCCTATTACCTGATGGCGATTCACGAACATCTGACACGGATCCCGAAGCACGAACTGCAGCAGGTGGGGTGGAGCAAAGCGACGGAGTTGGTCAAGGTGGCGCGCCGGGATGGAGAAGAATTTGACTGTGCAACCTGGTTGCACAAAGCGAAGGAACTGCCGAAGGAGGGGTTTAAGGGGGAGGTCGAGCGCCACCTAACAGGGAAAGAGACGGAGCCCTGGGAGATCATCTACTTCAAGCTCTACAAGAGCCAGCTTCGCGTTGTCGAGCAAGCTCTTGAGACCGTGGCCCTGATGCTGGGAACGGACAAATCGCGTGGATATTGTTTAGAAATGATCTGCGCGGATTTTCTGGCCGGGGCACGACTGGAGGAGGACGATCGGTCGAATGCACTGCAAAGCAAGTGCCGGTAAATTGAACCTCGCCAAAATGGTGTCCATTCAGGCGACAGGTAAGCCAGAGAAAACGGGATGAGCGTACTGCGCCAACGTAAACCCCGTCAGAGATTGGACCCCGAAAGGTATCAAGCTCTCCGCAAACGGGTCTTAGAGAGAGACGGCTGGCGCTGTCAGTCATGCGGTGCCCTAAGAAATTTGCACGTCCACCATATGCAGCCCCGCAGCCGACTCGGTACCGATCGACTGCAAAACCTTATTACTCTGTGCGCCCGATGCCATCGATTCGAGCACCTAGGAATCAGCTCAGTTTAGAATCGGCACAGCAAAGATGTGGCCGTCGCATGTCAACCAATCCGCAATAACTCTTACTTCTAATCTCGGGAAGGTTCACGAGCCGCGGGCGGTAGCGAACACTTCGGCATAGTGAAGAGCGATCTGGTCCCAAGAAAGGCACTTCTCCTGCGCCATGCGCTCCGCAAAGCAAGTGAGTCCCGCAAAGGTGCCGATACGGCAATGGTGACACGGCATGGGAGTTTGTATGTGCGTCGGCGCGTGGGATTTAGTTTACTTTTGCTGGATGGAATTTACGTAGTCACTGAGGTTACCAATCCTCAGTTCCGCGAACAAGCTCGATGGGCGTAATATGGTGCTGCTTTCGAGGTCAAAAAGGAAATTCCGGTTGAAGGACAAGCAACGCCAATGAGAATCGCTCGCTTCTTTTGCATGGCCGGATTTTTCGTTTTTTCTTGCGTCTCTGTGTCGGCGCTGGCGCAAACGCCACCCGCGAATCCTGCTCTCGGCCTTGTCGCCAAATCCGTCTCAGGTCACATCGGCGATGCCGCTGCCTCCGAAGGCGCCACCGTCTATTCCGGCGATTATCTGTCGACGGAGGACGCTGGCTCCATGCTCGTTCGCGTCGGCCCACTTTCTCTCGAACTTCAGGGCTCCTCGGCCGTGCACATCTACCGCGCTCCCTATGGCGCGATCGTTGAGCTGAATCGGGGCACCGTGGTTTACACCACGCCCGGCGGTCACGAGAATATTGTCATCGTTGCTTCCGACGTGCGGGTCACGCCCGTGTTATCGCTCGCCGATCTGGGCCGCGTTTCGATGGACAATCCCTGTGATATCACGGTCTACAGCCAGCGCGGCCAGGTCAATGTGCAGGTTGGCTCGGAGTCCCATCTGATCGAGGAAGCCAAGACCTACCGTATCCGTGCGGAGAACGAAATCAGTTACCACAAGTATCTTTCTCCCGATGCCAGTGATTACCACGACTACCACGAGCATCGCTCCTGCGCGCCGGTCGAGATGGTGAAAGGAAAGCCTGCCCTCTTTCCTTCTCAGAACCACTTCTTGTATGTCGCCGGCGGCGTTGTCGGAATAGCGACCGTGTGGGGCATCGATGAGGCACTCGAAAGCCCCAGTCGCCCGTAGGTACACGTTTCCGCGCGAGGTCTCTGTCCGTCAACCCCAGGGCCACAATAGAGCGCGCAGCGAGTTAGTCTCCAATCCCGTTCGTTTTTCTTGGATTCTATTTTGGGTACCGCACTGTAGGTCTTAACGAGCTGCTGAGAAAGTATCCTTCTTCAGGAGGCCGGGGCTTCATGGCCTGTTGCTGGAGAACGCGTTGCCGGGTTGAGTGACCCAGCCTCCTGCCTCGTGCTTCTCGGAAATTCAAGAATTGTCGGAGTCAATTCGATAAGCGGTGCCTCAGCTTGTTCATTGCATATCGCTCTTCTATCGGCATGGGCAACCCAACCGGGCGTGAAACGCCGTACGAAGAAAAGAGAGTGCTTCGGGATGTATACTGTTGTTTTGCTTGGTCTGATTCTGCTGGTTCAAAGTTTCTTTCTCAAAGTGAATTCTATTGCCAAAGAAGGGTATTTTGCCTGAGCCTAAGTATCGTGTTCTCGTCCTTGTCACCCACGTGATCCCCTACGGCTCCTCGTTGCTCCGGCTTCTCGCCCAAGATTCGCGTCTGGACATTTGTGTCGCTTACTGCAGTATGCAGGGTGCGGATGCCGGCATCGACCCCGAATTCGGCATCGAGATCCGCTGGGACACTCCACTCTTGGAAGGCTATCCTTGGGTTCTCATTCCCAATCGATCCCCGCGCCCGGGCCTGGGGCGCTTTTTTGGTCTCGTGAACCCCGGCCTGTGGACGCTGATCCGATCACGGCGGTTCGATGCGGTAGTAATCTACACCGGTTATATGTACGCGAGCTTCTGGATCGCCTGCTTCGCCGCCAAGAGCCGCGGCATTCCGGTTCTCATCTCCTCCGACTCCAGTTCTCTGCACCAGCGCGAGGGAAAGCGGTGGAAGACCCTGCTCAAGCCATTCATTCTCGGGAAAGTGTACCGCTACGTGGATGTCCTAATGGCGGCCTCCCGCCCCGTCAAGGACCTAGCGATGAAGCTGGGCAAGCCGGAAGAAGAAATTGTCCTCATCCGATCGGGAGTTAATAAGGACGCGTGGCGCACTCGTCTCAAGAACTTTCAACCGGACGTCGTACGCGGCTCGTGGAATGTTCCCACCGATGCTTTGGTTGTCCTGTACTGTGCGAAACTTCAACCTTGGAAACGTCCTCTCGACCTCTTGAGGGCGTTCGCCAGAGCTAACGTGCCTGGGAGCTATCTGGTTTATGCGGGCGATGGCCCCCAGCGTTCAGAACTGGAGCGCGAAGTTGTGTCCCTTGGCATTGCCGACCGAGTCCGCATCCTCGGTTTCGTTAACGATTCGCAATTGCCCGGCGCTTACAAAGCCGCCGATCTCTTCGTCCTCCCTTCGGAGTATGACCCCTGTCCTCTTGTGGTCCCCGAAGCAATGTTCAGCGGCCTTCCCGTTCTTCTGAGTGATGCAGTCATCGGGCGCCTGGAAATGATCGATCACGGCAACAGTGGTTACGCCTACCATTGCGGGGATACAGATGCCCTGGCCGCATTGTTGCAAAGGATTCTGGGTGATCCAGATCTTCTCCGACACATGAAAGAGGGTGTCGCGCGACAGATGGAGCGCTGGACCTCCGAGGATCTACTGGATTCCTGGGTTGGTGCGATTGAAACATCTCTTCTTCGTTCCAAAGAAAAGGGAGCGGGAAAAAAGGAACGGTGATGCGTTGGCTTTTTTCAAATTCCAAGAATCGTCTGCTTTTTGCAGCTTGAAACCCAATCTATGCTCTCCGCTCGCTCTTCAGGGAGATTACTTTCGCAAACGAGCGATTCCTACCCTTGGCTACAGGCTTAACTTCGGCCAGGTCGAAACGGTCTCTGTCCATTGCTGGCTGCTCACTCTGCCTTTCTAGTGCCGGGTGCGGAAGTGTGCTCGATTTTTCAACCTTAAGTCGTATGATAGAAAAGCAAATTAACATCCAACGAGCGTTCGTACACAGCGACATCTCAAAATGACGCATACAACCACCAATGAGAGAGTCCGTGAGCTTCTGGAAGAGCGTATACTTTTCCTGGCTGAATTGAAGCTGTGCGAACAAGTCGAGCGTGATTCCAGCGTTTTGCATATCAAGCGTGACTCGATTGTTCAGGCCCCGAGGTTGGAAGCCAACTTGGTCTCCGGAGAATTGGTCCTGGGTGACCCCTCCATGCTGGTTCCGGAAGCATTTTCATGAGGATTGTTACCCATATTTTGCCAGCCCAGTTTCGCAAGAATCCTCTCTATTCGCTAGCAGGCATTCTTATCTCTTTCTTCCTTGCCTACGAACTTTCCCAGTATGTCCTTGCGGGCGACATCACTGGTCTTGTTTACATCGGCATTGCTTTTTTCTTCGGGGTGGGCGCCCTTTCGATATTGAATAACTGGCGTACTGGCACATTCATTTTTTTTGGATGGATTTTCTTCGAGGATTTGTTTCGAAAATACCTTGGCAATAACATGGCCATCTATTTCGCAAAGGATGCCCTCGTTGCTGTCGTCTATCTTTCTTTCTTCATTGCGTACCGAAGAAAGCAGGTTCAGTTGTTCCGCCCGCCGTTTTATGTTCCCCTGCTGATTCTCGTCTGGTTTGGATTCATGCAGATATTCAACCCTGCCTCTACGAGCATCTTTTACGGCATCATGGGCATGAAGCTGTATTTCTATTACATTCCGCTTTTGTTTGTCGGCTATGCCTTCGTTCGATCAGAGGCCGACATCCGGCGCTTCTATGTCTATCTGATGGTTTTGATTTTCATCGTGACCAGCCTTGGAATAGCGCAAGCGATCCTGGGTCACACCTTTCTCAACCCCGCTGTCATCCAGGAAGACATTCGTGATATGAGCACCTTGTATCGGGTTTCGCCAATTTCCGGCCTGATCGTTTACCGGCCTACATCTGTTTTTGTCAGTACTGGCCGGTTCACCTCGTTTCTCATTCCGGCCTGGCTGATTTGCTTCGGCTTCGGCACCTACCTTCTCCTCCGCAGCCGTGAGCACCGTTTTGTCACCTTTCTGGCTCTAGCTTCCACTACCGTCGCCATTGCATTGTGTGCGTCTCGCGGGGCCGTCATGTGGACGCTTGGCAGTGCCATCGTGTGTGTCCTGGCCTTTCTTTGGGGATGCCCCTGGCAGCGGGGACAATTGGTTCGTATTCTACGAGCTTTTTGGCGTTCACTTGTTGTGGCTGTTTTAGCCCTGACTCTTGCCTCATTCTTTTATCCCGAGGCCATCAAGGGGCGACTCGCCTATTACTGGGAGACGCTAGCTCTCGATAGTTCCTCGAGTGAGCTCGTCGATCGTAGCAAAACCTATCCCCTGGCGAATTTAATGCTCGCCTTCGACCACCCTCGCTGGCCTTACGGATACGGCATAGGCACTGCCTCCCTGGGTACGCAGTATGTCGCTCGCATTATGCATGCTCAACCAATGGGCATCGGCGTGGAAAGCGGCTACGGCACACTCATTGTGGAGTTGGGGATCCTAGGGCTATTTTTGTGGCTCGCCATGAGTGCTGCGCTCATCGTGTCCTCGTGGAAGATTGTCCTGAAGCTTCGCAGTACTTCTTACTTCTCTCTCGGCTTTGCCATTTTTTGGTACAGCTTTTTGTTTATTGGTCCCTACATTTTTACCGGCTTTGCCGCATACGAAGATTTTCTGATTAACTCTCTGTTCTGGTTCTCCCTAGGCATTCTCTTCCGCCTGCCGGCTTTGCATACTACCCTTCGGACTGTCGATCCTAATGCCACCCTGCGGTCTTCCGCAGTGCAGGGATAGATCTCGCCCATACTCGTTTTTGCTTGCCTTACTGTTCTTCCATGCGCGCTTAATCCATGCCAAAGGAGGAGCCTTCCCCGGTCGCATCTGCAACTAGATTCGTACGTGTCACACGGTTTTCCGGAAGGAGCTATCTTGGCGTCTGCTGAGCCCAAATCTTATCGGCGGCCAAGAACCGAATGTAATAGCCACAAGAGGACAGGAATTCCTTGCACTCCCGTGTTGTTTGTTCCGTGTGAAGCGACAAGAAGATGACGGGTGAGAATTCCTGGATGAGCCGTCTTCCACCCAGGAGCACTTCCGCTTCCGCGCCTTCTGCGTTGATTTTCATTGCATTGGGTGGGCGTGCTGCGCTCCCACCATAGAAAAACTCGTCCAACGAAATCGTGGCAACTTCCATGGACCCAGCCTGAGATAAGTGAGCGGCCGAATCGTGTGCCGTGGGGTCAAAACGCTGGCAGCCTGGCTGGCTGGAAACCGCGGCTTCGACGACCGTGCAGTTGGAAATCTCGTTCAGTTGGATATGGCGCCGCAGGTAGTGGACATTCCGCGGCAGAGGCTCAAAGGAGTACACGTGGCCCTGGCTTCCAACACGTTTGCTCGACAGCAGTGTATACAGACCCACGTGGGCACCAATGTCGTAGACCACTGATCCAGGCGTCAGTTGAGAGGCGAAGAGTTTCAGATTGTCCGGCTCCCAGAAGCCCAACCAAAAGCCGCGCGTGCTGGAATTCGAGATCCAACGAATTCCGCGAGCCGGGCCTCTCAGTATGCGCACCACAGTACCTTCGGGCACCAACCGAAAGGGCAGCCTGATGAGTTTTCCAAGCAGCGTTTCTGCAGAAATTTGTGACCAATCCATTGTTATCATTGTGTCGTGCGGCATTTGACGGTGTCAAACAGTCCGGCCCGTGAGAAGTCGATTCGCATCCTTGCGAGGGTTGAATTTGCTCTTTGCTGCACGGTATTCTACCTTGGTGGCAGAAAACCTAGTTCCGGGCTTGTCCAAACACTCCCAAGGTGGCCTTTGACTTCTCTGCTCACATGCACATTGTTCCTCGAAGGATCAGCCGGAGCTCAGTCGAGTCCGCATGCAAGAGATTCATTATGAGGCTTCTTTACTATTCCCACGCCTTTCCTCCACAGATCGGCGGAATTGAAACCTTCTCCCTGCGGCTTTTGGAGGGGCTCCTCGCACGCGATAGCACCAAGAATCCTTTAGAGATCACCGTATTGACACAAACTCCCGCTCCCGAAGGATGGCGAAGTCCGGAGCTACCAGTAACTGTGGTTCGAAACCCTCATCTACTTGGAATGTGGCGTTTCGTTGGCCGATCCGATCAAGTGATCCTCGCCGGGCCCGCCCTCGCGCCTTTGCTCTTCAGCATTCTCCGTGGCAAGAGAGTCCTCGTCACGCACCACGGCTACCAGAGTATTTGCCCAAGTGGGCTATTATTTCATCTTGCCAACCAAAAGGATTGTCCCGGATTTTTCATGCAACGAAAATTCGGAGAATGCCTCCGCTGCGGAAGGAAGGAGCTCTCTTTTGCGAGGACCATCTTGCGCCTTCTGCTCACCTTTCCGCGCAACCTGCTTACCCGGTTTGCGTTCCGCAATGTCTGTGTTTCTGAGCACCTTTACAAGACACTCCAATTGCCGAATTCTGTTGTGATCCGCAACGCGATTTCGGAAATTTCGGCCGCACAGTCAGATACTACTTTCCTGAGGTTCACTACAACTGCCCCATTCGTCTATATCGGGCGCCTTGTCGTGGAAAAGGGAGTGGGGGTTCTCATCAAAGCGTCCAGCCTGCTTAAGAAACGTGGTTGTGCCTTCCAAGTTCGGATTATTGGAGACGGTCCGGAACGCGGTGCGTTGGAGGTTTTGGCGAAGACACTGGAAGTTTCCGGGGAAGTCCAATTCATCGGCTTCAAAAAGGGTAAGGAACTCGAAGCAATTCTTGAAACGCCGTGCGTTCTCGTTATGCCGTCCGTCTGCCAGGATGTTGCCCCTTTTGCTCCACTGGAGCATATGATACGAGCGCGACCCATAATCGCATCGGATATCGGTGGTTTATCGGAAGAGGTGGGTGAAGCCGGCCTGAAATTTCCGCCAGGCGATGCAGAAGGCCTCGCGGATCAAATGGAGAGAATTCTGCGCGACCCCGTGTTAGCGCAGCGCTTGGGTAATATGGGACGTGAGCGAATTCTGGAGCGCTACACCTCCCAGCAAATGATCCGCGGCTACCTGGATCTACTTCACAGCTAAACAGTGCAGGCTTCTGGGAAGGGAGATCTTTGTCTGGCAGCGGTTTCTCGCCCCACGGCCACTCAGTTACCTGATGTTAAGAATGGCAGTGAAACGGCCAGCGATAGCGGGCCACGCGAAGTGATCCTGGTAGGCCGCGCGACTCCGGGCCACGAGGTCGGTCCGATAGTGCTCATCCGAGAGGACACGGACAAGAGCAGCATTCAAAGCGTCTTGATCACCCTGCGGAACCAGAACAACACCGGCGTCGGTTATGGGCGGAGCAGTCTCGGCCCCCTCGAAGGCGATGACGGGGAGTCCACACGCGATCCCCGCGAGGGCGCTACTGCGACCGGAAGAGATTGGGCCGCGGACAAACAGCAGGAGATCGCAGGCGGACAACCTGTGAACGACCTGGTCGGATTGGATGACGCCTTCGACGGATAATTCGACGGGCAAGTCCCGGATACCCTGGCGGAGTTCGGCCTCGCGGAGTTCCGCGTGTCGGCCAAAGACCAAAAGCCGGAGTTTGCCAAGACGTTCAACAGCGTGGCGGACGGCGGTGAGGATAATCCGGGTCTCATGGGTCCCGGCAACACCACCAGTAATGCTGAAGACGCCGACGGTCAAACACTCATGTATCTCGCGGACAGTAGAATTCGTTTCAGGGATTGGCAGATTGGGACCGACGGGGATGAAGTGGGCATGGGGGACAGAGATGGGAAGCCAGGAGACTTTGTTTAGCGGGATGGTAAAGATCGCGAGATCCGAGAGAAGGAGGGCGTGGCGCATGGTGCGGATCTGGATGAAACGCCGCAAAGAATCCACCAATCGGCTGCCGTGATAGGGCTCGACATCATGATAGATAATGCCAACTCGGGCACCAGCAGATTTGAGGATTTTCAGGACGTGGAGAAATCTCTGTGGAAAGCCACGAGAAGACCAAGCAAGCGCGGTGTATTGGACGAGGACCCGGATGTTTCGCCAATGCTCCGCCTGAAGATTCAATGCGTGGAAGGCGCTTGGCCAGCCATGGATTTCCCAGGGGACACGGCGAATATCAAGCTGAACGTCATGCGCGTGCAGCGCGGCGCCAAGGTAGCGGCAGTACTCTTCGACAGCGTCGGTAGGTTCGTCGCGCCTACCGAGGAGAGCGATGGCGAGCCCGCTCATTGAGGTAGCGCGAGGACGTGATTCTCGTCCAGGTTGCTGCAAGCGTAGCCGAGTTGGCTGAATTTCCGAGCAAGGGCTCGGTGATTCTCCGCGCTGTGCATTTCGACGAGGAGAATCGGTCGCTTTTGGCGAAGCAGTCGCTCGGCGCCTTGAAAGACGGCGACTTCCGCGCCTTCGACGTCGCATTTGAGGAAATCTGGATCAGGATGCAACAAAACAAACTCATCGAGCGAGACGGCTTCGACGGGGATGGTGTTGGCAACAGTTGAATCGCCGGTCGAAACGTGACCCAGGCCCCGATCGGGGGAGGTATTGGTATCCGCGCGAGCAAAGGAAACAGTGGTGGGCTCGGACCAGACCGCCTTTTCCTCGACGACGGCGTGCGTGAACTTGTTGTAGGTTAGGTTCTCTCGAAGGCGAGCGGCAATTTCCGGATCGGCCTCGAAGGAAACCACGCGGCCTTCGGGACCGACCAGACGTGCTGCCATAAGCGAAAAGAAACCAATGTTGGCGCCAAGATCGTAGAAGGTCATGCCGGGACAAAGGTGTTTTTGAACGGCGCCCTGAACGGCGGGTTCGCCGATTCCCTGCTGAACGTCTTGCCCAGTGCGAGGATTCACGCGAATCCACAACCCCCGGGCCGCACCATGTTGAATTTGGACCCAAATCAGGGTTTCGGGAGGAACGATTTGACGGCTGATCCGACTCAGAAGACCACCGAGGACCGGGACACGACGAAGGACGGAGACCGGCGACGTACAGCGGAACAGCAGATTTGCCAAGCGTCCCTCAGAATTCGCCATCCTATTTCTCCACCAAAAAGCTGCCAAGGAAAAGGGCGTCCATGCCGGAGCTGAAGAAGGTGCGAATAGCGTCAGTGGGCGAGTGCACAATGGCCTCGCCGCGCAGGTTGAACGAAGTGTTCATGATCACGGGAACACCAGTGCGCTTGCCAAATTCGTCGATCAGGCGGTAGTAGAGAGGGTTGCTTTCCTTTTCAACGGTTTGCGGGCGGGCGCTGCCGTCAACATGGGTAACGGACGGGATGATCTCGCGTTTTTCGGGGCGTACCTGCGACGTAAGAATCATGAACGGCGAATCGAAGGCGGACTCGAGATATTCGGGAGCAGCTTCCTTTTTGAGAGAGGGCGCGAACGGGCGCCACCATTCACGAAATTTTACCGCATTGTTGACCTTTACATTCATTTCCAGATCGCGCGGATCAGCAATGATGGAACGGTTCCCGAGTGCGCGCGGACCGAATTCCATACGCCCCTGATACCAGCCGAGGATTTTGCCTTGGGTGAGTAGGTCAGCGGCTGTGGAAGCGGGATCCGCTATAAGCGTAGAGCGAATCTTGTACGTTTTGAGGGTCGCTTCAATCGCGTCGTCGTCGAACGACGGTCCGAGATAAGCGTGGCGCATGGGCTTCAGAGGAAGTCGCTGGCCGCCATCAAGAAAAGGAGCAAGCGCCGCGCCGAGCGCAACACCGTCGTCGGAAGCAGCGGGCTGGACAAAGATTCTGTCTGTGATCCCGGATGCCGCAATTTTGCCGTTGGCCTTGGAATTAAGTGCGACGCCGCCCGCCAGGCACAAATTCCTGCTGCGTGTTTTCTCAAGCGCCAACCGAACCACGCTCATCATTGCTGTCTCACACATGTCCTGAACAGCATAGGCTATGTCTTTGTGAAGGTCGCTGATGTCGCTTTCCGGCTCACGAGGCGAGCCCAGCGCTGCGGGCCAGCCGGAATACGGTCCGCCGCCATCGCCGGTCAGCCGATCTGTGTGCACTTTGTAGGGACCCGCTTCCGGGTCGAGGAAACAACTCAAGTCCACTCCGGGTTTACCATACGGCGCCAGGCCCATCACTTTCCATTCGTCGGCGTTGGGCGTGAATCCGAGAAATCCCGTGAACTCCGCGTAGAAAAGACCTAGCGAGTTTGGCCAGTTAATGGTCAGCACGTGTTCGATGCGGCCCTTACTGCCGTGCCAGATGGATGTGGCTTCCCATGCGCCGCGTCCGTCCATCACCACGATCGCTGCATCATCAAAACCGGAATATGAGTAGGCACTGATCGCATGGGCGAAATGGTGATCCACGTAGCGGAAAGGCGCCTTGTTGGTGCCGAATCGTTGGGCAAACCGCTTCGCGCCGCTGCTTTGGTGCCACATGCTGAGGAAATAGCGCGTGGAATTAAGGAAGTTCAAATACGTAAGCGGCCAGCCGCCCGTGGCGTACAGGCCGAGGTCATGCCGGTACAACTGCCCGATGGGCTGCCAGCCCAGGCAGACTTCGTCGATGCCCCCTGAGCGGACCTTGGCGAAATCGAGGCACGCTTGAATCGCCGACTGAGGAAATCGGGCATCGTGCTTGGTGCGGCTGATGCGCTCCTCGGCCACCGCGAAAAGGAGTTCCCCATCGCGGACAATGCAGGCGGAAGAGTCGTGCATTTGGGAGTAGTTCAGGCCAAGAGTGATCACGCACGGGCCTCCGGCTGTTTACGGCCATAGCACCAGGCCAGCGGCGTGCCCGCACCCTGGAAATCGTCGGGCGAGCCCTGCCCCGAGCGAACCGCCTCCGCAATTTCTGCGGCAGAAAGAGCAGCGCCGCGCCAGGTTTTACCCACCATTTCGGGATCGATCCCGAAGACACTAGCGATGCGCCTGCTTGCGCTATGGAGCCCTACTGAGGCGATGCCATCGAGAATTCTGGAAATGGCTTTTCCTTTCCAATTCATCGTAGGTCTATCCGAACCGTTGAATTGAAACAGAAAGGCTCCACCGGGGCGCAGGATTCGCATCATTTCCCGAATGGAGCTGAACACCACCTCCTTGGTGGGCATATGCTGGAGCACGAGGTAGCTGAATACAAAATCGACCGAAGCGCTCTCGATGGCGGAGAGCGTTTCTCCGTTCGAGAGAACCCAACGGATGTTCGAGAACGGTCGAAGGTACCCTCTCGCGCGCGACTGCATTTCAGCAGAGATGTCCACAGCAGAGACGGACTTAAAGCGCTGGGCAAAACTTCGCGTCATTCGGCCCGCACCACAACCGAGTTCAGCCATGGTCTTGCTGGTCGGATCAAACTGAAGTTTCTGAAGAGTGGGATGAACGAGCCGGATATAATCCTGTTCCCCGGACGCAAAGAAGGAGGCCTCATCCCAATCCTTGCGCCAACTCGCAATATAGAGAAAGGCATCGCGCCGGGCCCGTTCATCCCAGTCGCGGCGCATGATGTCCTTAGCCTTATTCAAATCAGTTTCTCCATGTCAAAATACAATAGCCTCAGCAGCCGCAAGGCAGTTCGCTATCCCAGAGACCTGAATAAGCGGCGCAGACCAGATATATTCCTATTGATCGCGATAATCCACACTGCTGGCTCTCGCCAAAATGCACCGGACCAATTTTTCTAGCAGTATCCCGAACCGCCTTTAAGTATATCTGGTATTGAGCTGAGTTGATTGCCAGCTCTCGAGAGAGCAGTCAGGTCGCTTGATTAATGGGCGTCATGTATCACCAAACTCATTCGCTCCTCAGCTACTGCGAAGAGAAACTCGCCATCGCGGCGGAGGCAGGCGCAGAAATTGTATATCTGGGAGCAATCGATACCGAGGTTCAGCATGTAAAGTCCATATCTACCTGGCAGGATCAGCTGAGAGAATTGCGTAGCCTATGGTGATGTTTAATCCAAGCCTTGGCGATCAACGCGGCGCCCTCGAGTGTCTCACGGGAACCGTGGCCAACGATGCGTCGGAACTGAGCGGCAGCACAATCGAGAACGGCATGGGAAGCGAAAAAGTCCAGAGCCATCAGGCGCGCCCGGGATTCTGGCCAAGAACGGGCTGGGGCAAGTTTTCTGCTTCCGGCTTGAGCGAGATGAGCGAGTAGCTGCACAGCACGGGAATCGTAAGTGTGCTCAGAGAGAGTTTTGGCCCGCGCGGCAGCAGCGATGCGGGCGCGGGTGGGTTCATCGCTAAGAAATTGTCGGACGAGAGGGATGATTTCGCTTTCGCCGCGATAGCCAACGAAGTGGACACCTTCCTGAAAGCCGAGATCGGTAAGTTCGCTGGGGAGCGAAGTGAGAAGGAGGGCGCCGGAGGCAAGCACCTCGAAGACACGGAGGTTGGCATCCTGAGGATAGTCGTCGCGCCCGATGTTGACGACGATCCGGGATCGGCGATAAACATCGGCGACTTCCTCAAGGGAGTAGCGACGGGAAATATCGTTGGTGCAAAATTCGGCCCCAAAACGCGGGAGCCATTCAGCGCGGCGCCGATAGATGTGACCCGAGGTCTGGCCGACCCAGCCGAGTTCAAAATCACGGTGGAGCTCGGGGCCACCAAAGAATTCTCCGCGGACGGCATAGGGAAGAAGAAAAGCACCAGGATGACCTGCACGGGCGAAGAACCTGTCGTAACCAGGATGGAAAACGGCGACATGATCGAAAAGGCATGACCAGCGAATTCGCTTGCGTGTGAATGCATAAGTATCGGCCTGAAAACAGACGGTCGGGATTTCCGATTTTTCCAAGCCCTGCGGGAGAAGAGGCAGACCGGATTCGAAATGGAAGATCGCAGAAGGCAACTCAGGACAGAGACGCAAAATATCTTCGAGCTGCGAATCGAGCGGAAGCGTTTCCGCGATGCAGAAAAACTCGATGCCGCGGCGCCGAAAAGCCGCCGCGTATCCGGGGATAAGCTTCAAGTGACAAAACTCCGGGCAGAGGCAAAGAATTAGCATTTTTCAACAACCAAGAAGATCGGACAGTTACAAGAACTGGGAGATAACGTTACATTAAATAACTGCTTGGTGAGTCTCCCGAATGGATCATCTCCATAACAATCAATCTGGTAGAAGTTCCAGAAATTTCTGAACTTGGCCTCGAGACAGAAAAGAGACGGGAGACCATCCGAGTCTGGCACTAAAGGTCCACATTTCACTTCAGTAGCAGTTTGTAAGTCATTCACGATGGCACCCTATCGACCGATTCAGCGCCGCCAGCGGGCAGCGAGAGTTCGGAAGTTCTCCCTGCGCAACCCGAATCGTTGTCGCAAAGCAAAGGTATTTTGAACGAGGACCTCCCAAAGAAGGTAGCGGAGGGGCTGAGACCTCTTGGGTGGCGGAAGCTCTTCAATCTGGCCGTCCGGGAGAAGCTGGTGGGTTGCATCCGATAGGGTGTAGTCGTGGAGAACCTTTCCATATAGCTTGAGATTGCGCTGGCTCTCTTGGCTGAGCCAGATCGCTTCGATGCTTCCTTGAACATGATTGTAATCGTGATTCTGGTGAATGACGGGGGAAGAGGGACTCAGCTCGACGACAGGCAGACCGGCCTTCCGTGCGGCCCGTATAAACCAGTGATCAAACCAAAGTCTACCAATGGCGAAAGCGGGAACACGCGCAAAGGTGGTCCTCGGAAAAACAAATACGTCAATGCAAGTATCGGGCGCAAGAGTCCCGCGGGCAACGCAGTCTTTTCTAAATTGAGCCTCCCATCCCGTGTGAAAGTCAATTGGCTGCGCGATATTCACGTTGACTCGTTTGGAGACAGCGAGAAATTTGTCAAATTCTCGCGAGACCCTTTCGACTGCGTCCAGGAAATTACCGAGGAGCAGGATGTCCGCATTGATGTAACAGAAGATATCGTAAGTAGCCAAGCGGCGGGCCTCGGCAAAGGCATCGCTCATCAGCGGAGTGCCAAACTCGTTTTTTGCAATTCTTGGCACATGTTGAAGGCCTTGTGCGCGGGCGATGTCTGCGATTCCATCCTCGTCGCCCAGAAGAATTATCTGCGGCTGAGGACACAGCTGCTTCCAACTGAGTATGGCGTTGCGCTGAATGGTGCCGATGTGTCCACGAAAGGCCTTCGGGAGAGTGAAAAGTGTGAGCATTGCTACGCTTATCTAATCCCAGGAGAAGGAGTACTCATTTTTTGCGGCGTGGCTCCCTGCCCCAGGCGAATGTAGTGGAGGCCCTCGACGCTGTCGAGTTCGCCCAACACACGCCAGCAATCAATCACAGTACGTGGAGAACCCTGCGCCAGCCAAAGGCCAAGCGGCAATTGAAGGAATTGCTGCCAAGGCGTGGCCAGTACGACGATACCGGCGGCGGAAATGCACTCCCCAGCAGAACTGGCGAGGCGCAAGGATTTGCATTGAAGGGGTGGATTATCTGGATTAATCGAGGGATCGTAAGCAATGACAGGAACGCCCGAGGAAGTTAGCTCCTGAGCCAGCAGAAGACCAAATGATTCTTCGATGACGTCTGTATTTGGCTTGTAGGTGAGGCCGAGGATTCCGATCGAGCCCTTGCCAGCATAGTGTTTCCTGACAAGATCAGCGAGGGATTTGATTTGCGCACAGTTGAACCGATCCGTGGTTTCAGCAAGATCGGAAAATGCTCCAACGCTGGAAGCCAGGAAAGCCATGGCACGGTTGTCGCGAGGAAAGCAGGGGCCTCCGTAGCTGACTGCCCCTTTCAAGTACTTAGAGCCGATGCGGCTGTCGAGGCCAATTGCTTCAGTGACGACGCCCGCGTCTGCACCAGGAAGCTTTTCGCAAAGCCGGGCGAGCATATTGGCGTAGCTTATTTTCGTGGTGATGTAGGTGTTCACCGCGATCTTGGTGATTTCGGCGTTGATGAAATTCATGCGAGCGATGCGGGGGGAATTCTTGCAGGTGCGCCGATAGATGTCTGAAAGGATTTCGCCCGCGCGAGAGTCTGATTCTCCGATCAGTAGGAAGTCGGGATAGTAGAAGTCTCGGATGACAGTACCGAGAGCTATGAATTCGGGGCTATAGCACAGTCCGAAGTCTTGTCCGCACCGCTTGCCACTGGTGCCTTCAAGGGCAGCCAATACTTCGCCGCCTGTGGAACCAGGCATGACGGTACTGGTGAGGACAACGAGATGGAACTCAGTTTTGGAACGAAGTGCCCGGCCAATCGCTTCACAGAGCGGCAGTACGTAGCGCAAGGAAAAACCACCGTTGGGTTCGCTGGGTGTGCTAACAACGATGAACGTGGCCTCGGAATCCCGAACAGCTGCTTCAGCATCCTGGGTGGCGCGAAGGCGACCTTTAGCTTCCAAGATCAGCTCGGCGAGGGAGGGCTCGTGGACTGGAGGAAGACTCCGATTGATGGCGTCGACCCTCTGTGGGTCCACGTCGACAGCGGTCACCTGGAATCCGCTAGCACCAAAGCAGGCTGCAAGCGGGGATCCCAGTTTGCCCAAACCCATCACAGACAGCTTGCTGACCATGCTCCCCCAGTGCGAAGCGCACTAATTTCTTAGGATCTCAGGAAGCCCCAAGTAATTCATACCTGCAGTGTATTATAACTAAGCTTCCGCGGTGATGCACAGGTGCCAGCCCAACCTTTTTTCCATAGAGCGGAAAAGAGGTGCAGGCATCCAGCGGAAGTAGAACTTTTTGACGTAGCGGTATTGGACATAGTCTGGAATGCGATAGGGGAAAATGTGTTCGACGCAAACATCGCGCACAGAGAGTCCGCAGCGCTCCAGCAACTCACGCACTTCACTGCGGGAATAGGTGTAAGTGATGGGGCAGCCACTCTGCGCTTCCGAATTCCGCGCAACCAGCTCCTGCAATTTCCAGAAGCGCCCTTTGCCTTCAGCGAGAAGGATCCAGAGGACCTTCCAGGAGCGCCGATGATAGACCATGATCTTCACGATGGTCCCCGTCTGGGTGTACTGACGAATTTGATCGAGCGCGCGCTCCGGATGTGGGGTGTGATGAATCACGCCGAAGGAATAGATGAGGTCATGAGGCTCTATGGGGACACATTGAGAAAGTTCTTCCGCGTTTCCGCAGAAAAATTGGATACGGTCCTGAAGGTCAAAGGCAACGGCACGCGCGCGGGCGATTTCCAAAGATTTTTCAGAGAGATCGACAGCGGTAACGCGAGCACCGTGACGGGCGAAATTGATGGTATCGGTACCGATGCCGCATCCGATCTCGAGAACCCTCTTCCCGTTCCATCGCTCAAACTGGGCAAACCCCGGAATGTGAGGCTCTACAAGGTACTTTCGGGCTTCTACTTCGTCGAAATACTGCCTGGTGCCAACGGGTTGCGGAGAATGCCTGAGATTGCAGGGACGCCGGTCCCAGTACTCTTTCACTCGCTCAATTTGAACATCCGAGAAAGTCATGGTCTTCTGATTAAGCCACAAATAAAGTCCCAGCCTGGACATCTGCCATTATAAATTGGATTGACTTCGGACCCTGCCAAGCACTTCTTCTTTTCGTTCCTCAGGAACGGCGACAAGATTTGAGCCGAAGACGCCGAAGTTCGTATGTATTTCTTCAAGACTACCCCCATGTAGAACTCTGAACCAAGAGTAGGCTGCGGTTTGAAGAAATTGGATGATTTCGCAGGCTTGGTAACCCCATGGTCGTGTCCGGGCGTCCTCCACTTCAGCCAGAATCAATGGGCGAGAAGGCGACCGAAGCAGATGAATTGCGCCTCGTAGGACATCGAGTTCGGCACCTTCGACATCTAACTTGATGAAATCGATCTTCTTAATCCCTCTGCGAGCTAGATATTCGTCGAGTGAAAGCAGATCCACTGGCACTGTGCGTGTACAACAAGAAACTGCAGGCGGGCGCAAACTGTTACAACCATCCTCGGCCCCACTTACGAGAAAGAGGTCTGCCTGACCGGAGGCACGTCCCAGAGCAATTGATTCTACTCGCACGTTGGAGCAAAAGTTGATCTGGAGATGGCGTTCGAGCAGCCGGCGCTCACGCGGAGACGGCTCAAAGCACGTGACGCTGCCAGTGCTCCCCACGCGCTTCGAGGCCAACAAAGTATACAAGCCATGGTGGGCGCCAATGTCCAAAACCACCATGCCCGGTTGAAGAAATTTCTCAACAAACCGCAATTCTGCCGTCTCGAAAGCGTCCTCCAACAATTGGTTATCGAGCACGCCGGCACGCGCCAGCCACCAGGCGCCGAATGGCAGACGTAATGGCACTGCAGAAGTAGGAAACTTACGCATCCAAAGCCGCGCCAGCGCGGCATACTTACCCCTACGTGATTTCGCGAAGAACTTTTGCAAGTGGACACGAATCCATGCAGGAGAAGAAAGCTTCTTTTTCCAAGGGTCACTTGTCTCAGAGGGCTCGGGGAATGGGATCAGTCCAGGAATGGGGAGAGTTTCAACAGTGGCGAGTAGCACAGTGCGGCGGCGAGAGCGTTCGGCGCTCTCCCGAAAGTCATCGTGATTTGGTAGCACTTGGAACGTATAGACTTCCGAAAAGCCAGCGCGATTCAGCATCTTCACTATGCAACCTTCGCTTGGATAAAAGGCTACATCCGTGAGACTTTGGTCCTCCTGTTTAGGCTCTTCGCGCAGCAACATCCAGGGTCTTGAGCCAGGAAAGCACATGCTCTCAAGGAGAAGGACCTTACGGGTAAGCGCTCGCAGGTGACGGATTGCTAGAAGGGGATTTTCCAAGTGATAAAGAAGGCCAAAACAAAGGACTAGATCGAATGATCCCAGATTGCAGATTGAGGGATTCTGGATATCTCCAACTTCAATATCGATTCCAGGGTACTTTGTCCGAGCTGCTTCGACATTTTCTTTGCGGCCGTCAAATGCCCGGACCTGGATACCTGCCTCTTGCAAAATTGGAACAAAAAACCCCAGGCCAGCTCCAGCGTCGATCGCGGTGGAAAGACTTAGATGGGTTTTCAAGTGTGTCACCACCTGGCGAATAAAATCCCCTCTCGATTCGATTCCTCGGAGGTATTCCGGCTGGTCAAACGCAGAAATCGTTTGGGTAGAAACCCGGATTGAGTTCATGTAAATTGGCTTGAAGACCTATCTACTCCGTCTATCAAGATACCAGCATAAAGCTCATCCGGCACAGAAACCTACGCAGGAATCCATGGTTTGACTATTCGTTTTCAAAGACGAAAAGTGTTGTGCTTCCGGAATATCGATAGGGTGGCAGAAATAGCATCAAGCGCTTGAGGAGCCTGACAGCGGTCCGATTTCCCAAGAGGCGAGTGTCGGTTTCCCAGTGCCATAGTGCACAGCCAAAGCGCCTCATCTGCCGGATCACTTCAAAAGACCAAGTGACGTAGACTGCGTCACAATCAAACTCGGAACTTCCCTTGAGCGCATCGGGCTCTTCAATGATCAGAAAGGGGAGCTTCCCGAAGAGCCACCCACGAAGCTGTCCGTTCAACCTACTGAGAGAGTATCGAATGCGCCAGAGAGGTTTATCAGCCCGGCTGCGCAGTGCAGAGGGATACCAAAAAGGCAGGTCCCAAGTCGGGCCCAGGATGATGATGCGACCCTTCGGGCGCACAACACGGCACAATTCCTTCAAGACCTGGACGGGATCTACTGAATGCTCTAAAGCAAATGTCAAAAGCGCGGCATCAAAGGACGAATCGCCAAATGGAAGAGACTCTGCATCGGCGCAAGCGAGAAGCAGATCACGCTGGTGAACGAGACGTAAGAGCCCCTGCGAGATGTCAATGCCAAAGTAGGTTCCTAGGGGAGCTAGCCACTGGGCATTCGCAGTTGTGCCGCAGGCGACATCGAGAATGCGAGAGCCTGCCGGGACGAAAGAGGCCATGCGTTCCCGGAAAGGGAGACTTGCAGCAATTTCGTGTCGATTGTCAGTGCAAAATTCAAAGGAATCCCAAAACTTTACGAGGCGTTGTTTGAGATGGACACGCCGGCTGGTGTCCAACATCGCTCCGGCCTTTGAACCTTTGGGCGTTGTCCTGCAGACAGGCGGATCATGTTCCATAAGAAAAAGCCTTCCTAAAAATTAAACGTATGCGATCGATATCGTTTCTTTCAATCATGCCAGAGAACCACGCTCCCGCCAGATAAGATAAGGCAGCAATTGGCAGCTTCCACCAAAATGCGATAGGAAGGAACATGAGCAAAAACGTGATTCCAAGGGAGAGCAGGAAGGGCCACACTGCAATTCGCAGGCCGAGGGCCACGAGCGGACGAACCTCAGGAATGAGCAGAATATAGAATGTGCCAATCGAATAGCTGATGACGGTAGCCCATGAGGCTCCCAAGGCGCCGTAGCGAGGAATCGCCCAGAGATTCAAGAGGACATTGACAACGGCACCCAGCATTGCGGGGATGGGTACATGCCTCTGGAGACCCTTCGCGATCAAAGCACTGCCGAGGACAGCGGAGAAAAAGATCGGGACTTCTGACCAGATAAGAACGATTAACAGGCTCGCTGTCGCAAGGAACTCCTTGCCGTAAAAAAGCTGGATTGCGGGGGCTGCAACTGGAGTTATCACAGCACAGGCGGCAAAGACGATGACGAGAAGGAAGCGATAGCTTTCGCGGAGATAACGGAGGAATCGTTCAGGCTCACCGGCACTTTGTGAAAGCGCGGGAAAGAGCGAACCCATGAGGGCAACGGGAAGGACGCTGAACAATTCAATCAACTGTACGGCAATAACGTAAGGGCCCAGAGCTCGATCACCTGACATTTTGTGGAGCATAACCTGGTCAATGCGATGGTAGATTCCCACCGAAAGCATGGTGAGGACGAGGGGAAAGCCAGCGCGCAGCATACTACGGGCGTCCTGCGCGAGGAAATGCCAAGTACCTTGAACTAGCCGTGACCGGCGGACGGCCCAAAGTACAGCCGCTACCGTCGCAAATCCGCAGAGGGTGCGTGCAATGATGACCCAGTAGAATGCGGCGTTGCCCAACGCAAGCAGCACGATGGCCGCCAGCCAGAGAGCCTGGCGGAGCAGGCCGATGACGACGCCGTACCACATCTTCATTTCCACTTGAAAAATAATTCCCGAAAAGCCAAAGGGAGGAAGGATTAGGGTATCGACCGCCGCAATGCCGATGAGCCAGCGCAATTGCCCGGTGTAACCGAAAAGGGGGGCAACTGTGGGCGCGAGGATGGCGCCGAAAACCGAAAAACCGAGCACAGTAAGCGTTCCCGTGTAAAAGAGCTCTGCGGCCTGTTGTTTCCTAATTGAAACTTCACGAGCGAGAATCTGCTCCAGGGAGAAGCTTGCAAGAAAGCCATAGAGGGCAAGGTAGGCATAGATAGCGCCGTACTCGCCCAACCGTTCGCGGCCGAGATAGCGAGCGAGAAGGACAGAGGTTGCGGCGGACAAGATGAGGCCCAGTCCTCTTCCGGCAAGTTGCGCCGCCGTGTTTTGAAACACACGAGTGCCAAGGCTCGTGGGGGGATGTTCCTGGTGACCATCAGTCACTGGAGTCTCCGTGACATTACGCTATGCTTCTCCTTCAGCTCTCAAGAGAACTCCTCGGAGACGGACCTGCATCGATCTTTGTCAATCCGGGAGAGGGAAGGAAGTCGCGGCGAGCACGCTTGTACCAAGCTCTTGAGCCATCCCAAGTATCAACTCCCAAAAATACACCCCCTTATTGTAGATGAAGCAGAGCAGGGCCGCACGCGAGGGTTAGCGAACGAGGACAAAAAACAAGCGAGCGCTTGGAAGCCACTCAACAGGGAATTGTTAGTGGTGAGGCCGAATGGAGCGGGCAAAACCAGGACAGTGACTGTGTAGAACGGTCAAAACGAGTGGCCCTACCACCCCAAAGGGGTCAGCGCGACTTGCGGCTGACACAAGGGGGCAGCTAGGCAAGGCCTCCGGGCGAAGGAGAAGTTCAAAACGTAGATTCCGGTTATCATATTGCTGGGAGTTCGAGAGATGATTAAGCACGCGATTCAGGCAACACTGGAAACATTCGGCTACCGTCTGACCCGCGTGACAGGCTCTCCTGTGCCTAACTGTGGTCTAAGCAATTTCTTCCCATTGTTAAAGCGGCTGGGGTTTGATCCGAAACATATCTTGGATGTAGGTGCCAACCGGGGATATTGGACCCGAGAGGCAATCAATTACTTTCCGCTGGCAGATTACACTCTCGTCGAGCCTCAAGATGAACTCAAGATTTACATCCAGGACCTCGTTGACCGTGGATTCCATCTTCATTGGATAAACGCAGGTGCCAGCGACCGGTCCGGGGTGTTTCCACTCCACATACTCGGCCACGACCAGAGCAGCACGTTTCTTCAAGTGCCGAGAACACAGAGCGAATCGATTCGGAAAGTTGAGGTACCCCTGCGAACGGTGAATGAAATCGTGACGTCCTCTGGCCTGCCCGCTCCAGAGATGGTGAAGATCGATGCAGAAGGGCTTGATCTTAAAGTGCTGGCAGGTGCTTCTGAGCTATTTGGCAAAACGGAAATCTTCCTCGCTGAAGCCTCTATCGGGCAGCTAGATTTCGAAAATACTGCTTTGACCTTGATTCAAACGATGGCCAAGGCTGGATATCGGCTCATAGACATCACAGATCTTAACCGGAGCCCAAGACACGGTGTCCTCTGGTTGTGCGAGCTTGTGTTTTTGTGCAACACCAGTAAATTGTTGGACGCGGCTACTCGTTATTAAGACGAACCGTGGTCCCGTCTGTCTGTGGCTGAATTTTTGCTTTCGACTTCTATTTACATTCCCCATTTAGACTTAATCGCCTTTCTATCTCTGGGCGAGACTATCTCCTGCAGGAGATTTTGGAGAGCTGAGCGGCCGCATCCCAAAAACTGGTTGAATTCTATGCTCTTCGTTAGAAATCCGATTTAACCTGAATTCCGAAGTTGAAGGCGGTTTCATAGAGATTTCTTGATCGATTTTGGATTTAGGTCGCGGGTTTGGGATGCAACTTCGGCGAAGTTGGAACCCCATAGGTTAAGACGTTTTCCAGCAGCAGGATGCGTTGCTGTAGGCCGCCCCAGGAAGCGGACAGATGCAGGACCAGACGGTGTCCGGCGCGGCCCAGCAAAGCACCGCAAAGAAAGACTTGGGCGCGCAGTGTGGCCGGCTGTCGATAGCTGGTGAGCCGACAGGCGCGCTGAAATTCTCCGAGTAGATTGAACAGCAGCAGGATGCTGCGGAAGGCTGCTTCGGTGGCAAAGAACTCCTGCAAGCAAAAACCATCGGCAGCCAAATCGTGTTTGAGTTCGGCAATGCGATTTTCTATGTCCGCCCGGTGGTTGTAATCTCGCCAGAGTTCTTCCGGCGGTAGCGCCAGGTTGCTGACGAAGATGCGAAAGGTATAGCCGGGAACATCGAGCAGTTTTCTTCCCAGCGAGGCGCGCAGCTGCTCGCGGATGACTACGAAGCGGCGCGGGCGATCCCAGCCCAACAGCTGTAGAGAAAACTCACCCACCGCGTAATGCTCGTCCAGGGCGCGCCACTGCGTGATGCGTGCGGCCTCGCGCTTCAGCCAGAGCGTCAGCCGTGCCACGATGATGTAGGACAACCCGCGTTGCTCCAAAAAGCCCAGTAATTGCTGGTCAAAGAAGCCGGCATCGGCGCGTACCACCCGGAGGACGTGTTTCCCCGGCAACAGCGCCAGGGCTTCCTTGAGGAATTCCACGGCGCCACGTGCCGTGCCGCAGTTCCCGCTCCGCAGCCAGCCGTGCAGCAGAAAGTGCGCCTCGGCCAACACCGCCACCAGGGGATGATGCGAGGGCCGTCCGTGCTTGCGCGGATTCGGTCCGCGCAGCGCACCCTGCTGCTGACCTTAGCGCTCGAACACCGTCGAATCCAAGTCCAGACTGTATCCCAAAGCACATTCCGGAAGCCGCGCGAGCTGCCAACTCCACAAGCCGGAGAAAAAACGCTGGCACTGTCCCTGACCGAAGCGTTTGAACAAGTTGCGAATGGTGTCGTCGACCGGAAAGTGCGCGATCCATAACAAAGTGTGCAAGGCCACGTCCGCACGCAGCAAGCTCGTGTGCGCGAACCGCCGTGCCCCAGCCACCACCGAAAGCAAGAAGGCCGTGAAGGTCTCCACCGGATCGATCGCGTTTGGTGAAGTAAGGCGAACCGGCAGATATTGGTCCACCGCTTCGCGATAACCGACCTGCCGCAAAAACTCGCAGAACACCACCAACCCGCCGAACGGGGTGACCGCTCGCTGCGTTTCGCGCAATTCCACTTTTCTTCCGCCCCAAAGAGCGGTAATTTTCCAGTGCACTGTTTTGTCCTCCTCGGCGTTTCGTCTATCCAACTGAAACTTAACCGAGATAGGGCAGAACGGTGCTATTTAATTTCGGAATTCAGGCTTAAGAAGGCTGTTTATCCTGAGCGGGTAAAGGAATATCCGCACAAAGGTCTCTGAATGATTATTCGGCTGTCCACGGACAGCCAGCCAAACAATCCGAGCTTACAGTCAAAAAAGCCTTGCTCTGTCAAATCGAGATAGGAGCAGACGGCATGCTTGCGCGGTCCTCTTATCAGGAACTCCCCGATAACGTTTCCCGTCAGCCGTACGTCAAAGGTACGGGCTAAGCGGAGAAGTTCATCACTGGAATCGACGCCAAGGATTTGCTATTTGCCCGGACGCTTTAGCACAAGGAGCATTGCTCCCTCTCCACATCCGAAGTCAGCGATTGTACCTTCCTATATGTACTTTCCGAACTTCAAAAGGATACCGCGGCCTTTTTCCAGCGCTTCTTGTTCACTTACTGGGCAGCCACGGTGAAATTCAGCAGGTCGCGAATCAATCCGCTTAACCTTTCGGTGCGCGCTTCATCTGCCACTTCGTTTGTCTGCGGTAGTGCACTTCTCTGCCAAGGAAACAGGAAACGGCAAGATGCGAAAGTCGGTAAGCCATCCTACCCCTTCTCATGGTCCAGGGTCACCGAGACCGGGATACAACAAACTACGCCGCGGCAGCCCGTCCCTTTCTGAGTTTCCGGAACGGCCAAGGAATGTAGACATCGGATTGCGTCGGTGTGGCAACCACTTTGGGCAGGCAGCGCGAAGAAAAATGGTAGCGTAAGTCCATGGCAGAAAGGACCCAGGGCAAAGGCAGATCCACAAGGAGAAGCGAAAAATGTTTCGAACGAAGATGGCTCCAAGCTCGGGCGCGCGCCGAGCGGAAGTTGAGCAAGACTTTGAGCCAGATGCGGTTGTAACCGCCCTGGAAATAATGAAAGTAAAAGTCCCAATGCCAGGAGGTGCGGATCACGGAGCGGATGGAATCGCGGCGCTGATGGAAAGCGACGGCTCTAGGCTCGAAAATCAGCTTGTGGCCGGCAACCAGCAGCCTAGCGCACAGATCCACATCCTCATAGTTGGTGCGGTAGTTTTCGTTGTAGCCGCCGACACTCAGGACTGCCTCCTTGCGGAAAATCGTGCCGAAACCACCAAGGCGCTTGTGCGAGGGGTGCTCGATTACAATCCTCTCAAGGCCAAGGTCTTGGGTCATGTGGATGGCGCGCCAGGCATCGGCCGGCCTGCTGTGATTGGCTTCGATCAAACGGCCGCTGGTGCCTACGACATGGGGGTCGGCAAAGTGCGCGAGGAGGTGCTCGAGCCAAGCGGGGTCGGGAAGGACGTCGGCGTCGATCGCCCCAACGAAAGGATGGGTTGCATTTGCAAAAGCAGTGTTGCGGGCGGCAGCGAGACCTTTGTTTTTTTCGTGACGGATGACGCGCACGGGTAAGCGGGAGACAAGCTCCGCCGAGTTGTCCGATGAGCCATCGTCGATAACTAGGATTTCATCTGGAGGGTGGGTCTGGCCCAACAAGGCGTGGACGGAAGCTTCGATGAGACAGGCCGCGTTGTAGCAGGGAATGTAAACGGTCAGCTTCATTCAGTCCTTTCGAGCCGTGCGCACTGACGCTTCGTATTCGGGCAGTATCAATGATAGCTGATGCGCAGCCCTAAGAATGAGAGGCAGCTCAGGATATCATCAACCCCTATGAGTTCCCCGGATAGATGGCAGCGCGTTGGCTTTAGCCATTTGGGGTGGGGGGAGAAAATCGCGGCGGGCGCGCGTGTACCAGGATTGCGAGCCGAGCCAACGGCGGCCGGCATAGAACCAGCGTGGAGGAAGCAGTAGCGCAGGAATCATGGAGACCGCCCGGAAGGCGCGGCTTTCCCAGGCTGCACCTGGGTGCTGGATGCGATAGAGAGAGCGCTCAGCACGGTAGGTTTCCCAGGGCATGCCGCCATCGAGCTGTAAACGGAGCTGGACGGCTTCGGCATCAACCAGTTCGAGCACGGCAGCAGTGACGTCTCGAGGAGCGCCGGCAGAGGGGAGAGCGCGGCGGAGTTCGAGGGCGAGCGCAGCGATGGCTCGTTCTTTGCGGCGCTCACCGCCTGCGAGTGCACTGGGAGTCATGAACAGATTGGCACCGTGGATGCGGTAGTGTGTCAGCGGCTCCGCAAGGATGACTGAATCAGTCAGTGCCGCAGCCATGGTGAAAAGGTATTCATCGGCTTCAATGGTGAGTGATTCAGGGATGGGGAGAATTTTGCGCGCGACCGAAGAGCGCAGGGTAAGGCGACTGGTACCGAGATAGCAGCGATTCAGCCGGAAGAACTCAGCAGAAGAAAGGCAGTCAAGGCGGAAGCGCCTTTGGACATGGGGAGCAATGATGCGCTTAGAGGTGTCGTTGAAGGATTCAATGATGGCGTGGCCGACCATGCCGATGGTTGGATCGCCATCCATGAGCCCAGCAACACGGCAGAGTTTTCCCTGGGCCCACCAGTCGTCACCATCGAGAAAAGCGATGATCTCGCCCCGACATTCGGGAATGCCAACATTGAACCCCGAAGCCTGGCCGCCGTTCGGTTTACTTATGACGCGGATTTGCGTCTGGAATTTGCGCAGGATTTCGAGAGTGCGGTCTGTCGATCCATCGTCCACGATGATGACTTCCCGGTCGGAGATGGGAAAATCCTGTTCGAGGACACTAGTGACGGCCTCCTCGATGAATTTCTCGTGATTGTACGTGTCAATCAGTACGCTTGCGAATGGCATCTTTGAGCGGTCTGAGAGTGCCGCCTCCCGGAATGTGGAATAAGTCAGGAGCCGTTCGGAGCCGTCTGCAGCCGACCTTGTGCGGCAACAATTTCTTCCACAATACTGTGGAGAGAACGGGTGATGCGCCAATTGGGGTAGTGAGAGCGGAATTTGGACAAGTCGGAAATGTAACAGATATGATCGCCCTTGCGGGCCTCATCCACATAGTGCCAGTCAAGCTTTTTGCCGGTCATGCGGCCGATGCGATCAATGGCCTCGAGCATGGAGACGCTATTTTCGCGGCCTCCACCCATGTTGTAGACCTCGCCAGGGCGGGGATTGGCGGCAAACTCTTCGATCGCCCGAACGACGTCATAGCTGTGGATATTGTCACGGACCTGTTTGCCCTTGTAACCAAAGACGGAATAGGTCCGGCCCGTGAGAGTGGCCTTCACTAGATAAGAAAGGAAGCCGTGGAGCTCGACACCGGAATGCGACGGCCCAGTGAGACAACCACCACGGAAAACACACACTTTCATTCCGAAATAACGGCCGTATTCCTGGGCCATCAAGTCTGCCGCCGCTTTTGATGCACCAAACAGGGAATGCAGGGTGCGGTCAATGCGGCAGCTCTCCGTAATGCCGTTATAGTCTTCCGACCGTACATAGTCCCAGCGGGTTTCCAGCTCCTTGAGAGGAATTTCGTTGGGGGCGTCACCATAGACCTTGTTGGTGCTGAGAAGAATGAAGACCGCTTCGGGGCAGTGGAGACGAGTAGCTTCGAGTAGATTGACCGTGCCGAGCGCGTTCACTTCGAAGTCCAGGATGGGGATGTCCCGCGCCTTGTCGTGGGAAGGCTGAGCCGCGCAGTGAATGATGAGATCGAAGCGGTGAGAGCGGAACAGAGTCTCCATGGCAATGCGGTCACGGATGTCCAGATCGTGATGAGTGAAGTTTCGGGTGACCCTGCGCAAACGGTCCAGATTCCAGGTTGTGTCGCCGGGATCGCCGAAAAAGATGCGGCGCATGTTGTTGTCGACGCCGTGCACTTTGCAGCCCTGACGGTCAAAGTGTTCGACGGCTTCCGAGCCAATCAACCCGCTGGAACCGGTGACCAAAACGGTCTTCGAGGCCATGATCGCAACTCTATCTTTCTGGCGGCATTAAGGAACTCGTGAGCGCCAATGTATTTTCCCTTAATCTGACCACAGATTGCCAAAAGAATTGAAGACGCCCTCGCCTGCCTTCAATTCGAGGAAACATAACGAGCACGTAGCTCGGCCTCGTTTTCGCGAATCCAATCGAAGATGCGGACAAAGCCGGCACGCAAGTCGGTTGTCGGTTTCCAGCCCAACTGCTGTGCGACCTTACGGTTGTCGGTCCAGTAGAGGACGATGTCGCCCTGGCGTGCCTTGTCCGTTTGAGTGATGGGGACGGTGCGCGAAGAAATCTCCTGCATGGCCGTTGTGGCCTCGCGGAGCGAGACCGAATTCGCAGCGCCGCCACCCAAATTGAAAACCTCGCCGCGGAACCGCGCGATCTGCTTGATCTGCAGATCCAACAGCCCCAGCATGTCTTCTACAAACAGTACGTCGCGCACCTGCTTTCCTTGCCAGCCAAGGTAGGTCAACGGCAACTGAAACCAATGCGCTATGGCCCACCAGACGACCCACCCCTGATCCGTGTGCCCGAACTGCCCCGCACCGGAAATCACGCCGAAACGATTGACCACGACGGGCAAATCATAAGCCTGGGCATATTCCTGGCACGCGGCGTCCGCGATGAGTTTGCTGAGGCCGTAGATACTGCGCTGGCCACCATCGATCGAGAATTCTTCCGAAATTCCATGGACGGGATGAAATCCGGCGGGGCGCTGCTCGACCGGGAGGCGATTCCAAGTATCGAGATCGTATTCGAAACGCGTCGGAGTTTCCAGGCGCGGAAGAGCGTTCAGGCGGTCGGCACCGTACACCCGGTTCGAGCTCCAGAAGATCAGGGGAATGCGGCGCGAGCGGGCGTACTCGAGGATGTGGATGGCACCGAGCCCGTTGTTCGTGATGTCGAAGAGAGGGTTTGCATAGCCGGTGACAACGGAAGGCTGCGCGCTGGTATCGCAAACCAGCTCAATGCCAGTGGGAAGATTCCCGAGGTCCTCCGGATTGCGCACATCGCCATGGAAAAAGGAGACGTCGTGGCGAGAGAGAACGGCGACATTTCGTTCGCTGCCGCGGCGAACGAGATTGTCCATCACGGAAATCTTGTGTCCCGCGTCGCGAAGGTGAAGAGCGACATGAGAACCGATAAAACCGCAACCACCGGTCACAAGTACATGCAAGAAGTGGTTCTCCTCTCAGGTCACCGCTTCCCGGTGCCCATTTTCACGTTCAGCCACAAACGGAAGTCCCGGTAGGGGAAATAGGCCAGTATGAGAAAATCAAATGGCACGAGTTCCCAACGGCGGGCCTCGATATCTTTACACAGAGGACCTAGGAAATTGTAGCGGAAGTGAACGAAAATTGCGTGACCCAGGACGGACCGGAGCTGCGTCCCCTTGGAGTAGGCGTTCACGCCGAATCGCCACCAGCGCCAGTAGGTGTCGAGGATGGAGGCGGTCGAATCGTGTCGAAGATGGGTAGCACGCGCAACTGGGGTGTAGAGAAGATCCCAGCCACGGGCACGTAGGCGCGCTGAAAGGTCGGTGTCTTCTCCATTGGTGCGCATCCGTTCGTCGTAACCGCCGGCTTCGAGCACCAGAGATTTCCGGAAGAGGCTGTTGCAGCCGAATAAAAATTTGGGATTTCGAACGAAAGAATCCCCCCACTCCTGGGGCATGTGTGCGCGCCGCCACCGGTCGGCAAGATTCACTTGCACGCCCTCGGTGAGCTTGCCTCCGACGCCCGCGATTTTCGGATCGGCCAACGCGTCGACAAGAGCCGCGAGCCATTCTGGCTCCGCAACGCAATCGGCGTCGAGCGAGGCAACAAACTCATTCCGTGCGGTTCGCACAGCGGTGTTCCGAGCGGCACCTAAGCCACGGTTGACGTCGTGGCGAACGAGCGTCACCTGCTGGTAACAAAGTGCAATCTCGACCGTGGCATCCTGGGACCCGTCGTCAATGACTATTATTTCGTCAGCAGGATGGGTCTGCGCGAGGAGGCTGTCAATCGCTCGCGCGAGGAATTTAGCGACGTTATATGCAGGAATGTAAACGGAGACACTTACCATGCCGATTCAACCCATCTTTCTGACGCTATACGGTATCAAAGCTATCTTTGGAGCGTGCGGGAAATCATCCGCAGTCCAGACCTGCCTCTGGGCTAACGCCAGGCCCGACCTCATCGTCGGGCTCCTCGAGGTCAGTCCCCATCAAAGTGTTGGGAAATGATAGTTGTCCCTCGGCGCTTCTTCTGTGCTGCGGATACTCCTTCCACGTGAGACCGTGTCGTCTGGGAAAGTTCAATCGCCGATTCGCTACCTGATTGAAAATCCAAATCCCTTTGTCAGCCGTACGATAGCGACAATTTCTGTTTTGTGGATTTGCTCTGTCTTTGCTCGTTTTGCACCACTTATGGTGACAATTTCGTGACACTCGAAAGTTTAAAGCTCTCGTGCACATGGGTGTCACACATTTAGATTTGAAGAATGCAATTTTAAGTCGCTTCCCCTCAGTGGTCAGGTCAAAAGCGGCCAACGCCCAATTTCAGCGGAAAGCTCTCTAGACTCTATAGAGCTATCCGGTCTTAAGTGAAACCTTGGTGCACACCTCCAAACAATCAAGCAGATAGGCGAGCGACTTTGGGCATGAATCGAAAATCACAGCCCCATACAGCTATGATATCGCGGAACGATAGAATCCATCCGGGCACAGTAACGATCGGAGCCCTAATATTTGAAGGCATGCCCTCGTCGAAGCAACGGCTGCTCAACCAATAGCCACGAAATCTTCGCCGCCACATACGTCAAACCAGCTGCCAGAAACGTCACCAGTGCCCCTCTGGCGGTGGAGATTCGAGGTGCCTTGTGAAGCAAAACGGCGTGACACCCGACGTTCACGACGATGTGGATGATATATACGCAGTACGAGACTTTTCCAAGTTCCCGAAGCCAGGCCGTTCTCATTAATGCGGCAACAGGTCCGGTCGAATGGACGAGCGACAGGAGAAGCAAGCAAGCGTAGAAGAAGGCCAGACAAGTGAATCCGACAATCTGCATGATCAAAATGCTGGAAGCAGCAGCCCAGATCCAGAGGCTTAATATGCCCAACAGAAGGATACCGCCGGCGAAGTATAGCTTTTCAAGATTGTCCTTCAACCACACCCGGATGTCTTCTTTGCGCCAAAGTGCCGCCAGCAGCATGCCCACGGCCAACGAATCGGCACGGCAAGGCATGAGGGTGGTTACCAAGGAAGGTGAAGTGCCTGCCACAAGCCGGAGGAATACCCGCAGCAAGGGGGCCGCCGCGATTACTGCACACAGAGCGTACGGCAGTTTGCGAGGAGCAACGAATCGTATCATGAGCGGAGCAAGCAAATAAAACTGCTCTTCAACGGCAAGCGACCACAGATGGCCAAACCACGCGCCCGCCAATCCGGGGAAGTTGGAATTGGTGAAACTCTGCAGAAACGCATAGTAGGAATACATACGAAAATCCAATGGTGGAGCCACGCCCGAATTTGAGAGTCCTTGGATTCTTGCACCTGCCAAGCCAATCAAGGCGATATAGGTCGTGATCCAAAGATAATAGATGGGAATGATCCGGAAAAACCGTCGGGCGTAAAAGGTACCGTAGTAAGATGCGGATTCACGGGCATCCATCAGAATTCCACCGATCAGGAACCCGGATAACACGAAGAAAAGATCCACCCCGCTCCACCCCAAAATGACAAAACGCTGAAGAGCATGGCTAACAGTACCGGTTGGTGTCACACCCTCCTGGCTGATGTAGTGGAACGCCACAACCAGGAAGATGGCCACGCCTCGTAACCCATCCAGTTGCGGTACTCGACTTTTCGGAGATTCAACCATTCTGTGTTCTCCTCAATTACACAAACGGACCGGATTGGAACGCCGGCGAAGTATAGCCGATCGACTTACCTTTAGATCCCGTAGAGCAAAAGTGGACACATTTCTTTTACGACTTGGAGGCCGTAGATTCAAGCTCAATCAAACCTTGTAAAAACTAAGGACCTTCCCTGCTCATGGGGGTAGTGGAATCTTTAAGAATCATCTGGAAACGTACACGATATTTCAGCAGTGCATTGGGATCTTGGGCCTTGATACCACAAAGACAGTACTTTTCAAAACAATCGGCGAACTCTTCTTGCGTGAGGTTTTCGACACCTAGGCTCCACAACGTCTCGAAGATGTTTGAATGTTCCAAATCCGCTTCCCCCTACATTCGGGGAGCAATGTTGCTGAGCGCCTCTCTCAGAAGACGGAAGGATGGAACATCGGAAAAACTCATGATGACGAGCGCTGCGCATGTGCGGAGTCCTACGTCTCCCGCCCGCGCACATGCAAAGTGAAGTGGCCCGGCGATGATACCTACTTTGGAATATGCCGAGCTGAGAGAAGGAACGAAAAGGGGAGCATAGGATGTTTTACAAGAGACGGAGTCCGAATGAATTCACACCGACTCTGCTCGGGCGAACACTTGACGACCGGCTTCATTGGGGTTGAGTATTTTGCTCGAGCTGCTGGAGGTCGCGCTCTTCAATCTTCTGCATCAGAGCTTTTCGGTGGTAGAGATAGGCGTGGAGGTCGGTGGTGAGCCTCCGGGGCACGACGAAAAATTGGTTGTGGATCACTTCCGAGAACGCAACGGGGCCGCGTGCTGGGATGAGATGCAAACCCCACTGGAACATGAGGCCCGCGTTCCACAGGGCAAAGATGGCGAGGTCTGCGGAAACCGCGGCGAGCGCGGCTTTGGGAGAGTGGAACAATTGCGCGAAGCGATCGAGGAAAACGCTGAGGCCGAGAATGAAGAGCGCTGTGAGCGAAACGAAAAAGCGGTTGCCGTAGGACGAGATGCCCGCCCAGTCCGGATAAAAGGAGATGAAAAGATAGAAGGCCACCATGGCAGTGAAAAACGGTATTGCGACTTTCGGCAGTCGAGACAGAAGGAGGAGCAAGCCCAGAATGGCCAATCCTAGGAGTGGAGTCCACGACAAGAGCCCGTGATTGGAGGAGAACAGCACACTGAGAAAGACTGGAGACCGCCAAAGAAAATAGCGGATCGGGAGATAGCCCGTCTCGAAGGGCCCACCATACACAATCCAGCGGGAGACAAACGTGGGGGTCATCACCACAATCACGACTAACCCGCAGAGGAGGTGGCGGGTCAAAAGTTCGGGGAAACTCGGGGAGGACGAGCGCCCGGAGCCCAGGATGTACCTATACTGTCCCACTGCCTCGACGGCCAACACACTGACGACCATCAGATTGGCGTAATAAACGTCCAGCATCAACCCAACGATCACACCCAAGAACACCCACTGCGACAGGCTCCGGTGTTCTCGCGTGGCATCCCAATACCAGAGAAACAGGGCGACCACAAATGCGGAGTGGGCATGCGACCAGGACGGATTGAAGTACATGTAAACGGGGAGAGAGCTCGCCCACCAGATCGCAATGGTTGCGAGGAAGGACCAGACTGGCGCAACGTATTTGCGAGCCAGACGAAAAGAGAGCCATAAAGCAAGAAATCCGTATAGGCCCGTAGCAAAAGCCATGGCGCAGCGGTACGGAGCTGAGAAGCCATCGGCCGGAATCTTGGATCCTAATACTCTCGCGAACAAAACGCCGCCATGGGCGAGCAGAAGGAAGGGAGACCAGAGCATCGCCGGTCCAACGGTAAAATGATTGACGAGGTGGCCCGTGCGGGTACGAAATTCTGCTTTGGGCTGGCCATTCTCGTCACAGCGGGCTTCCCGAAAGCTCTCATTCGCCGATTGATAGTCGTGCGTGAAATCCAGATTGTGCTCGATGAGCGGAGCGCGGGCATACGCGTAGTAGCCGACACCATCCCCTCGGACCCAGGGGTTCAGTAGGGGAAGTGTTAACAAAAAGATGATGAGCAGGATGCGTTCGAATCGGCGCTGCTGGACTTGGAGTTGGGAATTCAAGTCAATATCGATCCGCCCCGGAAAACATCGATTGCAAGCTGAACCTGACGTTGCCGCCCTGACACTCTAGTGCAGCTGCAAAGCGGGCCGGGGCGCTCCCATTTCAAGCGATTCTATAGGAGAGTGCGAAACAAGTCGCCAAAAAATAATTACACTTCGTTAAGGACGACACTCAGGCGATAGCGCGCTTGGCCGTGGCGGCATCCGACAGAAGCCCTTCCTTTTGCCGGTAGTAGGCAGACACCCGGTCAATGATTTCCGCCAGACTGGTCTGCGGGCGGAAACCGGTCAGGGAATGAAGCTTATCGGTGCACGGCACGCGGCGCATCATATCCTCAAAGCCCGGCTCGTAAGCCTTGTCGTAGGGAACAAAGTGGATCGGCGAAGAACTGTCCGTGCGCTGTTTCACAATTTTCGCCAGGTTCTCGATGGATACCTCTTCGGTGTTGCCGATATTGACGACTTCCCCGATCGCACGCTCGAGCGGAATAAGGCGAAGAAGAGCTTCGACAGTGTCGCGCACGTCACAGAAGCAGCGCGATTGCGTGCCATCTCCGTACACTTCGATCGGGGCGTTATCCAGCGCCCGCTTCACGAAACTCGGCAGCACCATGCCGTAGCGGCCGGTCTGCCGCGGCCCTACCGTGTTGAAGAAGCGCACCACGATGACCGGCTGCTTTTTTTCCTTCCAATAGGCAAGCGCCAGGAATTCGTCGAGGGCCTTGGAAGCGGCATAACTCCAGCGCCCCTTAGTGGTGGGGCCAAGAACGAGGTCGGCGTCTTCACGGAAGGGCACCCGGCCGTTTTTGCCATAGACCTCGGAAGTAGAGGCAATCAACAGGAGCTTCTTTTTCTTACAAGCAGCTTCGAGGATGAGCTGCGTGCCGTTGACATTGGTTTCGATGGTGCGGACAGGACTTTCCACGATGAGTTTCACGCCGACGGCAGCCGCGAGGTGAATGATAACATCCGCGTCATCGACAAGTTCCGCGAGGAGTTGGCGGTTCTCGATGCCGTCGAGGTGGTACTCCAGTTGGTCGGAACCCTTCAGGTGCCGGATATTTTCCATGCTGCCGGTGGAAAGATTGTCCAGTAGCACGACGCGTTCGCCCTGCTCGAGCAACCTCTCCGCTAGATGCGAGCCAATAAAGCCAGCTCCTCCTGTAATGAGATATCGCACGTTGCCTCCTCAGAGTTTGTCAGAATCGTCGAGGTCCGAAGAATGGACCGCGGCGCGGGCGGGGGATTCTTCGTGTGAAGGTTCCAGAGCCTCTTGGGGACCATAGCCGTAAGAATAGGGGTAATATCGGTAAGAGTAGTAATAATCGGGAGCGCTGACGTCTACAGCGTTCAGTACAACCCCCAGCAAATGACTCTTGACGCTGGTGAGTAGGTCCCGGGTGCGCGTGAACGCTTCTTTGGGAGTTTCCCCGCTGCGTACCACCAGCAGCACCCCATCCACTTGAACAGAAAGAATGACGGCATCAGTTGCGGCCATACACGGGGGCGAGTCAATCACGATGAACTTAAACTTGGTGCGCAATTCTGCAATGGCATCGGACAACCTGTGCGACGAGAGCAGGTCCGCAGGATTAGGCGGCGCCGGCCCCGGTAGGATAGCGACAAGATTGGGTATTGCTGGATGCGGCAAGGAAATCTGATCCAGTGTCGACACGCCCGCGAGATAAGAACTCAAGCCGGCGTACTTTCCCGGTTCCATATTGAGCAAGCGGCGCACGCCGGGCTTGCGCAGATCAGCGTCCACCAGTGCGGTCTTATCCCCCAGTTGCGCCAAAGTGACCGCCAGATTGGCCGCTGTCATGGTCTTCCCTTCACGCGGAAGAGCACTGGTAACCAGGATGACCTGCGGCGGATGATCCGGCCGAGAGAGCAGCAGGGCCGTTCGCAGAGCGCGAAATGCTTCGGAGATCTGCGATTTTGGGAAATGCTGGGCCACCAGCTCTGTGCGCTTGTCGTGACCGTTGCTGGAAGCTCCCTTCAAGAATCCGGTTCGTGTGACGGTAATGCCACCCTCCCCGAAGACCGGTACAACTGCGAGGGAGGGCAAGCGGGCAAGTGTCTCAATATCGTCCGGTGTTTTCACCGTGTTGTCCAAATACTCGCGGAGTAGCGCGAGACCGATGCCACCCACGAGTCCGACGAGAAACCCGAGCGCGATGTTGCGGGTCTTGGCCGGGCGCGCCGGCGTCGAGGGCACCGTCGCCGGGTCCACAACGCGGATGTTTGAGGACTTCAGGCCCGAAGAGATCTGCGCTTCCTTCAACTTCGTCTCCAAACTGTCATAGAGGGCCTTGTTCGCCTCGGCTTCGCGCTTTAGAACGTTGTACTGGATCATCTTCTCCGACATCGAGTTGACTTCCGTCTTCTGCTGATCCAGAGCCCTGCTCAGGAGGTCTTCATGCTGTTTGGCCTCGCGATAGTCGCTTTCAAGTTGTTCGATGATGCCTTTGCGCTCTTGAGCCATTTGAGCGTCAAGATTCTTCATCTGAGCCTGCAATCGCTGCACTTTGGGATAATTCGGGCCGTACTGATTGACAGCATCGGTATATTGGATTGACAGGTCGCCACGCTTCCTCTCCATATCTAGAAGCAGGGCATTGTCCCGGATCTGGGGCACCACATCGACGTCCCCTGATTTTGCGTACTCGAAGAGGGACTCTTTTTTCAAGCTGTCGCTCTGTGCGTCAGTCAGCGCCTTGTTCAATTCGGACAGGCGCTGGGTGGTAACGTTGCTTTTGTCGTCGACGGACCAGATTTGATTATTGCGCTCGTACTCGATCCGGGCATCTTCGGAGCGCCGCACTTTGACCCTCAGCTCATCGAGTTCCGACTGCAACCACTTGGTGGCATCGGCGGTCTGCTCGTAACGGCTCCGGTAATTCTGCTCGATATAATTGTCCAAGTGGGCGTTGAGGATGCGCGCCGCCAGCTGAGGATCGGTGGACTCAAAGGACACTTCCAGAAGGTGTGTGTTCGGGATGCGCTTGACACTTAGGCTGCCGAGAAAGGCTCCAATTTCTGCAGGGGGCTTATGGTTCTTCAGGCTGCCCGATGCAATGGCTTCAGAACCACCGGCGGCGGAAAACTCTGCGCTGGACGCAAGGCCGGTGTTTCGGATGGTCTGCAGCGCAAGAGTCTCGCTGGTCAGAACGCGCGATTGGGTCTCGATGTAGTTGTCGAGGTCCATCATGTATTCGTAGGCATCCGCGCCCTGAAATGGCAGAATGTTCGTGTTATCCCGTTCGATTTCGAGCTTTGCGCTCGTGACGTAAACGGGTTTCATCCGGAAGGTCGCGATACTCACAATGGTGACCACGGCCAGCACAAACGAAAGAATGAACCACTGGTGCTTCCGCAAAATGAACAGGTAATCGTAGAGATGCGGCTCACGCGGGGACAGTTCGAATGCCGGAATCCCGGACGTTGTCGTCAAAAATCCTGCGGTTCCATTCGAACCCGGGTCGCGCGGCATGATTCTCGTGTCTTCAGCCATTGCTCTCCCTAGTGATAAGCAACACGGTAGATGGCCACGGCGGTTGCGACTGCAACCGCGATCTGCAGCGTCTGATACATAATATCCTTGCCGCGACTTTCTGGAACGTACAGAATGTCGCTGGCCCGCATCTGCAGGTCTTCGCTTTGCCTCTGCATGACCTTCTTCAAGTCCACTTCGGTTTCTGTCTGCTTGCCCTGGTTGTCTTTGCGGAGGATGACTGCATGGTCGACCTTGGCAATCTTGGTCAAGCCCCCCGCAAGGGATAAGACTTTCAGGGTCGTGAGCTCCGTCCGGTCATTCGACATCACGAATCCCCCGGGGCGAATAACCGCTCCAAGGACATAGATGATGCCGGCGTGAGGAACGGTAACCACATCTCCGGCCTGCAAGGGGATGTTGTTTCGCATGTCGCCGGATTCAAGAAGTTGGTTAAGGTTGATGGTGATGACGTTTCCCGCGGCGGGAGGTTCTTCTTTCGTTGTGTCTGCGCTTGCGGGTGGCGTGGCGCTCTGGGCCATTTCGGAAGCGGAGGGAATGGCCGGAGCGTCCGAATCCGTTGGGGCCGACTCCGTGCCCGGAAACCCTGCTGCCCCGGGCGCCGTCTGCGTAATAGGCGCGGGATTCTCGACCTTGATAAAGACTGCCGAGCGGGGACGCGTCACGATGATCGTATCCCCAGCGTCATTTGCAACGCCGCCGGCCTCGGCGAGCGCTTCCAACAGAGTCACGCTGCGATCTGCTTCATAGACCATGGGGTGCTGCACTGCTCCCACGATCGTGATGGGCCGGCTCCTGTGTTCCTTCACGGTCACCCCGACTTCCGGGTGGCTGACCAGCCCATTCGCCTCCAGCACATCGGCGATCTTCTGCTCCGCCTGCACCTCCGTCAGCCCCGCGATGTGCAACCGCGTGGGGACCAGCGGGATGCCGATGGTGCCGGTCTGGCTGACGCGCAATTCCCGCGTCAGTTCCGGCACGTCGAAAACAGAAATGTCCAAGAGGTCCCCATTGCCGATGGTGTACTCATGTGGGGCAGCCTTCGATGTCTCACTGAGCGTGCGGATACGCTCGTTGGTTTGCTGGGGCGTGCCGACGACCGAAACATCCTGCGCGGAGACACAGAAAGCCCACTGGAATAGCAATACAAGAGCAACAAAGGACAAAAAATAGCGTTGGCCCCTGAATCTAGCCAGAAACTTCAACTTGGTTGGACCCCCTCGCGATATTGTACATTCTACAAGCCACAACCTAACTTATTGTTTTCGCATGCGTCTGCTCTGCGATTGGTTCTCCGCACCACCTGGGGCGGGGGGCTGGAGGCGTAGGGCAGCCAAATGGGCCGAGACAAAAAACAGCAGGGCATTCGCAGGGATGTGCAGATTGAAGTCTACCAGACTATGAACCAGGATCCCACTGCACGCGATCAAACCCGACAGGTTCAACGCCGAACCGAACGAACTCCCCAGTTCTGCCAGTCCTTTCAAGGAGTTGAGTAATACTACCCCAAGAAACCAGATGCAGCAGAGGCCGCCGACCAGACCCGTTTCTGCCAAGGCTTCCAGGTAATCATTGTGTGCATGATTAACGATCTTTCCGTCGTATAAGGAATCATACGGTGGGAAGACCATTTGGAAAGTCCCCAACCCTGTTCCCAGGATGGGGTGATCGAGGAAGAGGCGCCAGGTATCCTGCCGCATGGCGGTTCGCTTGCCGGTCGAGACCTCGAGCGCCTGCATTCCCGAGAAGCGCTGCAGTACCTGCTGCACTCCAATCCAGGAGACCGCCATGACCGCGCACAACACCACTAGCCCTCCCACAATCACGTACTTACTGCGGATCTTCCGGACCAGAAGCAGCAGGAACAGGATGAGCATCTGCACCGCAAAGCTGACAATCCCTCCACGCGATGCGGACAACAGCAGAGCCACAATGGGAACCAGCGCGAACAGGGCCACCAGGAAAAGCCGCTCACGCCTTACTTTGCCCAGCACGAGCGGCACCAAAGCGACAGGGATCACCATCTCCGCAAATCCCGCGAAATGATTCCGGTTCGCATACGGCCCAAACGGAAACCCACCATAGTGTAGGACCCGAAACCAGTAAAGTTTTCCATTGAATGTCAGGTGCTGAAGAATTCCAAAGATCGAAACGAAAAATCCCAGCGTCATTAGAAACCAGATAAACCCACGCCAGTGGCTCGTTCGGGTGTAGGCCTGAGACATCAAAAACAGGACAATCAAATAGGTGCCTAGAAGCTGCAGTTCGATGCGCGTGTCATACCGCGATGCCGTCAAGTGGAACACCAGTTGCACGACAACGACAAAGGCAAGTGCACCAAGCGGAAGAAACTCGTTGGAGATGAAAAGCAGCTCCGCTCGGAGACGATATTGCCGGAGGACCCACACCACGAGAAGAACAGAAGCGCCTACAATCAGGACGGCCTGGGACCACTCCTCCGCCGCTCCGAAGGCCAAAACGGCGAAAGCCAGCAAACAGCAGATGCCGACGCGGAAAAATCTCATGGCTTGCGGTGCTCCGCAGGCTGCGGCACAAGGTTCACGTCATCGACCCAGGCATTACCGGAAATGCGTACTTCCGGATCCTCACTTGGTTCGCGAGTGACGCAGATTTGCACGCGATGAATGTTCGGCCTGGCGGTCCAGGTTTGCTCCACAAGCGCCCATGGGTTCGATCCATGCACCTCTCGCGTGTTGACCACAGTATTGTCTTCGGCGGAGCGAAGGCGGAATCCGATGCCGTACTCCGTGGTGATCCCAGTGGTCTTGATCCAACCGGAAAAATGATACGGGGTGCCGGGCTCGACGATCCCGATCGTGCAAGCGGCTTCCAGATCGGGATTGTGTTTACCATCAAAGGAGAGCCGCAGCGACTGGTTGCCGGAATGCTTTTCTGTCTTGTCGAAGCCGATTTTCACTCCCTGCACGATCGGCTGGAAATGCCAGGAGAAGGTATAACCGCTGAGGTCCGACTCAAAACCCGGATCCCAGACGACCGAGCCCGGGAGCGCCAGAAGCGGCGGGAGCTTCATCGTGGCTACCCCTTGATCCCAGACCCTGTGGGCGTCTGAGAAGTCGCCAGCGAGAAACAATCCATGGGCAAGCAAGTCGATGTCGCCAATCGCCAACCGGGGATGCAACCTCATCAATTGTTGCCAGACGGCCTTCCCTACGGCCAGTTGGCCCGTTCGCGCGGCCAGCCCAATCACGTCAACGTACACGCTTTGTTTTGCGGGAAGAAGTTGACCGAGAATCTCATCGATATCCGGATTGGCGCGGTAGGCAACCGAAAAGGCGGCTGCCGCGCGTCCCGGATCCGCTTCAATCGCACGCCGCAATTCCACATACGCCTCGGGTCGCTCGCCTTGCCGTAGCAGGAAATTCCCATAGCGCCAGCGAACATCAGCGGAGGTGGGATAGCTCTTCTTCGCCTCGAGGTACGCCTCGCGTGCCACCTCGGTTTTGCCATCCAGTTCGTAGGCCATTCCCAGATCGAGCCAAGCATCCGTGTCAAGTGGATTCAAGGCGATCGCTTTGCGGTAGGACTCCCGCGCCGCGACAGTGTCCTGTTGTTCCAGAGCGTATTGCTGGTAGCGCCCGAGGAGATACCAATAGGTGGGATTCTCCGGTTCCAGACGCACGGCAAGCCCCAGCCGGCCCGCGGTATCACCTTCGGCTCCGTAGCGTGCAATGGCGGCTCGGATTCCAAAAAACGAGAGCCATGCTGCGACCAGGAAAGCCGCGACAACCAGCACTCCTCGCGAGAGGGAATCAGACAGGCGCAGGATCATCTCACGTAACTCTGCTAGGCCAGCAGTGTAAATGCAAGAATAAATTGAACGGAGTGAAAGCACGTCCCGCTTCAAGATGCAGCAACTCCTCCCTGCCGTATGCGATTTGCCCGTTCTCTTCGTCCCGGCCTCGTTACAGCACGAACGGCAACAGAAAGGTCCGCTAGGCACCGCGTGCGCGTGCGAACGGCTACTCGATGGGATCGCGAAAGATTGCCGCGTGCAGCCCCACTGGTCGGGGTGGTGGACGATCCCGTTCCCCGGTAGAATGCTAGCGATCGGACTAGTCATCCAGCGAGTTCCGAAAACGTCATATTTGTGTTTTACGGGGGGCCCGGGTGAAGTTTTCTTTCTCGGATCGCGTCGAAGTGCCGAAGCATGTGCTGGTGTGCTTTCTCGAAAAAGAATCCGTGCTCTTGAATCTGGAAACGGAAATCTATTACGGTCTGGATGAGACCGGTACGCGCATGTGGCAACTGCTCACCGCGGCGCCGAACGTCGACAATGCTTATGAGGAGTTGCTGACCGAATTCGATGTCGAGGCGGAGCTACTTCGTCAAAATCTTTCGGAACTCCTCGGGCAGCTGGTCGATAAGGGCTTGCTCCGAATCCATTCTGTTGGTGTGGAATCGGCTCCGGCGATTTAGCGCGCTGTGTCGCTAGCCGGAACGGGCGGTGCAACCCGTGGAGCGAACGATCGGCGTTGATTTCGCCCCACGGCTGTCAGCCTTCTTCCGTGGGAGGAAGAGAGAGCTTCCACATCGAAGCGCAGCCTGTGTACGGCGAATGCTCGTTTTGCACCCCCTCTTTGCCTTCGGTCCCTGATTCCCTGAGAGGTGGATCGCTTGCGCAGAGGGAGGGGCTTTGTGTTCGTTCTGGCAGCGATTTGATCTTCGACTCCGGTGGCAGGAACACGCGCTTCGCGAATTCAATGCATGACCCTTTGATGGCAAGGTGACAGATTGAGCGGAATTGTCGGCATTTTTCACCGCGACGGTGCGCCGATGGATCGGGCGTTGTTGCAGTCGCTCGTGGATTTTCTCTCCTACCGTGGTCCGGATGCCCGCGAGAGCTGGATGGAGGGTTCGATTGGCCTAGGTCATGCGCTGCTGCGGACCACGCGCGAATCGAGCGGCGAGCGGCAGCCGGCGAGCCTGGATAGGCGGTACTGGATTGTTGCCGACGCGCGGTTGGATGGCCGGTTGGAATTGCTTGCGGAGTTGCAGCGAGCCAAGCGGGAAGTGCCTTCGAACGCGCCTGACTGCGAACTGATATTGCAGGCTTATGCCGCCTGGGGCACGCCGTGCGTCGATCACTTGAGAGGCGATTTTTCATTTGCCGTGTGGGATGCGGGCCATAAGCAACTGTTTTGCGCAC
>Ga0181524_10000580_pt1 | contig 44024 bp, 25 predicted proteins | sample PEATcosm2014_Bin_34_FD_119761 | JGI IMG/M metagenome (GOLD analysis project Ga0181524, IMG submission 119761) | Peatland microbial communities from MTU Mesocosm Facility, Houghton, MI, USA - PEATcosm2014_Bin05_60_metaG | ecosystem: Environmental > Terrestrial > Soil > Wetlands > Peat | place... | reverse complement strand
TAACAACATCACAACCCGTTTGGGAGCAATGGCTTACAAGATCCGCCAAAAACCGCATTTTGAGCGGGAATTGGCCAAGTTACTCTCCTCCGCCCGCCGCCCTTGGGCGGCTGAGGTGCTACCGTCTGGCAGCCCTCCGGGTTGCGAAAAGCGGCCCAGACCCGCTTGGTATCGGTCAGGCCACAGGTTGGGGTCGAATCACCTTGGGCCACCGAAGGTCCGTGTAAGGAGCAGCCCCGGGGGGGGGAGGGCGGTTACGGTCGGCCTGTGGAGTGAGAACGTATGATGCTCCCGCCCAGCCTGCGCTTTTGCCAATGGGCGTCCTCTCCGGGATACGGCTTGGCCCCGTATCGGTACAAGACTTCCAACCCTCAGGCTGAAGACCGGACGCTGCTTGCCGCTCGAACGGGTGTGTCCGGTTTCTCAGGACACCGGACCTCGTGCCTGATGCGCTCTATGAACAATTTGCCCGGCAGAAATTGCCGGGTTCGGGCGCCGTTGATGTTTATCAACCAATTGAACCCCACAGAACGCAAAGATAGCATAGAGGAAAAGGGGGCCTTGCGATGTCCCGGCGCCCGCTATTTTGCCTCTCCGAGCTTCTTGAGGTCTTCGGCGAGGAACTGGGCGACATCCTTGAAGCGGGAGGTGTTGTCGGGATTGATCTGCATCAAGGCCTGGTGGGCTTCGAGGCAGGTGCGAGCGATTTCCTCGCCGCTGGCATGGGTGGGGGCAGGCATAGCGGTCTGGGTCCCGACGGGAGCAGGGAGCGGACCGTTCCTGATGTTGAAAAAGTGCAGGACGCCGAGGTTCTCGAGCAGTTCGGTGATTCGGGCGTTTGGGTTTAGCAATTCGAGGCCGGGGCAGCCCGCGTCGTTTTGGACCGGATAGACTTTCAGGCCGAATCCCGCCAGGACGCCCAGGAAGGTGCTGTCCATGAGCATGCACTGGGAGAGGTCCAGCAGGATGCGCTCGCAGCCCTTTTGGCGGAGTTCGTTGAGCAAGGTCTTGAAGTCGATGCTCGAGGTGAAGCTGGCCCGTCCGACGATCTTGACACAGGCAAAGTGCTCGCCGACAAAGACCGACATTTTGGCTGAGGACACGCTCATTGGCTGATTAGACCGGCGCTTTCAAGCGGCCAGGGGCGCCGGCTCCCACAATTTGCACCAGGACCTGCTGCAAAGCCAGCGATTCATCGAGGCTGCTGGAGACCAGGCTCTGGTTGCACCGGAGGAGGAGTTCCATCGCGCGGACCAATTCGGCCTGGGTATAGCGCTTGACTTGCGGCAGGGCCTTGAACAGGACATAAGCATTGAGGGCCAGCGGGTTGAAACGACGGTCCTCGGGCAACTGCTCCGCGGGCGCCCGCTCCAATTGGGCCTTGAACCGTGAGAAATCGGCGGTCTCGGCTTTGATCCACCCCTCGCGCAGCAATTCCTGCAGGAGGATCATGGCGCGGACCTTGGCAATCAGCCCATAGAGCAGGCCGATTTCCGACTTCTGCGGGTCGAGTCTCACCTCCCACAACTCCTCGTCCAGGCAGCGCAGCAGGCGCGGCAGGTTCCGATCCCCCAGGGCATCGCCCAGGGCAAAGGCGCGCGCGGTTTTGTTCCGCGTGCATACGGCGGCAACATCGGCCGGCTCGATCTCCAGGCGCGGGGCGACGTAGAGGGCGAGTTTTTCGAGTTCGTTGTCCAGTTGGCGGGCCGAAGGGCCGACGCGGTTGACAAGTTGGGCCAGGGCCTCGTCGGAAATCTCCTTTTGGCGGGCGCGCAGGGCTTTGCGCGCCCAGGCCCCGGCCTGGTCGGCCCAATCGCGGTCGTCCACGGACCACGCGGCAAAGCTCTCCACCCTGCCGATCTTGTCCAGGGCTTTATAGAAGACCCTGCGTTTGTCGACCTTGATGGCGGTGATGAGCAGGCGGACGTTTTGCCAGGAGAATTCCTTGAGCTCCTGTGCCAGGGAAGCCAGGGATTCGGTGACATCACGCGCGAGGGCGACTTTTTCGTCCCCAAGGAAATTGCAGTTCTGGAGCCAGACCACCTTGGCGCTGCCGAAGAAGGGGAGGGTCCGGATGGCCTCGCGCAGACGGCCAAGGCTCTTGAGGGCTTCACCGGCGTTGGCGGCGCTGGCATCGAGGGTTTCGTGGTCCATGCCGCCCAGCTCCTCGGTCCATTGGAGATAAATCTCTTTGGCTCGTTGCTTGACGCCAAATTCGTCCTCGCCGCACACCAGCACGACCGGGGCAGACTGCTTGGGCGCAGAGGGGGCCATTACCTACTCGGTCTCGCCGCCGTTTTCGTTGATCCGCTCCAGGATTTCACTCATGTCCTCCACTTGCTCGAAGAGCGAGCTGGTGACGTAGATCGGACGCTTTTGGGCGGTCGCCAGGGCCAGGCAATCGCTGGGGCGCGCGTCAATCTCCACGATTTTCCGGGCAAGTTCGTTCTGCTGCTGCAAGATGAGGCGGGCGAAGTAAGTCGAGTTGCGCAATTCGGTGATGACAACCCGCTCGACAGTGATGCTGAACCCCTTGAAAATGCTCTGGATGAGGTCGTGCGTCAACGGACGCTCTTTGGGGGTTTCGCGGAGAAACATGCCGATAACCGCGCCCATGTTCGGCTCGACATTGATCACGAACACCTTTTCGTCATTCCCCACGAACAGGGCGCAGCCCGCGTTGGCGGGCAGGATTCCCCGGATCTGAACCGGCACGACATCGTTCTTCATACTCTGCATTCTATTGCGCAAATTGAAAAAAACAAGCCCAAGGATAAGAGGGTTCAGGTTCGGCCTTGATCGGGGTCATAATCCAGGCATGGCCCCAGCCATCGCTCGACGGTGTGCGACTCCATGTTCTTTCGGCGGCTATAATCAGCGACCTGGTCGCGCCCGATTTTGCCGACGGCAAAGTACTTCGATTCCGGGTGGGCGAAATAGAGTCCGCTCACGCTGGCGCCAGGCCACATCGCGGAGGCGTCCGTGAGCCGGATGCCGGTCTGCGCCTCGACGTCCAGGAGCTTCCACAAGGTCCACTTCTCCGTGTGGTCGGGGCAGGCGGGGTAGCCGGGTGCGGGGCGGATGCCCCGGTAGCGTTCGCGGAGCAGGTCTTCGCAGGTGAGGCGCTCCTCCAGGCCGTAGCCCCATTCGCGGCGGACGCGCTGGTGGAGGTATTCGGCAAAGGCCTCTGCCAGGCGATCGGCCAGGGCCTTGGCCATGATGGAATTGTAGTCGTCATGGTCCTGCTCGAATTGCCGGCAGAGCGCTTCGGCCCCGAACCCGGCGCTCAGGGCAAAGGCGCCCAGGTAATCGGCAATCCGAGAGTCTGGCGCCGAGGGCAGAGGGTCCCTGGGCGCAAGGTAGTCGGCCAAGCAGTGGTTGAATTGGCCCGAGGGCTTGTCCATCTGCTGGCGAAGGAAATGGAAAGTGGCCAGGACCTTGGTCCGGGATTCATCGGTGTAAAGTTCGAGGTCGTCGCCGACGGCATTGGCGGGGAAGAAACCGTACACAGCGCGGGCGGTGAGCGACTTTTTGGCGAGGATGCCGCCCAACAGGCCCTGGGCGTCTTGGAAAAGACTCCGGGCCTCCGGATCGTCCAGGATGGCCGGGTAGCGGCCCCGGAGTTCCCAAGTATGGAAGAACGGGGACCAGTCGATGAACGGGACCAACTCGGACAGGGAGATGGGGGAGGTTGGGTGCGGCCCGGAGGGGGCGGGGTCCGAGGAAAGGCCCCGGACGCCCAGGGATTGGGGCTTGGGGATGTCGCCGGGCTTCCATTGGATTGCAGGGCGGCGGCGGCGCGCCTCCTCCAGGGACAGCAATGGCCTGGCTTTGGCTTGGGGGTGCTGGGCGCGGAGTTTCTCGTAGTCCGCGCGCAGGCTCCGCACAAAGGCCGGCTTGAGTGCCGGGTTAATCAAGCTGCCCACGACGCCGGCGGCGCGGGATGCATCCAGGACATGGACGACCGGATTGGAGTAGCCTGGGGCGATCTTGACGGCGGTGTGCGCTTTGCTGGTCGTGGCGCCCCCTATCAGGAGAGGGATGGTAAATCCCTGGCGCTCCATTTCCTTGGCCACATGGACCATCTCGTCGAGGGAGGGAGTGATGAGCCCGCTCAACCCGATGAGGTCCGCCCCCTGCTCGCGCGCTCTCCGCAGAATCTCCTCGGCGGGTGTCATAACGCCCAGGTCAATGACTTCATAATCGTTGCAGCCCAGAACCACCCCGACGATGTTTTTGCCGATGTCATGGACGTCGCCCTTGACCGTGGCCATCACAACGCGGCCCTGGGCGCGGTGGTTGCCCGAGGTCTGGCGCTCGGACTCCATGAACGGGAAGAGCCAGGCAACGGCTTTTTTCATGACGCGGGCGCTCTTGACGACCTGCGGGAGGAACATCCTGCCCGAGCCGAAGAGGTCGCCTACGACGCTCATCCCGGCCATGAGCGGGCCCTCGATGACGGCCAACGGCCTTCCATATTTCAGGCGGGCCTCTTCGGTGTCCTGGTCGATGAACTCGACGATGCCCTTGACCAAGGCGTGGCTGAGGCGCTCCTCGACGGTGCCTTTGCGCCAGGAGTCTTCCTGGGTCTGGGCCTGGTCTTTTTGTTTGAGGCTCTCGGCAAACCTCACCAGCCGTTCGGTGGCGTCGGGCCGGCGGTTGAGCAGCACGTCCTCAACCCTCTCCAGCAAGTCCTTGGGGATTTCCTCATACACCCCCAACAGGCCGGGATTGACAATCCCCATGTCCAGGCCCGCCTTGACGGCGTGATAGAGGAAGGCCGAGTGCATCGCCTCGCGCACAAGATTGTTGCCGCGGAAGGAAAACGAGACGTTGCTGATGCCGCCGCTCACCCGGGCCAGCGGCAGGTGCTCTTTGATCCATCGGGTCGCGCGGATGAAATCCACGGCGTAGTTGTTGTGGTCCTCGATCCCCGTGCCAACGGTCAGGACGTTCGGGTCGAGGATGATGTCCTGGGGCGGGAAACCGACTTCCTCGGTCAGGATGCGATAAGAGCGCTGGCAGAGTTCGATTCTGCGCTCGAAGGAGGCGGCCTGGCCGCGCTCATCGAAGGCCATCACGACCACCGCGGCCCCGTAGCGGCGAATCAACCGCGCCTGGCTCTTGAACTTCTCTTCTCCCTCCTTGAGGCTGATCGAGTTGACGACGCCCTTGCCCTGAATGCACTTCAATCCGGCCTCGATGACCGGCCATTTGGAACTATCGATCATGACCGGCACTCGGGCGATGTCCGGCTCCGAGGCCACGTAATTGAGAAAGACGGTCATCGCCTTCTCGGAATCCAGCATGGCCTCGTCCAGGTTGACATCGATCATCTGGGCGCCGTTTTCCACTTGCTGCCGGGCGATGGCCAGCGCCCCCTCGTAGTCCCCCGCCAGAACCAGCTTGGCGAATTTCGGCGAGCCAGTGACGTTGGTGCGCTCGCCGATGTTGACGAAATTGGTTTCCGCCCGGAGGGTCAGCGGCTCCAGGCCGCTCAGGCGGGTAAAGGCTTCGACCTTCGGAGGCACGCGCGGCGGCAGCCCGCCAAGGGCTTCCGCCAAGCGCTTGATGTGCGCCGGCGTCGTGCCGCAGCAACCGCCGACGATGTTGAGCCAGCCATTGGCGCCCCATTCCCGGAGTTGCGCCGCAAAGCTCTGCGGCGTCTCCGGAAAACCCGTCGGCAGCATTGGGTCAGGCAGGCCGGCGTTGGGATGGGTGCTGACATAAATGTCCGCCAGACCGGCCAACTCCTCGATAAAAGGCCGCATCTCCCTGGGGCCCAGCGCGCAATTGATGCCGATGCTCAGCAGCCGGTGGTTCGATACCGAATTCCAGTAGGCCTCGACCGTTTGGCCCGAGAGCGTGCGTCCGCTCTTGTCGGTAATCGTAAACGAAACCATCACGGGCAGGCGCCGGCCCGCGTCTTGAAAACAACTCTCCAGGGCGAAAAGAGCCGCCTTCGAGTTGAGCGAATCAAATACGGTCTCGACCAGCAGCACGTCCGCGCCCCCTTCCAGCAACCCGCGCGTCTGCTCGTAGTAGGCGGCCGCGAGTTGATCCCAGGTGATGGCGCGGAAGGCGGGGTTGTGCACCTCCGGCGAGAGCGAGGCCGTCTTGCTCGTCGGCCCCAGCGCGCCGGCCACCCAGCAGGCCCGGCCCGGATTGGCCGCCATGAAGGAGTCCGCCGCCGCCCGCGCGTTCCTGGCCCCGGCTGCGTTCAACTCGTAAGCCAGGGCTTCCAGCTTGTAGTCCGCCAGCGAAACCGCCGTCGAATTGAAGGTGTTGGTCTCCAGCAGGTCCGCTCCCGCCTCAAGATACTCCCGGTGAATGGCCTGGATGATCTGCGGCTGCGTCAGGTTCAGCAGGTCGTTGTTGCCCCTCAAGTCCATCGGCCAGTCCTTGAACCGTTCCCCCCGGAATCCCGCCTCGTCCAGCTTATAGCTCTGGATCATCGTTCCCATCGCCCCGTCCAGGATGACGATGCGTTGGCCCAGCAACCGCTCCAGTTCTCTTGTTCGGTCCAATTCAGCCTTCACGTCTGATGTGCCGTCCACCCCCCAGGCGCTGCAGACCACGCCCGCCGCCGGGGAGCTTTCGACCGTGCAAGGTAATGGCAAGGGCAGGGCGTTGCAAGGAAAAAATCAACGTATCTTGATACGAAGATATGTTCCTCGGCATCGCCGCCTTTTGGCGCCTTTTTGCGCTTGATTTCTGCCCTGAAAGTGCGGAAATAGGCAAACCGGCCCCGAGTGCGTGGAGGCCGGGAAAAAGAGCGGAGACCATGAGCACCCGGATTCCGGTAACTGAATTTGCCGCGCCCGAGCGGGCGCCGATTGAAATCATTCATCGGCAGCGCGCCGCCCTTGCGGAATCTCCGTTGACGCCGCAGTTGGCCGAGTCGGTCCTGAACTACGTGTTCATTCTCAACGCGCAGCGGCAAATCGTATTCGTGAGCCGGAACGTGCAGGAGTTGCTGCACGACAAGAGCCTGGATTCCATTATTGGGATGCGGCCCGGCGAGGCCCTGGATTGCCAGCATGCGCGCCATACGGAGGCCGGCTGCGGCACGTCGTCTTTCTGCCGGGAATGCGACGTAGCCAAGGCCATCCTGGCGGGCCTTTCCGGCCAGAAGGCCACGGTCGAATGCCGCCTGACCCGCGTCATCAATTTGGCCCCGGCCGCGATGGACCTCCGGGTCTATGCCATCCCTTTCGAGCACGGCGGCCAGAGCTACGTCATGTTGTCGGTCCTGGACAGCGGCCAGAAACCGTCCCAGGCGCCGCCGCCGCCGCGCGGTTGAGCCAGCCGGCGGCTGGCCGTGCAAGGGGATCACGCGGCCTGAAGCCTGGGGTCGCTCCCTTCTCTTTGACAAGGCGGACCCCGTCCCCCTCCAAAGGGCGGACCAGTTCACTGAATTTCATCGGCCAAAAGCATCGCGTGGCCATAGGCGCCGCTTCGAGCAATCTCGAGTCTTGTAACCGGCGAATTGGCCGGTCGACTTGACAGGGCTCGGTTCCTTTCTTATAGTGTGCATTAGAAGACTGATTGGGCTTGGCTGGCTGCTCGCCTTTGTTGCCATGTGGCAAAATGCGCCAGAAAAGACGCTCAAGCCGCATCGCCCCGTGCCTGGGGCGTTTGGCAGAAGTTCCACAACCTGCGCGCCTGCGAACGGACCGCGCTCAACGGGCCAGTTCCCAGTAAGACGGCGGAACGCAATGAACCAAAAGGACACCCAATGAAAATCACGCGCCTTGTCTCCGCGCTAACAGCCGGCCTGCTCGCGGCCGGCGCCTCCTCGGTCCCGGCCCAGGTGACCGAGGGCTTATCTCTAACCCCGCTCGGGTTCACCAACGGCCAGTTCGAGCTCAAGGCCGTTGGTCCTGCGGCGCTTTCTGTGGGGCTGGAGGTCTCCACCAACCTCACGGACTGGGAGCCGCTGGCTTCGGTCACTCCTTTTGAAGGCAGCCACACCCTGGTGGACAGCAACACCCCGGCCCTCGGCGCGCGGTTTTACCGCGGGTTGCTCTTCCTGCCGCCGGCGACCGTCCAATATGTCGGGAACAGCCTGTTCCTTCAAGGTTATGTCCCCGCCGGCTATGGCCCCGGCGCAGTTGTGGACCTCATCCTGCAGGGCATTGAAGGCCCTTTGACGCTCCAAACCATCGCGGATGCCAACGGGTTGTACACGCTTGCTCTGGATACTTCCCTCCTTTCGGATTCATTCGGCATTTCCATGCTTGTTTCCTCGGCGGACGGAAGTGTGAACAGTCCCATTCTTACCTTTGCGACAATGCGCTCTCCGGGCCTCAACCTGGCCTCGGCAGTGCCAACCAACCTTGTCTTCGACGATGCCGGCCCGATCGAGCCGGATATTTGCACCTGCGGGTGTTCTTGCCCGGCGGATTCGTCCCTAATGTTGTTCGCGAACAGCCTCACGCCGACTGACCCTGGAACGGAGCTGGCCACGGGCAAACTCCGCTTGCATTTTCCCGTCCTTTCGTTCCAGACACGGATGCTGGGCTTCAGTTTTCAGTTGATCCATGCTTCGCTGGTAAACTACGACGGCCCGCTCGGCGACGGTTTCTCCGACAGCTACAACATGATGATCGTCCAGAACAGCCCGGGCGGCGGGCAGATCATCACGCCCGATCTGCGTATTTACAGTATCACCTCCACCAATGGCCTGGACTGGTCCTTGCCTGCCGGCTTTGAATCCACTTTGACCCTCAACACGAACCGGCGGCGCTGGACGCTGACCCATTATTCAGGCTTGGAGGCGCAGTTCTACCAGGGCACAACCGGCTCTCCGGGTTACCCGGTGGCAGTGACCGAGCCCAACGGCAACACGACGACGCTGTCCTACGACGGTTCGGGCCTTCTCCAATCCATTACCACAGATTTGGGCCAAACTGAGACCCTGGCCTACACCATGAACGGCTTGTTGGCCTCGCTCACAGACCACCTCGGGCGCACTTGGACCTTCAGCCACGACAGCGCGAACCGGCTCACCCAGATCACCACCCCCGCCATTGAGTATGCCGCGATTCCGGCCGGCGCGGAGGTGATCGACACCACCTTGGCGGGCGTGCTGGTGACGCGGGGACGAACAACGACGATTGGATTCGCCAACCTGCAGTATCCTACCCATATCACCTCCATCACCGACGATCGCGGGGCGGTTCCCCGGGCCTGGGTTTATGACGCCCAGGGCCGGGTGGCGACCAACTTTATCAACGGCAATCCCGAGGTCCACATCTACCGCCCCACTGCCGACCCCGCGCCGCTGCCAGTGTTGGACGCCATGAACCTCGTTACGCGCACGATTGATCGGGAAGGCAACATCAGCGACTACGAAATCCACAGCCGGGCCGGCGGCCCTTTGGGCGGAGCCGGCCAGTTCGGCATCCGGCGCAAAGTGACTTGGACCGAGACGGGCAAAGGGAACCCGCCATTGCGCACTGGCGAACCCTCCTACTACGAGCAACGCTGGCTCCAGGACTGCGACTGTTTGAGTCCCGAGATTATGGTCCAACCCTTCAGCAGCCAGGACGCAGCCGCGCTGAACTTCGATGCCAATGGCATTCCGGCGAATTGGCCTAGAACGATCTATTCCTACAACGGCAACCGGCAGGTGACGACCAATCTCTATACGGACGGGACGGACTCAATCCAAGTCGCCAGCACCTACCAGGAACTGAGCTTTGGCCAGTCCAACCAATTCTCGAGGCTTCTCACGCAGACCGATCCGCGCGCTTACGACACAAACCCGATCTACGCCGGCCTGAGTTTTGTTCATTCCTACCAGTATGACGCCTACGGCAACCGGACAAGCCACGCGTCGCCAACCGTCACCCGTGGCGCAAGCGCCCCGCAGGTCATCGTGGAATCATGGACCTATAACGCTTATGGCCAGAAGCTCTCGCACACCGACCCGAATGGCGACATCACAACGTACGCGTATTACACGGGGACGAGCGCCGGGGGGGACATCAACGCCAAAGGCGGTTTTGGCGGGTACTTGGCAAGCGTCACCCGGGGCGCCGCAGGCTCAGCCGATCCAGTCACAAGCCTCACCACCATAGACAAAGTCAACGCGCTCGGGATGGTCACCGAGAGGACGGACCCCAGGGGCCTGGTCACCGATTACCAGTACGACAACCTGGGCGAGAGCATTCTGGTGACGGAGCCGGCAGTAACCCTGTGGACTGGGCAGCAAGTCCGCTATACCACGAGCACCGTCTATGATGGCGCCGGCAATGCCGTGATGATCAGCCGCACGAACATCGATTATGACGGCGCGGTCCTCCCAAATCCCACGGTTGACCGCTCCCTGACTTTTGATGCCGTCAATAACCTGCTCTCGGAGCGGCGAGTCGTGGACACCCAACACGCCGACGATCTTATCACCTACTACGCTTACAACGCGAACGACTTGCGGATCGTTACCCAGAAACCCCAAGGCAATCGCGAGTTCCAGGTTTGGGATGAGCGGTTGTTGCCGTTCAAAACCTTCTACGGGATCGCTCCAGGTCCGCAGCTCACCAGCGGCTATCCAACTCTTAAGCAGGCAACCGACCTCGGAACCACCGGCTTCGTGGGGTACCGCCAGGCGAATTATGATTCGCGGGCAAACCGCGTTCAACTGCTCGACGGGCGGGGCTACATCAGCTACAGCGTTTTTGATTTCGATAACCGACCGATCGCGCAATCCGATCCGAACGGCAACGGAACGACAACCGCTTACGACACAGCCGGAAACGCCCTGACCACTCAAGCCGGAGCCGTCTCCCAGCTAACCGGAGCAATCACGCAAGTCCTCGTCCGCACCTACCGCCGCTACGACGAGGCAGGCCGTCAGTACCAAACGGTCAAGGATATCGATCTGGCAACCGATGAGAGCGCCTTGGTCGATCCCGCCGCTTCCGCCAGCCCTAGCTACGTCACTCTGTTTGATCCCGGTTCCCGCATCGACGTCAGCCGCGATGCCAATGGAAACGCCACCAGCTTCACTTACGACGCGGCGGGCCGTCAATTGACCGTCACGGACGCGTTGGGCAACTCTGCTGCAAATACGTACGATCAGGATGGAAACGTCGTTGTGCTGACAGAAGTCGAAGTCCCTGGGCCGGGAGCAACCGGCGCCGCCGAAAGCTACGTTACGAGGTTCGTTTATGACGGCAACAACCGGCAGACAGAAGCGCATATCCTGGGACTGAACGGAACCAGCATCGATGACCAAACTTTTTTCGCCTACGATTCCAGAGGCAATGCCCGGCTGACGGAGGACGCCGATGGCAATGTTATGCTCACGACTCTTGATTATCAGAACCGGACGATCCTCATTCAGCGCTTCGACGGTGATCCTACCGCCGGCACGCCAAACGAGCTTTTCCGAGCGGAGCACGTTTACGACATGAACGGCAACGGAATCGAGGAGCATTCCTTTTCCACGGCGACAAACCCGGCTTCGGTTCAGATCACGCGGCACGCCTACGACAGCGGCGATCGGCGTATCCGGACGGTCTATCCCGATTCGGACAATCCCATAGATGGGAGCAGCAACGGGCCCAGCGGCATTTATAATCGCATCGAGGTGACATACGACGCAGAGGCCGATCCGATCGTGGTGGAGGAGGAACGCCAAGTCCTGTTCAACAACACCTTCGACCCGGGGCGCCGCTTGATCAACCAGAGCGCCACCCTGACAGAGGGTGTGCCAGGGATAACCGAGCAGCAATTTGGCTATGACAACCGAAACCTGCTGACGAGCGCTGTGAATGATTACGCCAGTGTCACTCGAGGCCTTGACGCGCTGGGGCGGCTGACCAACGAAACGCAGTCCATCCGGCTCGACGGCTCGGGCTTTGCCAACGGCTGGGAACAGCCGGTTTCCGTGCTCTACAGTTACGATTTGCAATCCAACCAAACCAATTCCGTGGTCGTCGCGGGAGCGAACACGGACCTTGGCATCTCCAGGACCATGGACGCGCTCAACCGGAATCAGCGGATCGATGCCCGATACTTCAACATAAGCAACTCTCCGGTAGCCACGTATAATTACTTTGGTCCGGGCAGGATTCAGACCAAACTTCTGGGCAACGGTGCCCAGATGACCAACACTTTCGATGTCAAGAGGCGGTTGTCGTCCCTTACTTGGATTGGGTCGTCGAACAATATGCTGGTCGGATTTCAGTACGCATACGACTCCATGGACGTCCCGTCATGGGAACGCTGGCTCCACGACAATGGCGTTTATGACCATTTCCAGTATAACCACCGCTACGAACTGACGGGGGCCGCCTATCGCTGGCCCGACTCGGCGCCTCCGTCCTCATTCCCCACGGCATTCGTTTACAATGACAACCTGGATCGGCAACAAGCCACGTTCGGCGGGCCATTCGGCGCGCAACCGACGAACATGGACTCCTACGTAATCAACACGGCAGACGAATACGCTCAATTGACCCGCAATAACGTCGCCTTGAACCCCACTTACGACCGAGCGGGAAACATGACAAGGGTTCCTGTGCTGCCGGTGTCTGGCGTGGCCGGCCAGCCGGATGTCGCCGCGGCCGCAGTTTGGGATGCGATGAACTGCCTGTTTAGCCTCGATACAGGACTGACACCCATCCAGAATTATCGCTACGATCCCTTCCGGCGCAGAATTGCCACGCTTGAGGGGCTGGGGAACAGTCCTGTCCGCCGGTTTATTTATGACGGCTGGACCCGAGTGGAGGAGCGTCTCTTCAACGCCGGGGCGACGACGGCAAGCGCCCCCTCGACTCTGGAGCGCATCTACGTGGACGGAGGCCAGATCGACGAGCACCTTTTGACCGCCATCGACCGGAATGGCGATGGAGTCTTGGGGCCCGCGAACCTGAACAACATGGATATTGACGCCGACCAATGGTACTATTTTCTGCCGAACCGGCTCGGCAGCGTCGCGGCGCTCCTGGCGGCCGACAATCCCGATGAAACCCTTGAGTATTATCGCTACACTGCCTACGGGGAAGCCACCGTGCTGCCGAGCGTTGGCGCCAACGACGATCTGTCCGTCAACTTTGCGCAGGGTTGGCAAAGCTCGTCGCCTGAACACGGCAACTTTTACTTTTTTACGGGCCAGCCGTTCGAGGACCAGACCGGGCTATACTACTACAGAAACCGCTATTACGAGGCGCGGGAAGGCAGGTTCCTGTCACGGGACCCATTGGCGAGCGCCGAGGCTGGCAATCTGTTTGATTACGGGGCCAATTGCTCGACCGTTCGTCTGGACCCGTTCGGTTTGTTCACCGTGGACGACCTCTATTTCAGCTCTTGGCCGCTTTACAAGAGGTATAGGATTCAATTCAGCGGCAACTGTGACAAGCACGTCAATAACGCGGATGCGCAGGTGACGATTACAGGAGTAGCGACCAAGATGAGTGCGGTGGTCGACGCATCGATCACAGCCTTCGCAACCATCGATATGTGGGAGGATGAGCCGTGCACGAACGACACCAAGCACTGCACCGGTAAACGAGTGGAATACAACGTCGTCCTTACAATAACCACCTCCGCTGGCGTCGTCGTGGAAGGTGCGCACAGCAAGACCGTCCACGTTGTCATGGCATGTCCCTGCAAGTGCTGTGGCGATGACTCCGTAGCGCCGAAGGGCGGACCTAAGCCGACGCAGATCGGCGACTGGGAGGACGGGGTGGGCGGCTTCCAGGGAGAGCAAGAAAAGAAGCAAGCAGCACCCGCGCCTGCGACAACGCCCAACCCCGCGCCATCCCCAAATCCTGCGCCCAACGCGCCGGCAAGCCCGGCGCCTGCCCCATGCCCAGCCCCAAACCCAGCCCCAAGCCAAACGCCGCCCCCCCCGCCGCCCGCCAGGCAGCCGGGAATCATAGAACGAATCGCCAAGTGGATTGTCTATGAACGCCCAGGGAGCGTCGGTAAATAAAGGGAATCGGATTTTCCGAATTGTTGTGCTTGAAATGTGAGCGGCTTGGAGTAGCATGGAGGCCGTTATGAAGAGACTTATCTTTTGGGCTGCGTTAATGGCATTCGCGGTTGCCGCCCAGGCGGGCGACCCCAACGTTGGCAGTACGGGCTGCTGTCAGGCCCGCGCCGCCGTTGCCCAGGCCCCCTGTTGCGCCAAGGGCAAAGGAGCGCAGGCCAAGGCTGCTCGCGGCAACAAGGCCCGCTCGCAAGGGACTGCCGTCAAGAAATCCTTGCAGAGCCCCAAAGCGATGTCCTTGGCCTGCCTGTAGTCCGGCCTCCCGCGCTCAAGTTGCGGAGGTTTCTCGGCCGCGCTCTACGCGCCCCTGCCGCCCCTTACCTCCCGCAGCAATGTTTGAACTTCTTGCCGCTGCCGCAAGGGCAGGGGTCGTTGCGTCCGACTTTCGGGCCGGCGCGGACGGGTTTGGCCTTTTCCATGGCGGCAGCGGCTTCGGTGACGATGTCGCTGGTCTTGTTGCGGGCCGGGCCGGCGGCGGGTGAGGCGCCGGCCTCGGCAGGGCCCGAGGCGGCGGCGCCGAAGGCGCTGGCGGATTGATGGGTTGTCTGGCGAGGCACATTGCGGAAGAAGTTCTCGAAGGCCATCAGGCTGGAGGCGCTGCGGAAGATATTGTGGCAGACCTCGGTTTTGATGTTGACCATCAATTCATCGAAGATCTTGTAGGCCTCGGCCTTATATTCGATGAGGGGATCGCGCTGGCCGTAGCTGCGGAGGCCGATGCTGTAGCGCAGGCTGTCCATCTCGTAGAGGTGCTCCTGCCAGAGCTGGTCGATGGCGGTGAGGATGCTCCAGCGCTCGATCTCCTTGAGGGCGTCCGGGTTTTCAAAGCTGACCTTCAGTTCGTAGGCCTTGCGGACGTTCTCAGAAATGAAGGTGCAGACCGCGAACTGGGCCGGGCTCAGGCCGTCGTAGAGCGACCCCGGCACCGGCAGTTCGTGGCCGGAACGGGCGGCCTTGGCAATCTCCCCCTCGGGAAGACCGATCGGGAAATTGAGGTTGACCCAGTCTGAGAGCGGGCGGATTTTCCATTCCTGGGGGTCAAACTCGGCGGTGGTGAACCCCTCGACTTTCTGGACGACCACTTCTTCCATGATGTCCATGAGGCGGTCGCGAACCTCGGGGGCCAGGATGATCTCGTTGCGGAAACCGTAGATGACTTCGCGCTGCTTGTTCATCACGTCGTCGTACTCCAGGGTGCGCTTGCGAATCTGGAAGTTGTGCTGTTCGACGCGTTTCTGGGCCTGCTGGATCGAGCGGTTGAGGAACGGATGCTCGAGCTCCTGGCCTTCCTCCAGCCCCATCTTTTCCATCATCTTTACGATGCGGTCGGAGCCGAACAACCGCATCAGGTCGTCCTCGAGGGAGATGAAAAAGTGGGATGAGCCTGGATCGCCCTGGCGGGCGCAGCGGCCCCGCAACTGGCGGTCGATGCGGCGGGCTTCATGACGCTCCGTGCCGATGACATGCAGGCCGCCGGATTCCGCTACCTGCGGCCCCAGCTTGATGTCGGTGCCGCGGCCGGCCATGTTCGTGGCGATCGTCACGGAACTGCGCTGGCCGGCGCGGGCGACGATCTCGGCTTCCTGCTCGTGGTACTTGGCGTTGAGGACCGAATGGACAATGCCCTCGCGTTTGAGCATCCGGGAAAGGCTCTCGCTGACCTCGACGGAGATGGTGCCGACGAGGATGGGCCGGCCCTTGGCGTGGACATCTTTGATCTCCTTGAGGACCGCGTTGAACTTTTCGCGCCGGGTCTTATAGACCGAGTCGTTGGCGTCCTTGCGGGCCACGGGGCGGTTGGTGGGAATGACCAGGACGCCCAGCTTGTAAATGTCGAAGAACTCCGAGGCCTCCGTCTCAGCCGTGCCGGTCATGCCGGCCAGCTTCCGGTAGAGACGGAAGTAGTTCTGGATGGTGATGGTGGCCAGGGTTTGGGTCTCGCGCTCGATGGCCACGCCTTCCTTGGCCTCGACCGCCTGGTGCAGCCCGTCGCTCCACCGCCGGCCGTACATGGGACGCCCGGTGTGCTCGTCCACAATGATGACCTTGCCGTTCTCGATGACGTAATCCACGTCGTTTTCATAGAGGCAGTAAGCCTTTAGAAGCTGGGAGATGGCATGGATGCGCTGGGCTTTGACCTCGAAGTCCTGCTGCAGTTTGGTCTTGGCCTCCAGCCGCTTGCGAGCGTCGGGCTCCGGGCCGCTGTCAATCTCGTGCAACGCCACTGCCAGGTCGGGCAGCATGAACGCGTCCGGGTCCTTGGGGCTCAGAAAGTTGCGGCCCTTTTCGGTCAAGTCGGCCTCGTGGCTTTTTTCGTCGATGGCGAAGAGCAGCTCCTCCTTTTGGGCATAGAGCTCGGTCTTTTTCTGGTCGGCGTGGAGCTGCAATTCGGCATGGTTCATGAGCCGGCCGTTCTCCGGGTTCTCCAGCAGCTTGAGCAGGCCGGGGGATTTGGGCTGGCCGAGCTTGACGCGGTAGAGCAGCAGGCCCAGCTCCCGCTCCAGCCCGTCGTTGGACTTCGGGGCGGACTCGTCTTCGGGGTGGAGCTTGGCGATGAAGGCGCCGGCATCTGCCAGGAGGCGGTTGCAGAGCCGCTCCTGCGCTCGGTAAATCGACTCGACGGACGGCTTGAAGGCCGCGTATTGCTCGTCGAAGGTGACCATGGCGGGGCCGCTGATAATCAACGGCGTGCGCGCCTCATCGATCAGAATCGAGTCCACTTCGTCAACGATGGCGTAATAGTGGCCGCGTTGGACCTGGTCCTCTTTGCGCTGGGCCATGCCGTTGTCCCGAAGGTAATCGAACCCGAACTCCGCGTTTGTGCCGTAGGTGATGTCGCAATTGTATTGGGCCCGCCGGACCTCCGGCGATTGGTCATGCAGAATGCAGCCGACCGTCAGGCCCAGGAACTTGTAGATGGCCCCCATCCATTCACCGTCGCGCGCCGCCAGGTAATCGTTGACGGTGACGACATGCACGCCGAGGCCCGTCAGGGCGTTGAGATACACGGGCATCGTAGCCACCAGGGTCTTGCCTTCGCCGGTCGCCATTTCGGCGATCTTGCCCGAGTGCAGGGCGTGGGCGCCGACCAATTGCACGTCAAAGGGCACCATGTCCCACTTCCAGGCGTGCTCGCGCACTACGATCTCGGCGCCCAGCAGGCGGCGGCAGGCATTCTTCACCACCGCGAAGGCCTCGGGCAGAATCTCGTTGAGCCGCGCGGCCAGGGCTGCATTGTCCGTGATCTTGGACAGCTCCTCTTTCCAGGCCACGGTCTTCTGCCGCAGAACCTCCTCGGGCTGTTTCTGGAGTTCCGCCTCGATGGCGTTTATCCTGGCCGCGAGCGGGCGCAACCGCTTGACTTCCCGCTCGTTCTTCGAGCCAACGATCTTCCTAAAGATGAACCCAATCATGACTTTAAAACCCTATGCTATAGGCTTGAAAACACAAGTCCCTCCAGTCTCACACCGGCGCCCGCAAGCCAAACAACTCCCGCGCCAGCCGGGCGGTTTCAGCCCGCTGCTCGGGGGCCAAACCCCGCCCAAAGGGCCAGCGCGGCTTGGCCGCCAGGTCCCCTGCCAGGGCGCCTAGCGCATGCACCACGCGGGACAGTTCGGCTATGGACACGTTGTCGAGCCGGTCATGGGCGCTATGGTGCTGCCAACGCAGACCGTTATCCATGTTTGGCCGTATGAAGCTGGCCGAGGGCACGCCGAAGACCGAAAAGGGGAAATGGTCGGCGAAGGGCATGGGGGCGGCCTTCTCTATGGCATCCAGGCCCTCTTGCGCCAGGCGCCGCAAGAGCCAGTTCCCAAATCTTCCGGTGCCGGCGCGGAACAGCCAGTGATGACCCAGCGGCGAGGCCACACTGTCAATGTTGAGCGCCACCCCCACGCGTGCCATTTCCTTTCTGTGCGCCGCCACGTAGCACGCCGAGCCGACCGACAGTTGCTCCTCTGCCCCGAACGAAACCAGGCGAATCGTGCGCAGCGGACGGGTCTGGGCCAGCAGGACCGCCAACTCGAGCAGCGCCACCACCCCGGAGCCGTTGTCGTCGGCCCCCGTATTGTGGCACTGGGTATCATGATGGGCGCCCAGCAGGACCACCGGCAGGTCCGGGCGGCGGCCGGCAATTTCTCCGGCCACGTTCTGGGAGGCGCCCTTCTTGAGCTCCACAATGGCGCGCACACTGGCCCGGCGGACGCCGCTCTTTCGCGCCTCCCATGCCGTCCGGTAGGCAATCGTCACGGTGGGAGGCATGCCATAATTCCTTACCCAGGCAGGATAGACTCCGTCGTCCTTTACCCACTCGAAGGGCAGCCGGTCATCCACGTGAATGACGGCCGCAGGCCGGCATTTCACCAGCCTCTGGTGCAGGTCCGCCCGCGTGGGCATCGGTCCAAACAACACCACCACTTTGCCCTTCAACCGGGGCTGGAACAGCCGCTCGGCTTGCTCAGGCATCTCCACCCATTCGACTTCGCCCTCGACCGCTTCCGCGCCGGGCGTCCCCGGGGAACCCGCCAGCACCCGGGCCGGCGTCCTTTGGAGCGCGGCGCCCTCGCCCAGGGCTACCTCGGCCTCAGCCGATACGACCGACACGCATGGAAAAGGCTCGGCGCAGACGCCTTGCAAGCCGGCCTGGCGGAAATGCTCGAGCAGGTAATCGGCCGCAGCCTCTTCGCCTGCGCTCCCGGCACGGCGCTCGCCGATGCGGGCGCACAGTTCCGACCAGTGCGCCTGAATTCGTTCCCTGGAGGGCAAGGCAGTCTTCAATTTGGGCGCGCTCATAAGTTTGGCCGTGGTCATAGTCCTAAGTGTCATCCTGAATCCGGGGCCTCGAAGTCAAGACCCCCGACTCACCATCGACCAGATGAGAACACCAAGCCTGCAGGGTTTCAAGTCCCAATTGTCAGTAGCCTGCCCGCAGCAGACGATAGACGGCGGCCATGATTGCGCCGCAGAGTAGCGACATCAGGAGGGCCGACCCGATGAACCAGGAAAAGGCCATCATCAGGATTCCGCCAGCCATCGGAAGCCACGACGCCTGCCTCTTGCCATAAATGAAATAGCCCAACCCGACCGATCCCCAGAAAAGCGAGGCGAAAAGAAAACTCGTGGCAAACATACGGCAAGAGCATCGGTTCAGTGATGCGGGGCCGTCTCCAACTCCCGTTGGAGAATCTCAGGAGGGATATCTGCTGGCGACATATAATTGTAATCTGATCCGCCCAGCGCCGCTTTGCAACCCCGAAAAATCTCGCAGCGGACATCTGTTTCCTCCGAGGGGAATCGCCCTTCGCCCCGCCGCAGGGGTTGCAGACGGTCCAACGGCGTGTCACCCGCTCCTCTGACTCCTGGAGCGGCAAAGCCGCAACCGAGGAAAAAGACGAACCACGGATGCCACGGATCAACACGGATTTCTTCTATCCGTGCCATCCGCGAAATCCGTGGTTGAACAATCTTCGATCAGTGACCGGTTGCAGCACCAGCGACTCCCGTCTTGCCAAGGGGCCTCCGCAGGGGTATGTATGCGGCATGACTTGGTCCGAAATCTGTGAGGACAAACTGCTGGCGACGCTGCCGTACCGCATCGAGAGCGATCGCTGGGGGAATGTTGTTATGCGTCCGCCACCACGCAGCCGGCACGCCGAATACCAGACTGAAATCTCGGTCCTCTTGAGGCAGACATTGAAAGGCGGGCGCAGCGTGGTGGAGTGCCCCATCCAAACCGAAGAAGGAGTCAAGGCCGCCGACGTCGTCTGGGTGTCTGGCCAGCGCCGCGCATCCCGGCCTAATGATCCGGCGTATTTGATAGCGCCTGAGATTTGTGTCGAGGTGGTTTCCTCCTCCAACATCCAAGCTCAGCTCGAGGAGCGAAAGAGGTTGTTTTTCCAAGCAGGCGCACTGGAGGTTTGGCTTTGCTCCCTCGACGGGGACATGACCTTCTTTGGTCCTGCCGGGCGCATCCCCGAATCCCGGTTTTGCCCGGGCTTTCCCAAGCGCATCCTCCTGGATGGCTGAGCCGGGGCGCCTCCCTCAACCAGCGCTCCCAGACCGTCATGGACTACAAGAGTACTTTGAACCTGCCGCAGACCGGTTTCCCGATGAAGGCCGACCTGGTCCGACGGGAGCCGGAGCGGTTGAAGAAATGGACCGCCGCCGGGCTCTACGAGCGCATCCGGGCCCAGCGCGCCGGGGCGGCCAGATTCGTCCTGCATGACGGCCCGCCCTTTGCCAATGGCGACGTGCACATCGGCACCGCCCTCAATAAGGTCCTCAAAGACATCATCGTCAAGTACAAGACCCTTCGGGGTTTCGATGCGCCTTATGTGCCGGGGTGGGACTGCCACGGCCTGCCGATCGAATTCAAGGTAGCCCAGGACATGCGCAAGGCGGGCGATACGGCTTCGGACCCCGTCGCCATCCGCACCGCCTGCGAGGCCTATGCGCGAAAGTATATCGACATCCAGCGCGCCCAATTCAAGCGGCTCGGCGTGCTCGGGGACTGGGACCACCCCTACCTGACGCTCGACAAGGGATACGAGGCGGAGGAGTTGCGGCTCCTGGCCGACCTGGTCGAGCAGGGCTTTGTGTACCGCGGCAAGAAACCGGTCTATTGGAGCATCCCTTGCCGCACCGCCCTGGCCGAGGCCGAGGTCGAGTACAAAGACCACGTCAGCCAGAGCGTCTATGTAAAGTTCCCTGTCGTGGGGCGGCCTGGGGTTTCGCTGGTGATCTGGACCACGACCCCCTGGACGCTGCCGGCAAACCTCGCCGTCGCCTACAATTCCACCTTCAGCTATTCGCTGGTCCAGGTGGGGCAAGAACAGTTCATGGTGTCGGCCCTGCTGCTGCCGGCTGTGGCCGAAAAGTGCGGCTGGCACAGTTACCAAATCGTCCGCAGCCTGGACGGAGGCCACCTCAGCGGGCTGGAGTACCAGCACCCGTTCTGCCACCGCACGGGCCGGCTTTTGGCCGGCGACTCCTTCGTTGACAACACGGCGGGGACCGGTTTCGTACACACCGCCCCCGGCCACGGCCTGGAAGATTATCTCCTGGGCCGCGAGCACGGGTTGCCCATCTACTCGCCCGTGGACGATGACGGCCGTTTTACGCACACCGCCGATTTGCCGCTCGAGCAGCAGATGCCGGCGGGGATGCTCGGCAAGGCCATCCTTGAGAAGCACGGCAAGAGCGAGGCCAATGAAGCGGTCTTGCGGGAACTGCGCCTCCACAACGCCCTGCTCCATCGGGAGGATTATTCGCACAGCTACCCCCACTGTTGGCGAAGCAAAACCCCCATCATCTTCCGGGCCATGGACCAGTGGTTCATACAAATCGACCACGTCCCTCCTGCCCGCCCCGGTGCGCCAGGGGCCGCCCCGGCGCAAACCCGCACCTTCCGCCAGCAGGCCCTGGACGAAATCAACCGCGTCAATTGGGTGCCGGACTGGGGCAAGAACCGCATTGAGGCGGCAGTCCAGAGCCGGCCTGACTGGTGCATCTCCCGCCAGCGGGCCTGGGGCGTGCCCATCCCGGCCTTCTATGACGCCCAGGGCAAGCCGATCCTCGATGCCCGCATCGTGCGCCGCGCCGCCGATTTGATCGGGCAACAGGGCTCGAACGTCTGGTTCGATCAATCCGCCGCCCAATTGTGGGCCGCCCTCAAGCCGGCCGATTGGAAGGGCCCGGAAGCCGCCGTCAAGTCCAGCGACACGCTGGACGTGTGGATTGACTCGGGCTCCTCCTCGAGGGCCGTCATCGCGCAACGCCCCGAGCTGCGCGGCGCCGGGCGCCCGTTCCAATGCGACATGTACATCGAGGGCAGCGACCAGCATCGCGGTTGGTTCCAGTCCTCGCTCCTGCTCTCGCTGGCGGCCAACGGCGCCGCCCCCTACCGGACCGTCCTCACCCACGGCTTCATGGTCGATGAAGACCGCGCCAAGATTTCCAAGAGCGGGCAAGGCCGGGGCGGCTACGAAAAACCGCAGACATCCGAGGCCTACGTCCACAAGTACGGCGCCGACGTGGTCCGGCTCTGGGTCGCCTCCCAGGACTACCGCAACGACCTGGTCGTGAGCGAAAAACGCGTCGAGAAGGTCGCAGAAACCTACCGCATCATCCGCAATGCCCTGCGCTACCAACTCTCCAATCTCTACGATTTCGACCCCGCAAAACACAGCGTCCCGGACCACCAATTGAGCGGCCTGGACCGCTGGGCGCTCGACGGGTTCTCCCGGCTCGAACAGGAAATCATCCGCGCCTGCGACAACTACGAATTTCACGTCGTCTATCAGCGGCTCAGCCAGTTTGTCGCCGTCGAGCTCTCGGCGGTCTATCACGACGTGGTCAAGGACCGGCTGTACACCGACCCGGCCAACTCGCCCCGCCGCCGCTCGACACAGACGGCCCTGCACCGCATGGTTGTGAGCCTCTGCAAAATGCTGGCCCCCATCCTCTCGTTCACCGCCGACGAGGCCTGGGAGTTCGTGCCCGGAAAAACCGTCGCTTCCGCCCACCAGCTTGCATGGCAGCCCCTCCATTTCGACCTTCCGGAGGCGGAGCGCAGCAAGTGGGCAAATCTGTTCGCCCTGCGCGGACTTGGCCTCTCCGAACTGGAGAAAGCCCGGCAGGCCAAACTCATCGGCAAGGCCCTTGAAGCCAAGGCTCGAATCAGCGTTCCGGCCTCTGCCTTGGCCCCGCCTCCCAACGCCCAGCCCGATTGGGAAGCCCCTCTTGAAGTGGGCGCAAGCCGCGCCCGGTTCCGCCCCGACTTCTGGACCCGGGAGAACCAGGCCATGCTCCAGGAACTTCTCAATGTCTCTGCCCTGACGCTCATGCCCGCCGAAAGCGGCAGTGCCGTCTCCTTCGACATCGCGCACGCCGACGGCCAGAAATGCGAACGCTGCTGGCACTGGGAAACCGACGCCGGCTCCCATCCCGAGCATCCGGCCCTCTGCGGGCGTTGCCTCGGGGCAGTCAAGGAATGCGCCGGCGCATAAGGTTGGCAATAGGACGCAGAAGCACATCACCGCCGTTGGCGCTCATCACTGGTCAGAGTGTTGCCGGCCTCCCTCGTGCCGGTTGGAGAGCTTCGCATTCATGTCCGTTTTGCGCCGCTCACTTTACTTGAAGTTCTAATTTGTCTCGTTCCAACGTGGCGCCCTCGTTCAGCGCCAGTTGAGCCAGGGCCTGATTGTATTGGGCCATGGCAGTCAGTTCGTTCAAACGGGCGGTAGTCAGGTCGCGCTGGAGCTGCACCACGACAAAACTCGTGGTCCGCCCGTTGTCCAAAAGCTTCTGTTGCGCCTCAAGGGCCAGCTCCGCGAAGAGGCGCGATTGCTTGGTGGCGTCCACCTGGGCGAACGCGGTCTTGGCCTGTTCGACAGAAACTCCGATCTGGACCATGATGTTCTGTTCGAGTTGCTTGAGTTGCAGCAACTGTTGCGCTAATTGCGCCCTGTTCGCACGATAGGTTTGACGCGCGGCGTGGTTCCCGATCAATGGCAACGTCAGTTGCGCCCCGAAGCTCCAGGAGGGACTGGTCCCGGCTTGCACGCCCGAGAGGGCGGTGCCGTACGTCAGGCCGGAGCCGGCTTGACCGTAGCTGCCCACCAGGTCGAGTTCGGGATAGACCTGGTTACGCAGGTATTTCAAGACGACGCCCTGCTGCTCGATTCTAAGCTTCGCCTCCAAATAGTCGGGTCGCTGCGCCAGTCCTCGCCCCCAGCTCTCGTGCAGGTTGAAATCTTGCGGCCCAACTGCGAGCCTTTCCGTCGGTTGAATTCGGACGCCGTCCCAATCTCCGAATTTGTCGCTCAACAGGCTCTTCAGGGCGTATTCCTGCGCGAGCAACGTTCCCTGGGCGCCGAGGAGGCCGGCCTGGCTGCTGGAAAGCTGCGATTCGGCTTGCTTCTCATCGAAGGCGGCCATGGAGCCCGCCTTGACTTTGCTCTTGCTCTCGTCCACCAGACGTTGGGCCAATCGGAAGGCCTGCTCCTGCACAGTCACCTGTTCCTGGGCGAGGATGACGTTGAAATAAGCCAGCTCGACACCGGTGAGTGTGTTCATGATCTGCAGTCTCAGGGCCAATTCGGTGATCTTCAGTTGCTTCTTATCGACCAGAATTGCTCTGCGCGCGCTATCGATCCAGGCATTCCTGAGCAGCGGTTGGGTCAGGTTGACGGAAGCGCCTGCGCTGTCACTGGTGAGCGACCCACCCGGACCTGTGCCGCTGATTCCATTCAAGGTTCCGCCGAAGTTGTACGTCAATCCGCTGGGCAACAGGCCGTTGAGCCCCGTGTTGAAGGCATCGTCGTAGGTGGTGGTCCCGCTGTAAGGCCGCTTCTCCGGGTCGAGCCCTCCGGGAGTCTCGCTGTAGCTGTGGACGCCCGATAGCCCCAGGCTCGGCTCGTAAACCCCATAATCCGCGCTGAGGTAGTGCCGTTGGATTTCCGGGTTGAACCGGGCGATCTTCACATCGAAATTGTGTTCCAAGGCGATGCGAAAACAGTCCGACAACGCCAGAGGCCGTACTAACCCGTTTGTTGGCCCCGCCAGCGTCGTCATGGCCCAAAGGAACAGCAGGACGACTGAACAGCGGCCGGCCAGAGGCAAAGCCAAAGCCGGCAAAAAGGAGCAGCACGTGCCCGATGAACCTGGCAAGGGATTACGACACAGCACGGCTCCACAACTTCGGCAAGGTTGGCGCGGCTCCATCATACGAGAATCGACGTGTCTGATTGGTGCTCGGCGGCATGTTCTTACCCGCGGAATGAAGAGGTGTCTGGAGAGGTTCCAGGCTGTTCGACGATGCGACCGTCAAAGAGGTGGATGATGCGCTCGGCATGGCGCTCGAAACGGGGGTCGTGCGTGACCATGCAGATGGTCGCGCCTTCGCGGTGGAGGTCCCGGAGCAGTTGCATGACCGCCTCGCCGTTCTTCGAGTCAAGGTTGCCGGTCGGCTCATCGGCCAGCAGGATCGCCGGCCGGCCGGCCAGGGCGCGCGCCACGGCCACGCGTTGCTGCTGGCCACCCGAAAGCTGGGAAGGGTAATGCTTCATGCGGTGAGACATCTGGACCTTTTCAAGGGCTTCCCGCACGCGCTCTTTGCGTTCGGCGCCGGTCATGCCGCGGTAGGTGAGCGGCAACTCAACATTCTCGAAGACGGTCAGGTCGCCGATGAGGTTGAAGCTCTGGAAGATGAAGCCGACCTCCCGGTTGCGAATGCGGGCGCGCTGGGCGAAATCGAGGTTCGCCACGGGCTGTTCATTGAGTGTGTAGGTGCCGCCGGTGGGCGAGTCCAGAAGGCCCAGGATGGAGAGCAGCGTAGATTTGCCGCAGCCCGAAGGCCCGGCGATGCACACATATTCGCCCCGGTTGATTTCGAGGCTGATCTCTGCCAGGGCGTGCGTTTCCACCTCGTCGGTGAGGAACACCTTTTGGATGTCGGACAGTTGGATGAGGACGGTGTTGGTCATGGTTTTAGGCAGTTGTCAGTTGTCAGTGGGCAGTGGGCAGCAGTTTTGGGATAGACAACGCGTGTGGGAATGGCGACGTTCCCGGAGCATGAAGTCGAATTTCGAGAACCTGCGCGTCTATCAACTCGCCGAAGATATCGCTGACCAGATTTGGGAACTTGTGGCGCAATGGAATTCGTTTGCCAAAGCTACTGTCGGACAGCAACTGGTGCGGGCGGCAGACAGCGTCGGCGCCAATATTGCCGAAGGGGACGGCCGCGGCACGTTTGCTGAAAATCGGCGCTTCGTCCGGATCGCGCGCGGCTCCCTCAACGAGACCAAGCATTTCCTGCGACGAGCCTATCGGCGCCGGCTGCTCAAGAGCGCCGACGTGGATGCCTTGAAACCCTTGGCAGGCGAACTCGGGCCGCGGCTCAACAACTACCTGAAATCCATCGGCACACGCCGAGCCCCCGTGGCGGGACCACCGTCGACCGCAACTGCCAACTGACCACTGACAACTGGCACCTGCCGACTGCCGACTCTCAACTGACCACTGACAACTGGCCACTGGCAACTGCCGACTCCCAACTGACCACTGACAACTGGCCACTGCCAACTGCCGACTCTCAACTGACCACTGACAACTGGCAACTCTCATAGTTCAATTCAGCCTTACTCGTTCAAACGCGTCCCATTGCGACATGTCGGAGAGGATGACCTGGTCGCCCACCTGCAATCCATCACGGACCTCGATCGTGGTGACCGAGCTGCGGCCCAGCCCGACCTGCACCCGCACCGCGCCCCGACCGTTATCCACCACTTTGAAGACGCCCACGCGGCTCTCCGGTTGGCCCTGCACCGGCCGGCCGACGTGCATCACGTTCTCCAGCCGCTCCAGCTCGATGGTCCCATCCACGCTCAGATCGGGTCGGGCCCCTTTGGGCGGCGGCGCGTCCAGTGCCACATCCACCGTGACGGTTCCATTCTCGGATGCGGGGTCGATGCGGACGACGTGGCCCGGGACCACCCCATTGCGGGTGTCGATTTGCGCCAGTTGGTTGAACGTGATGTCCTTGACCTGCGTTTCCGGGAGCTTGAGCACCGCCTTGAGCTTGGCCTGATTGGCGACGCGCGCGACGATGGCACCCGCCGCCAGTTGCTGTCCCGTCTGCAATGGGGTGGTCTGAGTCAGGTCGCCATACCGTTGCAGCACCCCCTCCATGCCCGCGCGGATTTTGAGCGCATCGACCAAGCGGCGCTTGAGGGCAAGCTGGGCGCGCAGTTGAGCCAGGCTGGCCGCTTTCACCGCGATTTGGGCGGCCGCGGCGTCGTCCTGGATCCGCAGCCTTTCCTTCTCGATGTTGAACAGTTCGCCCGTCTCCTTCATCTTCGCCTCTGATTCTTTCAAGGTCAGAGCGGGGACCAGTCCGCCTTTGGACAGATCCTCGTTGACGTCGAACTCCAGTTTCGCCGTGCTGTAACTCGACCCCGCGCTCGCCACCGTGGATTGTTGCGACAATTTCTGTGTGGCGACGGTGACGTGCAGGTTGGTCATCTCGGCCTCGGCGCCAGCGAGAGCCCACTCGGCGTCGAAGGCCGCCTGTTGGACATCGGGATTACTCAGCTCGACCAGCACGGTGTCGGCCTTGACGGGAGAGCCGGGCTGAACCAGGACGCGTTCAACCCGCCCGGCGTTGATGGTGGGGATCCAGCGAATGTCTTCCGGAACGAGTGTGCCATTGCCCCGCACCTCCCGCGTGAAATCACCGCGCTTGACCGTGTCTATCAGGAGCGAGCCTTTCTCCACCGAGGGCGCCGCCGGTTTCAAGCGGGCCAGGCCCACGGTGATGAGCGAGATGACAACCACGCCGGAGAGGAGAAGCAGAATCCGCCGGCGTCTTATCTTGCGGGCCTGGTCTGGGCGAGGAATGTCCATAAGAGTGACCAGTGATTACGTCTTTTCCATCCACCCGTCCTTGAGCCGGATGATCCGCTGTCCGTAAGCCGCCCAGGCTTCATTGTGGGTCACCTGCACGATGGTCGTGCCTTCCCGATTGAGCTTCTTGAACAGCTCCATGATCTCGCGGCCCTGGTCGGTGTGCAGATTGCCGGTCGGCTCGTCGGCCAGGATCAGCTTGGGGCTGGCGATGAGCGCCCGCGCCACGGCCACCAACTGCTGCTGGCCGCCGGAGAGCTGACTGGGATAGAGGTCCTTCTTGGCCACGATGCTGAAACGGTCCAGCGCATCGGCCACCAGCGCCTGCCGTTCGGATTTGGGAATGTTCCGGTAGGAGAGCGGGATGTCCAGGTTCTCGGCCACCGTAAGGTCATCGAGCAAATGGAATTGCTGGAAGACGAAGCCGACGAAGCGCTTGTTGAGCACGGCCCGCTCCTTGGCGTTGAGCCGATGCACCGGGTAATCGAGGAATTGAAACTCGCCTTCCCAAGAGTGGTCGTACATCCCCAGGATGCCCAGCAAGGTGGATTTCCCGGCGCCCGACGGCCCCATGATCGTGACGAACTCGCCCTCGGCAATATCCAGCGTGATCTGCCGCAAGACGTAGGTGAAACCCGCCTTGGTCTTGTAGCACTTCTCGATGTTTCGCAGTTTGATCATGGTTCCTCTGGTCTCATTCGCTCCTCAACGTGGACATCGGGTCAACCCTGGTGGCTCGAATGGCGGGCAGCAGGCAGGCCAGGAGCGCGACGGCAAACAGCAGCAAAGCCACGGCGGCAAAGACGGCGGGGTCAGTCGGGCTGACCTCATAAAGCTGGCTCCGCAGGAGCCGTGTCATCCAGAGCGCCAGCACGAGCCCGGCAGCTACTCCGATAGCGGCCAGGCGCCCGCCTTCGGTCATTACCATGGCCATCACCTGGCGGCGCTGCGCTCCCAAAGCCATGCGAATGCCGATTTCGCGTGTGCGCCTGGCGACCGAATAGGCCAGCACTCCGTAAATGCCCAGCGCCGACAGCGACAAACCGACGCCCGCGAAGATCACCAGGTAGAGCATATAGGTGCGCTGGGCTTGCGTCCGCTCGTAGAGGGTCTGGCGCACGACCTCGAACCAGGGCGCTGTCATGGACCTCTCCACCGCTTTCATCGTGTCGCGGATGGCCGGAATGAGGCCCCGGGGATCGCCCTGCGTGCGGATGACAAGGTAGGGGCCGAAGCCGCCGCTATGCGCATTCTCCTGGTAAGGACGATAGAAGGTCGGCTCGACCTTGTCGTCGAAGCGGCCCCTCACCTCCGCCGCATCGCCGACGATTCCGACAACTTCATAAACCCTGCCGCCCGCGGCACGGAATCTCTTATTGAGCGCGCTTTCTCCGGGCCAGCACAGTCGCGACATCGTCTGGTTGACGATGACCGTGCCCACTTTGTCACCGATGTCGGTTTTCTCGAAGTAGCGCCCGGCCAGGAGGGGGATCCGCATCGCGCGGAACAGGTCGCTTTGGCCCACGCCTGTGCCGGCGGGCAAGAGCCCTATTGGTTTGTCCTGTCCGTCGAGTGTGTATCCGAGCCGGAAGAACTCGAACTTGCTGATCCCGACGGCCTTCACACCGGGCAGCGCGGCAAACCGGTCGTGCAATTCCTCGAAAAGGGCCGCGGCGCGGGCATTCGCCGCTTCGTACGAGCCGTAGTATTTTTCGCCCCGAAGCAATCCCGGGTGTACGAAGAGAAGTTTCTCGGGATCGAAGCCCGGGTTGGTGTTCAGCATGCGAATGACGCTCTCGATCATCAGCCCGGCCCCGGCCAGCAGCAACAGCGAGAGGGCGACCTCCGCCACAACCAGGGCGCCGCGATACCTGCGCCAGCCGGCGCTGAGGGTCATTCCCATGCCGGCTTGCTTGAGGGCGCCGCTGACCGAGGCGCGGCTCGCGTGCCAGGCCGGAACAAGCCCGAACAGGACCGCCGCGCCCAGGGCCATGATGAGAGTGGCAGCCAGGGCGTGTCCATCCACTTGGATGGGTCTCAAGCGGGGCATCGACTGAGGAATGAGCGAGACCAGGATTTTCATCCCGCTGAACGTCACTGCCAGCCCGCCGGCGGCGCCAAGGCCGGCCAGCAGCAAGCTCTCTGTCAGGAGTTGGCGCAACAACCGGCCTCGGCCCGCGCCCACGGCGGCGCGAATGGCCAGTTCGTGCTGGCGCTTTTCGGTCCGGGCCAGCATCAGGTTGCCCACATTCACGCAGACGATGAGCAGGACGAAGCCGATCGCCGCGAGCAGGCCCCAGAGAGTCTGCTGCAGGTCCTTGGCGCCGTAAGGCGTCTGGGTGAATGTGTTGGCTAATGGCCGGGTCATGAGTGCGAAGCCGCCCCCGCGCCGGCGCCACGAATTGTCATAAATGGCGGGAAACTCCTGTAATAGTTGTCGTGCCACCATGTCGAGCATCGCCTGGGCCTGTGCAAGGGTGACACCGGGTCTCAGACGCGCAAACACGCTGTTGTTGGCCAGTTCGACGTCTCCCGGGGGCGGAGTTTCCGCGGGGACCCAGAATGTCGGGTAAGCGCCTGCCGGAAATTGGAAGTGCGGCGGCATGACTCCAATCACCGTGAAGTGCCGCCCGCTCGCTTCGAAAGTCCGGCCCAGGACGCCCCTATCCCCGCCGAAACGCGACTGCCACAACGCGTAACTCAGGACCATGACACAGTCCCTCTCCGGCTCTCCGCGCTCGTTCAGACGGACCGCCTCGTCTCTGCCGAAGGTCCGTCCCAGCAACGGCTTGATGTTCCACAGCGCGAAGAAGTTCGCCGAGACGGCGTCGCCGCCGAATCCGTCGATAAAGTCCGCTGTCGTTCGTTCCATCCACAGGCTGCTATACCAAACGACATCGGAGAAGACCTCGCTCTTTGTCTTCAGGACCTCGACGGCAGGTGTGGTCAACCCGCCGAACCTGGGCTCGTCCTTGTTCCCATGGCTGCGTTCACCGATCTCGACCAACCGGTGCGGCTCCGGTCCGGGAACGGGATGAAAGAGGACCGTGTCGAGGACACTGAAAACGGCTGTGCTTGCGCCGATGCCAAGCGCCAGCGTGAGAGCAACGACAGCAGTGAACCCCGGGTTCTTCCGCAACAGCCGGCCCGCGTAGCGCACGTCCTGGGCGAGGTGTTCCAACCAGACTATTCCGCGTTGCTCCCGGCACGTCTCCTTGATAGACTCCACCCATCCAAATTGCCGCAGCGCCGCGCGACGCGCCTCCTCGGGCCCCATTCCGGCTTCGAGGTTTGCCTGCGCTTGCATCTCGACGTGCGCGCGCATCTCCTCGTCCATCTCACGGTCGAACTGGCCCTTCCGGACTGTTGCCCGGAGCCGAAGTTGAAGCCTTCTCAATAAGTTCATGGGTTCAGTTCGCCTCTCCTCATTCGGTTCTCAAGGCGACGACCGGGTCGACCTTGGCAGCACGGCGCGCGGGCAGATATGAAGCCGCCGCGGCCACCAGCATCAGGAGAACGACGACCAGGAGAAAGGTGAGCGGGTCGGCGGGGGTGACTCCGAAAAGCTGGCTGACGATCAGACGCGCAAGGGCCAAGCTTCCCGCCAAGCCGAGCAGGACGCCTACCAGGGCGCCGATGATCCCTTGCCGGAGCATCAGGCGCAGCACCCCGTTGCGGGAGGCTCCCAAAGCCATGCGGATCCCGATTTCCCGGGTCCGTTGGCTGACGGTGTAAGCCACTACCCCATAGATCCCTACGGCCGTCAGCATTAACGCCAGGCCAGCAAAGAGTCCAACCAACATCATGACGAACCGGCGAGGGGCCATCGAGGTCGTAATCGCCTCATCCATGCTGCGGAGGTTGAACAACGGCAAGTCCTTGTCCAAGGCGGCGACTTCACGCCGCACCATGCTTTCGATTTCCCTGGGGAGCAGGGAGGAACGAATGGCAATCGTGAACATCCAGGGGCCGCGTTGCGAGTCGGGTTGATAGACCTCCCCTTGCGCCGGGCGATCCAACCCGGTCAGCTTGATGTCCTTAATGACGCCTACGATTTCATGCCAATTGGTGCTCAGCGGAAACAACCGGATTCTCTTTCCGAGCGGGTCCTCGCCGGCAAGGTTTTTGCGGAAAAAGGCTTCATTGACGATCACCACCGGCGTGGAGTTGGCGGTATCCAGCTTCTCGGAAAATGTCCGTCCCACCAACAACGGCACCTGCATCGTCTCAAAGTAGTTGGGGCTGACCACTCGCCATCCCGCGGAGAGTCGCTCCTGTTCCGTTGCCAGGCGCCCCTCAACGGTGACCCCGATGAGCGAGTTGAGCATCGTGCCGAAGGGCAGTCCATACGCAGTGCAAACCGACTTGACGCCCGGTTGTGCTTGGAGTTGATGTCGAACTTGTGAGACGAGGCTCATCCGCTTGGTGTCTTCCCGGTATTCGCGGCCCGGGAGGACGACATCGAATAGGAGCAGGTGCTCAGGCTCGAATCCCGGGCTGACGTGAGCGAGCCGGACAAAACTGTTTATCAGCAACCCGGCTCCCGCCAGGAGGATCATCGCCAAGGCGACCTCGGCGACGACCAGGAGATACCGTACCTGGCGCCGGCCCTGCCCTTCGCCGGTAGCGTAGTCGCTCTCCTTAAGAGAGTCATTCAAATCCTGCCGCGAGGCTTGGAATGCCGGGGCGAGGCCAAAGATCACCCCGGTCAGCACGGAAATCAGCAGGGTGAACCCCAACACGGGGCCATCGAGCCGGATTTCATCGAGGCGCGGAAAACCGGCGAGCTGGAAAGCCAGGAAGCCTTTGAGGCCCGCATACGCGAGCAGGGCGCCCACGGCGCCTCCCAAAAGGGCCAGCAGCAGGCTCTCAACGAGCAACTGGCGGGCCAGGCGAAACCGCAAGGCGCCCAGGGCGAAGCGGATCGCAAACTCCTTCCGGCGCCCTGCAGCACGGGCCAGGGAGAGATTGGCGACGTTGGCACAGGCGATCAGGAGCACAAAACCCACCGCACCCAGGAGGAGTTGCAGGGCTGCCCGCGCGCTGCCGACGATCTGCTCCTTGAGCGGTTGCACGCTTGAACCCCAGTCCTTCTGCGTGGGGTACTCTCGCTTGATCCGGTCGACGATGCCGCCGAGGTCAGCTCGAGCCTGATCCAGCGTGACCCCGGGTTTGAGGCGGGCGAATCCCAGGAAATATCGGTTTGTACGGTCATTCATCAGGCTCGGGTACGGCGTCCACAGTTCCGCCTGTACCTTGCCTGTGGGCAGTCCAAAGACGGCCGCAGGCGGATAGACCCTGAAGCCGGGGGGCATGACGCCCACCACGGTGTGGAGCTTGCCGCTGAGGGTGATCGGCTTGCCGATAATGGCGCGATCCGCCCCGAAGCTGCGCTGCCACAGCCCATAGCTCAAGACGGCGACGGCAGGGCCGGGCGGCAAGTCCTCGGCAGCGAAGGTTCGCCCCAGCAAGGGCGGAACCCCGAGGACGGAAAAGTAATTCACGGTGGTGTACGCCGCATTTAGTTGTTGAGGTTTTTCGACGCCGGTCAAAGACAGGCTGGAGTACATCTGCCCGCCCAGTTCCTCGAAAACCGAATTCCGCTCACGCCAGTCACGCAAATTGGCGGGCGCAACCAGGATTTGTTGATAGCCGCGCCTCAAGTTACTCTCGCAAACCGTGACGAGTCTCTCCGGCTCGCGATAGGGCAGCGGACGAAGCAGCAGGCCGTTGATGAGACTGAAGATCGCCGTGTTGGCCCCAATGCCCAGGGCGAGTGTGAGCACAGCCACGGTTGTGAAGCCAGGGCTCTTGCGCAGCATTCTCAGGCCGTAGCGCACATCCTGCAGCACCTGTTCCAGCCACGGAATCCCGCGCTGGTCACGGCACGTTTCCTTGATGGATTCAGCCCACCCAAACTGCCGCAGCGCCGCATGGTGTGCCTCCTCGGGAGCCATCCCTGCTTCCAGGTTCTCCTGCGTCTGCATCTCGACGTGCGCACGCATCTCCTCGGCCATCTCGGCGTCGAGCTTGCGCTTGTGAAACAGAGCACGGAACCGAAGCAGGATTGTTCGCAGCCAGTTCATGGATTCCGGTTCATTCATGTCTGAGCGCCGCCATGGGCTCGGCTCGAGCGGCGCGCCGGGCGGGCAGCCAGCAGGCCAACAGCGCAAACCCGGCGAGCAGCATCGAGACGTCGACGAACGTCAAAGGGTCGGTGGGTTTGACCGCATAGAGCAAACCGCTCATCACTCGCGTCAGCGCTAAGGCAGCGGCGAGCCCAATCCCGATGCCTGCCAGCGCCAAGCGCATCCCCTGACCAAGCACCAGCGTCAGCACATCGCGCCGTTGCGCGCCCAGCGCCATCCGAATGCCAAACTCGTGGGTTCGTTGCTTGACCGCATAGGCCAGCAAGCCGTAAATCCCCACGCCTGCAAGAACGACCGCCAGCAGGGCCAGCGAGGCCAGCAGCCAGGTCCGAAAACGCTCTTCGGCCACCGACTTGCCGATCAGTATCCCCAAAGTCCTCACCTCGCCGATCGGCAGGTCAACATCCACCTGCCGGATCGCCTGGCGGACCAGTGCCGCGGCTTGCGCTGTGCCGGACTGCGCGCGGGCCACCAGCGCGACGTCCGGTTTCGGCAGTTGCGCGTAGGGCAGATAGATCTGGGTTTCGGCCGAGCTCGCCAGCGAGCGCTGGTGCGTATCGCCGACAATTCCAACAACGCTGAACAGCTTGTCACCCTGAGCTTCGATCCGCATTCGCCGGCCCATTGGGTCCTCATTTGGAAACCAGCGCCGGGCGAAAGTGTCGTTGATCAGGACGACCCCCGGGCGGTCCGGCGTGTCCTGTTCCGTGAAGGAGCGCCCACGAAGGAGTGGGATGCCCATTATCTGGAAATAGGTTCCGGTCACCGCGTTGTACATGGTGGTGGGCTGCTGGCCCGCCTCGCCGGTGGACCTTCCCTCAACAGCAAACCAGACTGCAACCCCCCGGCCACCAAAAGGCTCGAAGCGCACAAGGGCGGCTTGAGTTTTTCCCGCCGACAGGGTCGTCAGGCGTTCGAGCAGCTTTTGACTGAACACGATCCTTTGGGCTCCGCCCGGATAAGCCGCTTCGGGCAAATGGAGTTCAACGCTGACAACTGCCTGCGGGTCAAAACCTGGCCGGACGTGCTCCAAGAGCAACAGACTCTTCACCAGCAAGGCGGCGCCGATCAGCAAGAGCATCGAGAGCGATACTTCAGCCACGACCAAGCCGTTACGAGCCAGGCTGGCGCCGGCGCCGGCTGTTCCCCGGTCCCGCAACTGCCCATTCAAATCGCCCGAGACGGCTTGGAAGGCCGGTACGGTTCCGAACAGAAGCCCCGTGAGCAACGAGAGCCCGAACGAAAAGCACAGCACCGGAACATCCAATCTGACCTCCTGGAGCCGGGGAACGCCAGCGGGCGCAATCATGCGGAACAGGTCTATTCCGCCGTAGGCGAGGAACACCCCGAAGGCGCCTCCCACCAGCGCCAACAAGACGCTCTCGGTGAGAAGTTGGCGGATGACTCTGCCCCGATCGGCGCCTAACGCTGTCCGAACTGCGAGTTCCCTTTGCCGGGCAACCGTTCGCGCAAGCAACAGGTTTGCCACATTCGCGCACGCGATGCCCAGGACCAGCGCAACGGACCCGAACAAAATCAGAAGCGCCGGACGAATGTCCCGGACCAGATCGGCGTGCAGGCCAACCAGGCGCACGCCCCGGTCGCGGTTGGTCGCTGGATACTGCTGGGCCAAACGGTGGGCAACGGCATCCATGTCCGTCTGCGCTCGCTCGATTGCCACGCCTGGCGCCAATCGCGCCACAGCCAGGGAAAAACGATCGTGCCGATGCAGGGTGAATTCCTCCGCTGGGGCTGCGAAGGGCACCCAAAGCTCCGTCTGGGCCGGAAAACTGAATTGGGCGGGCATGACGCCGATGACCGTGACGCTCCGGCCATCCAGACGGAGGACCTTGCCCAAAGCACTGGCCTGGCCGCCCAAGGCGCTCTGCCAAAGGCCGTAACTGACCAACCCCACCGTTCCCCCGCCCGCCCGATCCTCCTCGGCCTGGAATGTCCGCCCCAGCACGGGCTGGGCCCTAAAAACCCTGAAGAACTCCTCGGAAACCCTCGCGCCGCGAATGCGTTTGGCTTCGGCCACTCCGGAGAGATTGAAGGACGCGGCCTGGTAAAACGCCAGGCTGTCGAAGACGCGGTTCTGCTCCTTCCAGTCGGCAAAATCCGTAAGCGAGATCGCGCCACGGTCGGTCTCGGCGCCCTCCTTCACCCAAACCTGGACAATCCGGTGCGGAGAATCATAGGGCAAGGAGCGCAGCAGGATGGCATGCACGAAACTGTAGATCACGGTCGTTGCCCCCACTGCCAAAGCCATGGTGGCAACTACCGCCGCCGTGAAGCCCGGGTTCTTCCACAGCATCCGCACAGCATAGCGCGCGTCCTGGATGAAGCTCTCCAGCCAACTCACGCCACGCTGGTCGCGACACGTCTCCTTGATGGACTCAGCCCATCCAAACTGCCGCAACGCCGCATGGCGCGCCTCGTCGGGAGCCATCCCGGCTTCGAGGTTCTCCTGTGTTTGCATCTCGATGTGCGCGCGCATCTCCTCGTCCATCTCATGATCGAGTTGGCGCTTCCGAAATACTGCGCGAAGTCGAATTTCGGTTTTTCTTAGCCAGCTCATGAGTTCAGGCGTGGTTTTTTCATTCGCATCGAAGTGCGGTCATGGGATCGAGCTTCGCGGCGCGGCGTGCGGGCAGCCAGCACGCCAGGAAAATCGCCAGCAGGACCGCGAGAGCAGCCGCCCCGTAAGCCGCCGGGTCAAATTGGCTGACTCCGTAAATGGCGTGCCGCAAAACCGAGGAGCCACAAAGGGCCACAGGGAATCCGAGGCCGATGCCGGTCCAGGCGATCCCCAGCCCGGAACACAGAATCAGCCGCGCCACGTCCGTGCGGCGCGCCCCGACGGCCATCCGAATCCCAATCTCTTGTGTCCGTTGCGCCACGAGGCAAGACATGATTCCGTAGGCGCCCAGAATGGTCAGGGCGAGGGCCAACGAAGCCAGCCCAGCGAGCAGATTCAGCGCGTTGCGTTGGTCGTGGAGAACAAATCGCATCCCCTGGACCGCGGTGAAAACGCGGCTGTCCGCCAGCCGCGGACTCACCCTGGCCAACTCCGCTCGGACCGGCCCAACCAACGATGGCGCGTTCTTGCGCGCCCGGATGATGAAAACCGGATTCAGGGCGGAATCGTCATCGAGCGCGGCAAAGAACACCATCGGTCCGGGCGGCTCGGCGGGCGTGTCCAGGCGGGCGTCGGCGACGATCCCAACCACCTCGTATAGGATGCGGAATTTGAGGTGTTTGCCGAGGACCATCTGGTTCGGCCAGAATTTCCGCACAAAACTTTGGTTGACTAAAGCGATGGGGCGGTGAACGGCGAAATCACTGTCCGAAAAGTCACGCCCCGCGATTATGGGGATGCCTAAAGCCCGGAAGGAGTCCGGCCCCGCGAAGGCGAAACCATACGTGGTTTCGCTGCCCTCCGCCGCGCTGTACCCTTCAAAGTCACCGGCGACCTGATGTCCATGCCATCCCTCGAAGGGCGCATGCGCTGTCATGCCGACGACCTCGACCTCGGGCAGTTCCGAGAATCGCCGACGAAGTTCCGCCGCCACGATCGGCGCTGTGCTGGTCGTGAAGCCGGCCTTCTCCAGGTCCGCGCAGGACACGACCAGCGGTTCCGGTCGGAAGCCGACGTCGGTGCGAAGCATTTGCGCGATGTCGCGCAGACAGAGGCAGGCGCCCGAAAGCAGAACCAGGGAACCGCCCACCTGCGCGACCACGAGCGCCCTCTGCAGCCACCACCGGCGCAACCGCCTCCCGACACCGCTGCCTTTCAGCGCAGCCAGAGGATCGAAACGAGTGGCTTGAAAAGCGGGGAACGCGCTGAAACCAGCGCCGGTCACCAGCGCACCGGCCAAGGCGGCCGCAATGATTCGGACGTCAGGAAAGAGACTGCGTGGATAGTACCCCGCCACGGACATGACGGGAAGCAGGGCTCGACCGAACAACGCCAGCAGGAGCGCTGCCGCCAAGCCACCCAATCCGGCGAGAAGCAAGCCTTCCAGCATTGTCTGACGAATCAGCTTCCAGCGACTGGCGCCCAGCGCGAGGCGGACGGCCATTTCCTTGCGCCGGCTCAGCGCCCGGGCCAGGAGCAGATTGGCCAGGTTCGAACCCGCGATCAGCAGCACCAGCAACGTCCCGATCGCGGCCAGGCCGACGCCTCGGATCAGCGGCCCGCGGTCCCATTCCGCCGCCAGGGCGCCATATCCCGCGCGAACCACCGCGACCCGGGTGAAGTTCGCGTTGTTGGCCGCGTAAGGAGCAAAGTGGCCCGGTTTCTGTCTTTCAGGGGCGAGCGCTTTCGTCACGTCCTGCACGACCGGCGCCAATGAATCAGCGGCCTGCGGCGGGCTGACCCCCTGCGGCAACCGTCCAAGAAGCGAGTAAACCGGAGAGTAAGGCGGGGGGTAGCCGAAGAGCGATTTCATGCTCAGGGGCACCCACAGATCGCGTGAACTGCTGAAGCGATCAAAGTCCGGCGGCGCCACTCCCACCACTTCCACCACTTGGCCGTTTAGAATCAGGGTTTTGCCCGCGACCGCCGGGTCTTTCTGAAAACGCCGCTCCCAGAAGCGGTAACTTATCACCGCCACGCTGGACGCTCCCGGGTGGGCGTCTTCCTCTGGCAAAAACCCCCGTCCAATGACTGGTTGAACGCCGAGGAAACTGAAATAGTCTCCTGAAACCATCAGCCCCGAAACGTCGTCCCAACCGTCCGGTTCCCGCAGTTTGGCGCCGAAACCGCCGAAACCAATCACCCCCTTGAACAGGGGATGGTGCTCGCGAATGGCTTCGTAGTACGGCGTGGATAAATTGAGAAACTTCGGCCGCCCGGAGGAATCCGACGGGCGAATGGCCCACAGTTCCTCCGGGTGGGACACGGGCTGCGGGCGCAGCAATTGGTCGTCGAGCAGTGCGAACAGCGCCAGGTTCACGCCGATCCCCAATGCCAGGACCAGCACCGCCACTGCCGTGAAGCCGGGGCTCCTGCGCAGCATTCGCGCGCCGAAGCGAAGGTCGCCCAGGAGGCCCTCAATCCAGCGAATTCCCCGCTGCTCCCGGCACGTCTCCTTGATGGACTCAGCCCATCCAAACTGCCGCAGCGCCGCATAGCGCGCCTCGTCGGGAGCCATCCCGGCTTCGAGGTTCTCCTGTGTTTGCATCTCGACGTGCGCGCGCATCTCCTCGTCCATCTCGGCGTCGAGTTTGCGCTTTTGAAACAGTGCGCGGAATCGAGACTGAAGGGAGTGGGGACGGTTCATAGGGTCGAGATTCGTTTCTCCCGTTGAGTCGCACAAGCCGCTTGAGGGGGTTCTCTGTTGGTGCTAGAACATTCGGACTCGTGGAAAGCATCGACGCCAGTCTCAGGAGCACGCCCATACGCGCGGCGCTGGAACTCGCCTGGCGGGAATCGCAGGCGGGGTCTTCGGCTTGCCATGAACAAGGGGGATTCATCGTCCAGGATGCCGCGGGGGCAATGCGCGTGATCCGGTGGCCGCCAGGCCACGGCAGCGCCATCGAAGTGCCGCCCCATCCCGGGTGCCGAGCCGAGGGTTTGGAGATCCTCGCTTCCTTTCACACGCACCCCAACATCGGCCCTGACTACCTCCAGGAACCTGGTGAAACGGATAGGCGCGCGGTGCGCGAGGACCGCGACCTGAAGGCCCCCCATTACAACGGCGAGCTTGTCATTTCGGCCCGCCTCGTTTATCTTATTTTTCCTGATGGCAGCGTCGGTGAACTGGGCGACACCCAGAGAATTCTCACGCAAGCCTGAGCGGAGAGCACGATGGCACAAATGTTTGACAGGGCAGTTCTGGAAGATGAGTTGGCAATGTCGTTGGCCCGGGCGATGGCCGCCGCGAATGACCGGGCTCGACGAGAAGGTGTCGAACTCAAACGCAGTCTGGTCACGGCCGCGGAGCACGGCGCCCCGGACGAGGTTTGCTGGCGCTTCAGCTATGGCCCGCGAGACTATGTCCGGCGCCGGGGCGGGGACCTGATCATCGACGTTGGCATCGACGACGGCCAGGTTCGCCGCGTCCTTCGAGGACAGTAGCGCCTGCTGTTCGGATTTGGGAACGTTCCGGTAGGAGAGCGGGAGGTCCAGGTTCTCCGCCACGGTGAGGTCATCGAGCAAATGGAATTGCTGGAAGACAAACCCAACGAACCGCTTGTTGAGCATGGCCCGCTCCTTGGCGTTGAGCCGATGCAGCGGGTATTCGAGGAACTGAAACCCGCCTTCCCATGAGTGGTCATACATGCCCAGGATGCCCAGCAAAGTCGACTTGCCCGCGCCCGACGGCCCCATGATGGTGAGGAACTCGCCTTGGGCAACATCCAGCGTGATCCGACGCAGGACGTAGGTGAAACCCGCCTTGGTCTTAAAGCACTTCTCGATGTTTCGCAGCTTGATCATGGTTCCTCACTTCTCATTCGCAACGTAGCGCGGTCATGGGATCGACTCGGCAAGCCCGGAGGGCCGGCTGGAGGCAGGCCAGCAGCGCCGCCCCTGCCAGCACCAGCGTAACCTCAGTGAAGGTGACGGGGTCGTTGGGGCTCAGGGCGAAAAGCTGGCTGGCCAGGAACCGGGTCAGGGCCAGCGCGCCCGCCAGGCCCAGCACCACACCTCCAAGGACCATCCCCAAGCCCTGCCCCAGCACCAGCCGCAATATATCCGCTCGTTGGCCGCCCATCGCCATGCGGATGCCAATCTCCTGCGTGCGCAAGGAAATCGAGTAGGCGACAACGCCAAAAATCCCCACCAAAGCCAGCAGCAAGGCCGACACCGAAAAGGCCCCGAAGAGCAAGAGCGTCGCTCGGCGCGGCGCCCGCGAGTCCTGCAACTGCTGCTCCAGGGTCAGCATTTTGAAGGCCGGCTGGTCCGGGTCCACGCCCTTGATCTGCCCGCGGACGGCACTCGCCAGGGCCATCGGCTCCCCCGTGGTCCGGAGCGTCAGGCTCATGCGCATGACGCCGGACTGGAGATAGGGCCGATAGACCATCGGCAAGGGGGCGCGCAAGGGATTCAGGCGCGTATCGCCGACGACCCCGACAATGGTCAGCAGCTCAGCGCCCCACTTTATTCGTTGGCCAACAGGGTCTTCCTTGGGGGAAAAGAAGTGTCTCACAAAGCTCTCGCTGACCATTGCCACCCCCGGGGCGCCTTCGCCGTCCCGCTCGTTGAGCATGCGCCCGGAACGCAAGGGAACACCCAGTGCGCGGAAGTAGTCCGAGCTGACGGCGTCGTAGAACATGACCTTCGGCTCACCGCTCGGAAAAGGATGGCCCTCGACTTCCGCACCGCCCATACCCATCCCCATCCCGCTGAGCGGCGCGGAGACCCCCGCCCCCACGGTTTGCACGCCCGGCAGAGCCCGTAAGCGCTCGATGACCTGCTGAAAGTACCCCGCCTGGGACCGCGCGTCGGCGTATTTGGAGGTAGTGAGGTGGATGGTCAGGCAGAGGATCTTGTCGGGGCGGAACCCCAGGTTGACTCCCAGGAGTGCCAGGAAACTCTTGGCCATCAACCCGGCTGCGATCAAGAGCACCATCGCCGAGGCAAACTCCAGCACCACCAGGCCCTCGCGCAAGCGACGCTGCCGGCGTCCTTCGCTCACCGTGCGGCTCCCCTCTTTGAGCGCCTCGTGCGGGGCCCAGCGCGAACATGCCAGCGCCGGCGCCAGGCCGAATATGACTCCCGCCAAAGCCACGACGAGGAAAGTGAAGCCCAGCACCCGGCCATCGATGGGGACCTCATGGACTGCGGGCATTCCGGCGGCGAGCGGCCGAAGCAGCGCACAACCCCAGCGCGCCAACAGCAACCCGCCCAGCCCGCCCAGAAACGAGAGCAGCAGGCTCTCGGTCAGGAGTTGGCGCACGACCCGCCCCCGCCCCGCCCCCAGAGCCAACCGCACGGCGAACTCCTTTTGACGGCTGGCGCCTCGGGAGAGCAGCAGGTTGCCGACATTGGCACAGGCGATGAGCAGCACAAAGCCCGCCGCGCCGAGGTAAAGCAGCATGCTCTGCCGGTTGTTCCCCACCATGGTTTCCTGGAGGTCCGCCAGCAGGACATGGTCCCGCTTCTGGCCTTTCTGCGCGGCCTGGAACCTGGCATCGAGGGCGGTCTGGGCCTGAACCCGCGTGACTCCGGGCCTCAGGCGCCCCAAAGCGTGGGCGGCGAACGCCGAAAAGCCTTTCTGTTGAGGGCGCGGAACGAATGGGATGCAAAGGTCATAGGGATCGGAAAAGCGAACATCGGGCGGGAGCACCCCGACGATGGTGCAGGGATTGCCGTCCAAAGTGATGGACTTGCCCAGGACACCGGGGTCTGCTCCGAAACGGCGCGCCCAGAGTCCATGACTCAGAATGGCTACCGCCGCGCCGCCTGGGCTGTCCTCCTCCGGGAGGAAGTTCCGGCCCAGCAGCGGCTTGACCCCCAGGATCGGCAGAAACGAATCTCCAACGGCGCCGCATTCGACCCGCTCCGCTTCTCCCGCGCCACTCAAATTGACCTCGCCCTCGCCGTACGGGGCCAACTGAATCACGTCCTGGCTCTCACGGCGCCAATCGGCCAGTTCGGAGTCGCCCAGCCGGTCGCTAACGCTGCTCTTGGTCTCCCACGCAGAGTGCACCAACTTCTCCACCTGCACCAACCGGTCCGGGGCCGGATAAGGCAAACGGCGCAACAGCACCGCATTGACGAGGCTGAAAACCGCCGAATTGGCGCCGATGCCCAGCGCCAGGGTCAGCACCGCCACTGCGGTGAAGCCGGGGCTCTTCCGCAGTGTCCGCCAGCCGTACTGCAGATCCTGCAGGCCCTGCTCCAGCCAAAGAATCCCGCGCTGGTCGCGGCACGTCTCCTTGACGCTCTCGGCCCACCCGAACTGCCGCAGTGCCGCGTGGCGCGCCTCTACGGGTTTCATTCCCGCCTCGATGTTCTCCTGTGTCTGCATCTCGATGTGCGAGCGCATCTCCTCGTCCATTTCAGCGTCGAGCTGGCGCTTGCGGAAGAGCGCGCGCAGTCGGAGCCAGACTGCTCGCAGCCAGTTCATTTCCGGATTCCTCGTGGTGTCGCCGCGCAACGAGGCCGTCGCGCGACCGGCCCCAACGCGGAGGGGTCGGTCGGAAACACGGTGCCGAACTTGATTCGGCGAGTCCCAAGCGGTATACTCTCCGGGTGAGCACGGTGCAGGAAATCAAAGCTGCAATCCTCGAACTCTCCGCCGGCGAGCGGCGGCAACTCATGGCCGAGCTTCCGGCGTTGCTGCCCGAGTTGAATGGCGACGCCGCCTGGGAGCGCATCCTCCACGATCCGCGTCTGCGCCCCGCCCTGAGCGCGCTCCTGGACAAAGCTGAAACGGAATCCCGGCGGAGGGAGGGACTCCTCCGCGAAACCTCCGAGGAGGAGTTCGGCCGCACGTCGTGACCTCGCGCGGCACCTCGCACTTTTGGCAGCTTTATGGGCAACTACCCCGCGGGATTCAGGCCGCCGCGCGCGCGGCCTATCGCAAGTTCCGAAAAAACCCGGCGCATCCCAGCCTGCACCTGGAACGACTGCGGAGTGACTCACGCGCATGGTCGCTCCGGATAACGTCGGATTATCGCGCAGTGGCTTGGCGCCAGGAGGACGAGTGGGTATGGATCTGGATCGGAGACCACCAGGAATTCGACCGACGGTTTCCCGCCTGAGCCACCGGCGCTGGATTGGTGGAACGGCGCTCATGGGCCCCTCAAGCCGGTTTGAGGACGAGGTTGATCGCCCTCGAGAGCTTTTCCCAGTTGGAGGTCTCCTCGACCAACTGCTTGCGCCCGGCCGGGGTCAGCTTGTAGAACTTGGCCTTGCGATTGTTTTCCGAGACGCCCCATTCGGATTCGATCCAGCCCTGCCGTTCCAGGCGGTAGAGGGCGGGATAAAGCGAGCCTTGCTCCACTCGCAATACCTCCTCGGACATCTGCCGTATCAGCACCGAGACGCCAAAGCCGTGCATCGGCCCCAGCTTGAGTGATTTCAGAATCAACAGGTCCAAGGTCCCCTGCAACAGGTCCATTTTCTCTTTGTTCATATTTGTCCTAGACGTTCGACAGGAGAATAGCGCGAACTCCTGTAGAGTGTCAACAGGAAAAACCAAAAAAAAGCAAGGCCTCAGTCGAGGCGGGCAGGGCCTGCTCCTTACACGGATCTTCGGGGGCCCAAGGTGATTCGACCCCAACCTGTGGCCTGACCGATACCAAGCGGGTCCGGGCCGCTTTTCGCAACCCGGAGGGCTGCCAGGTGGTAGCCGGGGGTCGCAGCGGAGCTGCGACCCCCGGTCAGTTGGGGGGGTATCCCGCGGCACCCCGGAGGCAGAGATTTTTAAGGGGCAGATAATTTGACACATTTCGGATTTGGCCTGCCCGGCCGATTATTTAAAGCGGAAATCGATCTTGAAATTGTAGAGCCAGGGGAT
>Ga0181524_10000577_pt1 | contig 44212 bp, 36 predicted proteins | sample PEATcosm2014_Bin_34_FD_119761 | JGI IMG/M metagenome (GOLD analysis project Ga0181524, IMG submission 119761) | Peatland microbial communities from MTU Mesocosm Facility, Houghton, MI, USA - PEATcosm2014_Bin05_60_metaG | ecosystem: Environmental > Terrestrial > Soil > Wetlands > Peat | place... | reverse complement strand
GTGGTGGGTGGTGTGGGAGAAAGTGTGGAGGGGGGGGGGGGAAGGGCGGAGTGAGGGGGTGATGCGGGGGGACCAGGGGCGCGCGGCCGCGACTCGCCGGCAAAACTCCTGCGTCATATCGGATGGGTTATTCATTTTCGTTCAATTGTATATCATGGATACACAGATGTCAACAGGTTATTTGCATCTTTTGTTTTGCGGCGGGGTGCCAATGCTCCGCTGGCTGATCGAGCACACGAGGACGCCGCTGATGGAGGCTTCGGCTTCCCGGCTGGCGAGCGGTCCGAGCCGTTTGGTTTCCTCGGGCCATGATATGATACACCGCCCCGGGATATTCCACGCGTATCGGTCGGGCCGTACGTTCAACAAGACCATAACCCAAACACCATGTCAATGCTCTTTACACGATTATTGGACTGACCCTTTCACTTTTGGAACAGGCTCTAGGTTAGGATGACGGTGTTCACACGACGATGTCCGAGAGGGTTTTAGGCAAAGAGGCGTCTGTAATTCCTAGCGATTTCAGGGAATTGAGGGACTCCGTAGCAGATTCTGGTCGAGAAATGGGATCGGGGTCGCGACAGCTCTGGACCCACGAGTCTAGCTCTGCCGGGTAACCCAGAGCAGCGATTGCCTCAATGCCTCCGTGAGGTGAACGCCCTGTCAGCATGTGGTAAGCTATCTGCCCCAGGGCGAACACGTCGTCTGTGAACCTTGCGGAATGCGGGTTCTCGCGCTGTTGGGGCGAAATATAGATGAGTGAACCCATGCGTTCATGGAAAGTCGTGAGAGTATAATCATCCGTTCTGCGGGCAACACCAAAGTCGCCAAGCGCAAGCGAACCGTCGTGGCGAAAAAGGCAGTTTCTTGGACTCAGGTCTCGGTGAACGATGTCTCGTTCGTGCAGGTAGGCCAAGCCTTCGGTGATCCCCGTCAACCACTCCACTCTCTTTCTTGGAGCTCCAGCACTGCGCGGCTCCCGGAGGGAATCGTAAAGCGTGCGTCCGCTTAACAGTTCCATGATTGAGGCGAGCGTTCCGCGGTGGTGGACGGTTTCGACCGATCGCACGAGGCGAGGCGAGGTGAAGTGTTGCGCGTGACCGTATTTTCGTCCACCTGAACGCAGTGTAGCCATATCGCCAAAATGATGATTCAACGGACCATCTGTTGATCTTGGCTCGTAATTCCTCCATGTCTTTAATGTGGTTGCGGCCTTGAGCAAAGAAATTCTGATTATTTTACTCATAATAATCTCCAGTGACACGGTCGAGATGCTGCACAAGTACCACGGATGCCAGGCGCGACCCGTGGTTGAAACCTGAAACGGCACCGGGCTGGCAGCCACACGCCTTCGGAGGGTCAGTCCAATAATCGTGGAATTAGTGTCGGCTACTCCAGGCACCTGGCTAGTGTTGCCTTCATTCCAGCCACATCATCCGACATTTCACAGCGGCCCAAGTGAAGGGCTTGGGCCACCCTCGACTCATGCCCCGTCTTCAGCCGCTCGGCCACCCAGCGACGGGTCACCGTGGTCTGTTCACACAGCCACCAGGCCAGGACTTGCTTCTCCCGCTGGTCCTTGGGTGTTTTTGCCGACCTTTCCGGCGGCATCCCCAAGACCGCCATCCCTTTCGCCAACAGGCGCTCCGTCTCAACCTCCTCGTGCGCCCGCCGGCCCGCTCCGCCATGCGAGACCCGCTGCCGGCGTTGGATCGCCTCCTTGACTCGCCCCAATAACCCCTGCCCAAAGGTCTCGCTTCCCACATTTTATCCCGTTGATCAAGTTGGCTTCCGGAGTTCTTCCCGAAGAATGCGCTCGGCCTTGGCCATGCCGCTCTCCTGGATTTCCCGGCCCCGGTGCTGCAGGCTGGCCAACTCACTGACCTGCGCCAAGAGCTCCTGCCGGAACTCCTCGCTGCCTAAACACCAGCCCTTCCAGAAATACACCCGTGTCAAACGTCAAACATGCGCTCTCTGGAGCTCGGGGGCTTCCCGACGCTGCCCCCGAGCAGGGACGGACACCCACCCCCCTTTCCCCCCTCCCATGCGCTCGGAGCGCATGGGAGGGGGGTGATCCATTTTTGCCCGGTACCCCGGGGCGGCGGCCCGCCTGCGCTACGCTCCGGCGGGCCTTGCCGGGCTATTATCCGCTGCCCCCTCGGGGTAGAAGAGTGCCGCGCTCTGCGCGGGAGAATTGGATTTTGGGGGTAGTGTCGGGATGCGCCCCCGGGGCTCCAGCCGCGCCTTACCCGCGCCCGAGACGCAACCGAAGCCTGGCGAATTCTTCCAACAGCGCGCCGCGATCCGCAGCCTGGTACTGCTCCGGCAGATAGCGCCGGTCCGAGCATGCCAGGACGGCAGCCAATTCCTGCAAGCGAAGCAAATTGGGGTCGAGCGGATCGATAAAGGAGCTGACGGCATCCTCGAGGTCGGCCCGCTGCACGTCGTCGTCCCGCCTGGCCAGGACCGCCCTTTCCTTGGCCCGGATCAGGATTGACTCGACGTCGCTGCCGGTTAGAGGCAACGAACCGAGGTTCTCCCGGACGTAGGCCAGGATGGATTCGCCCGGGGGGATTTTCCTGAGTTGTGCGACGGTGGTGAAGAGCTCCAGGACATCCTCCGGGCCTTGAGCCGGAAAGAGCGGGATGCAGAGGCCAAAGCGGCCCTGCCGTTTCATGTCGATGGACAGCAGGTCAGGGCGCGAGGTCATCGCCACCCAAAGCTCGCGTCCCCGCAAAGTGGAATCGCCGATGTGGGCGGCAAAGGCCGCGAAGACGCGCCCTGACACTCCGCTGTCGCCGTCCGCTTCGCGCGTGCCAAAGACCGCGTCGGCCTCGTCCACAACCACGATGACAGGTCCCAGCGCCCGGATGGTCATCAAGATGCGCATCTGCTGCCGTTCGGTGTCTCCCACCCATTTCGAGCGGAATTCGCCCATCTCCATGACCGGCAGGCCGCATTCGCTGGCGAAACAATCGACGAGAAACGATTTGCCCACGCCCACGCGGCCCGGAACCAGGACGCCGCGCTCGATGACCTCGGTCTTGCCGCTCTTGATGAGCCAGGCCAACTCACGGAGCCGTTTCTTGGCCGCTCGGTGCGTTGCCACGCGGTCCAGGTTGACTCCCGGCTTCGGGTCCTTGAACCGCACCAACCCCTGGCAATACTCCTCGATGAGGCGCTTCTTGCTCGCGGTCAGATGCTCCTGCGTCACCCGCAGACCGTTGCGGATGGCCTCAGCCAGAAAATGCCGGATGCGAAGCAGGTTCAGGCCCGCCGTCCGCGCCGCCAGCTCTTCCGCCGAAAAATCGCTCCAGGCCGAAAACGGCCGCCCGCCCGCCATCTCCTCCGCCCAGCCCGAGCGCAAGAACTGGAGCCGCTCCTCGGCGTCGGGCAAATCGATGCGCGCCTGGGCCACATAGGGATTCTGCAATAGGCGCGGGCTTAACTCGTCGGCGGCCTCCGCCAGCAGAATGACCCCGATGTCGAGCTTGGCCATCTCGGGCGCCGCCGCCCACTTGAGAAACGTGACCAGGTTCAGCCGCTCCTCGGCACTGGCGCTGGCCTCCTCGCACGCCGGTATGAGCTTTTCCGGAAAATCGATGACCAGCGTTATCCCCCGCCACTTCTCCTGTTCCTCGGCCACGCGCAGGAAAAAGCGCCGGAGCAGAGGCGCCAACCGCACGAAATCTCGAGGCGGGCCCGCCTCGTGAAAGTTGGTGTTCTCGACGCTATCGTACACCCCCAGCCAGTCGAAGAACCGCTTCTGCATCTCACTCGACCCAAACGTCAGGCCGTCGCTGATGTCGTAGAACAGCAAACAGGCGCGCTCCGGAAAAAACCGGCGCACCAGGAAGGTCTTCAAGGGCCCGTAATGCAGGTCCCCGTTGTCCTGCACGGGAAACAGATCGTAAATGTTCCCGTGAAGAACGAAGAGCGAGTAAGTGCCCCCGTTCCACCGGCGCGCCAGCTCCAGCGCCCATCCCCGCAGAGGAAGCCGGGTTTGGGGGGCGGTTGCCGGCGGCGGATTCGGAGCGATTGAAGGTGCTGCGTTCATGGCCTCAAGGCTACCGGGCACACGGCACCGTTGCAAGCGGTGATGGGCGCAGGGTTTAAACAGAAGCAAACGAAGGAAACGAAGGTGCTTCGCTCGTATATACTGACTGGTTCGTGGGATGGAAGACACCAACCCCGAATGGAATAGCCGCGAAGAGGCGCAAAAGGCGCAAGAAATTAGGGTTTTTGCGCCTTTTGTGCCTTTTTGCGGCCATTTGGATTGTGTCCTATCCTGCTAACTCCTGTGTATGTGCCTACATCAAACCGAGGCCAAAAGGCCGGACAATGAGGGCGTCTGTTTAGACCTAGCCCGCGGCGTCGTACATGGCGACGATGTTGGCGGGGGGCACGTCGGCCAGGATGTTGTGGACCTGCTGGAAGACAAAGCCGCCGCCGGGGCGCCAGGTCTCGACCTGGAGGCGGACGTGGTCGCGCACCTGGGCCGGGGTGCCGTGGATGAGCACGTCGCGGGTGTCGCAGCCACCGCCCCAGAAGGTCAACCGTTTCCCGAAATCGGCTTTTAGGCCCTTGGCCTGCATGCCGCGGCAGGTGACCTGCACCGGATTGATGGCGTCCAAGCCCGCATCGATCAGGTCGGGGAGCAACTCGCGCACGCCGCCGCAGCAGTGGAGCATGATCTTCAGGTGCGGTTTTTGCTGTTTGACCCTTTGCCATAGGAGCCGCTCGCGGGGCTTGAAGAACTCGCGATACATGGCCGGGGACACCTGCGGACCGGACTGCATGCCGAGGTCATCGCCAAACACGATTACGTCGATGTAGTCTGCCACCGCCTGCAGGAAACGGTCGAGGTTGCGCAGGTGGATTTCCATAATCCGGTCAAGAAACCGGTGCGCCCGCTCCGGTTCGCCTGCCAGCAACATGAAGAAATTGTCGTTGCGGTAAAACCACTGGCCTAATTCGAGCAGGTTGCCGCCGAACAGGCCAAGGATGGCGCGGTTGCTCTGGAGCCGCAATTGGCGCGCCCCTTCGGTCAAGAGCGTGGCGCCGCCGGGTCCGGCGGTAATCGGCCCCGGCGGTGAGGCGATTGCCGACCACATGCATTCGGCCAGCTCGGCCTCGACTCGGTCCAGGTCCTCGTGCTCGAGGAAGGGAAAGTTGACCTGTTCGAAGTACCAGACGCCCTGGGGCATGCTGGCGATGACGCGTCCGCTGGGTTTGGCGCGCAAGGCCCACCCCCCGTTCAGGCGGTCGGGCAAGGCCCAGGCGGGCATCAGGCAGGGTGTGCCGTCCGGCAGCACCCAATCCGCCCAGTATTTGTCCTCGTGGGCGAAAGCGCGGCCCAACTCGATGGTGTCCACGCGGAACCGCTGGAGGAGGTCTTCATCCACGATGGCGAGTTGCTGGACGGGGTCATAGACGCGGATGGGACGCTTGGGCAGGCCAAGAAATTCCCGCAGCCGCCCATAAGCCATGGCGGCGATGCCCGAGGAGCGATGGCCTGAGAGGTCGATGGGAACGCGGTCAGGTTCCCGGTGGTTTAAAGCGGCAAGCACTCGTTCACGTGATGTCATAAGACGAATTTCCCGCCGGCTTGGAAAGGCCAGCCGCCGACAGCTTGCCCGGAGCCGGGCACGAGGTCAAAGGAGAACTCGAGAATGTCGGGCGTAAGATTAGGATTAAGATTAAGATTAAGATTAAGATTAAGATTAAGATTAGGATTAGGATTAAGATTAAATCTGCGGCGAACGGGCGGCGTCTTTTGCCGTTGCCAGCGGCGGCGAGCTGCGCTTGAATGCACCCATGAAAACACCAACGCCGCGCCGGACCGGCGCCCTGCTTCTGGCCTCTGTCTCTGTCCTCTGGCTTCTGACCTCCGGTCCGGGCGCCTATCCGGCCCCGGGGCAGAACATGGGGCTGGAGGACCTGGCCACGCTGACGCCGGGCCGCACCAAAGCGGAGAACGCGCTATGGATCGAAAACGCCTTGAGCGCGCGGTTTAACTCATCCAAGCGCGTTGTGGTGGCCGACTTGAAAGGCCCGGCGGTGATCACGATGGTTCATTTTGCCATGCCGCAAACTCTCAAGCTCAACCGTGACCTGCTGCTGCGGATGTACTGGGACGGCGAAACCTCGCCCAGTGTGGAGGCGCCGCTGGTGGATTTCTTCTGCGACCCTGCGGGCCTGCGCGAGCAAGTCAACACCGCCCTGGTCAACAAACGGCGCGGCTTCAACGCCTATTTTCCCATGCCCTTCCGCCGCGCGGGCAAAATCGAGCTGGTCTATGACGGACCGGTTGCGCCCGGGGATGAGCTTTGGAAGATCATGCCTTGCTACAGTTACGTGACCTACCGCGCGGCAACCAGCCTCTCCCGGGACACAGGTTACTTCCATGCGAGCTGGCGGCAGGAGGGATTGCTGCTGGGCAAGAGGGATTACCTGGCTCTGGAGGCCAAAGGCCGGGGCAAATTCGTTGGCTGGAACGTCACGGTTCGCAGCCCCGGCCGGGGCGGCTACCCTGTGGATGAGAACGAGAAGTTCTTCATCGATGGCGAGCAAACCGCCTCGGTCGAGTTCCAGGGCCTCGAGGACTCCTTCGGATTCAGTTGGGGATTTCCGGAAACCGAGAACCTGTTTCCGCTGACCGGCTATTTCCCGTTCTTCAAAGGCGCCGCCGCCTACCGGTTCTTCACCCAGGACGCCATCAACTTCGAGCATTCCCTGCGCGTGGCCATCGGGTTCGGCGTCAATGAAGACCCTATGTTCCGGCGCGATTTCTCGAAGCCCGGCAGCACGCTCCAGTTCTCGACCACGGTGTATTGGTACCAAGTCGAGCCTCACTCGCCGCTGCCTCCGATGCCGCCTGCCGCCCAGCGCGCCCCCGCCCCCGAGGAGCCGTTCTGGCCCGACAAGGAAAAGCTGCCCGCCCCCGCCGACCTGCGCGAGCGCGGCGTCAAACTCCACCTGCTCTGCGGCCGCCCCGTCCAGGAACTCATTTATGCCGAGAGCGGCTACGGGGCCGCCACTCAAAAGGGCTATGCCTGGAGCGGTTGGGGCCTGCCGGTCTATCACGCCCGCGCCGGCGATGACGAGGCGGCAATCCTGCTCACCGTCCCCAAAGGGGCCGCCGGCCTGGTCCGCGTCTTCGTTATCGACCCGGACAATTTTGAAGGCGGGCGCCAGGAGAAACTGACCGTTGCAGGCCAGGAGTTCGGCCCCATCACGGGCTTCCAGGAAGGCAAGTGGATCGAATGCCGCGTCGGCGCCGACAAGACGGCCGACGGCAAGGTCCCGGTCCGCGCCACCAACCTTCGCAAAGGCTCCAATGCCGTCATCTCCATTGTCGAGTGGATCGAGAAGTGAGCACTCGCCTGAGGCGATTTTATCCTTTCATAAAGGACGAATATGTGATAATTCATCCGTCCAATACGGATGATACGCGACGTGCTAAGACAGAAACTCGCGGACGCACTGGTGGCGCGGCCGCCCAATTCCACCGCGCGGGACGTGCGTTGGCCCGCTGTGCCGCGCAAGGCCTTGGCCGTGGTGGGCATGCGCCGGGCGGGGAAAAGCACCCTGCTCTGGCAGAAACTGTCCGCCCGCCTCAAAGCGGCCGTGCCGCGCGACCAGCTTGCGTTGCTCAACTTCGAGGACGAACGCCTCTCTGGCATCGTCGCCATCGACCTGTCCTGGCTATGGGATGAATACTGTCGGCTCGTGCCCTCGGCACGGGATGGCCGATCCTGCCTGTTCCTCGACGAAATCCAGGTCGTTCCCGGCTGGGAGACCTTCGTCCGCCGGCTCCTGGATACCGAGCCGGTGGAGGTTTTCCTTTCCGGTTCGTCGGCCCGGCTCTTGAGCCGCGAGCTCGCGACAGCGATGCGTGGTCGCGCCTTGGAGATCTGCCTCTATCCGTTCGGTTTTGGGGAATACTTGCGGCATCATGGCCAGCCGGTGCCGGCCGAGCCGCAGTTCATCACCTCCGCAGACCGGAGCGAAGTCGAACGCCACTTTCATGAGTTCTTGCAGACGGGTGGCTTTCCCGAGGCACAGGGATTGGCCGTGGCCGATCGTATCCAACTGCTTCAAGGCTACGTGCAGACAACGGTGTTCCGCGACGTCGCGGAGCGATACCAGGTTTCCAACCTACACGCCCTGCGGTTGCTCGCGCGGCAGCTCCTTAGCCAGCCGGCGGCGCTCTTCAGCGTGCAGAAGGTGTTCCAGGACTTCCGGTCGCAAGGCGTGGCCGTGGCCAAAGACACCTTGCACCAGATGCTCGGTTACCTGGAAGATGCCTTCCTCGTGGTTACCGTGCCGATCGAAGCCGCCTCCGAGCGCAAGCGCCAGGTGAATCCGCGCAAAGCGTACCCGGTCGACCCGGGCCTGATAGCCGCCTTCGATCGCTCTGGCCGCGCCAACACCGGTCAGACGCTGGAAACCGCCGTCCTCGTTGACCTCCTTCGCCGACGCGCGGAAATCGCCTACGTCCGCACGCCCCAAGGCTTCGAGGTGGACTTCCTGGCCCGCTATCCCGACGGCCGCCGGGAATTGATCCAGGTCTGCGCCGACCTGGCCGATACCGCCGTGCGCGAGCGCGAGTTCCGTGCCCTGGCGGACGCCGCCGTCGCACACCCCAAGACCCCGGCGCGACTCCTCACGCTCCACCAGGAACTGCTGCCCACCGCACCGCCGTCCGGAGTGCAGGTTCAGCCTGCCTACGAATGGCTGCTCACGCCGCCGACTCCATAGCGCTCGACGGCCTCCTGCAAGAGCGCGACCGCGCTGTTGCAAACTCTGCGCGCGTTGCGGACGGCGTCGGCCGCCTCAAGCCGTTCCTTGCCGAGCAGGAACCAGTCTTCCGGATTGGTCTCGTCCGTTCTCACGCGAGGCGCAAGCCGGAGCGGACAATCTCGGCGTAAAAAGACCCCTGTTTGCCGGCGCGGTATTCATGGTTGCCAGGCGTCTCGATGAGCAGCTCGAACGGGATGGAGTCTCTGATCGAGACGGATTGAGAATGTTACTCTGAAGGGGCGCCATGGGTCTGAATATTAGTGAGCTTATCGTCCTTCATTTTCCGCGTTTTAGTATTCTTATGCTATTGGCACAGCAAGAAATGTTGAGGAATTGGCACCTTATGTGTTGACCCGAGCGGAGGCTTATTCTCAAATTAAGCCAGTATGGACGACACTTTCCATGGCGACCTGATATACTTGTTCGCCTTTGGTCTGGCGGGTCTGGGCTTCGCGCTCGGCCCGTTTGCGGTGGTGTATCTGCTTGCGCCGCGCAAGACGCGGCAGACGGCCAACAAGACCCAGCAGGCCATCGAGTGCGGGATGGACCCGATTGGGGACGCCTGGATACGGTACAGCGCCGTGTATTACCTCTACGCCCTGGTCTTCGTCGCTTTCGCCGTGGATGTCCTTTATCTGATCCCGGTCGCGCTGGTCTATAACGACCGGCGATTTGCGATTCGGGACTTTATCGAGATGGCCCTGTTTGTGGGCATCCTGTCCCTGGTCATCGTCTATGCCTGGAAAAAAGGAATTTTCGAATGGAAGCGCAACAAGACCTCTCCCAACTTGTAAAGGACTGTTCTCCGATCGTGAGGTTTGCGCTCCTGGACGACTGCCTGGCCCTTGCGCGGGCCAATTCGTTGTGGCCGCTGACGTTCGGGCTGGCGTGCTGCGCCATCGAGATGATGGCGGCCGGCGCGTCCCGGTTCGACCTCGCCCGGTTCGGCGCCGAGGTGTTTCGCCCCTCCCCCCGCCAGGCCGACGTCATGATTGTCGCCGGCACGATCAACAAGAAAATGGCCGGGGCGGTCAAAACGCTTTACGACCAGATGCCCGAACCCAAATGGGTCATCGCCATGGGCAACTGCGCCATCTCCGGCGGCCCGTTTGTTTTTCCCGGTCAATACGCCGTGGTGGAAGGAGTGGAGAAGCTCTTCCCGGTGGATGTGTTCATTCCCGGCTGCCCACCGCGGCCGGAGGCGCTCATCGAGGGCATTCTGAAGCTCGAGGAAAAGCTGACGGGCAAACGCCGTTGGCCGAGGGTCAAGCCGGAGTGAGAGGCGATGGAGTAATCGAGTCATGAACGAGAACGACCCGGATCCGAAGATGAAAGGCAACGGCGCGCCGACAAGAGTTGGCGTGCCGAGGGCCACTCTTTCGGGCGTTGCAGTGCCGGCGACACGCCTGGCGCCGGCTCCAGCCGTGGCGGCCACACCGGCTCCGCTGGTTCCGACCCCGGAACCGAGGCCCAATCCCCTGGCGCACGTGCCGCTGCCCTTCCAAGCGGTGGACTACAGCTTCAAGGGCTATCATGTAGAGGCCACTGTCCAGGCGGACCAAGTGGTTTTAGCGGCGCAATATTTAGATCGCGAAGGCTTCTCACTGGACACCATTACCGGCGTGGACTGGCTGGCGCAAGGGCAGATGGAAGTCGTTTATGATTACTTCCACCCCACGCGGGGGCTTAGGAGCGTCGTGCGGACGCGCATCCCGCGCGAGAACCCGGAAATCCCCACGGTCTCGGATGTTTTCCCCGGAGCGAACTGGCACGAGCGGGAGACGCATGATTTCTTCGGCATCCGTTTTTTGGGGCATCCGGACCTTTCGCCGTTTCTGCTGCCCGAGGACGCGGATTTTCACCCGCTTAGGAAGGATTTCAGCGCGTGATCGTCAGCGAACCCATTTCTCCGAGCGTGGCCGGCAATGCACCCCACGAGACGTTTATCCTGAACCTGGGGCCGCAGCACCCGGCCACGCATGGCGTATTGCGGGTTAAGATGACGATGGACGGCGAGTACGTGGTTCGGGCCGAACCGGTCTGCGGCTATATCCACCGGATGCAGGAGAAGATGGGCGAGAACCGGACCTACGCCCAATACCTGCCCAACACCAGCCGCATCGATTACCTCTCGGCGATGAACTACACCCATGGGTTCGTGGGGGCGGTCGAGCGGGCCGCCAGGATTCAAGTCCCGCCCCGAGCGGAATATATCCGGGTCATCACGTCGGAACTGGGCCGGATTTCCAGCCACCTGGTCTGGTGGGGCGCGTTCCTGCTGGACCTCGGGGGCTTTACGCCTTTGCTATACGCGTTCGATGACCGCGAGAAGATTCTGGACTTGCTCGAGGGCATCACCGGCGCCCGGCTTACTTACTGCTATTATCGTTTCGGCGGGCTTTACAACGACGTGGATGAGACGTTCCTCAAGGGCGCGCGCCAGTTCGTCGCCCAGATGCGTCCGCGCCTGAAGATGTACCGCGCCCTGGTCACGGAGAACATCATCCTGCGCAAGCGGCTCATCGGAATCGGCCCGATCAGCGCGGAACTGTGCCGGAGATATGGGGCGACCGGGCCGGTCATCCGCGGCTCGGGGGTTCCCTACGATGTCCGCAAGGCGGAGCCTTATTCGGTCTATCGGGAATTTGACTTTGATATCCCGACATTTCCGGAGGGCGACTCGATGGCGCGCTACCTGGTGAGGATGGAAGAGATGGCCCAGAGCCTGCGCATCATCGAACAGGCGCTTGACCATCTCCCCGGGGGTCCGGTCATGGCGGAAAAAGTCCCGCGCGTGCTCAAGCTTCCTGCGGGGGATTACTGCTATGCGGTCGAGGCGGCGCGCGGGCGGTTCATGGTGCGGTTGGTCAGCGACAACAAGGAAATCGCTTATCGGCTTAAACTGCGGACTCCCTGCCTGTCGAATTTGAGTCTGTTCGAGGAGGCCAGCCGTGGCATGCTCCTGGCCGACGCGCTGGCCCTGTTGGGCAGCCTGGACCTGGTTATCCCGGATATTGATCGATGAACGCGCTCTTGGCCAAGACCATCACTTTTCTGGATACCGAGCCATACCGGTTGGTGGTTTGGGTGCTGATCATCGTGACCTTTGTGGCCATCAATGCGGCTTACCTGGTCTGGGTCGAGCGCAAAGGCGCGGGGCGGTTTCAGCGCCGTCCCGGGCCAACCGAGGTCGGGCCGGCGGGGCTGCTCCAGCCCGTGGCCGACGGTCTCAAGCTGATGGCCAAGCAATTGATAGTGCCCGCCGGGGCGGACACGATGCTGTTTCGCGCGGCTCCGTTGCTGGTGATGGCGCCCGTGCTGATGAGCCTGGCCGTCATTCCGTTTGGGCGGGGTCTGGCGGCGTTGAACCTGAACGTCGGTTTGCTGATCGTCTTCGCCCTAGGCCCGATCAACCTGATGGCGATCATGCTTGGGGGCTGGGCCTCACGGAACAAGTACGCGGTCATGTCGGCCGCGCGGGTCGTTTCGCAGAACGTGGCCTACGAAATCCCGATGCTGCTGGTCGTCACAACCATGGCGATGGTCAGCGGGACGCTGGACCTCAACCAGATCGTGGAGCAGCAATCCGGCGGCTTCTGGCACTGGAACCTTTTCCGTGTGTGGGTCAACCCGCTCATGCCGGTGACGTTCCTCATCTTCTATATCTGCATGTTGGCGGAAACCAACCGGGCGCCGTTTGATATGGCCGAGGCGGAGAGCGAGTTGGTGGCGGGCGCCTACACCGAATACGGCGGGATGGGTTTTGGGGTTTTCTTCATGGCCGAATACGCCAACATCGTCCTTGGGTGCAGCCTGGCGACCGTCCTGTTCCTGGGTGGATGGCAGAGCCCGTTTGGCTTGATGCCCGGCGTGGTCTGGTTCCTCATCAAGATGTACTTTCTCATCTTCTCGGTTGTCTGGATTCGCTGGACATTTCCGCGCACCCAGTTTTACGGCCTGCTCAACCTTTCGTGGAAAATACTCATTCCCGTCTCACTTTTTACCCTCATCCTCTCGGCTGCGATGATCAAAATTTTAAGGGCACTATCATGAACGCTCTCCAGGAAATCTACGGTGGATTCAAGAGCCTGCTCATAGGCTTGCGCATCACCATCGGCCAGTTTTTCAGGCCGACGGTGACCGTCCGCTACCCGCATAAGACCCTCAAGATGCCGCCGCGTTACCGGGGGCACATCGAGCTGGTGGGCAACCCCGAGACCGGCAAACCGCTCTGTTTTGTCTGCAAGCTCTGTGAGCGGGCCTGCCCCAGCGATTGCATCAGCGTCGAGGGGACTAAGTTGGAAGGCGACAAGCGGAAGAGTGTCACCTCCTACAAGCTCGATTTCACCAAGTGCAGTCTTTGCGGCTCCTGCGTCGAGGTCTGCCGCGAAGGGGCTATTCGCTTCTCGAGGGATTACAACCTGGCCGGGCTGACCAAGGAGGAGTTCCTCCTGGACCTGGTCCAACGCTTCCAGGCGCAGCAGGCGGACGTGAAGTCCGAAATCAGAGACCAGAGACCAGAGACCAGAAATCCGAAATCTGAAGTCTTGGGCGGAGGGAAGCCGGAGGCTGAGTTGGCCGGGGCCGGGAAGAGCGGAGGCTCGGTATCATGAACTCTTTTCCTGCGACAAACCTGATCGTCACGGCAATCTTCATTCTTTGCCTTGCGACCATGGCGGCCGGCGCGCTGCTTGCGGTGCTTACCAGCAAGCTCATGCGGAGCGTATGCGGGCTGGTCGTATGCTGCATCGGCCTGGCGGGACTCTACTACTTCCTCCACAGCCCGTTCCTGGCCTTGATGGAGATCCTCATTTATGTGGGGGCGGTTTGCGTGATGTTCGTTTTCGCCGTGATGCTTGCCGAACCGGACGAACCGGCCAACGAGGAGAAGCCGGGGGCGGTTGTTGTCTGGGGCGGGATTGCCCTGGGGGCGGCGGGCGGGATTTTCTGGGGCCTGACGCGGCTGGGCGCGCGCACCCCTTGGCCGGCGCCCGAGACCCTCTCCCAGAGCGGATCGGTCGAGGCCATCGGCATCTCCTTGCTTACCACATACAGCCTGGCCTTTGAACTCATCTCGCTGGCCTTGCTCGTGGCGATCATCGGCGCCTTGGCCATTGCCAGAACCGGACGGAGGCGCGCATGAACTCCGGGCCTTTGTACGATCGATTAGACGTTTACCTGGTGGCTGCGGCGTTCCTGCTGGCGGTCGGCATCTATGGCTTGATCCGGCGGCGCACGCTGATCGGGATGCTGATTTCGGGGGAGCTGATCTTCGCGGCCGCCTCGCTCAACGTGATGGCGTTCAACCGCTTTACGGTACACGACCAGGCGGTGGGGCAGGTCTTCGTGCTCTTCATCCTGGGGTTGGCCGCCGCCGAGGTGTCCATCGCCTTGAGCATCATCGTGGCGGTCTATCGCAATTACCGCTCGGTCAAGACCAAGGAACTCTCCGAACTGAGCGGTTAGCTCCAAGACACCATGCACGACATTCGACTTCTCCTGGCAATTCTGGCGCCGTTGGTTGGGGCGGGCCTGGTCATGGCCACGGGCAAACGGCCCAACGTGCGCGAGAGTTGCTCGTTCCTGGCCGCCGCCACTCTGTTTGGCATCGTCGCCTGGATGATTCCGGACGTGCTGGACGGCAAGAAGCTGCACTTTGTGCTTTTCCAGTTGCTGCCCGGGGCGGCCGGCGCCGGCGGGCTGAGCGTAGCGCTGCGGGCGGATGCGCTTTCGATGGTTTTTGCGGTATCGGCTTCGTTTCTGTGGGTGGTGACGGTGTTTTATTCGGCCGGTTATATGCGGGGGCTGCATGAACACGAGCAGACCCGGTTCAACACCTGTTTTGCGCTGGCCCTCTTCGGGGCGATCGGCTGCGCCTTCTCGGACAACCTGCTGACCCTGTATCTGTTTTACGAGATCGTCAGCATCTGCACCTATCCGCTGGTCGCCCACCACCAGGACGAGGAGAGCTATGAGGGGGGCAGGAAATACCTGACCTACCTGACCGGCGCGGCCAAGGGATTGGTGCTCCCGGCCATGGTGCTGATCTATGTGCTGACCGGGACGCTGGACTTTGCCGCCAACCCCCATACCGGCATCTTTCCCACAGGCGTCGATCACTGGGTAGTCACCGCCCTTTATGCGTGCTGCATTCTGGGCTTCGCCAAGAACGCCGTCATGCCTCTCCATAGCTGGCTGCCCAGCGCGATGGTCGCCCCCACCCCGGTCAGCGCCCTCCTGCACGCCGTCGCCGTCGTCAAGGTCGGCGTGTTTTCGACGGTGCGGGTGATGCTCTACATTTTCGGCACGGACCTCATGGGCGCCTGCAATCTAGGCCTGCCCACTGCCTATTTCGTGTCGTTCACCATCGTAGTGGCCTCGATCATCGCCTTGAGCAAGGACAACCTGAAGGCGCGGCTGGCCTATTCGACCGTCAGCCAGCTTTCCTACATCATCCTGGGGGTGGCGCTCTTGAGCGACGCCGGCATCAAGGGCGGGCTCATCCACATCGCCAATCACGCCTTCTCGAAGATCACGCTCTTCTTCTGCGCCGGGGCCATCTATGTGGCGACCCACAAGAAGAACATCTCGGAAATGAGCGGCCTGGGCCGGGCGATGCCGTTCACGTTCGGCGCGTTTGCCCTTGCCTCGCTGAGCATGATCGGCGCCCCGCCTGTCGCCGGGTTCGTAACCAAATGGTATCTGCTCAACGGCGCGGTGGATGCCCATGCCATCGGCATCATGGTCGTGCTGCTGGTCAGCACACTGCTCAACGCCGCCTACTTCGCCCCCGTCGTTTATCAGGGCTTTTTCGGCAAGACCTCCGAAGCGGACAGCAAACATCAATTTGGCGAAGCTCATCCGGCCCTGGTGGTGCCGCTGGTCGTGACCGCCGTGATTTCGGTGGCCATCGGTCTCTATCCGGGCTTTTTCATGAGCTTCGTGCAGCGGCTCTTTTTATGAAACTGGCCAAGCTCATCGAGTTTCTCCGCAACCGCCTCAAGACGGTGGTTTGGGTCTGCGCGGCGGCGCTTGCCCTCCTGGTCTTATGGGATGCCACCCTGGTGGACAAGTCCCACGCCCACACCGCCCTCGAGCGCCTCCCGGCGTTCTGGTCGCTCTTTGGGTTCATCGGCTGCGCCCTCATCATCATACTGTCGAAATGGTACGGCCATGCCGGCATCATGACCCGGGAGGATTACTACGACGAACCGGAGGAGGAGGAGCGCCATCTATGAGCTTCTGGCTTCATCCTTCGCTGATCCTGCTGCTGGGCAGCGTGCTGCTGTTCCTGGTGCCGGCGCGTCTGAAGAAGGGCTACCTGCTGCTGGTGCCGATCCTGGTTTTTGTCCGGATCGTCACGATGGCCAAAGGGAACTATGGGGCCGTGACGTTTTTCGAGACGGGGCTGACTTTTGGCCGGGTGGATGCGCTCAGTTCGGTCTTTGGCTACATCATGGGACTGATGTGCATCCTCGCGACGCTCTATGGAATGCACGTCAAGGACAACGCCCAACACGCCGCGGCGTGGGTCTATGTGGCCGGGTCGCTGGGGGCCATTTACGCCGGAGATTTCATTACGCTCTTCCTGTTTTGGGAGGTCATGGCCTTCTCGTCGGTGTTCCTGGTCTGGTTCCGGCGCCGGCCAGAGTCCCTGGCGGCGGGCTATCGTTATTTGCTGGTTCACGTGTTTGGGGGCCTGGCGTTGCTGGCCGGGATGGTCCTGCACTGCAAAGCGCAGGGCAGTTGGGCGTTCGGACAGTTGGATGTGCTCCACCCGACGCCGGCCATTTACCTCATCATGGCGGGGTTCCTGCTGAATGCGGCGGTCCCGCCATTGCATGCCTGGCTGCCGGATGCTTATGGAGAGGCGACCTTCAACGGCTCGGTGTTTATGTGCGCCTTCACCACTAAGACGGCGGTCTATGCCCTGTGCCGGAGCTTTGCAGGGATGGACCTTCTTATCTACCTTGGCGTGGCCATGGCGCTCTACGGCGTGGTCTATGCGGTGTTGGAGAACGACTGCCGGCGCCTTCTGGCCTACCACATCATCAGCCAGGTCGGTTACATGGTGGCGGGGGTGGGAATCGGGACGGAGATGGCCATCAACGGGGCCTGCGCCCATGCCTTCGCCCACATCCTTTACAAGGGCCTGCTCTTCATGGGCTGCGGCTCGGTCCTTTACATGACCGGCGAGAGCAAATTCACGGAGTTGGGCGGCCTTTGGAAAAAGATGCCCTGGACTTTCGTGTTTACACTGGTCGGCGGGTTGTCGATCTCGGCCTTCCCGTTGTTCAGCGGTTTCGTGAGTAAATCGATGATTGTTTCGGCCGGATTCGAGGAGCACAAGTTGTGGGTTGGTTTCCTGCTCCTGCTCGCCTCGGCCGGCACGTTCCTTCACACGGGGCTTAAGGTCCCTTACTTCATCTGGTTTGGAAAGAACCGGCCGAAGAAAGAGGTCTGGGACCGCGCCGCCGAACCGCCTGGCAACATGGTGGCTGCGATGCTTGTCGCGTCTTTCCTGTGCATCTTCATCGGGTGTTACACGCCTTATCTTTACAAGATGCTGCCGTTCCCCGAGGAGGCCCTGAAATTCCAGCCCTACACCTCGTATCACATCTCCGAGACGCTCCAAATCCTGCTCTTTACCGGCCTGGGCTTCTTTTTGCTGCTCCAGAAGCTCAAGCCCGAGGCCCTGATCAGCCTGGACATGGACTGGTTCTACCGGAAAGGCGGGCGCGCGTTCCGCTGGCTGGCCCGAAAGCCGGTGCAGTCGGCCGACACCTTCGTTGGCGAGCTCTACCGCGTGGCCGGTCTGATTCCGCTCATGCTTACGGCGGCCCTGGCCGGGCGGTTCGACAATAGGATAATCGATGGCGCCGTGGATGGTCTGGCTGACAGTGTGCGCGGCCTCGGCCGGCGTCTCCGTCTGGCCCAGCGCGGGGAGATGCAGCAGAACCTCGCCTTCACCTTTGCGGTGGCCGCGATTCTGATCGTGGCGTTTGTGCTGCTGGTAAGCCGCCAATGAAACACGCACGATGACTAACCTCACCCATAACGTCCTGAGTCTGCTGATCTTCAGCCCGCTGGCCGCAGCGGCCGTGGCGGTCTTGATCAAGGGCGAGAAACTGCTGCGCTGGTGGACCCTGGCGGCGACCACTATCCTGGCGCTTTTCTCCCTGACTCTCTATTGGAATTTTGACCCTGGCACGCACCTGTTCCAGTTCAAAGAAGACGCCCGGTGGATTCCGGCCTTCAACATCAACTACAGCCTGGGCGTGGACGGGATCAGCCTGCTGCTGGTGCTCTTGACGACGCTGATCATGCCGCTGTGCGTGCTGGCCTCCTGGGGTTACATCCAGGCGCGCGTCAAGGAATTCATGATCTGCCTGCTCATCATGGAAACGGCGATGATCGGCGTCTTCTGCGCGCTGGATTTCATCCTGTTCTTCGTCTTTTGGGAAGCGATGCTCATCCCCATGGCCTTGCTCATCGGGATTTGGGGCGGGCCCCGCAAGATTTACGCCTCGCTCAAGTTTTTCATTTATACGATGGCAGGTTCGGTCTTTCTGCTGGTGGCGATCATTGCGCTCTACACGCAGCGCCACACATTTTACATTCCCGACCTGATGGGCCGGCCCTACTCGCCGGCCTTCCAATACTGGGTATTCCTGGCATTCTTCATTTCCTTTGCCATCAAGGTCCCGATGTTTCCGTTCCACACCTGGCTGCCGGCTGCGCACGTCGAGGCCCCGACTGCCGGCAGCGTGCTGCTGGCCAGCGTCCTGCTAAAGATGGGTACATACGGGTTCCTCCGTTTTTCCCTTCCGATCACTCCGGACGCCACCCGGTTTTTCACCCCATACGTCCTGGGCCTCTCGGTGGTGGCTATTCTGTATGGCGGCCTGACCGCGCTGGCGCAGACCGACCTCAAAAAACTGGTCGCCTACTCCAGTGTGGCGCACATGGGGTTTGCGACGCTGGGGATTTTCGCCCTCAACCAGGTAGGGGTCGAGGGCGCCCTGCTCGTGATGATCAACCACGGGGTCACTACCGGCGCTCTGTTCATCAGCGTCGGGATCATTTATGAGCGCCTGCACACCCGCGACCTGGGCCTGGCCTCGGGCCTGGGCAAAGCGATGCCCATCTTTGCAGCGTTTGCCGGCGTCTTCGCCCTCTCCTCGCTGGCCTTCCCGGGCACGAACAGCTTCATCGGCGAGTTCCTGGTCATGAGCGGGGGCTTTGCGGTTTCCAAATTGATGATGGTCTGTGTCGTGCCCGGCGTGGTCCTGGCTGCGGCCTACATGCTGCGCATGCTCCAGAAGGTCGCCTACGGGGGCACCCGCAACCCGGACCATTCCAAAGTCAAGGACCTCTGCGGGCGCGAGGTCCTGGCGCTGGCCCCGCTCCTGGTTTTTGTCTTCTGGATCGGACTGCACCCGGAGCCTTTCACGCGGGTCATGCATGCCAGCGTCCAGCATTTGCTCGCGCAGAGCAGAGGCGAGCCCGGGAGTGTGGCCCTCCAGAGGGAATACGAAGGCCACCGAGGGCCGAAAACCGAAAACCGAAAACCGAAAACCGAAGGAAATCCGCAGTCCGAAATCCGAAATGCGTATCCGGTCCCTCATTCGGTGCGGTCGCTGGGTGACGTGGAAGCGTCGGCAGCCTCAGTATTGAGCGCAGACCCAACCCTCGAACCCTTTGCGATCGCGGCCCTCGGCCTTCCGCCGCCGCGCTTCGCGCTATGGCGGACAGGTCGGATTTCGGATTTCGGATTTCCTTCGGATTTCGGATTTCGGATTTCGGATTTCATCCCCACGGCTCATCACCGCTCCAATCCATGACGCTCTCCACTCTCACAGCATTTTTGCCCGAACTGGTGTTGCTGGTGGGGGCGCTGGCGCTGTTCATGACGACGCTGGGCCAGTCTGGCGCCCGGCAGGCCAGGACCGTCGCGCTCTGCACCTCCGTTGCCGCCATCCTGGCCGCCGCCCTGTGTTTGGGGCAAAGGACGACTCTCTTCGACCATGCCTATTCGGTTGATTTGTTTTCGCAGGTGCTCAAGCTCGTCTTCGCCTGCGGTTTCGCACTCATCCTGCTGCTTAGCGGCGGTCTTCAGGACATTCGGGCGGATGTGAAACCGGAGTATTACCTCTTCCTGACGATCAGCGTGAGCGGCCTGACGATGCTGGTGAGCTGTGTGGATATCATCACGCTGGTGGTTGCGATGGAGGTGTCGGCCTTTCCCCTTTACCTGCTGCTGCCGATGCGCTGCGAGCGCGCGGGCCAGCGCAGCCAGATGGAATCGGCCATCAAGTACATGATGTTCGGCATCGCCGCCAACGGCATTATGTTCTTCGGGTTGAGCTACCTCTTTGGCCTGACCGGCACGACCTCCCTGCCGAACCTGCTGCCCAGGCTCCAGCCGGTCATCCATTCGCCGGCGGCCATTGCGGGGCTGGCCATGACTTTTTGCGGCCTCTTCTTCAAGCTGGCGGTGTTTCCGTTCCATTTCTGGACCCCGGACGTTTATCAAGGCGCTTCCAATGAAACCGCCGGGCTTATCGCCTCCCTGCCGAAGCTCGGCGCCGTGGCCGTGCTGGTGCGGTTTGTCTCGCTGGCCTCGCCCGACAACCCGACCCTGGCCGTCCTGCTCACTATCCTGGCTACCGGCTCCATGTTTTACGGCAATCTCATCGCCCTCATCCAGAAAGACTTCAAGCGTCTCCTGGGTTTCTCGGGCATTGCCCATGCGGGCTATGCCATGATTGGGTTTGTTGCGCTGGACGAGCTGGGTTACTCGGCCGCCCTCTATTACATCGTGGGCTACCTGCTGATGGTCCTGGCGTGCTTCGTGGTCATCTGCAAGGTTTCCCGCGACGGCTCCAATGTGGCCATCGAGGAACTGGCCGGTCTTCATCGGCGCGCCCCGTTGCTGGCCGTGACGCTGGCGGTGGGCGTGTTTGCCCTGGCGGGCGTGCCTCCCTTCGTCGGGTTCATGGGCAAGCTGAGCCTGCTCACTGCCGCCCTCCACAAGGGCCATCTGACCCTCGTCATCATCACCGTCGTCAACGCGGCGATTGCCATCTACTACTATCTGGGCGTCGTGCGCGAGGCCTGGTTCAGGGACCCGGGCGACCTGCCCCCCATCCGCCTGGACTGGCCCACGCGGGCGCTCTGCATCCTGCTCATCGGCGGCATCCTGGCCCTTGGCGTCGCCCCGGCCCGATTCCTGGACGCCATCTCGACCTCGGTTGCCCAGATGCATACAGCCTCCCCTGCGGGTGCCCCGGCGCTGTCCAGCAAGTAAGAATTCCATTAACACCGGGCTTAAGCCCGGCGCAAAGAGGCAGCGGGGGCGCTGCAACCGTTTCAACGGTTTTGCTGGGCAGCCAATGCCCCTTGCCCTGGTCCTCTCCCCAAGGGAGAGGGAGTAGCCAGGGCCGGTTTTCGATCATTGCCATACCGTTGGATTCGTCGGCTGACTGAGGACGGTCCTCCCTCTCCCTTGGGGAGAGGGCCGGGGCGGGTTCAAAACCGCCTTTGGGGCGCGTAACCCCCTCGTAAGGAAAAAGCCTTGCACGAGAAACCTTGCCAATCCACTATACAGACCGTTGGAACTATAATCAGCGTTCGGCAACACAGGCGCATTACACACAACCCGCCCACGAAGAAACACCCACAATTATGGAATTCATCCCCACATTAGTGTTAGCGGTTTATCCCATCGTCGTCATAGCGACCATCATCTACGTTTTGATACTTTTGGGGCGGTCCGTTAATGCCCAGGAGCGAGTCGCCGGCTCACTCGACATCATCGCGCACAGGATGCGAGACGAAGGCAGGCCGTAACTCGCTCGAAGCGGCAATTAGATCTTGCGATAAACGACCGGCCCGTTGTATTATTCACCAAGAGTCGTTGGTTACGACCGAGCGTCGTTCAAGCAACGTTAAGCCGCAAACTATGAAAGCTGTCCTCGTCACATCGATTGTCTGTGCGGTCGCCGGTTTGCTCGGCCTGTTGGGACTATCGGCGATGACGGTTGCCCCGGGTGCGGAAGGTGGGCAATTGCGTATGATGCTCCTGGTTGGGATGCTCACAGCGGCTTGGCTCTGCTTGGCATTTTGGACCGGGGCACAGTTGCGGTCACCACTTGCGTCCACGGCCATGCCACGGCGTCTCAAGACCGCAGTCGTGGTTGGGGGCGTTGTTTTCATCTTTTTAGTCCTGCTTTTTTCTGTTGGATGAGAGCTCAATGGCTTAACCCCAATGCCTTTCGGAAATTCCCCGGCTTTGCAGGCGCCTTGTCCATCAGGCTTACCATGGGCTGGAACGTGGCGGAAATCTCCAACCCCAATGGGGTTGCGGAGCAAAGCCCAGGGTTGGCGCAGCGCCAACCCTGGGTAATCGCGCGGCGGTGCTCGTCAACCCCAACGGGGTTGCGGCCCGGCGGCCAGAAAACTAGTCGGCTGTGATCCCCTCCGGCCACAACCCCGTTGGGGTTGAGTGCCCCTGCACCGCCGGGACCCAGGGTTGTCCCTTCGGTCCAACCCTGGGCTTCGTTACACAACCGCTTTGCGGTTGAAGCCGCGCACGCCAATTTGGGCTGGAAATCCCGCAAGCTCTGGTCCGGAAGGAGGCACCCCTATGAATTCCCGAAAGGCATTGGGCTTAACCCGGTGCGGTAGCCAACCGCCCCGTTAGAAGAAAGACGACTTTATCCGATTTTGCCGACTTTAATCCCCGCCCACACCAGTCCCGCACCAAGGCCGGCAGCCGGCAGTCTTTGCAGGTCGCGTTGGACTGGTCGCAGAAGTCGCGGACCATCTGGATTAGGCCCTGCTGGGCGGCGGCTGTCGGCAAGGCCCGGGCGGAGGCGCCGCCGAGCAACCGCTGCCGGGCCAGGCGCAGGACCGCGTTGTCTTCGGCAGAGGGCCAGGCAAAATAACGATGCTCCAGGGCGCGCCGCAACACCGGGTTTTTCCCTTCCACCACCCGCACTCATAGCCAGGGCAGGACTACGTTTACCGCCAGGTCGGTCACGCGCGTCAAACCCAGGAGCGGCTGGGCGCGCTTGAGCCGGGGGGACCTGAAGGTGCAGCGTTCGCGGCGGTCGACCGTCGGGAAGCCAGGGCCAAACGGCGCTGGGGGTTGTTGGCCGGGCGCTAGCCGCGCAGCCTAATAGAACCGGATGGATCGAAATCCGCGAGCAGTCGCAAGAGCTAACTGATCTTTATCGCCTGATACAAAGAGATCCGGATTGAGTTGTTCCAACATGGCAACGTGCAAAACATCTGCGCTACGGGCCTTAAGCCGAGCTGCAAACCCCGCGCTGATCTGGTGGGCATCCTTGAGCACTTCATCCCAATCCACAGACGCAGACTCGAAAGGGCCGACTTGGAGCAAATGAGAGAAATAGCGCCTCAAGGCCTCGATCAATTCCGGTTTGGGCGGATGCGGTCGCAGGCACAAATCCCGCAACGTGTTGGTGGTCTCAAACCGCGCCCAATCCGATACCTGGAAATCATCTGCCTGATGGTTGGCAAACCAAACGCGTGCCCTGGCGTTGAGGGGATCAGGTTTGTACAGCCAGGAGACCAAAAACGAGGCGTCCAGATAGATCGTCATTGGCGCAGATCCTGTAGGGCGGATTGCGTGTCCTGGACAGGGGCGCCCTCACACAGGCGATCCAATTCCGCGTGAATTTGCTCTGCCGTAAGCCGCGCGCGCTTGCGGCGAGACACCACCAGCGGGTCTTTGCCGTCCTCTAGTTGCAGCGATTGTCCGGGCTTCAAGCGGGAAGCCAGGGACGGGTTGCGAACCAACTCACGTTTCGAGATCGTCTTCACGCTGACAAATATGTCAGCAGTTTCTGCCATTTGCAAGCCCCTTCACTGTGTGCATCTTCTCAGGAAAGCGAGGAGGTCCCCGATTTGTGGGTCCTAGTTGGAGGGGTCCCCATGGTTTCCCGTTGTCGTGACTATTGTGTCTTCCGTCGCGTGCCCGTCCGCCAGGCTTTTTAATACGTCTTCGTTCTGGGCGCGGGGCACCGCGGCGTCGCTGTAAGAAGCCCACATACGCATGCGCAGCCCGTTCCAGGTGCTCGGGGAAAGGAGCACTGGATCGTGGCCCGCCGTCTTGATGGCGTAGTCTGATCCATCCGGGGCGATGTTGTACGCCGCGCGCATATCTGCCGTGTACGTCCCCAGCGAATAGAGGTTGGACAGCGAACACACCGGATACGTCCCCATCCACCCGACCACATAATTCGTCCTGTAGCGGGCCGTCAGCAGCCCGCTCACGCCGCCCATGGAGGCGCTCCACCAGACCAGCTTGCGGTTGCAGTTAAGATGCAGCATGCACCAGTCCGCGAACTGCATGTAGTTGGTGCAAGCCTCGTTGTTCCCCCAATTGTACAATCCCCCCCCAGGGCGGCGCAAACGTAGAACCCATTGGTCCTGATTGCCCACGTCACGTTTGTCGGCTGTCCCACTTGGACGGAGTTTTCGTCTTCTCCCGATCCGTGGAAATACATTACGAGCGGGTAGCTCTGGTTCGTGTCGCATGGAACTGGCGGCAATATAAGGCACTGGTTTGTTGCCGCGTCCCCCGGGTCTTGCACCGGGTCGGGACCCATGGCGCGATAGAATTTTTGGGGCTGCATCCCTTCCTTATCGCACCACGTTGTTGGGTTGCATAGCAGGGTGATGTTGCCTTCATTTTTCCAGTTCTGCAGATTTGTGGATGACTGGATCTCATAGTTTGTCCCCAGGCACCCATAGACCTCGATGTTTGGGAAGCTGGTTAACTCCACGGTTCCGGGCCAGCCCCCGCAGTTTTGGGCCGAGGTAGAGCTTGCCCACACGGTTATCGCTCCGCACACCAACAGTGTTTTCATCGGTTTGCTCGTCGGTCGGTAAAGATGGATCTACTTGCTGCGCATGCCGGTCCCGCGACACACCAATCCCGCACCAAGGCAGGCAGCCGGCAGTCTTTGCAGGTCGCGTTGGATTGGTCGCAGAAGTCGCGGACCATCTGGATTAGGCCCTGCTGGGCGGCGGCTGTCGGCAAGGCCCGGGCGGAAGCGCCGCCGAGCAACCGTTGCCGTGCCAGGCGCAGGACCGCGTTGTCTTCGGCGGGGGGCCAGGCAAAATAACGATGCTCCAGGGCGCCGCGGACCACCGGGTTTTTCCCTTCCGCCGCCCGCGCCCATAGCCAGGGCAGGACCACGTTTACCGCCAGGTCGGTCACGCGCGTCAAACCCAGGAGCGGTTGGGCGCGCTTGAGCCGGAGGGACCTGAAGGTGCAGTGCCAGGACCAGAACTCGTCCGGGTCGGCCTGCAAGGTCTCGAGCAAGGAATCGGCCAGGGCGCGGTCGGGCAAATCGGACGCGCACCAGCGTTCGAGCCGGGCCGGCAAGTCCGCGGCGGCCGACCATCGGGAAGCCAGGGCCAAACGGCGCTGGGGATGATTGGCCGGGCGCTGGCCGTGCAGACGCCAAAGCGTCCGGGGCAGGATGCAATCTGAAAACTCATCGCGCTCGCGCCACCACTGGTCCCAGATTCGGCGCAGGTAATGGTCGGCGCCCGATTCCGAGCGGGTCAACTCCACCGGGAGCAGGCCGCTGATGCCGAAGAGCCGGGCCTGGAGCGCCAGCGGTCCCGAGGGCTGCGCCGACCAGCGCGGACGCAATTCGGCCAGCCGCTGCATCGGCCAGATGTTGTGTTTGTAACCCAGGGCGCGAAAAAGCCCCTCCCACAAGGCCTGTTCCCAGCCCGCCTGGCGGGCGCGCGCCTGGAACTGGGCGGCCTTGCTCCGCAGGCGCACTTGGGCGGCCTGGTGGAGAAGCTTGATCTGTTGCCCGGCCTCGAGTTCCCGCAGCGGCGCGCAGCATTGCCCGCGAAACTCTTCCGGCAACCCCTGCACCGCCTCCCCGCCCAGCCACAGACTCAATTCCCCCAGGGGAGCGTCGAGCACTTGCCGGAGCGCCAGCGTGGGCGGCGCACCCGCCGCGGGCCGCTCGCACTCCCAGACCACGTGGAGAATGACCTGCTTAAAGGCCGGGTTCCGATCATGACCGTGGGCGCGCCAGCCGCTCGAACGCAAATCCACTTCCACGTCGCCCGACTGCGGGGGCGAGTCGCCGAACTGAACGCTGGCGCCTCGGAAATCCGGCCCGCCCTCGACGCTAAGGAAACCGGGATGCAGCACTCGCACGGTTTGACCGTCCAAGCTTTTGATCTGGTCGCGGAGCAGGCGCTGGTGTTGCCAGACCGCCTGAAGGAGACGCTCCGGCGGCGAGTCCATGTCTTCGTGCAGAACCGGGATGACCCCGTTGCGCACGCGCCATTGGGCATAGAAGCTGTCGAGGGCCGATGAGTCGTTCATTTCCGGCTCTTTAGCAACGAGAGAACCAGCAGCAGCAGAGAAGCAAGGCCCAGCCACGAGACCCAACCGGGTGCGCTCGCGCCTGAGGACGCTGGAACATGGGTGAAACCAAAGGCCCGCGCCCCCTGAGGCTGTGCCTGGGCGCGGCCTGCGGGCACTTTCCAGGTGAGGACAGGTCCGTCAACCGGACCCAATCCGTCCAGTTCTGCGTGGGCCATGAAGGACACATCGCCTTTGCGGTTGGCATGTACTCCCCACGAGTACGCGCAATTGCCGCCTCAGCCAAATTCGAATTTGCCGCGCCCCACCTCCGCGCCGTCCTGCCGGATGGACAATTGCGGCGGGGCCTTTTCATCGTGAATCACCAGGTGAAAGCCGAGGTCGCCGGCATTCGAGAGCCGGTACTGCAGGGAGACTCTCTGGCCGACGGCGCTTGCAATCTCCACCTTGTTTTGCAAAGGCCCGCCCGCCTGCAAACTGGCCTCACTGGTTTCCGTCACTGCCAGCCGATTGGTCCCCAGACCGACGGCGATATTGGTCCCTCCCTCGCGTTGCAGCAGCACGAGTTGGCGGGCATAAACCCCCACCGGCACTTCCACGTCGGCGGCTGGAGCGTCGAGCACGGCGGCAAGGCCATCCGGAGAAGCGCCGCTGTCGAGCACGATTCGACGGATGAAGCCGCCGCCGAGATGGAGCTTGCCCAACGGGGTCTGGAATCGTTGGAAGCTCAATGCCAGGCCAGCCCGGGCGGCGGGGCGCTCGATCCGGCAATCCAGCCGGTAGGCATGGCCATCGAAGAAGAGATTGGAGGGAAGGTTAAAGGCGTCGAAAACCTCGGCGTTTCCGGCATAGCGATAGGGGAAGGTGACCAATTTGACATGGCTGAGGTCGTGGATATGCGGCAGGGTGGCGTGCCACCACAGGCACGGTTTGTCCCGCTGCGCCCAGGGCCGCAGCAGCATCCGGTCACTGATCTCGTTGGCCGCAAGGGCGGGTCCGAGCCGGCCATCCGGCCTGTCGATGACCGCCACATACCATTTCTTGCCGTTCAGTTCCAAGGCCCCGTCCCACAGCGAACGGACATACAGGAAGACACGGACGTCTCCGCCCTGCCCGCCCTGCTCGAAGACATGCGCATCCACCATGACCTGGTAGGGACCCGCTTTCGAGGGGAACTCCAAATGGATGCCCCGAAAGAGCTGCAATCCCCCGGCCTCGGCAGTGAACACCCCGGCCGGATCATCCGTGAGGTTCCGATTGCGATTGAGATCGAGGTAAAGCCGCCGCTGGGAGATATCCCAAGCGAAGGGCACGAATGCGTTGGTGTCGTTCCCCAGCCGCAACCGGCCGCGAAACACATTTGCCCCGGCATACACCGGCTCCTTGCTGAACCCCGTGGCGCGCTCGACGCCGACTTCCCAGGCCAGCGGCGCGAAATCCACCTCGCGGTATTCCAGGTGAGCGACGGCAGCCGGCGGCAACGGCTCGGGGCCGGCATGGGCTTCGCCTCTGCCGCCGAGGGCCGACAGCACCAGGCACAGAACGATTCTATTTCCCGGAATCATCTTTTTGCCAAAGCCTCCGCCACCTTATCTTCTATTCCCGCCCCGTGCAAGTCTTTGCCGGCATGGCGCTGCTGGGTAGAAGCAGTTGCGTTCTATGAAGCCGCCGAGAACGGTCTGGGCGCAAGATTCCTGGACAAAGTCCAAGGGGCGGTCGCACGCATACTGGCCAACCCCGAAGCTCGGGCGCCCATGTCCCCCAGAGACGAAAAACAACAGGCCGGGGATTGCGCCCCGGCCTGTGCGTACGTAGGAACGGTTGGGTTTACCGGACGATCACGCGGTAGAACCGTTGTGGCGCCGTGGGTGAGACGATGAACGGGGAAGTCGCCGTATTCGTCGTCCACGGCCCCGTGACTTCATCGGCCTGCAGGAGGACGCCTTGCGGCCAGGTCAATTGGAAGGTTGCGCCCGAGCGCTGCAGCAACAAGGTGACGTTCACCGGCGGCGGGGTCACATTGCCGACGTTGATGCTGCCGGAGGCAGTGCCGACGTTGGTCGTGCCACCCACGCCGGTCCAGGTGGCGGGGAAGGCTGCCGGGTAGAGCTTGTTGAGCTGGGCGAAGGGGTAGATGCCATTAGTCAGGGGCGTCCCGTCGATGACGACATTTTTGAAGATGTCGTTCTGCGTCAGGAACATCCTGCCGTTGAGGTAAAGACTCCCGTGCGGGTTGTCGATAGGGTAAGCGGTTTCCAGGACGCCGTTGGTGCCGATGGTAATATTGTTGGTGCCCAACGAATTCAAGCCTGTGCCCAGGAGCACACCCTGGTCGACCTTCCAAGTGCCCGTGTACGTGTTGCTCGTGCAGGTCACGTTCAACACCCCGGTCAGGGATGCGTCGAAGGCAACCCATTCGATGCTCCCGGCGCCGGTCAGCAGCGCGTCAATCTGGAACTGGCGGTTTGCGTCGCCGCCGCTGTCCACATACATGGGAGTGTTGGTCACGATGTCTATTTCACCCATAATCACCAGGATGCCGTCAACGCCCAGATCAAGCTGGCCGCCATTCATGACCAGTTTCTTGAAGGTCACGCTGCTGCCGGACGTAGGTTGTTTGAAGCGGATCTCGGCGGCCGGAGCGCCCGCAGCGGGACTATTGGTGAAGACCCCGTCGCCATCTATGGTGAGCAGGTCGCCGGGGAAAACGGCGTCTCCAACGCTCAGTGGAGTGCGCAGCCGGGCGCCCGGCAGGACTTCATAAGTGCTCCCCGGATACTCGAAAGCCGAGATCGAGGCGGGATTGCCATCGCTCCAGTCCGGGCCATTGTTCCAATCGGTGCCGGCGGCTTGCTGGTTGGACATGGTAATAGTCTCGGCTGGACCCGTCGGCAGCATCGTCAGGGTTGCCAAGGTGCTGGTGAGCGCGCCGTAGGCATTGGTGATGACCACCCGGAAGTCCCCGCCGTCAGTGGGCGCCAGGTTGTTGATGGTGAGAATTGAGGTAGCCGACCCCGCAATCCGGCCGCCGTCGGCCAGATTGGTAAAGGCCCCACTCCCGGCAGCCCGGCCCTGCCACTGGAAGGACAAGGGTTCAGAGCCTCCGGCGGCCACGTCAAACTCCGCCAGCATGCCGGGGTAGAGGTTGGTCGAGAGCGGTTGCACTGCAATGTAGGGCGCGAATTGGGTAATGCCCGAGGCGGCCGAGTAGAGGGTAATCAGTTGGCTGTCAGAAAGCGCGCTGTCGAATATCGCCACGTCATCAATCGTTCCATTGAAGACGCGGGTGCCATTGCCCGCGTCATAGCTGTCGTCCCCGATGAGGGTCGCGCCGTTGAAGGCCTGGCCGACGTGATTGTGCCAGAACGTGGAGTAAGCCAGGCCGTTGGCGTTCATGACATGGATAACCGCATTGCTGGGGGTGACGACCAGGGCCACAAACGACCATTGGCCCGGCGGGGGCGCCAACTGCGAGTTCCAGTCGTAGGTCCCGGGGTCATTATTCCAGTTGTAACCCAGGGTGAAGTTCCCGTTGGGGTCGGTGCTCCCGGAATAGCAGAGGCCGGCCACGGTCGTGCCGGCGCGGCAAAAGACTATCCCTTCATCGGCGACTTGGGGTCCCGTAGGATTGACCCAGGCGGTAATCGTGACGTTGGTCGCGGTGGAGCCCAGGTTGAACGCCGGCAAGGTCACGCGGGAGTTGCCGACTGTGTTAGCAAAGGCCGCCGCCTTGTTGCCGGCGGAGAACCCCGGGAATCCCTGGGCGCTCGAAGGCCCCGTGATGTTATTGTCCGCCGGGTTCCCGTTCTCCACCCCGGCGCCGTAAGTCCCGACAAAACCCCCGGCCTCGTCGAAGGCATAAGCATTCGTCGAGGGATCGCCGGTCTCGTTAAACTGGTAGAACGCGACCGGGTTGGCGGCCAGGACCGCCGAGGCGTAAGGCTCGGTGGGCGCCGGCAACACCGTCAGCGAAACGGCGCTGCTGTAAACCGTCTTGCCGGAACCGGTCACCGCAACATCATAGCTCGCGACATCCCCCGTGGAAACGTTGGTCAGAATCAAGGTCGCATTGGTCGAGCCGGAGACATTCCCTCCATCCGTGAGGTTGGAACCGTTTCTCTGCCAGTGGTAAGTCAGCGGCGGCTGACCGGTCGCGGCGACGGTGAAAGTGGCCGTGCGCCCCGCGTAAAGGACCTCCGGTGCAGGCTCAGTCGTGATCGTGGGGGCCAGCGCGGGAGGCTTGCCGTAGGGCTGCACGGTGATGGTTCCGCTGCCGCCGGCCGGCAAGTTGACCGGGTATAGCGCGGCCAGATCGGCGTAGGCATGGGTGCCCGGCGTCAAGGCGGTGCCTTCGATAACGACCGCCGAGAAGCAGCAGTTCTGGTGCAGCACGAACACGCCGCCGTTGGTCAGGATCAGCGTGCCGGCGCTGTTGATGTCGTAATCGACCTCGAGCTGTGCGGGGCCGGTGATTTCAACGATCGAGGAGTCCAACGGAGGCTCCGGCAGGCCAAAAGCCGGATCGATGGTGATGCTGTTGGTCCCCAGCGAGTTGGTTCCGGCGCCCAGCAGCCACCCGGCCTTCACGATCCACTGGCCGGAGAATGTATTGGAGTTGCAGGAAATCCGCTGCGCCGCCTGGAGGCTGGCCTCGAAGCAGATCAGGGTGCCGCTGCCGCTGAGTTGGCCCTGGATATCCATCGAGCGCGCGTTGGCCGAAAGGCCGCCGCCCCCGTTGTTGCCGGGGCAAAGGTAAGACTGCGAGGCGACCTCGATGGTGCCGGTAATCGGGAAATTGCCGTCATCACCGACGTTGATTACGCCGCCGTTGAGGATGAGGCCGGGGTTGCCGTTCACACCGGGGAAATTCAGTATCGAGCCGTTGTTCTTCATCCGAATTTCGGTGTTCGTGTTGACCGTCAGCGAATCGCCCGGGAAGGTCTGCACGCCGCTGACGGCCGGGTTGCGCATGCGGGTGTCATTCAGGGCATTGCCAAAGGCGGTGCCGTTGAACACCAGGGCGTAGGTTGCGCCGTTGGTCGGCGGCCCCACCTCGGGACCGCTCCCATTGAGTTCCCAGTGGTTGCCGTTCCAATTGTCGCCAATACCGACAGTATCTGTGCATGTGAAATAGGGTTCAGGACCGTAGGGCTGGACGATGATGCTTCCTGAACCGCCGGCCGGGAAGTTGGTGAATTGGGTGGCCAGGTCGGCATAGGCATGCGCGCCGCCCGTCAAAGGAGTGCCTTCGATAATGGCCGCCACAAAGGAGCAGTTCTGGTGCAGCACGAACATGCCGCCATTGGTCAGGATGAGCGTGCCGGCGCTCTTGATGTCGTAGTCCACCTCGAGTTGGGCGGGACCCCTGACTTCAACGATGGGGGCGGAGGTGGAGAACGGAGGCGCCGGCAGAACAAAGCCGGGGTCAATGGTAATGTTGTTGGTGCCCAGGGCGTTGGTTCCCGCGCCCACCAGCCACCCGGCCTTCACGATCCACTCGCCCGAGAACGTGTTCGAGTTGCCGGAAATCTTCTGTGGCGCCTGGAGGCTGGCCTCGAAAAAGACCAAATCGCCGCTGCCGCTGAGCTGGCCCTGGATATCCATCGAGCGCGCGTTGGCCGAAAGGCCGCCGCCCCCGTTGTTGCCGGGGCAAAGGTAAGACTGCGCGGCGACCTCGATGCTGCCGGTAATCGGGAAATTGCCGTCATCACCGACGTTTATTACCCCGCCGTTCAGAATGAGGCCCGGGTTGCCGTTCACACCGGGAAAATTCAGTATCGAGCCGTTGTTTTTCATCCGCAGTTCCGTGTTGGCGTCCAGCGTCAACGAGTCGCCGGGGAAGGTCTGAACGCCTGTCACTGCCGGGTTGCGCGTGCGCGTATTGGCCGCAGAATTTCCAAACGCCGTGCCGTTGGACACCAATTCGTAGGTGTTGCCGGCCGTCGGCGGGCCCACCAGGGCGCCGGCCCCGTTGAGTTGCCAGTAGTTGCCGTTCCAGCTGTTGCCGGAGCTTACGGTTTGGGTGCTGGTGTAATTCGGTTCCTGCGCCTGGCTCGCGTATGGCAGGCAGGCAAGGGCGCAGCAGAAGAATATGAGTGGGATGATTCGACGCATAAGGTTACGAGGTCTGGTTTGATGGGTTTTGGGTGATGGGTCTAATGCTCTTCAGATGATTAATTGCGTTTGGTCACACTTGCGTTTGCATAACAGACTCTGCGACGAGGATGCCGATCTGAGCCGGAATGTCAAGGCCGTTTTCGTGATTGTAAGGAGGAGAGGGAGCATCCGGACACTGCCTCCGGAGCGCCGGCTTCAGCCGGCTTTGGCCGTCCAATGTTGAACAGCGGCACAGCAGGGGTCCAGGTGCGCGCAAAGCCGGCTAAAGCCGGCGCTCCGGTCCTTCGCTGGCCGCGGGGGCGGTGTCCGGGTGCCCGCAGGGAGGGACGAGGAGCATTGATTCCAGACGTGGTGTGATGTACGCTCTGTTCACGATGAAACCGACCAAGTCCCTTTCGCCTCGTTCTCGTTTGGTCAGAAGGGGAGGGCGCTCAACCTTCCCTGAGGATGCGCGAAAGCCCGCGTTCACCCTGATCGAGTTGCTGGTGGTCATCGCGATCATCGCGATCCTCGCGGCCATGTTGTTGCCGGCATTGGCGCGGGCCAGGGCCAAGGGCCTCCAGGCCCAATGTTATAGCAACGAGCACCAGATCGGCCTGGCCTTTCACATGTACACCCAGGATTACCTGGACGTCTTCCCCTACCACGATGGCTGGGCCGCATTCGGCGGCCAGCGACCGGCCACTCCCGACCTGAGCGGCGACGCCTTTGACTACGGCGGCGACCAATGGGAAACCAATCGACCGCTCAACAAATATGCCCCGAACACCGGGACCTTCCATTGTCCGGCAGACCGCGGGGACTCCTTGAACCCTGCGCCCCTGTCGTGTTGGATCGGCTGGGGCAACAGCTACCTGGTGGCATGGTACACTTATGGCGGAGCCGAGAACGTCACCGGCGATTCTACCAGCCCGACGACCGATCGCGCCATCAAGGAGACCGTCGTTGCGCAACGGCCCGCCACCAAGATCATCTGCGGCGATTGGCCCTGGCATCCCAACCGTCCCCCCAGCGACCCCCACGATGATTGGCACAATGCCAAGGGGCGCCAGTGGATGAACATGCTCTTCGGAGACGGCCACGTGCAGTACTGGCACTTCCCGCGCGGTTACAATACCAACCCCCAATACCAATCGGACTGGTTCGACATGAACGCGCCGTGGTGGTAGTCCGTCGGTGGACAGCCCGGAGGGAAATCCGAAATCGGAAGGAAAATCCGAAATCCGAAATCCGAAATCCGAAGGAGATCCGAAATCCGAAGGCCGAAGGCCGAGGCCGCAGAACTTTCGGGCATGGGCTCTGCAATCAATTCTGAGGAAAGTTCAGAGTCGAACGTCGCGAGTTAAGCACTGCCAGGCGCGTGCGTGTCACTTAGCAACCGCACCGAATGAGGGACTGGATGCAGCCTTCGGATTTCGGATTTCGTCCTTGTTTTGACCTTCGACCTTCGACCTTCGGACTTCAGTGCTCCTCCCCTGATCGCCGATTAGGGATTGGCTTTTCCTGCGCCACCGTTACCATTGCGGCGTTAGAACTGAAAACCGTCAGAACCGCACTGGCTAGATTATGAAAAGACCTTCAAGCGCCACTCATCGGACGATCCTTGGACTGCTTATGGCCACAGCGGCCGCCACCGTATCCTCGGGCGCGGCCACCTTGTGGTCCATCGGCGTCAAAGACAACAACACCGCGGAGTTCGCCCTGGGGCCCAAGGATTACCAGGCCTACCGCCAGCCGGGGGTCTTCATCGTCGGAGAGTCGGACCCCCGCAAGGACTGGCCTTATGTACAGCCGGGCGTAGCCGATGGCTGGGGACCGGGCACGCCGCAGACCTTCGAGATTTTCTTCGCCCTCGAGAACGCCCCCGCCGAACCGTGCCGGCTCGAGCTTGATTTTGCCGACACGCAGTCCAGCAACCCGCCGAAGCTCCGCGTTGAGGTCAACGACCTGGCGCGGGAATACCAGACTCCCGCTGGCGCCGGTGACGCCTCGGTCTTTGGGGAGCCGGCCAAGGGCCGCCCTTATGTCATCAGCCTCGACGTGCCGGCGGCGACGCTAAAGGCCGGGGAGAACCGTGTCGCCATCACGACGCTGACCGGCTCTTGGGTATTGTGGGACGCGGCCCAGTTCGAGGCGCCCGCCGGCGTGAAGCTCGCCACGCTCAAGGACCGGACTTTGGTGACCGGCATCGCTGCCAGCCGCACGTCTCTGGTGTGGCAGGAGGGCAAGCCGGCTCATGTGGTGACGCTTGAGGTACGGCGCATCGGCGAACCGGCGGAGGCCACCGTGCGCGTGGGCAATCGGCCGCCCGTGAAGGTCATGCTCCGGCCCGGCACCCAAACCATCGAGGCATTCTGCCCGCCGGTAGGCGCGGCGGAAACCGTGCCGGTGGCCCTGGCCGTCGGCGGCCAGGTCGTCGCCCAAAAGGACGTGGAACTCGAACCCGTCCGGCAGTGGGCCGTCTATATCCTCATGCATTCCCACGTAGATATCGGTTACACGGACATCCAGCCGCACATCGCCGCCAAGCAGGCCCACAACGTCACGCGCGCCCTCGAGCTCATTCCCCAAACCAAGGACTATCCGGACGACGCCCGGTTCCGATGGAACCTCGAGGTCCATTGGACCTACGAGCAGTTTTGGACCAACGCCACGCCCGAGCAGAAGCGCGCCTTCGAGCAGGCCGTCCATGACGGTTACATTGGCCTGGACGCGATGTACGGCAACCTGCTGACCGGTATTTCCCGAGGCGAAGAGTTGGTCCACCAACTCGCCTTTGCCAAGGAACTGGGCGCGCGTTGCGGGGTCAACGTCGATTCGATGATGATCAGCGACGTGCCCGGCCTGACCTGGGGCCTCATCCCCGCCTTGACCCAGGCCGGCGTGAAATACATCTCAGACGGACCGAACTTCGCCGACCGCATCGGCTGGACGCGGGTTACCTGGGAAGACAAGCCCTTTTACTGGCTGGCGCCCAACGGCAGGGACAAGGTCCTCTACTGGGCCCCCTATTTCGGCTACGCCTTCGGCCACACGGTGGACAAATTGACCGACGCCGTCCAACGCGACTTGAAACAACTTGAGGAAAAGGGCTACCCCTACGACCTCGTCCAGATTCGCTGGTCCAAGGGCGACAACGGCAGCGCCGACGAGCGCGTCATGCAACAAGTGCGCGACTGGAACGCCAAATACGCCTCGCCCCGGCTCATCATCGCCACCACGAGCCGCATGTTTCACGACTTCGAGCAGCGCTATGCCGACAAGATCCCCACCTACCGCGGCGATTTCACCCCCTACTGGGAGGACGGCGCTCCGACCTCAGCCCAGGAAACGTCCTTGAACCGCCACTCCGAAGACCGTCTCTCGCAAGCCGAGACGCTTTGGGCCTTGCTCAACCCCGCCGCCTTCCCCGCCGCCCAATTCGCCGAGGCCTGGAAGGATGCCGCCCTCTACAGCGAACACACCTGGGGCGCTTACAACAGCGTCAGCCAGCCCGACCTCGACTTCGTCAAGACGCAGTGGAAGTACAAACAGGCATACGCGCTCGACGCGGACGCCCTGTCGCGGGCACTGTTGGCCAAAATCATCGGCACGGCTGCCGCGCAGGGCACTGCCACCCTCGAATATGACGTCTTCAACACCGCCTCCTGGCCGCGCACCGACCTGGTGACGCTCCCCAAGGAAACCAAGGGGGACGTGGTGAAAGATGCGAATGGCCAGCCGGTCCCCTCGCAACGGCTGTCCAGCGGCGAGTTGGTTTTTCTCGCGCAGGACGTGCCGCCCCTCGGCGCCAAACGCTACCAGGTCCAGGCCGGGGCCGCCCCGTCTGCCGGCAACGCCCGCGCGGACGGCCTGACGCTCACGACGCCGCGGTTCACCGTGAAATTGGATGAAGCTACCGGCGCGATTGTCAGCCTGCGCCAGCACGGTTTGGATGCGGAACTGGTGGACGGCAAACTCAACGAATACATCTACCTGCCCGGCTCCAATCTCAAGGACGTGAAACCCTGCGGCCCGGCCAAGATCACCGTAAAGGAAGCCGGACCTCTCGTCGCCTCATTGCTCGTCGAGTCGGACGCCCCCTCCTGCCGGCGGTTGCTTCGCGAAGTGCGCGTGGTCGAGGGCCTGGACCGTGTCGAGCTTATTGACCAGGTCGACAAGTTGCCCTTCCGCAAGCCCGAGGGCCTGCACTTCGCCTTCGAGTTCAACGTCCCCGGCGCCGTCGTGCGCATGAACAGCCCGCTGGCGGTGGTCGAACCGGAGAAAGACCAGCTTCCGGGCGCGTGCAAGAACTGGTTTTCCATCGAACGCTGGGTTGATGTGGCCAACGCGCAATACGGCGTGACCTGGGCGACGGTGGACGCGCCGATGGTCGAGATGGGCGGCCTGACTGCCAACCTGGTGCTCTCGCAGCCCAACCCCGCCGCCTACATGAAAACCATCAAGCCTTCCTCCAAGCTCTATTCCTGGGTCATGAACAACCACTGGCACACCAACTACCGGGCCGAACAGGAAGGCAACACCACCTTCCGCTACGCCATCCGCCCGCATCACGGCTACGACCCTATCGCCGCCGCCCGGTTCGGCATCGAGGCCACCGAACCCCTGATCGCCGCGCCCGCCTCGGGCGCCGCCGCGCCGCCCCCGCCCGTGCGGATCGAACCCGACGGAATTATCCTGACCGCCTTCAAGCCCAGCGAAGACGGCAAGGCCTGGATTCTCCGGCTCTTCGGCGCCTCCGGCCAGGACCAACTGGCGAGGCTCGTTTGGAACCGGCCGGTCTCGGTGACTTACAGCGACGTGGTCGAACTGCCGGGACAAAAGGCGCCGGAGTCCATCCCCGTGCCCGCCTGGAGCCTGGTGACCCTGCGCGCTGAGCGGCCCAACGGGAATTGAATGGCCGCGAAAAGGCTCAAAAGACGCAAAAGGAATTCACAGAGCCATGGTCACGCCCACCGAGGAACTCAAGGCAGCCGCGAGAGCGGCGGGCGCAGACCTTGTCGGCGTGGCGGATTTGGCGCCTTTCAAGCGGGAACGTACGACCCTGCCACCCGACCTGCTGGACCCGTACACCCGGGCTGCTGCAGTGGCTTTACACCTGGAGGACGCCGTCATTGACGGCATCCAAACCGCCCCAACCCCTGATTACGCGCGGCATTACGGGGCGGTAAACGCTGCCCTGGACCGCCTCACAGCCGAGCTGGTGAACTGGCTGTGTGCCCGCCGTTTTGCCGCGCGTGCCATCCCGGCTTCCCAACTTGCCGATGAACCGAACCTCCTGGGCAGCCTGTCTCATCGCGCCGTGGCCCGCATGGCGGGGCTGGGCTGGCAGGGCAGAAGCCTGCTGATCGTGACTCCGCAGTACGGTCCGCGCGTCCGGCTCGCGACCGTCCTGACGGACATGCCGTTGGCGCCGGACCTCCCGCTCAGGAACAGGTGCGGCGGTTGCCTCAAATGCGTGCGGGCCTGTCCCGCCACCGCGATCAAACGGGCCGCCCCGGCAGAACGGTATGAGCGCCGCGAAGACGTGCTGCAGGTCAGCCGATGCGCCGAAACGGCCTTACAGTTCAAGACCCGGCTCGATCTCGCCGCGCGAGTGTGCGGGGTCTGTGTCAGCGTTTGTCCCTTCGGAAAAAGACGCGGGCAGAACCGGATCGCGAGGGGAAAATGAGCCTTGTAGTTTCCAGCATTCTTGAGTTCGTTTCGGATTTCGGATTTCGGATTTCGGATTTCGGCAGCCGGCTGCAGAATTGCGGATTGACCGCAAAGAATGCAGAGATCACAAAGAACTGCATTATTTTTATCAGGTCTTTGTGTTCTTTGTATTCTCTGCGGTTAATTTTGCAACCACCTCTCGGATTTCGGATTTCCCGCCCTTCCCGCCTCTGGTTTCTGTGCTTGTTCCTCCTGCGGGCCGGCCCGGCCGGCGCGCACCCTATTTCTCTCATCAGCGCCACGGTCCAGGTCAACAGCAACTCGGTCGCCGCCCGCATCGAGGTCATGTGCGAGGATTTCGTGATGCTTTACGGCTACACGCCCGACCGTGATAATTACATTTCCAAGACCAATCTTCTGGAGGGCATGAGCAAGCATGGCGAATTGTTGCTGCGCGATTTCATGATTCGCGGCCGGGAAGGGCAGTTGTTGCCGGGCAAGGTAGCGAGTGTCGAGTCACCGGTCCTGCCCGAGCGCGGTGTGCTGGTCGAGGATTTGATGCAGACCAAAGTGGCGTATCACCTGCTCTATCCGGCGGCCAAACCGCCCGAATACCTGACCTTCCAACAGAAAATCGGCAACACAGGCGGCTCATTCCTGCCCTCCGTGCTGCAACTGACCGTCAATCAGGCCGGGGCCGAACCGCGCCCGCCGGTGGTCTTGACAGGCGACGGTGAGGTCCAGACCTTTGCATTCGATTGGTCCGGCGCCTTGCCTCAGCCCCAAGGCCCGGCGGCGGCCAACGCGGCCGACAACCAGGCCCCCCGCAACATGGGCCTCGAAAGCTACGGCTCTGTTTATGCCTTCCTCTATGTCGAACCGGCCGAGGTGCGCATCGAAATCCTCATGCCCTTGCTCACGCTGGAGACCTGGCTGGAGGTGGCGCGAAAAGACCGCAACTTCCTCGAGGTGGCCGAGCAACAAGCCGCGCTGCCGGCGGTGAAGGACTTCTTTCGCGGCCGCAACAAGGTCGTCATTGACGGCCTGGAGGTTTCGCCCCTGGTGCCGCGCCTGGATTTCTACGGCGTGGATTTCAAGGACTTCGCGATGGCGGCCGAGCCGAGCCGCCTCAGCGCCTGGACCGCCCGCGTGGGCGCCATCCTCACCTACAGCACCAAAGGAATGCCCCGCCAGGTGGACATCACTTGGGACTTGTTCAACGAACGGGTGCTCGGCGCGCGCGCCGCGCTCGTTGCCGGCCAGGAAGCCAAACGCGCCCGCTTCTCGCCCTACCAGACCACCCTCACCTGGAAGAACCCGGGCGCACCGCCGTTGCCGGAGATTGCCCCCGTGCGGACCAGGGACCCGGACGACCCCACGCGCGCGACCATCGCCGAAACGTTGTTGAAGAACATTTACCGCGCCTTCGATTACCGCGACGAAAAGGTCATTTACGACGCCCTGGCCCGCAGCGTCCAGGGTGAGTTGCTGGCGGACACCTATCTGAAAATCCACGGCGGTTTGCTCATGCAGGAACAGGGCGGCGCCGTCGCCCGCGTGCAACTGGTCGAGCCGCTCGAGACCCGAGTCAGCAACGCACGGTCCGGCGCCTTCACGGCCCAGGTCAAGTGGCGCGTGACGGGCACCGTCGAGCATTGGGGGCATATCCACACCCGCATCAACGCCTACGAGGCCCTCCTCCGCATCACCCGCGCCGCCGGCTCCTGGAAAATCACCGGCCTGGAGCCGGGCAAGCAGGAGCGCGTCAGTTATTCTCTGAGCGTGCGGAAATTCTGATCACGACATGATCGCCGTCGAGAATCTCGTTTTTCATTATCCGCGCTCGACGTTCACCCTGCGCGTGCCCGAGTTGTCGGTCGCCGACGGCGAGAAGGTGGCGCTGGCCGGCCCGAGCGGTTCGGGCAAGACCACGCTCCTCCACCTGCTCGCCGGCATCCTCGTTCCGGACCAGGGCAAGATTGTGGTCGGCGACACCCAACCACCGCTCCTGAGCGACGCCGGGCGGCGCGCCTTCCGCATCGCCGCCCTCGGGCTGGTCTTCCAGGACTTCCAGCTCCTCGAATACCTCGACGTATTCGAGAACATCCTGCTGCCCTACCGCATTAATCCCGCCTTGAGGCTCAGCGGAGCGGTGCGCGAGCGCGCCCTGCAACTCGCGCGCGAAACGGGCATCGACCACCGGCTCACCCACCGGCCGGGCCGCCTCTCCCAGGGTGAGAAACAGCGCGCCGCCCTTTGCCGGGCGCTCCTGGCCCGGCCCCGCTGCCTGCTGGCCGACGAACCGACCGGCAACCTCGATTCGGCGGCCAAGACGCGTGTCCTCGAGGTCTTGTTCGAGCAATGCGCCCGCGCCCGCGCCACATTGTTGATGGTCACGCACGACACCGGCCTGCTCGGCCGATTTGACCGGGCGATTCACCTGGCGGAGGTCTCGAGATGAGACAGGTCTGTTTCCTCGCCTGGCAGTCTCTCCGGTTCAACCGCCTGCAATCGGTCATCCTCATCTTCGGCCTGGCCGTTACCCTCTACCTGCCGCTGGCCGTCAACGGCCTGGTCGCGCGCTACCAGGCCGGCCTGGTCCAACGCGCCGCCACGACCCCGCTGGTGGCGGGCGGCCTGGGCAGCCGCTTCGATCTCGTGCTCCACGCCCTCTACTTCCGCGGACGCGTGCCCCGTTTGCTCAAGATGGCCGATGTCAACGCCATCCGCGATACCGGCTACGCCCAGCCCATACCCCTCTATGCGCGTTACACCGCCCGCCGGGCGCCGATTGTCGGCACGACCCTCGATTATTTCGCTTTCCGGCAACTCTGCCTCGCGCGCGGCGAGCAACTCCTCTATATCGGCGACTGCGTGCTCGGCGCCGAGGCCGCCGCCTCGTTGAAGCTCGCCCCCGGCGACCGCCTCATGACCGACCCGGAGAACCTCTTCGACATCGCCGGCTCTTACCCGGTCAACCTCCACGTCATGGGCGTGCTCGCCCCGGCCCGGACCCCCGATGACGCGGCCGTCTTCGTCGACTTGAAAACAGCGTGGCTCATTGAAGGCCTGGCCCACGGCCATACCGACATCACCGGAACCAACGCCGATGCAAACGTCGTGTTGAGCCGCAACGCAACCAACGTCACCGCCAATGCCGCCCTGCCCGAGGTCACCGAGGTCACGCCGGAAAACATCTCCACCATTCATTATCACGGCGACCCGGCGGATTTCCCGGTGTCGGCCATCCTGCCGGTGGCCAAGGACGAGAAGTCAGCCGCGCTCTTGCGCGGCCGCTACCAAGGGCCGGAGGCGACGGTCCAAATCCTCCAGGCGCGCAGCGTGGTCGAGGAGTTGCTCCGCCTGGTCTTTCGCATCAAACGCTTCTTCGACGCCAATGCCGCCCTGGTGGCGGCGGCCACGGGTCTGTTCCTGCTGCTGGTGGTGGTGCTGTCTGTGCGGCTGCGGCGGCCGGAAATGGAGACGATGTTCCGCCTGGGCTGCGCGCGCGGCCTCATGGCCAGGCTCGTGACGGCGGAACTCGCCGCCACCGGCCTCGTGAGCGCGGCGCTCGCCCTCATCGCCAGAGAAATCACGCTGGCGCTCGTCTCGTTATGGTAGGCCGCAGTTCAAAAGTCTCTGGAGGGTGGGGGCGAGTGGCGATGGCCAAGTGGCGAGAGGCAAATGTCGAGGGAACGAGGCCGTCCGGAACGCCGGCTTCAGCCGGCAGCACAGGGTGGAGTGTCGAGGGCCGAGGGAACGAAGGCATGGAAACAACCTGGATGAAGCCTGCCCGCTCCAACCCCAACGGGGTTGTGCAGCAAAGCCCAGGGTTGGCGCCGCGCCAACCCTGGGTAAGCGCGCGCCGATGCCCATCAACCCCAAAGGGGTTGCGGCCCGGTGGTTGGAAAACCAGTCGCCTCCGTTGCCCACCGGCCACAACCCCGTTGGGGTTGAGAGCCCTTCCATCGCCGTTACCCAGGGTTGTCCCTTCGGTCCAACCCTGGGCTTTGTTACACAACCGCGTTGCGGTTGAAGGCGCGCACTGATTCGAGGATACAATTATGACGATGAAATTCCTGGTGACAGTGGATCGAGATGAGGACGGCGCCTGGGTGGTCGAGTGCCCCTCGATTCCGGGTTGCGCCAGCCAAGGCAAGACGAAGCCGGAGGCGTTGGTGAATATCAAAGAAGCCATTATGGGTTGCTTGGAGGTGCGGGCCGAACGCGGCTTGCCATTGACGGAAAACTTCGCTTCTCTCTGTGACTGACCCTGAAATCCTGGTGGCATTGGGCTTCAGCCTGCATTGGGGTTTGCGCATTTTGCACGCCAATGGCGTGCGAGCATATCAGCCCAGGGCTACCGCCCTGGGAAAACCGTCGCGCAATCCCAACCCGCCCTGCAAGGGCGGGGGTAGCTTCCCTGGCCTGCGCCCTTGCAGGGCGCAAGAGCCCAGCGAGGGCGGCTTTCCCAGGGTGTTACCCTGGGCTGGTATGCTGCGCGCTTTCAGCGCGGCCTCCGCCCCTCGACGCTCGACGCTCGCCCTTCTCCTGTCCGCATGCCTGCTCGTGCTTGCCTTGGCGGGTTGTCGCCCGCGCGTGGACCAGGCGGCGGCCTCGGCATCGCGCCGCCCGCGGGTCTGCGCGACGAGCTATCCGCTTTTCTATTTCGCCCAGCGGTTGGCGGGCGATCGGGCCGAGGTCGTTTTTCCCGCGCCCCCGAATGAGGACCCGGTCTTTTGGCGGCCAAGCCGGGAAGTAATCCGCCAGTATCAACAGGCTGACCTGGTCCTGTTAAACGGTGCAGATTTCGAGAAATGGGTCAATACAACTTCGTTGCCGCTGGCGCCGCAGGTGGACACGTCGGCGGGATTCAAGAGCGAGTGGCTGATGTTCCCCGAAGTCATCACCCACAGCCACGGCCCGCAGGGGATGCACAGCCACGGGAACGTTGATTACAACACCTGGCTCGATCCGTTGCTGGCGCTCCGTCAGGCGGAGACGGCGGCTTCGGCCCTGGGACGGCTGTTCCCGGAAAGGGAGGCGGCCATCCGCCAACGCAGCCAGGAATTGCGCCGCGATCTCCTGGGCCTGGACCAACAATTGCGCGACCTCTCCCTGCGGTTGGCCGGACAGCCCCTGCTCGCCTCGCATCCTGTGTACGCTTACCTGGCCCGCCGCTACCACTGGGCCTTGCTCAGCGTCCACTGGGAACCGGACGAGCCTGTGCCCGAGGCCCAATGGGCGGCGTTCGACGCTCTTCGGGCCCGTCATCCCGGCACGCTGATGCTTTGGGAAGAGGAGCCTCTGCCCGCCGTCCGCGCCGAGTTGCAAAAGCGCGGCGTCCGCCCCGTCGTCTTCGAGACTTGCGGCAACCGCCCCCCCGCCGGCGACTACCTCCAAGCCATGCGCCGCAACATCGACGAACTCCGCACGGCGCTGGCGTCCAACCAACGATAAAAGCTGACAGGAATTTGCTTTGTCGCCGCCGTACGGGTTATTAACGGTTTCCGGGTGAGTGGGACTGGTTTCCGGCCTCGCCCATTCTGCTGCCATGCAATTTCATCCGAATCACTGTCCGATTCGCTGGGCCACGGTTCCGTGCGGATCGTAAACCTCCAGGTAATTCCCGGCGCAGACTAAGATTTTGTCGGTAAAGACGACGAGGTTCAATCCGCCCGGGCGCTTGGCCGACGCGTATTTAATGCCGGCAATCCGACCTGAATCAAAAGCTGCCTGCGCCAGCACTTGGGTCGGGGGATTAGCCGCCTCTACCCAGGTGCCCGTCATTTCCTGTTCGGTCGTGCCAAGCGCAGAGAGAATGGCGGGGTCGGTAAGATCAAGCAGGTTGGTGAGTGTGATGGCGCCGAGCGCAGCGGCAAGTGGAGCGGGTGGAAGCATCAGACGGGCACGCCAGCCGCCGCGTTTTCGAGGATTCTCAAGACTGCCTTGGGGTTGTTGCTCAGAATCACTTCCAGGGCGGTGCTGCCATTGAGGTCAGGATGAGGCGTGTTTAGCCAGACATCTACATAATATCCTGAATTAGTCCACACATAATCCACAGATTGTCAGAGGCTCTCGAAGACAACAAAGAGCGACCAACGCCATGGAAAAACCAAAACTCAGAGGTCTGAGCAAACAATCACACTAAAAACGGTGCTTGCGTAAGTAGCTTGAGCGCGGCTACTTGCGAATACGCTCTTTTCCAATAATTTCTGGTGCTTTTTTCCCGGGGCCGTTTCATGC
>Ga0181524_10000572_pt1 | contig 44329 bp, 36 predicted proteins | sample PEATcosm2014_Bin_34_FD_119761 | JGI IMG/M metagenome (GOLD analysis project Ga0181524, IMG submission 119761) | Peatland microbial communities from MTU Mesocosm Facility, Houghton, MI, USA - PEATcosm2014_Bin05_60_metaG | ecosystem: Environmental > Terrestrial > Soil > Wetlands > Peat | place... | reverse complement strand
TGCGCTTGGCTCCATCAGGCGGCCCTTGAAATCGGCAGGTGGGTGCCGCCCCCTCGCCCGCCTCCAGCGGGCGTACTGCCCCACCCCTGGCGCCTTACCGGGGCTACGGCGCTAAACAGATACGGCAGGGCGGGCTGTGTCATCAGGAGCTGGTTTCCCAGGGTGTTACCCTGGGCTGATATGCCTGCACGCCGCTGGCGTGCAAAATGTCCAGGCTCCGCGCGTCCCAAAGACACCTGGGTCAGACGAGTGCCCAGCGTCTTCCTTTGTTCGGGCCGACGGCCGCGGACCAGGGCAAGGGAATTTCCGAAAGGCACCGGGGTTAGACCGCAGTTCACGGAGACTGCCCCTTTTCGAGCTGCAAGGCGCGGTCCAGGGCGGAGCGGGCGGCGGGGTTGTCAGGTTGGCGATTGAGGGTTTCCTGGAACTGGCGGACGGCCTCGGGATAGCGACGGGCCCTGGCCAGGGCCACGCCGTAGTTGTAGCGGGCTTCGGCCAAGTCGGGCTTGAGCCGGACCACTTCGGCGAATTGAACCAGGGCATCGGGGACCTTTCCGAGGCGGGTCAGTTCGAGGGCGAGGTTATATCTGGCCTCCGTGAAATCGGGCCGGGACTGCACCGCTGCGGTGTAGTGGGCCAGGGCCTCGTCGCCGCGGCCCTGGGCGGCAAAGGCGTTGGCTAGATCGTAATGGGCCAGCGCGTTGTCCGGCTGCAACTCGAGCGCCTGGGTATAAAGAGCGATGGCTTCGCCGGCCTTGCCTTGGCCCGCAAGCAGCTTGGCCAGGTTGATCCGCGCGCTCAGATTGTTGGTATCCAGGCCCAGGACGAGACGGTACAGGGCGGCCGCGCCCGAGATGTCGCCCTGGCCGGCGAGCACGACGGCGAGGTTGACTCGCGCCGCGGTGAATCGCGGGTCGGCCCGCGAGGCGGTCTCGAACCGGCGGATGGCCTCGGCGTTTTTGCCTTGGGCGGCCAATACGAGGCCCAGGCCGTTGAGGGCCTCGGCGGAACTGGGACTTCGGGCCAGGGCCTCCCGGAAGAGCCGGGCCGCCGCGGCAAGGTGGCCGGCGCTATGCTCGAGGTCGCCGAGCCGAAACCAGGCATCCGGCTCGTGCGGAACGAGCCGGACAACCTCTTTCCATTGGGCCTCCGCCCCGGGACCATCGCCCGCTGCCTCGAGCAAACGGCCAAAGTTGGCGCGCAGCACGGGATCATCCGGGGCCAGGGCCAGCGCGGCGCGATAGCCCGGGACCAGGTCTGCCGGCGGGACCGGCGGGGCGGCCAGCGCGCGGCCCAAGCGCCCGTCTCGCTCCTGGAAATTGCTTTGCGACACGAAGGGCGGCTGCCTGAAACGCATCCGCATCTCCTCGAGCACCCGACGGCGGTCGAAATCAGTAAAGCCGAGGCGCCGCGCCACCTCCGCCTCCGCCAGCAGGGGCAAAGATGAAACTGTGGACTGTGGACTGTCGACTGTGGACTGTGGACCGTGGACTGTGGACTGTGGACTCTCCCCCGCCTTGCCGAAGAATGCCCTTTCCACCTCGGGGACAAACAGCGCTGCCAGCGCATAGTTGCCGCTGAAATTCAGGTGAACATGGTCGTAAAACAGCTCCGCGCCGGGCACTCCTGCGTTCGAGCGCCGCGCCAGCTCCTGCTCGGCATCGATGAGCCTGACGCCTTGGGCAGTGGCAGTTTGACGGATTATTTCGTTGAGGCGTGAATCGGCCCGAAACCGGAGCGTGTCCAGGTCGCAGGCAAGTTGGGCATCGGCCCTGGCTGCGGAGGCCTGGCCTTGCGTCCCCGGAGCGGGGCCTTCAGGCGGCAGCCTGAAGGCATCCGCTTGGGTGGAAGACGCCTGGCCTTGCGCCAGTTCGCAACGGGCGCGGCGAAAGGCCAATTCGGCATAATCCGGATCGATGCGCGCTGCCTGGGTGTAAGCCGCCAGGGCGTCCGCCTGCTGCCCCTGGCTCTCGGCGTGCCGGCTGCGCGCAAGGCATTGCTCAAACTGCGTCTGCTCAGCGGCGCTTAACCCGGGGCGGTGCTGTGAAGCAAAAGGAGGACTGTCCTTGAGGTCCACGGCCATCGTCGAGACCAGGACCTTCCCGCCGGACTCTTTCCCGGCCTGGATGATGGCGGAGAGGTTCTTTGCGAAATGGTGGTATACGGTGTTCAGGCGCGGGTCATCGCGCCGGACCTGCTGGTCGAGGAACATCTCCATACCCCCCCATTTGGCCGGCCCCGATGGCCGGAAACCCCGGTCCAGAAGCTGGCCGACGCGCGTCTTCTTCAGCGCCAGGTTGACCCGCACCCAGGCCAGGCCCGGGGCCTGGCGTCCGAAAACCGTGCCTGCGCCGAAGGGGCCGATTACTTCGTTGTTGCCCGCATAAATGATCCAGCAATCGCCCGCGCGCGCCGTGCAGTCGCGCGCGATCTCGCGGATGACATGCGAGTTGATCGCGGTCATCGCCACGTTGGCCACTTCGATGTGCCTGTCCGGGTGCCGGGCCTGCAAGAGGCGCTCGAGCTGGCGGCCAAAGCCGTAAGCCGGCTCCGGGTCCCCCATGGCCGCCGATTCGCCCAAGAGAAAGATGCGCAGCATGCCCGGCGGCTTTTCGGCGGCAATGCACAGGGGCTGGGGTGACCGCGCAACCGCCGGCGGGAAGAAACGCCACCCGAATTTCGGGTTCTCGATCAGCACTGCCCTGCCGTCATGCGAGGCCCTCAAGAAGAACGAGGTCGGGTAACCCCAGCCCGCCAAACGCAAGCCCAGCTCGAGTAGACCCAGCAATAGAAACGGGGACGCCATTGCCGCCAGCCGCAACCATGGAGAAGTCCGAAGGTCGAAGGTCGAAGGTCGAAGTCGCAACCACAAGCGCCGGAGAGGGCCCGCTGCCGCGGCGGCTGACGCCGGCCCCTGGCCGGCGGGTGCAGCGTGGCGCGGGCTTCCAGCCTGCGTCTGCGACGCCGCTTTTGGTGGCGCAGGCACTTGGCTGGCGGAGGCGGCTCGGGCGCGGGGCTGCCGGGACTTCATCGGCTACAGGCTACCAAGTCATCAAAGGGCAAGGGAAGCTAAAAGGGCAGGCGCCCTGGAGGGCGAAATCCGAACTCCGAAGGCCCGAAATCCGAAGGAAATCCGAAATCCGAAATCCGCGTCCCGCACGATGGGGCAGGCGCCGACAATTGGGTGAAGCCTTCGGGGTGCGTCTCTCGACCTGTCGGGGGTGCTTTTGGACAATTCGACGCGCGCGAAAGCGGGAGCAAGCTCCCGCACTCCAGACGCTTCGCGCTCGCGTGCGCTATTCGGAGCAAACCTAACATGGTCGAAGTACACGGCCAATGCCCGAACGCCCTGCGATCTCAGCCTTCGGATTTCGGATTTCGGATTTCCTTCGGATTTCGGGCCTTCGGATTTCGGATTTCGGCCTTTGGCCTTGCTTCGGCCAGGTCTTCAATCCCGCTGTACTCCCGGAAAGAGGGGCCTCACGGGTCGAGGCCGATGCTCGTTTTCATTTTGCGCCAGGCGGCGATGGAGCGGGCGAGGTGCTCGCGGGCGTCGCCGCCGATGCCGTAACACTGCAGGCCGATCGGACCCTTGTACCCAAGCTCCTTGAGGGTCGTGAGCAGGCTGGCCACGTCGAACGAACCCTTGTCCAGGGGCTGGATATAATGGTCCCAACCGGGGGCGGCGTCGAACTCGTCGGCGCCATTGATCGAGACTGCCCAAAGCCGGGGCATGGCCTGGCGCAGCAGCGGCTTGTAGTCGCGCTGCTTGTCCACCCGCAGCCAGTGGCACAGGTTGAACATGACACCGACGTTCGGGCGGTCGACTTTGTCGGCGACGCGCACCGAGTCCTGGATGCGCTCGACCCAGTTCTGGACATGTGGGTAGAGCAGGAGCTGAGCGCCCGAGTCCAGAGCCAGGTCCGACATCTCGCGCAGTATGGCCACGGCGCGCTCGTCCGCCGATGAATCCGAGGGGGGCATGCCGCCAACCAGCAGATCGAACTGCATGTGGCGCCCTTTGACCAGGGCCAGAACGTCTTTGAAGCGGGGGTCGTAGGGTGTCTTGCCAGGCGCAATGTCCACGGTCATCGTTATCTGGAACAGGCGCAGCCCGGCCTCGTCGAGGGTCTTGAGCCGCTCGGCAACGCCGTCCAGCCAGATATGGCCGACACCGTCGTAGCCCAGCTCTTTGAGCATGGGGGCCTGTTGCTGGAAGGTGCGCTTTTTGGCGTCGTGCCAATCGATGCAGAATGGGAAGAAGGCGTAGGGTTTGGGTTCGCCGGCCATGGCCGGGTTCCCGGAGGCGGGCTTGACGATTCGCTGGTTCTCGAACCAGACGGGGCCGCCCCACTTGCCGGTCACGATGACGTCCAGGTCGCCGTCGCCATCGAGGTCCGCCGCACAGAGGTTGACGCCCGAGCCGATGCCTTCGCCGTAAGAGATGACGTGCTTGGTCCAAACCGGCAAAGGCGCGCGGGTGAGCTTGTAGTAATAGACCCCGAGCGTTCCGGTCTCATCAGGGTCGCCCCCGTTATGGGCCATGAATCGCTTGCCGGTAACCAACTCGGGCAGCCCGCAGCCGTCCAGGTCGGCCAGCACGAGGCTGTGGGCTTGCGACCAGGACTTGTCGATGAGGTGTTGCTTGAAAGTGATGTCGTTTCCGTGGCGAACCTGTTCGTACCAGAAAATGCCATACCCATGGGCGGAGGAGGTGATGATGTCGTTGAGACCATCGCCGTTGACGTCATAGACCAGAATCTGCGGGGTGTGCTCGACCTTGCCATCCAAGCCGCCCAGGGCCAGGGGATGCTCAAGCCACTTGCCGTTGCGCGGATCGGCCGGGGCCTCGAACCAGGCGTCAGGCCGGATGATGTCAGGACGCCCATCGCCGTTGATGTCGCCCACTCCGACACCCCAGGTCATGGGCTTCTCCGAAACGACGTGTTTAGCGAAGGCACCCCGGCCATCCGGTCCTTTGACCGCTTCGTACCAGACCGTGTGGGCCACCGCCGGCACAACCGCCATGGCCTTGCCATCGCCAATGACATCGTGCAAGTCGGCGGTCTCATAGTTGCCGTTATTCTCGATGAGGCCCTCGGGCCATTCGCCGCTGGCGATGCCGGTGTTGCGGAACCAGACGGCATGTTTGTCGAACCAATCGACGCTCACCAGGTCGGGCTTGCCGGAGCCGGCTATCTCCAGCGGCAGGTTGGCAAAATCCCAGCGATAGCCCTGGCCCTGGTCGTCCACTTTGCCCTTGAGCGTGCGGATCTTCACCGGTTTCCAATCGGGCGCCAGGTAGAGGTACTCGCCTGCGACTACGTCCAGCTTGCCGTCGCCATTGAAGTCAGCCACACCACAGGCCTCACTGCGGAAGTTGCCGATGCGGTGCATGACGAACTTCACGGGACCGGGACCCGCGCCCCTGGGACCCTGGGCCTGGAAGGCCTTGTCGAGCATCGCGCGCACTCGGCCGGCAAGGTCGGGCGACAGGCCGGCGCGCGCCGCCTGGTACAACGGGTCGATCACGACCGGCGCATTGGCCGCGGCCTGGGGACCCTCCAGCAGAGCGCCGGCCACGGCCAGGACGGCGGCGCCGGCTTCCTGGCGAGTGGCCGCATCGTCCAGCAAGGGCACAATCAGCGCGAGCGACTCGGGCGCGGGGACGCCGGCCAGGCGGCTCAGCAAGACCTTCCGTTCCTCGGGGCCTTGGGCCAGGGGCGCGTTCGAGGCAAGCGTGGCCAGAAGTTGCTCCTGCGTGGCCTGGGAGCCGGCCGCGACGGCGTGGGTGAAGGCGCCAGCGGCGACCATGAACAAAAGGGCTGCGATGATTGGCAACGATAGGGACCGACAGGCCGATTCGGACGGGCAATGAAAACGCAGAGACGCGAAGAACGCAGACAAGAATTTGGATTTCATAATGGCTCCTGGGAATTAATGTTTGCGCCAGCCCTCACAGATGCCACGGCGCCCGTAGCGCCCTCGACAACATCCGATTCGCCTCGGCATCGTTCACGCACTGCTCTTTGTCCGGGTCCCACTTCAGGTTGCGCTTGAGCAGCATGGAAATGTTGATGACATGATTGGTGGTCATCGTCCGGTGAGCCACGACCTCGCTGGCGATGCATGGGCGGCGGCGACGGACCGAATCGAGGAAGTCACGAATGTGGTGCATCGGCCGTTGGGTCCGGGCTTGGTAGTCGCGGACCACCTTGTCGAAATCCTCGAGCAGGGCCGGCGAGGAGACATCCGGCTTTGGATAATCATCGGCGACGGAGACCCAGCCCTCGGTGCCTTCATAGCGCACGCCGCAGGTGCCGCGCCAGCCGCCGGCGGAGAGAACCAGCTTCACGCCGTTGGCGTATTTCGCGGTGTAGCCCTCGGCATTGTCATTGTTGGGATACTCATATTCGAGGGCGGAGGTCAGTTTCAGCCCCAAGGCGGACTGGCACTGGCAGATGGTGTGGCTGCCCCAACCGGCGACACCCGTGCCGAAGTCGTAGTAATCCAACCAGGCCCCGCAGCCGCCGAGGTAGCCAGCGTTGTAGGGCCGCCACGGCGCCGGTCCAAGCCAGAGGTCCCAATCCAGCGTGTCGCGGTCCGGCTCCGGTTGCGCCGGGAGCCAGTCGGTGCTCATCCTCCAGGGGAGTATTTGGGCCCGCACGGTATGGAGCCGGCCCAGGCGCCCCGAGTGGGCGAGTTCGTCGCAAAATACAAAATTGGCTTCGCTAAGCCTCTGCATGCCGGCCTGGAACACCCGCTCCTGGCGCCGGGCGGTTTCCGCCAGGGCCTGGCCCTCGGCGACCGTCATGGTGCAAGGCTTCTCGCAAAAAACGTCTTTTCCTGCCCTCATGGCCATCAGCGAGGCCGGCGTGTGCCAGCGGTCGCCGGTGGCGATGAGGACCGCCTCGATGTCCGCATGCGCCGAGAACAGCTCCCGCAGGTCCCGGTGAACGGCGCAGTCTTTGTTCCCGTATTTGCCGTCCACGGTCTGTTTGGCGGCGTCACGGCGCGGCTTTTGCACCTCGCAGACGGCGACGAATTGCACTTGCGGGAATTGGAGCAGTATCGGCAGGTCGTAACCGCCGCGCCCACCGATGCCGATGCCCCCCATGACGATGCGCTCGCTCGGCGCCACCGCCCCGTCCAGGCCCAACGCCGCGCCGCGGACGACCTGGGGCATGGCCAACGCCCCGCACGCCAGGGCGGTTGCCCTCAGAAACTCACGGCGGCCCAGGCTCGAGCCCGCGCCGGTGGAAAGGCTCTTGGGAGCACTGCCGGCGACGCGTTGGCCGCCCTTCGAAGATAAGGAGGAGGGATGCGCTTTCATTTTATGAAAACCATGATTTCTACGCCGCGTTCAACCGGAGCGTGGCCCAAGAGCCGCAGCGCCGTCAAGCACCGCTTCCGCATTTCTTTGGCCCTCCGCCCTCTGGCGACTTCTCTTGTGTGCGGCTTCCCTTTTCGATTATCCTAAGCGCATGACGGTCCTGGAAGTCATCCAGCGGAGCACGGAGTTCCTGGCCAGGAAAGGCGTGGAGTCGGCGCGCCTGCACGCGGAGTTGTTGCTGGCGCACGCGCTGAAGATGCCGCGCATGCAGTTGTACTTGAGTTTTGAGCGCGCCCTCACGGCGGCGGAACTGGAACTGTTGCGCGGGCTGGTCAAGCGGCGTGGAGAACGGGAGCCGCTGCAGCAGATTACCGGCTCGACTTCGTTTTGCGGGCTGGAGATTGCGGTGGATCGCCATGTGCTGGCGCCGCGTCCGGAAACGGAGTTGCTGGCAGAACGCGGCTGGCAATTCCTGCAGGAGCTTGTCCGCCAGGGCGAGGGGTCCCCGGAGTGGCCGCCCAAGGCGCTGGAGTTTGGCATCGGCAGCGGTTGCCTGGCCATTGCGCTGGCGGTCCACTGCCCGGAGGCGCGGGTGTATGGCGTCGAGGTGTCGGCCGAGGCGCTGGAGATGGCGAGGCAAAACGCTGCCCGGCACGGAGTCTCCGAGCGCCTCGACCTCCGGCAAGGAGACGGCTTTGCGGCCTTGCCCGAAGGGCTGCGCGCGCACCTGATTGTCAGCAACCCTCCTTACATTCCCAGCGCGGAACTCGGGAGCCTGGCGCCCGAGGTGCGGGACTACGAGCCGCGCCTGGCCCTGGATGGGGGACCGGACGGCCTGGTTTATTATCGGCGCCTGGCGGTGGAGGCGCCGCCGTTTCTGGGCCCGGGCGGGCGTTTGATGGTGGAATTGGGCGACGGCCAGGCAGAGGCACTGCTGGACATCTTCGGCGCGCAAAACTGGATTGTCGAGACGGTCCAGGAGGACTACACTCAACGCGCGAGAATCCTGGTGGTGCGCCGGAACTGAGTCTGTTGCGCGACCGCCGGATGTGTTGAACATGTCAGAGCGTGACGCATGGAGAGTCTGTTAATTAAGGGCGGAGTGCCGCTGCGCGGGGAAGTCAGGATCAGTGGCGCCAAGAATGCCGTGCTGCCGATCATGGCGGCGGCACTGTTGACCGAAGACCCGTGCGTCATCCACCGGGTGCCCAAGCTGAGTGACGTCCGGTTCATGGGCCAAATCCTGGCCAGGCTGGGGGCTGAGGTCCACTTCGAGGGCGACACGGTGCGCATCCACGCCAGGCGCATCAAGGGGGCCGGCGACTACGAGCTGGTCCGCAAAATGCGCGGGTCAATCTGCGTCCTGGGCCCCTTGCTGGCGCGCTTGAAGAAGGCCAGCGTTTCCCTCCCTGGGGGCTGCGTGATTGGCGCGCGGCCGATCAACCTGCACTTGAAGGGCCTGGAAGCCCTCGGGGCCAAGGTGACCATCAAAGGAGGCTACGTCGATGTCGCCGCCAAGCGGTTGATCGGCTCGGCCATGTTCCTGGGCGGCCGGGCGGGGCCGACGGTCCTGGGCACGGCCAACGTGATGATGGCAGCCACGCTCGCCCAAGGGGTGACGGTCATCGAGAGCGCCGCTTGCGAACCGGAAGTCGTGGACCTGGCCGCCTTCCTCAATGCCATGGGGGCGCGCATCACGGGTGCCGGCAGCCCCACCGTAACCATTGCCGGGGTCCGCCAATTGCACGGCGCCGAACACGAGGTCATCCCCGACCGCATCGAGGCTGCGACTTATGCCATCGCGGGCGCCGCCACCGGCGGCGAGGTGACTCTGCGCGGCGCGCGGCCCGACCACATGCGGGCCGTGCTCGACAAACTCAGCGATGCCGGCGCCAAAATCGAACGAAACGACTCCGATCTCACGATTCGGCGCGCCGGGCCTTTGAAGGCGGTGGACATTACTACGCTGCCTTATGCCGGGTTTCCCACGGATGTGCAGGCGCAAATGATGGCGCTCATGGCCCTGACCCCGGGCATCAGCATCATTACCGAGCGCATCTTTGAATCCCGTTTCATGCATGTCAGCGAATTGGCGCGCCTCGGAGCCGACATTGAAATCGAGGGTCCCAGTGCGATAGTCAAAGGGGGCAGACTCCTGACCGGGGCCCCGGTCATGGCGAGCGACCTGCGGGCTTCGGCGGCCCTGGTCATCGCCGGCCTGGCGGCCCGGGGCGCCACCCAGGTCAACCGTGTCTATCACATCGACCGCGGCTATGAGAACATCGATGGCAAGCTGCGCCGGCTTGGGGCGCGCATCAAACGTATCGAGGCATCATGACTAAGTTCATTGGTATTGTGATTATCGTGCTCCTCCTCTTCGGGGCCTATCACCTTGTCATGTATTACGACAAGGTCAAGAACGAGAAGGAAAGCGAGGAAAAACAGGCGGTTTCCGCCCGGTTCCTCGGCGATTCATTGCCCGGCATGCCTACGACCCAACTCGAACACTCCTACCGGGCTGCCGAGAAGGAGGGCGCCGCCGGCCTGGGCCGTTGGCTCAAGGCCTACGGCGAAAACGTCCAGGACCCGCGCAGGGGCTGGATCGAACTGGACTACTGCGTCATGATCGCGCGCGACAATCCCGCAGAAGCCAGGCGCATCTTTGCCGACGTCAAACAACGCACGCCCGCGGCATCGCCCCTGATGCCGCGCATCAAAGAACTCTCCAAGACCTACGAATGATGAGTCTGCGTTTTTCCTGATTTTTTTTCTGGCTATCCATTCGGGCCGACCCTATTCTGGCGCCAGCGTTCCCTAACGAAAGGCCCACATTATGGATGTCATATTCAACTGTCCAAGATGCGAACAGGAGTTGGCGGTCGACAGCTCGGGGGCCGGCAGCGAGATCGACTGCCCTGCCTGCGGCGAGACCATCACCATTCCGGAACCGGAGTCGGTGGTCCCTCGGCCCGGAGTGGAAGCCGAACCGGGGGTTCCCCGCATCGAACCGCGCACGATCAACGCCATGGCCACCTCGGCGGCGGCCAAGGTGGAGATGCACTTGCGCGTGGCTTCCAACAAAGCCCCCGAGAGCCTCATCACTAAACCTCTGCCCCCGCTCGACGCCCTCAAGGATTCCGAAAAAGGAATCCGCATCCGCACCATCCGGCACACGGATTGCATCGAGGTCGGCCACGACAAGTTCGATGAAGTCGTGACCAAATTCCTGAACAAGGTCGGCGAGGCCAACATCGTCAGCATCAACACCCTTTCCTACACAATCCTGGACATCGGCACGCAGAAGCTCATGACGGACTACGGCCTGCTGGTCGTCTATCGCGGCTAGGCCCCGGGCATGGGCGCATCCCGACACTGTCCCGGAGCGCCGGCTTTAGCCGGCTTTTCGCACACCTGGACCCGTGCTGTTCCGCTGTTGAACATTGGACGTCCAAAGCCGGCTAAAGCCGGCGCTCCGATCCTTTGGCATTGGCTGCGGGGGCAGTCTCGGGATGCGCCCGCGGGGCGTCCTCCGTTGGGCTTTTCTTGACTTGGCAAAGGCCCCTGGCTACCGTGGCCGCATGAACCGTCGGTCAGTCACCTTGTGGTTGTTGGTCGTGCTGGGCCTATTGGCCTTTCCCTGCCGGTCGCCCGCCCCTCTGGTTTACCGCCCGGGGGAAGGCTGGACATACGAGCCGGTCGGGGGAGAAGGGAAGTGGCGACGGCCACGCGCCAAGGAGCAGTTGGAAGTCGCGCAGGCTGCCTTCGATAAGAAGGAGTACGGCTTGGCGCTCCAGGCGGCACGGCGCGTGACGCGCACGTGGCCCCTATCGGATTACGCGCCGCAGGCGCAATACCTGCTGGGCCGATGTTATGAGGCCAAGGGCCGCGCGGAAAAGGCCTTCAAAGAGTACCAGCGGCTCCTGGAGAAACACCCAAAGTTCGCCGGCTTCCAGGATGTTCTTCACCGGCAGTATGGGATTGCCAATCTCTACCTGGCAGGCAAATGGTTCCGACTGTGGGGCTACATCCCGCTGCCACCTTCGATGGGGCGCACGGCGACAATGTATGAAAAGATCGTCAAGAGCGGCCCTTACAGCGACGTGGCGCCCGAGGCGCAGCTCAAGCTCGGTACGGCGCGCGTAAGACAAAAAGACTTCCCTGCTGCCGCCAAGGCATTCGAAAAGGCCGCCGACCTGTACCACGACCGTCCCAAGATCGCCGCCGAGGCCCTCTTCCAGGAGGCCGAGGCCTACAATCGGCAGGCCCTCAGAGCCGGCTACGATCAAAGCACGGCGGGCCAGGCCATCCTGGTCTTTAATGACTTCATGACGCTCTATCCTGAGGAGCCCCGCGTCTCCAAGGCCACCAACTCCATTGCCCTCCTCAAGAAGGAACAAGCGCTCGGGTGTCTCCAAATCGCTGAATTCTACGAAAACGCCAAGTTCTATCCCAAAGCCGCCCGATGGAGGGGGGCGCGCACCTACTACAACGAGGTCGTGCTCCTGGACCCCAGTTCCGAGTACGCGGAACTGGCCCGCAAACGTATCGAGGCTTTGAACAAACTGCTGAGGGAGGCCAACAAGTGACCCTGCGTTTCTGCCTGGCCCTCCTGGCTGCGCTGGCGCTGACGGGTTGCGCGGGCTACCGCCTGGGCCCTGCCAACGGAATGGCCGCCGGCGAAAAGTCCATCCAGATCCGGCCCTTCGCCAACGCGACCTTGGAACCGCGTCTCACCGACGCCGTCACCGCTCAACTCCGCAGGGAAATCCAGCGCGACGGCACGTTTCGGCTGGCCACGCATGACGACGGTGACATCGTGGTGACCGGCAAGATCACGCGCTACTATCGGCGCGAGATGAGCATCTCCACCGCGGATAACCTCACCCCGGTCGACTTCAAAGTGAGCCTCACCGCGCAAGTCACTGCCCGCGAGCGCAGCTCGGGCAAGGTCATCCTCGACAAAACCGTCTTTGGCTCCGCCATCGTCCGCATCGGTACCGATTTGACCGATGCCGAACGCCAAGCCCTGCCTATCCTGGCCGGCGACCTGGCCAGGAATGTCACCGCCCTGCTGGCCGACGGAAGCTGGTAATCCGAAATCAATCCAGTTTTCTTCGGAAGAGGCCGCGGGGGTCGGCGAGGTTCACTTCGGACAGATCCAGGCTGGCATCGGGCTTGCGGGCGTGGGCGATTTGGAGTTGGCGGCAGATGCGCTGGGCGGCAGGTTGGGCGTAGTACTTGACCAGGCCGACGCCGAGGTGGGCCTGGAAAATGACGACGAGGAGGGCCTGGTCATTGACAGCCAGGACGAAGAGGCTGAATTGTTCGCCTTGCTGGTAGAGGCTGTTGAAATGGGTTTCGCTCACCAGGCCGGCGATGGTTTGGTTGGCCATGAAGGCGCCGGCGGCCAGGGCGGCGATCGTGGTGAGGTCGAATTGGCGCGTGTCTCCGCTGCTGCCGATGAGGAACCCGGCGGCATCGATGAGCAGGGCGATGGTGGCTTCGGATTGGGCGAGCAACCCGCGCAGTTCCTCGTCGAGGCGGAGGACATCCTCCTCGACCAGTTGTGGGAATGAGGGCATGTCAAGCGTATTGAGAGGCAGGCTGGCTGATGAACTTATGCAGCAGGAGGCGGGTGATCATGTTAAGGCTCTCGAACACCCCTTCGCACAGATGTGCGGTCGAGCTAAAGGCCGGGACCTGGAGCTCGCGGTTGTTGAGGAGAAAATCCATGTACTCGACCGGAGCGGCGTTGGGCAGGTCGCGTTTATTGTACTGAAGGACGCACGGGATGTTGGCCAGGGCGAGCTTGAGGGTCTTGAGGTTTCCCTCGAGGTTGGCAAGGCTTTCGACGTTTTCCGCCATCTTTTCATACTGGGAGTCGGCCACGAACACGATGCCATCCACGCCTCGGAGGACGAGTTGGCGAGTGGTGTTGTAGATGACCTGGCCGGGGACGGTATAGAGCTGGAATTTGGTCTTGAAGCCTTTGATGGACATGGCTTCGATGGGCAGGAAGTCGAAGAAGAGGGTGCGGTCGGAGCTTGTGGCCAGCGACACGAGTTTGCCCTTATGTCCGGCGGCGGTTTGCACGTGATCGTGGACCTGGACCAGGTTGGTGGTCTTTCCGCCCATGGCAGGGCCGTAATAGACGATTTTGACCTGAAGTTCTTTGGTGGCCTGGTTGATGATGGCCATAAGTCATTTCGGTTTGTGGTCCAGTTCTGAGGCCAGGGCGGCCAGTTGGGAGGCAGGCAGGGGCTGGCCCGGGCGGCCAAAGGCCGCAAAGAAGATGGCGTTGACGCGGAAGAGCGTCCAGGGGATGTTGCCGACGGTGAAATTGAGGTTGTTGAGTTCGCCCATGCGCAGTTCTTTTGTGCATTGACTGACTTTGCCGAAGATCTGCGGCAGGAACGCCGCCAGTGTGTCGGCATTCAGATCGGGTCCGAGGCGGCTGGCCACCAGCAGGCCGTCAGGCAAGCCGATGAGCGCGCCGGCGACATCGTCCAGTGCGGCGGCGCAAGAGACGACTTCATTGGGGGTGGCGTATTTGGCGACGAAGCGGGTGCCGGGGCTTGGGCTGTGTTTGGCCTCAGTTCGGGGCGCGCGAATGGTATCTGAGGCATCGTCCCAGACGTAGAGATTGCGTTCCGGGGCGCTGGCCGGAGTTTCGGGTTGGGGAACGCCGAAGAACAGGTTGGGGATGCTGGGGTCGATGGTCACCTTCAGGCGCGATTGACTGGTCTGGCGCTGGCGGGCCAGAAAGAGCGGCGCGACGATTTGGAGAGGCACCTCCACTATGGTGTCCTCCTGGGCCGATGCCGCCGGCGGAGGCGCCGGCGTAATCCAGGAACTCAGGGTCTTCCACCTGAAAGCGACCCGGCCCTGCCTGAGTGCCTGCTCGATGGTCTTGGCCGGCAAAGCCACATTGGCGTCCACGAGGTTCAATTCGAGGATGTGGCGGCGCACTGTCTCGGGCCATCCCTGCGCCAGCGAGACCAGGCTGAGGATGAAGGGCGGGGCAAGCTGGGCGGGGGGAGGCGGCTGAGGAGCCGCCGCCGAAGGTGGAGGTAGAGGCAGGACATCCAAGTCACGTCGCAGGCGAAGCGGGGAGATCAATCCGGGCGGGGGTGGGGGTGGCTCAGCCCGAGGCCCGGAGGTCGAGGGCATCGGGATAAGCGAGTTGGGCCGGGCTGGGGCCGCGAGGGAAGAGAGCAGGCCGGGGGGACGCCGCGGCGCAGTGGGAGCGACGAGCGCAAGCGGGTCCGGATGCAGTTCGGGGTTCGAAGGGCCTGACGGAACCGCCGGGGCTTGGCCCCATTCTGCACTTTGCACTCCGGATTCTGCACTTGGCGGCGTCGGGGGGCCTGGCGAGCTCGCCTCGGCCCGGCCCTGTGAGTCGAACGGGCTGGTGACTTCCTGGGGCACTTCCAGATGTCTTTGGGAGCGCCGCCGGAGAATGAAGGCGGGATTGAGCCGGCTGAGGATTTCCCCCAGCGGAAGCGTGACCTGGACATCGTCGCAGTCACTCTCACTCGAAAAGAGATGAGGCACGGCGCGGCGCAGGGCGCCAAAGGAGATTCTCACCATGCCGCGGGCTAGCTGGGGGAGAATGGTTTCCAGGGGGATCGACAGGGCCTGGCCACCCACTCCGTCGCGCCTGATGCGCGAGTGCAGTTCGAGGGGCAGTCCGTTGAGGATGGCATCCAAGGGCAACTGGATGCTGGCGCCGTTGCCGAGAGCACCGTTGCCGTTGTAGCGCGGGCGCGCCCCAGGATCAGGGGCCGAAGGCGGCGGCAGGATGGGCAGGGGCGCAGGGGCGTCCTGGCTTGGAGCCAGCGCGGCGGCCAGCCTGGCCAGGAAGTTTTTTACGAAGCCGAACATTTTAGCTCCATTTGCTTTCTCGTCGTGCAAGGGGTACTTGCGCAGGAATTGTGCCATCTGGTCGAGGAAACTTGACAATGTCGAACCAGTCAGCGAAACCTCATGAAACCTCCCGCCAAGTTGGACAGGTGTGTCCCATCGATGGACTGGGTGGCTTGCTGTTTCCGGGAAAGCTCTGCTAGCAGCGCCGTGTTAATAGTCAAAGCGTCTCGAGAACCTGAAGCTCCGCTGGGACCCTCAGGTTGCCCGACGCGGCCACCCTCCATGCTCCACGCCCACCCCCAACAGGGGAGGCGTGAAAAATCGTTGCCGGAGAGGAAAGCGGAACGGTCCATGCTGCCAGAAACCAGGGCCGGGTCCGGGTGTCTCGATGGACTCGGCTCGACGAGACACAGGATTGGCATTTTATGCGTAAAGAGAGCCGCGCGCGGCCCAGGATTCTGCTGGTGGACGATGACCCGGACTTGCTGGAGATGTACCGGGACCTCCTGGGCCAATTGCCCAGCGGGCCTGAGATTCACACGGCCACTTCGGGGGCCCGGGCGATGGCGCTCCTCGAGGCCGAGGCGTTCCGGCTGATGGTTTGCGACCTGAAGATGCCCAGGATGGACGGGCTGCAGGTGCTTTCGATAGTGCGGCGGACCCATCCCCAGTTGCGAACAGTGGCGCTGACGTCGGTGTTGGATGAGGAGTTTCGATCTCGGGCTTATGCGCTGGGGGTGGATCTTTTCTGGCAGAAGCCGGCGAGCGAGGAAGAGATTCGGATGTTCCTCGAGTGCCTGGAATCGCTGTTGGGCCCGGAAACCGAAGGGGGCTTCCGCGGCATCCAGAGCAAGAGCCTGGTGGACATCATCCAGTTGGAGTGCCTGTCCCAAGGCTCTCTGGTGCTGCGCATCACCAACGGCAAACTCACGGGCAAGATCTGGATCCAGGAGGGCCAACTCATCGATGCCGAAACCGACGGGCAAAACGGCGAGGGGGCCTTCCACCAAATCTTGAGCTGGCAGGCGGGTCACTTCGAGACTCTGCCCGCCGAGCCGAGCCGGCCCCGCGCTATCGCCAAGCCGTACAACGGCCTGCTTCTGGAGTCGGCGCAGGCGTTGGACGAGAGTCGTACCCGGCTCGGGGGCGAAGGCGCAGGGGCAGCCCCGGCGTCGGCGCCGGCAGGGCTGTCGGAGATCGAAGGGATCGAGTTCGTTCTGGCCGTCCAGCGCGGTGAGACAAGCCCTCGAGTGGCGCGCGGGCTGGAAGACCCCAAAGCGATGGCCGCCTGGGCGCGGTTGAGCCTGGCGAGTTTTCGCTCGCTGGGAGAGCATCTCCGAGCCGGTCCGCTCGAACAGATCGAGGCCCTGGGTCCCCGGCGCCATGTTGCCCTGGCCAGCCAGGGCGACCTCGAGTTTTGTGTAGGCTGGAAGCCCTCGCTGGGCGCGGGCCAAGTGCGAACCCTGATGAAGAAGGTGCTGGCGTTATGGGCCTGCTGAGCCTCTTTGACAAGCCAGCCGCGACGCTGTTGCGCCTTCCTTCGGGCAGTTTCACCGTCGACTGCCACGGGGTCCTGCTCATCGATACGCTGCCCTCGAGTTTCCCCCGAGTGCTGCTGAGCGACATCGCCCAGCAGGTGCTCGGCGTGTTCCGTGTGGCGGCGGCTGCTCAATTGCCTCTGACCGAGTTGAACATCCGGTATGCCAGCCTGAAAATCACCGCCTGGGGACTGCGGGGCGGCGCCCTGGTTTTTCTCGCCCCCCAAGGACTGACGCAGGAACAATTGCGGGTTTCCGACTGCCCGGACGGGACCGAGAGAGCATAAACTTCAGACCCTTTCCATTATGCGCGCTACCAAACTCGACCAACTGATCAACCAGATGCAGATTTATCTCGAGTGCTGGAAACAGTTCAACCGTTTCCTCAACCTCGCGCGGGAAAAGCGTGTCAGCCAGGAAGACGACACCCAATTCCTCGAGGTCAAGACCGTCCTCATCCAGCAGTTGGAGCTTATCCTGGCGTCGATTGAAGTAGGCTCGCCGACCCGTGATGATATTCATGCCCTGATTGGCAGCGCGCCCTCTTTGCGCTACCTCAGTGAGTTGAGCGAGGGCGCCTTGCGGAACCTGGAAAACCAGTGGCACAAGATATACATCGGTTGGCACGCCATCCTCGGCCAGTTGAAAGTCCGCCAGCGCATCCAGGAGAACAAGTCGGCCTGGGCGGCGCTCTTCGGGTGACATCCACGGTCCACAGGGGCTTCCGCAACTCTTGATTGCCCAGCAGTACCTGGTATAATGAGGCGCCGTTGTTTTTCGCAATGCAGATCATGAAGCCATATCGAGACGTCACGAAGCGCGACGCAGTTTTTCAAGCGGTGGTGTTACGGGTCCTGTTGGGCGCCGTGGCCGCCCTGGTGGCCATCCAAGGCGCTCAGGCTGCCTCTAACATTGTCCTCTGGGACACTCTTTCGCCCCTGTCCGGCGACCGCGATGCCGAAGATAGAGCCGGGTGGAAGGTCGTGCCTGGTGATCTGCTCTTGCTGGAGGCGGACCCGCCCCAGGCCAGTTCCGACCCGGGGTACTACGGGCGGGAGTATTTGTTCAAAGGGGATGCGGTGGTGGAGAACGCCAAACTGGCGGCGGTCTTCCGGTCAGCCAGGGGGCAATTGGAAGTCTATTTGAAGGAGCAGGGCGTTCCGCCGGCTGGCGGCACGGGACCCAGGTCAACGCTCGGCCGGAAGATAGTGGAATTGGCGCCGCTTCAAACCAAGGCCCAGGGAGCAACGCTCAGCCGGCTGGAGATCGTGCGGAATAGCGGGGATGAGACGGCATTGGAGGTCACCTTTTCCGCCAAGGGCTGCCCGGATGCCACGGGCGTCTTTGTCTTTGGCAAGACGGAAATCGTCGAAGTCCGGCCGGGTGCGGATATGAAGGGCATCAGCGTAGGGAGCACCTTGGAGCATGTCATAGCGCCGAGCTTCATTGGGGACGACCTGATTTTGAGCGCGGCGGCATACCCATCGGCGGAGACGTTGCGGGTGCCTGCAGAGAATCTGTTGCTCGGGCTGGTGGAGGGTGAACAGAGCCAATTGGTGATGACGTGGCCCAAGGGCCGACAGCACGTGGCTCTTCGGTTGGGCGGGGAGCAGCAAGCAAAGCGCCTGGTCCAGTCCGTTGATTTCGACAACGACGGACAGAGTCTTTACCTGGCGGTCCAGGGCGCCCCGGGGATCTGGCACCAGGAAACTTTGCCATCCTCCTACCTGGAGAAAGAGACGTCGATTCGATGGAAGAGGCCGTTTCAGGCGAGGTGGAAGACCCAGCTTTGGGAAGCGGGTGTGAGGACGACTTTCACATTCAGAGAAAGGAAAGGGCAGGTCTGGCGCGGCGTGGCCGGGTCATACACCTACCCGGTGTGGTTCGATGGGGATGGGGCTGTTTACCATCTGAGCAAGAAGGTGCCTCCGCAGGGTGAGTCGATCATCTATTTTCTGGAAGGACAGGATACGCCGCCCGGGGTCTCGACGCCCGTGGACATCATGGACGCGACGCTGGGGCGGCAGGTCTGCGAACCTATTCTTGACATTGCGGGCCGCAAGTTGCGCACTCATCATCGGAGGGGCGCCGATGGAGTGCGCCGGGCCTGCACCTGTGGCTGCACCGAGGCCATCCAAGGCGTCTTCGAGGCCGGCCAGGAGGCCGCCAGCAGGGACTACATCGAGGGGGCGCTGGGCGACATGGTCTATTTTGTCCACCGGCACGTGGAAAGAATCGACCAGTACACGCGGTTTGCCGAGGAGATGATCAAGTTCCTGCAAGCAAAAGAGAGCGAGTCGCCCGAGTTGAAGCCGTTCCTGGAGGGTCTCGAGCAAGCCGCCCGGCAGATACCCCAGGAATATGCCGTGCAGAAGGAAAATATGAAATCGCTGGGATACGCCGATGAACTGACACGGCAGACCCTGGCGCTTGCCGCCAGGAAAGGCACAAATAACCTGCCGGCCTACATGGGGCTTCTGAGCGCCTGGAGAGGCATGGGTGGCTCTCAGGATTACGTTCTGGCCCGGTGCCACACCCTTACCCGGCAATTGTGCCAACAGGCCGGTTATGATTCGGTGACCCAGCCCAAGGCGGATGCCCTGGCCGAGGAGATCAGAAGCCGGTGCCGGCAGTGCCTCAGAAATGCCGATGGTTATGAGATCTGGGCTGATTACTAATCTGGACTTTATCCACTGGGGCACTATGCGAGCGGAGCGAGCCAAACTGATGTCCCGTAGGGACCAAAGGATAATAGCCCAGGGCAAGCGGAGCGCCGCCCTGGGTAACGAGCCCAACGTGAGTCTCTCCCTTTTTTTCGAGTTTTGTTTTTCCGGGCTTCAAGCCCGGAAAAACAAAATTCGAAAAAAAGGGAGAAAGGGGTGTGTGGGCCTTTACCCAGGGCGGCGGCTCCGCCTACGCTACGCTCCGGCGGGCCTTGCCCTGGGCTATCATCCTGCTGCCCCTCCGGGGCGCGGGAGGCCCGCGAAGTTCTCACCCCGGCGAGCTTTTTGGATGGCCTCTATGCTGGTCATGTTGCTCGCGTTGGCATCATTGCCGGCAGGGTGTGAGCGTAAGGCGCCCGACAATCCTTCAGCGGCCGCCAGTGCCACTCCGCCCCCTTCGGTCCCCGGAACGCCGCGTTCGGGCGGCAGTGATAATGCCCGGGCAGCCGCCAGCGCCACTCCGCCGGCGGGCGCCGCCACGAAGCAGAGCGCGACAGACCCCAAGGCGGAGATGGCTCAGATTCCGGGAGGCCGGTTCATAATGGGGGACAAGGACCAGGCCGACGCCCCGCCTCACGAGGTGACGGTGAGCGCATTCTACATGGACAAATACCCGGTGAGACAGGATCAATACCAGGCGGTGATGGGCAGCAACCCTTCCCGTTGGAAAGGAGGCGCCAACCCGGTCGAGCAGGTGCGATGGTCCGATGCGGTCAGGTACTGCAACAAACGTTCCCAATTGGAAGGACTGCAGCCGTGCTATGACTTGCGCGCCTGGGCGTGCAACTTCGATGCAAACGGCTATAGGCTGCCCACGGAAGCCGAGTGGGAATATGCCTGCCGGGCCGGGAGCACCACCGCCTATTTCTTCGGGGACAACCCGTCCAAGCTGGGCGATTACGCCTGGTATGACAAGAACTCAGGCGCCCATCCCCGGCCGGTCGGCCAGAAGCAGCCGAACCGGTGGGGACTTTTCGATATCTGCGGGAATGTGTGGGAATGGTGCAACGACTTTTACAAGGTCGATTATTACAAGGAGGCCCCACCGCAGGACCCCAAAGGACCGAAGGAGGGGGACAACAAGGTGCTGCGCGGTGGGGCCTGGAGATTCAGCGTCGAGAGTTGCCGCTCGGGGTATCGGTATAACGAGAACCCGGGGTACGCGGATGTCTGTTTCGGATATGACATTTACGGTTTTCGATGCGTGAGAAAAACGGCCAATCGTTAGGCTCATTCATCGTCGCCGGAGTAAGGGCCGGAGCCGTCCCACTCAGGCCGGCCGCCGGCCATGGGCGGGGGCGGGAAGCCTGCATCACCGCGCCGGGGACGAAATGCGCCAGGCATACCAGGATAGCCAAACCCATCGCGGCGGCCTCCATCACGCATGAAAGGGGCAGGCCCGCCTTGGGCGCCAGGACCATCCTGGAAACGGCTTGAGTAGCGGGGACCCCTCTGCATGTCACCTGAGTAAGGGCCGAAGCCGTCCCACTCAGGCCGGCCACCAGCCATGGGTGGGGGCGGGAAGCCTGCATCACCGCGCCGGGGACGAAATGCGCCAGGCATGCCAGGATAGCCAAACCTATGGCGACGGCCTCCATCACGCATGAAACGGGCAGGCCCGCCTGGGGCGCCAGGACCATCCTGGAAACGGCTTGAGTAGCGGGGACTCCTCTGCATGTCACCTGAGTAAGGGCCGAAGCCGTCCCACTCAGGCCGGCCACCAGCCATCGGCGGGGGCGGGAAGCTCGCATCACCGCGCCGAGGACGAAATGCGCCTGGCATGCCGGGATAACCAAACCCATCGCGGCGGCCTCCATCACGCATGAAAGGGGGAGGGCCGCCTGGGGCGCCAGGACCATCCTGGAAACGGCTTGAGTAGCGGGGACCGCGGTCCATGTCACCCGAGTAGGGGCCGAAGCCGTCCCCCTCAGGCCGGCCACCCGCCATGGGCTGGGGCGGGAAGCCCGCATCACTGCGCCGGGGACGAAATGCGCCCTGCATGCCGGGATAACCAAACCCATCACTGCGGCCTCCATCACGCATGAGAGGGCCAGGGCCGCCTGGGGCGGCAGCAGGACCATCCTGGAAACGGCTTGAGTAGCCGGGACCCCCCTGCATGTTGCCGGAGTAAGGGCCGGAGCCGTCCCCCTCAGGCCGGCCACCAGCCATGGGCGGAGGAGGGAAGCCTGCGTCCCCGCGTTGGGCACGGAAAGCGCCTGGACCGGAGTAAGGGCCGGAGCCGTCCGGCTCAGGCCGGCCACCCGCCATGGGCTGGGGCGGGACGCCTGCATCCCCGCGCTGGGCACGGAAAGCGCCTGGACCGGAGTAAGGGCCGGAGCCGTCCCCCTCAGGCCGGCCACTGGCCATGGGCGGAGGAGGGAAGCCAGCGTCGCCGCGCCGGGCACGAAATGCGCCGGGTGTGCCAGGGCCGTCTTGTTCCTCAGCGGCCCTCACTGGAGAGCCTCTGCGGTTGGGAGCGAGGCCGCGCGCGGAGCCGTCCTGCTCGGGAAAGTCTTCATGCCTGCGGTCCATCATGCGTTGACGGATCTGCTGCAGGCCGGATTCTCTTTGGTCTCCTTCCGGGGTGCGCTCCTGAGCGTGAATGGTGGCGGCGCCGAGCATGAGGCAAACAGCCGTGCTCAACGCCCCGGACCTTGTCAGTTGAATTGCGGACAGTGTTATTAGTTTCATAATGTCCCCAGTGTAATACAGCTCACCTTAAGAGGCCATGAAGGCTTATGAATTGTCCAATCAATGTTCAGCAGCGGCACAGCAAGGGCCCAAGCGCGCGCAAAGCCGGCTGAAGCCGGCACTCCGGGGGCAGTGTCGAGACGCCCCTATCGGCGACCGTGCGGATTGCGCTTTCTTGAAGGACCAACCTCTGCTACAAGCAGCAGGCATGGTTTCAAACAGAATGTTGTTATGAGAACATTGCTATTGGCAGCGTTCGCACTCATGACCGGTCCGATGGCCGGCATCGCACTCGCCGACAGTGTCAACTTCGACGATCTAAAGACCGGCGCCGCGCCTCCTGGCTGGACCGCTGCCAAAACCGGCAAAGGCGACCCGCGGTGGGAAGTCATCGCCGATGACTCCGCCCCCAGCAAACCCAACGTCCTGAAACAGTCCGGCGAGGCCGACTACCCCGTCTGCATCAAGAACGACACGCGCCTCAAAGATGGGTTCGTGGAAGTCAAGTTCAAGCCCGTCTCCGGCAGGAAAGACCAGGCCGGCGGCGTTATCTGGCGCTGCAAGGACGCCGACAACTACTACATCGCGCGCGCCAATGCGCTCGAGGATAACGTCACCATTTACCATACCATCCAAGGCCGGCGGGTTTCCTTCAAGAACGTGAACAGGAAGGTCGCCTCCGGCATCTGGCACACGTTGCGCGTAGATTTCCAGGGCAACAAGTTTACTGTCACCTATGACGGCAACAAGGTCATCGAGGCCGTCGATGACAGCTTTTCAGAGGCCGGCAAAGTGGGCGTGTGGACCAAGGCGGACAGCGTTACCCTCTTTGATGATTTCACTTACGGCACTCAATGACTTATGCCACTGGAACCCTTTGACGTGATTTGCCACGACGTTGCGCTGGCCGAGCTGCGGGCATGCCATGTGCCGGAGCCTTCCGCGTCCGGGCCGGGGGACAAGTACTTCTTGCGCGAGTTCTATTGCACGGAGCGCCGGTGCGATTGCCGCCGGGTGCTGGTGCAGTTTATACGGGACGGGCAGCCGTCCGGGGTCGCCGCCTCGATTAACTACGGCTGGGAAAGGGCCGGGTTCTACGCGAGGTGGAGCCGGGACACAGTCATGGCGCGCGAGATGGCGAGTGCTACCTTGGAACCTTTCGCAGAACAGGGACCTCACGCGCAACGGTTTCTGAGAATCTTTAATCACCTCATCGAGGACCCTCAACTGGTCGAGGCCTTCCGCCGCCATTACCGCCTGGTCAAAGAGATCGTCGACAAGCGGTGATGGGTCCCGCTAACCGGAAGGCGTAGCGCAGGCTTCGAGCCCTTTGGCGCCGTTTCCGGCCGTGACCTGGGCCGCTGGCCCAGGCTGGTATAGGCCGCGCCGTTGGCGCTCTAACAAACAGCCGCCGCTACGCCGCGCCGGACGCGGCGGCCACCGGTTTGGCCCGGGCGGCGGCGAGGTCTTCTTTGCGCTGGCGCAGGCTCTTGAAAAACTCATACCCTTCCCGGCACCGGCGGACAAAGACGTCTTTGTCCTCGAGCATCGTCTTGATGATGCGCAGTATCGGCCCGGGGCGCAAATAATAGGCCCGGTAGAAACGGTCCACGGCCTCGAAAATCTCCTCTTTGCTCAAGTCAGGGTACTCGAGGGCGCTTTGCTGGAAGCCGTCGGTCTCAACGAGGTCGGTCTTGTCCTTTTTGACAAACCAGCCGTTTTGGCGGGCCATCTCGAAAAGCTCGGTCCCGGGATAAGGGGCCGCCAGGGAAACCTGGAGGCTGAACAGATCGAGTTCCTTGGCAAAGCTGATGGTGTTCTGGATGCTCTGGGGGGTCTCGATCGGCAGGCCCAGGACGAAGGTACCGTGAATCACCACGCCAGCCTTCTCGCAGGCCCGGGTGAAGCGGCGCATCTCGTCGAGCGTCACGCCCTTCTTGATGCGGGTGAGGATGTCCTCGTTGCCGCTCTCGTAGCCGACCAGGAAGAGGCGCAGCCCGCAATCCTTGAACGACTTGATGGTGTCGTAGTCAAGGTTGGCGCGGCTGTTGCAGCTCCAGGCCAGCCCTAGCGGGGCCAGTTTCCTGGCGATCTCCCGCGCGCGCGGCAGGTTCGCAGTGAAAGTGTCGTCGTCGAAGAAAAACTCCCTGACCTGGGGAAAGAGCTTCTTGAGGTAGGCCATTTCGTCGGCCACGTTTTGGGCCGAACGCACGCGGTACTTGTGTCCGCCGATGGTCTGAGGCCAGAGACAGAAAGTGCATTGGGCGGGGCAGCCGCGGCCCGTGTAGAGGCTCACATAAGGATGCAGGAGGTAGCCGATGAAGTAGCGTTCGATCTGGAGGTCGCGTTTATAGACATCGGCCACCCAGGGCAGGGAGTCCATGTCCTGGATCAACTCGCGCTCCGGGTTATGGATAATGCGGCCGCCCTGGCCGCGGTAGCTCAGGCCGGCAATCTTATCGAGCGGCCGGCCTTCGGCCACTTCCTTGCAGGTGAAATCAAATTCCTTGCGCCCGACCCAATCGATCGCCGGGGATGCCTTCAGGGTCTCGGTCGGCAAGACCGCCGCGTGGGCGCCGACAAAGCCGATGCGGGTCTGCGGGCGGTTCTGCTTGATCGCCTCGGCCACCTTGCAATCGTTCTTGAGGGACGGAGTCGAGGTGTGAATGATGACGTGGTCGTAGTCCCTGGCCTGGTCGAGGCACTGCTGGATGCCGATATCGTGCGGCGGGCAATCCAGCAACTTGCTCCCCGGCACGAGCGCCGCCGGCTGCGCCAGCCACGTCGGATACCAAAAGCTGGTCACCTCCCGCCGCGCCTGGTAGCGCGACCCGGCCCCGCCATCGAAGCCGTCGAAGGAGGGTGGACTGAGAAACAGTGTTCTGCTCATCGCCGTTCGGCCCCCGGATCAATCCTGTTTGGCCGGGCGGCTCTTGGCCGCGGGGTCTTCCGCAAGCGAGTTTTGGCCGCTGCCGCAAGCCCCGCCGTGACCCTGATTGCGGAAGGCAGACCTGGCCCCGGGCGTGCCGGGGTTGATGGCGGCTTTGGCCTCGGCGAGGTGGCCTTTGCCGATGGAGTAGCCGTTGAAGGCATTGACCTGGCGGCCTGCGCAACAGGGCGCGGGCCGGGGCCCGAAATTATACTTGAGCATCTTCCAATTGTCGCCAGGCTGGTAATTGGTGCCCAGGGCGCCGCTGGGGTCGTAGCCGCAGTGGACCATGCAGTTCTCGCAGCGCGGGTCCCGCGCCACGCCGTTGACCACACCGTACCGGCTCCAGTCCACCCGATCTAGCATCTCCTGGTAGTGCTCGTAATGGCCGTCGGTGATGAGGTAGCAGGGCGCTTTCCAGCCCCGGACGTTGCGCGTCGGAATGGCCCAGGCCGTGCAGGTCAGGTCGCGTTTGCCGGCCAGGAACTCCTGGTAAACCGTCGTGCCCAAGAGGGTGAAACGATTGCCCCATTGCTCGATTCTCTCGAACTTCTGCCGGGTCATGGCCCGGGTGAGGAAGAAGTCTTCAGGGTTTTTGCCCAGGCGTTTGGCCATGTCTTTCTTGGCGGCGTCGTAATCGTAGCCGGGTGAAATGGTGTGGCCGTCGACCCCGAGGGCGGAGAAGAACGCGAACATTTGCTCGATTTCCTGGACGTCGGTCTCCTTGTAAACGGTGGTGTTTGTCGCCACCTGGAAGCCCAGGAGTTTGGCCATTCGGACCGCCTCGACACACTCCCTGAAAACCCCTTCGCGCTCGACGATCAAATCGTGCGTGTATTCCAGGCCGTCCACATGAACGTTCCAATACAGCCACCGGCTCGGGGCTATCACCGGCCGGCTGTCGGTCCTGCCTTTGCGGATGGTCTGGGCGTCCTTGGGGGAGATGAGTTTTTCGGCCAGCAGGCGAACGAGGGCAGGCTCAAGCCCCGGGGTGTAAATGGCGGCGAGGTATTCTCTGAGCTTTTTGCGCATGAACATGCCGTTGGTGCAGATATAGACGATGCGCCCCTGGCCCCGGAGGCCGGCGACCAATTCCTCGATTTTCGGGTAAATGAGCGGCTCGCCCCCGCAAATGGAGACCATGGGGGCATCGCATTCCTGCGCTGCCGCCAGGCAATCCTCGAGGCTCATCATGTCCTTGAGGCTGGTGGAGTACTCGCGGATGCGCCCACAACCGGTGCAGGTGAGGTTGCACGTGTGAAGGGGTTCCAGTTGCAGCACTATTGCAAAGCGCGGCGTACGCAACAGTTTGTGCTTCACGATGTGACGGACAAACTTGACCGTCAGCGCGAGTGGGAAGCGCATAGTGCAGGCTAGAGCTGCGCCAATTCCTTGGGAGGTTTATTGCCCGGCAGCACCAGGTCCGGCTGCGCGGGAGGCGGGTCGGCCTTCAGCAAGCCCGGGAGGAGAAAGGTGGCGGGCGAAACGCTTTGTGAAGCTGCTATTCCGCCGCAACCGGCACCCACCAGCACCAAGGCCGGAATGAGAGCCGCCAGCCGTAAGACTTTGCAATTAAATCTCACCACATCCAGGATTATAGCCGGTTTCATCCATCTGGCAACACTTATTTCGGCTCACCGATGCCGCACGAGTTCGGGGAAGTTCAGTTCCAGGGTCTGATAGAACAACGCCGGATGGTCCATGTCCCAGCACGGCATTGCGGAGTCGAGGGCGTCAAGGATCTGCTGGGCCTCGGCGGGCTTGGGAGCGGAAAAGCGGCAACCATGCTGCTGATAAAGCTCAAGCACCTGGGCCGAGGCCAGACGCATCTGTGTGACCTCGCGGCAGGTGTCCATCCAAAAACCCTGCCGCCGGGCGATTGCCTGCTCCAGTTCCAGCAGGGCGGGTTGGGCTTGGTCTGATCCTGGCAAGGCGGCCGCGCGCTTGACGCTCTCCACCCCTATCCGGAGCAAGTAGGCCTCCGGCTCGGCCTTCTCGCGGGCAGTGCCCGCATCCGGGGAGGCTGGCCTCGCGTGGTGCCGCTCAAACCAGGCGATCAGGCGCGACGCCTCTGCCTTCGTCAGCAAATAACCGGGCCTGTGGCCAAGTTGCCCCAGGTGATTGAGCTGTGTCTCCGTAGCTGGTTCGTCTGCCCAATTCATAACACGGAGCCTCTAGCAACTGGTTCAGCGAACCCATACCACAATTAGCTCATAATGGCAAGCCTTTTTTAAGCATTAGCCGGTCCCCCGGTTCGGGCGCATTTCCCCTTTTTGGGTGGCGGTTTCTGGCTCTTAATCTTAATCCGCATCAACTGTCTCGATGCTCGTTGGTTTGATCAAAGCGAAAGGTCTATAGAGCCAGTGCCGCGCCCCACACGCTCCCGCGCTGCTAACGCATCCGCACGCGGTAGTCGCTGCCTTCCTGAATCGCCCCGTCCGGCGTCGGGCCGAAGTAACTCCCCATCTGCGCCTCTTTTGCGAACTGCTCCTCGGAGATTTTCCCGGCGGCAAAGGCGTCCGCATTGGTTTTCTTGACGCGGATGGTCATCATCGTGGCACGGGCCAGGTCGGTCACATCATTGATCACAAGGGTTGCGGCTTCGGGGGCTTTGCCGGTGGTTTTCGGCTCGTCGGTTGTGTCATCCCCAGGCGCCTTTGGGTCCGAGGCCCTTGCATCCTTCACATGCGCAGTGACCCTGCGTTGTTCCTGGCGGCTCACCGAGCGGGAGAGGAATCGCGCCTGGCGGCCAACGCCGGGCTGGCCGGTGATGCTGACCACAATCCACTCCTCGGGTTTAATGTGCCGCAGGTTCGATGCGTTCTTAAGAAGGGCCAAGGTGCGCTTCTTGAATGCCTCGACCAGCTTGGGGTCATAGCGCTGCGGCTCCCCGCTCGTGTAGCCGAGATTTGCCTCCCAGTCGCCGCCTGCGATCGCCCCTTCCGGCGCCTCTGCCCCGGCCAGGGCCCGGCGGGCTTCGTCCCATTCTGAAACCCCTTGGACTGCTCCTGGCCCTCCGGCTGCGCCCGGCGACGGTGCGAGCGGAAAGCCAACCCGGATTCTGAGCACCACGCCGAATCCCTCGAGATAAGAAGCTTCTACGGAGTGCCCGCCGGCCGTCACCAGCATCGGAATCCCCAGCTTATAATCTGGGGAATTCCCCGCGAACGCCCGTTCCAGGTTCCTCGAGAGCAGGTAGGAGAGAATCCTCAAATCCTCGGCGATCTGGTCCACCACCTTTTGGTCCGCGTTGCCGAACGCCGTCACCGAGACGGCGCCTTGTCCAGCGAGATTGTCCCCAAAGCGCCAAGGGCTGGGGAACCTGGCTCCCATCCCGCCGCCTCCCATCCCGTGTCCCATCCCGCCTCCCATCGCGCCTCCCATCCCGCCTCCTATCCCCCCACTCATCCCGCCTCCGATTCCTCCACTCATCCCACCTCCGCCCCCGGGCATTCCGGGCGCGGAAGCCCAAGGGTCCGACGGTCCTTGCCCGGGTCTGCCGGCCACCACCGTGCCGTCGTCGGACAGTTCGGTGGTGGCAATGCTCTCAGCCGGCTTTGCTTTTCCGGCCGGTTCTTTGGCTGATGGCGTGTCCTGCGCCCAGCCTGTGGCACCGGCCCAAAGGGCGAGCGCTGCGGCGGCACATCCTAAAACCGGGGTGAGTGATCTTCGAGTTTTCATAGTTCGTTGCTTTCGATGTTGAGGTTCAGGAATGCGCATCCTTATGCCGGAGGCGCATCCTCATTCAGTTGGCCCCTGTTCTTGCGAGAACAGTGGTCGTCAGTTCAGTCAAAAGGCGGCTCTTCTGTTTCAAATCGCTGTCTGCGACCGATACGGCGGTCTCCAGGTCCTGTCGCAGCGAGAGATAGTCGGCGGCGTGTTGCTCCTCGAGGCGAGCGAGGGCCTGCATCACCGCTCGTTGATTGTCCTCCTGTTTTTGCTCGATGGCTTGGATAGCTTCCTGCAACAGGCGTCGGTTTTCGTTTGCCGTTTTATTCCCACTGGCCGCCATCGCCAGCTCGAATTCGCGGCGGAGTGTCTGCTGGAAACCGTCCCGTGGGGCCGGCGCGCCAACCGCAGCTCCCGCCAACAGGTCGGCTCTTATTTCCCGGCGCAGTTGCTGCCGGGCTTCGGTGTAGATTGAGTCTCTGAGCCTGGCCGTGCCTGGCGGGAAGGCGCGTCCAAGCCCGAAGCCCAGACCGAGCACGAGCGCCGCCGCTGCGGCCCACTTTAGCGCCATCAGGCTCCAGGCGGACCGACTTGCCGCCCGCCGCTCCGGCCACACACACTCCTGGAGCCGCTTTATGCTCCGCTGCCAGCCGGCCAGTTCGGCCGCGCACTGCGGGCAATTCTCCAGATGCTCTTCCATCCGCCTGGCGGCATCGGCGGAAGAGGACCCTTCCAGATGCATGAACAATTCTTCGTAGTTTGGATGTTCCATAGGCTTATTGGGAAATGGGGGTGTTGGTTTTTGCGAGGCCGGTCTTTGGCTTGTCGAACTGCGGTTCCAGAATCCGCGTCAGCCGGGCCAGCCCTGCGGCGATGCGGGAGCCGATGGTGCTTTCCGGGAGGTCCAGCAGTTCGGAGATCTCACGCAGCTTGAGACCTTCGCAAAAGCGCAGGACCACTGCGGTGCGCAGCTTCTCATCCAGGCCAAGGAGCGCCCGGCGGACCAGTTCTCCTTCTTCCTGCTGGACCAGCCGGATGTAAGGCGTTTGCTCCTCGGCCAGGCAGGCATCCCTTTCCCCGGCGGCGCCCTCCGGTCCGTCGGGCCCCAGGCGCCTGGTTTGGCGCTGGGTCTTGCGCAATTCGTCGTAGCAGAGATTGAGGGCAATCCGCCAGAGCCAGGTCGAGAATTTCGAGCCCATCCGGTAGTCCTTGCGCCTGGCAAAGACACGCCCGAAGGCCTCCTGCTTCAAATCCTCACCCCGGTGCGGGTCGCCGGTCATTCGGGCGCAGAGCCGGAAAATCGGCTGCTCCCACCGTTGGACCAGTTTGGCAAAGGCCTGGTGATCGTCTTTGTTTTGGACCCGCCACATCGCTTGCTCGTCAGTCATGCTCGGTGGTCTGATTGGACCTGCAGGCTCGAAATAACGCTCAACCTCGAGTTGCTTGACCCGCTCGCCACACCGGGCGGCTCGAAAGGTGATACGCTCCCGGCCAGAGTTTTAGCGAAGAAAAAACGAAAGCTTGCGCCCTGTCTGCGGGCCGGAGAGTGAGAGAGGTCGCCCACTGAGGGGCATATGCGGAGCCGCCATCTCTCTTCTCATCCACCCGGGCTCCCGGCGGCCGCTGTGTGCGATCCTCAAGCAGATCGAGCTGTGTACGGCCATGGAATTGACGTTGCCAGCGCCTCTGGAAGCGCGCATGTCTCAAGCTCCGCCAGGAGCGGCGTTTCAGCGCTTTGGACTGGGCGATCCTGACATGCTGACGGAGCCCGGCCCCCTCGGTGCCCCTGGGCTATAGATGAGGCGATCCATCCCCTCCGTTTTGTTGCGGACGGTCCGAAACGTCTGCTCAAGGACCTCGTTCCGGGATAATTGGTCGGTCGCGACCACCTCCATCGAGGCTTTCTCTTCTTCGGGCATACGGTCCAGTGCATTATTATAAGCACACTCTAACTCGGTGTAGGTTTCCAGGTTTACAATTCGACCCGTGTGCCCCCTCCTCTCAAGCGCAGTCGCAAAGCCCACGGTCAAGAGAAAGGTAATGTGTGGTCGAGCCGCCCACTCATGTAACATGGCGAAGTCCTGCAACACGGACGCGGTCCTCAAGTCGATCGAACGGCGCTCCTTAAACCACTCCATCCAGCAGAAAGCGTCAAAAAGTCCCCTGTCGGCGATGATTACTTCGGCGCTATCGTCAGCGAACGCTTCCAAGATCCGTTCAACAGTGTGGCACAACGTCCAGACGTTGAAGTGCCAATCGCGTTTCAATTTGATTAGGGGACAATCGGCTGCAGCCTCTGGCAAAGGGATGGTCCGAATCCCCAGCCTGCGCAGCTTTGCTGCCAGCAGATTGGTCATGGTCGTCTTACCGGCAGCCGGCAGACCGGCAAACTCGACAACGAGAGGATGTTTCAACGCGGCCATGGGGCTTCAGTGCGCGGGAGGAGCTCGGCTGTTTTGTGGATGGCGCGGATCAGCAGTCCATCTCGCCTTGTTCGATAGATCTTGGCGACATAATCGTAGCCATGTTCGGTTCCTCTTTCTCCGACCTGAATTTGCGGAGTTCCTCGTTTGAGCCGCCGGTCCGTAACGTACAACAATGCATCATGCTCATCCGCGGGATCAACCAAAATTGCGCGGAGACCGCTGTCGAACGGAGTCGGATGCAACGCTGCGCCGGCACCGGCTAAGAGCATGGCGTTTTGCTCAACCTTGGGCGCAGTGCTAACGGGGAAGATGACTCTGACACTCTTACCCCGGTCAGAAGCGTGTCGTACTGCCTCTTCGTAATCTGGCGCCCAAGACATGTCTCCACCAAACAGAATCACCGTGGACTTGGCTCCGCGAATCAATGACCTGCCAGTATCGATCATCGCGTCCCGCCCAACCTTCAACATCGGCTGGGCACGCGCAATCACCGAGGCGATTATAACGCCGAAGACTCCAACCACCGCTAGAGCAAGCACGTATCCGTGGGTTCGGTCCGATACGCCCGAACTGAGGACAGACAGCCCGGTGATACTGGCCAATGCCCCGAGGAATTGGATGCAATCATACCACTGTAAAGGCCATTTCATTAGCGCGCGGATTTCTTTCTGCAGTTTTTCTCTCCTTTTTACACGTTCTGTCTCAGATGCGCAACCTCGTTCTGATTCGGTTTCCTTTCGGTTTCGTTCCAATTCGGCCAGGTCGTGGCGGGCATACGTGGGGGAGAATTCTTACGGCATTTGCGCGAGGGGCCGGATTTTAATATCGGGGGGGAAACGTCGGCGTTGTCGCCCTGGAGGGCGAGGCAACCGCTTTGACCTGCCAGCCGGGGCCGCCATCGGCGCGTTTGAAGTTGTGCCAGCCGTTGAAGTCCTGGCCATTGAAAAACAGCTCCCGACCGACCGCCTTTTCGGCGTCGGTCAGGGCATTGACCAGCGCATTGGCGGCGGATTCAACGGCTCGCGGCTTGGTGTCCCGCTCAATGAAGGTGTTGACCTGCTTGATCTCGATTGCGCTGCCCAGGTCGCCGACCGTCCCACTTTTGGTTGCGCGCCGGCTGCGGGTAATGGATAATCTGCGCGGTCCGGATCAATCGAACGATGGCCAAAGGCCTGTCATATCTGCTTGGCCTGCTGCTCTTGGCGGCGGCAGACACCAGTTGGGGCCAGAAGGCGCCCAATTGGAGGGGCTACAAAGCGGCCACTGGGTTGCCCAGCCCGGTTTGCAGTTCCGTGACCATCGCGCCACACGGCAAGGTGCTGGTCACCCATCCCGGCATATCGAACATTACGGAACTTGATGGCTATAGTGTGAATCGCTTCCCGGCGCCCAGTCCGCTCAAGAATCGTGTTTATGAGAGTCCTGCCGGCCAGCTTTGGACGGTGGTGCCGGAAGGGTTGCTTGATTTCAAGAACGGCGCGTGGACGTTGCACGTGGTGCGGGACATTGTCGCCGAATCTAAAGGAGGCCCCTTCCGTTCGCCCGACCCGGTGCCGCTCTGCCCGGTGCGGCAGGGTCTGGTGTTGTTTCTGCTGCCCGATCGCCTGGCGGAACTCGATTGCCCGGACGCCAGTCATTCCCGCACGATAGTGCTGCGCCTGGCCCGCCAGACCCAATTGGGGAGCTTTACCGGCTTGTGCCCTGCCCGGGGCGACGGCGGCGAGGGCGGGTTGTGGGTGGGCGGGGCTCGCGGGTTGGCCAAGGCGCCCGGCCCCACCCGAAACCTCAAACCGGCAAGCGAATGGCGCGAGTATCCCTTCCCCGCGCCGCAGCAAATCCAGGATCTCCGGGAGTTGCATGAGGACAAAAACGGGAACATCACCGCCATCGCCGAGTCCACGCAGACACACCAGAAAGTAATCGTTCATTTCAACGGCCAGCAATGGACCATCGACCCCGCGACGGCCGAGAAACTGCGCTTTGCGTGGCGCGGCCCCGATGGCACCTGCTGGGCAGCCAATCCCAATACCCTGTTCCAGTACCAGCCGGGGGCGACTGAAATGACAGAGTATGAAGATATCACCGCCCGCGCTTACAACGACCTGGCGATCGAACCCGGCGGCAGCTTTTGGCTGGCGACATCCGACGGCCTGTATCGCTACGCCGCGCTGGCCTGGCGCAGTCCCGCCGCGGCGCAGAAGATTAACACGCCGATCCGTTGCCTCACGATGGACAATGACGGGAGGCTCTGGTTTATCTCGGGCAACCTGCTGCATTCAATCCATGGCGACCACCATGAGGAGTTCTCTTTCCCCGCCGGGAACGGGCGCAGGTTCCAGGCCGCGCGCGCCCTGGTTCCACTCAAGAACGGGACGCTCTTGCTCAACGCCGCGGGGCAGTTGGCCAGGTTCGAGCCGGCGTCGACCAACTTCTGCTTGCTCCCGGCAAAGGAGAGCGGGGCGCTCTGCAAAGTGCTGGGGACGCTCAAGGACGGCGCCGTGTGCGTGCAAACCTCAGTGCCGGCCGGGACCAACCAGTCCTGTCATCTGGAGATTTCCAGCGACGGGACGAGTTTCACGCCCTTTTCCGACGCGCCTCCCCAGGAGATCTTCGGCGGCGATTTGACGGTGCTCTTCGCGGCGCAAAACGGCGACGTTTGGCTCAGTGGCGAGCAGGGCACCGCCTGGTTCCACGACAGCAAGTGGCGGGTGTTCTTTTCGACCGACCAGACCACGCCCCGGGCCGCCCTGGGCTTTGCCGAAGTGGGCGATGGCAGGGCCTGGTGCGCCACCGAGGACCGGATTTGGGAATTCGACGGCCGCAATTGGACGGTGGTCCGCGGAGGGTTTGAGCCTGTCAACGGCATGGTCCGCACGCGCGACGGCAGTGTCTGGACCGCTGCCAGCAGCGGACTCTACCGCTACATCCCCGCCCACAATGCCTGGGTCGAAGCCGGGACCGAGGAGGGCCTGCCCAGCGCCGATATCCGCGAGGTCTTCGAGGACCGCAGCGGCCGACTCTGGGCCGGCACGGGCCGCGGTTTGAGCTTCTACGATCCCGAGGCCGACCGCGATCCGCCCCTGACACGCATCCGGGAACTGACCGAGACCGGCAGGAAAGTCCGGGAAGGCGGGACGATTGCCCTGTCTTTCAACATGAGCCAGGACAAATGGAACTACACATTGCCCGCCCGGCTGCTGTTTTCCTATCAACTCGACACCAACGAATGGACCCGCTTTTCTGAGGAAACCAGCGAGTCGTTCCCGGATCTGCCTCCCGGCATGCATTATCTGAGCGTGCGCGCCATGGATCGCAACGGTAACATCGAGGCCAAGGTTGCCCGCTACGAGTTCGAGGTTGTTCTGCCCTGGTACAAAGAAACCCGGCTCCTGCTCATTGCCCTTGCGGGAATGGCCGGGGCGCTCTTCTTCGCCGGCCTGGCCTTCAACCGGCACCAGCGCCTGCTCCACAGCTACGCGGAGGTGGAAAAGAAGGTGGCCGAACGCACTCGTGAACTGGAGATCGCCCATCTCGAATTGGTGCATAGCCAGAAGATGACCGCCCTGGGCACCCTCGCCGCAGGCATCGCCCACGATTTCAACAACATCCTTTCCATCATCCAAGGCTCCGCCCAGATCATCGAAGACAATCTGGAGAATGCCCAGAAAGTGCGCACGCGCGTTGACCGCATCAAGACCGTTGTCGAGCAGGGCGCAGGCATCGTCAAGGCCATGCTCGGCTTCAGCCGCGACTCCGGCCAGGTGTCCGCCCAATGCGACATCAATGCCGTCGTGGAGAACACCATTAAACTCCTGGGCGATCGATTCCTCCGCGAGGTTCAGGTCACCTTCGACCCGGCGCCAAGCCTCCCGACCCTTGCGGCCCCCAAGGATTTCATCCAGCAAATGCTGCTCAACTTCATCTTCAATGCCGCCGAGTCCATGAACGGCCGCAAACGGATCATCCTTGCGACGGGGTTGGTCGACAAACTGCCTGCCAACCTGGTGCTGGCGCCGGCCAAGGCGGAGACATACGTCACCATTGCCGTGCGCGATTTCGGGTGCGGGATTCCGCCGGCTAACTTGCCCCGCATCTTTGAGCCTTTCTTTACCACAAAGGCATTGTCCGCCCGCCGCGGCACCGGCCTGGGCCTATCGATGGTCTATCAACTGGCCGGCAAAATGGAAGCCGGCCTGACCGTCGAATCCGCCCTGGACAAAGGCAGCACCTTCACCCTCATCCTGGCAGCCAGGACCTCAACCCCAACCCAAAGGCCTGAAACCAGCTAATCCATGAGCTCCGACCTTCGACCTTCGGACCTCAAATTCGCCTATGACGCCTCCGACCATCCTGATCATCGAGGACGATGATCTCCAGTACGAGATCTACGAAGAAGCCCTCGCCAAGTACGACCTGGTGCGTGTCACCAACGGCACCGAAGCCCTGGCCATAATCCCGCAGAAGCGGCCCGATCTCCTGATTCTGGACCATGTCCTCTCCGAAGGCGAGCTGGGCTTGAGTTTCCTTCCCGAGTTCAAGGATTTCCTCCCGTGCGTGCCGATCATTGTGGTGTCGGGAGCGTTAGAAGTTCACGAGCAACTGGCGGCACTTCAGGGACCGCGCCGCGCCCATTACTGCCTGACCAAACCGGTGGACATCCACACCCTCAAGCGCACCGTTGCCGTCGCCCTCAAGGAGTGTGGCGAGCAGGAGGTCGTCCGGCAGTTCGAGGCCCTGGAACGGTCTCACCGCATCGATGCCCAGGAACTGCTCAGCCGCTCCACCGACCGCCTCAGCCGCCAGAACCACATCCTGGAAATCATCGGCAAATCGCGCGAACGACCCAACATCTCTGCCCTGGCCCGCCAGTTCGGTGTCGCCCGGCGCACTATCATTCGCGACCTCCAGGAATTAATCCGCCGCGGCCAACTCAAGCCTGAAGTCTATCCCGAGTGGGAAAACCCGCCCGAGGAGTGATTGGGCCAGATTAATCTCACTCCCCGATTGACACCCCCGCTGCCTTTGTTAGATTCGGCGGACTGTTTCTGAGGACCTGACATCCAGGGAAACCTGATATTTATTGAAAGACTGTTATGGCAACGAACGCAAAAGCTACGAAATACGTTTATCTGTTTGGCAATAAAAAGGCCGACGGTGACGGCAGTATGAAACCGCTCTTGGGCGGCAAAGGGGCCAACCTGGCCGAGATGAGCCGGATTGGGTTGCCGGTGCCGCCCGGGTTCACGATCACGACGGAGGTCTGCACCTACTACTACCAGAACAAGAAGAGCTATCCCAAAGACCTCGAACCTGCCGTCAGGAACGGCGTCGCGTTCGTCGAGAAGATCATCGGCACCCGGTTTGGCGACACGAGCGCCATGCCGTTGCTGGTTTCCGTCCGGTCCGGCGCGCGGGATTCGATGCCGGGCATGATGGACACGATTTTGAACCTCGGCTTGAATGACGAGACCGTCCTGGCCCTGGTGGATGCCACCCGAAACGAGCGTTTCGCCTGGGACTGCTACCGGCGGTTCATCCAGATGTACGGCGACGTCGTCATGGGCGTCCAGAAGCGCGCCAGCGAGGACCACGAGCCATTCGAGGTCGTCATCCACGGCCTGAAGGAGGACCGGTATCATCAGGAAATCGAGGACACGAAGCTCAACGTCGACGACCTCAAGGAACTGGTGATGCGCTTCAAGGCCCTCATCAAGGAGCGGACCGGCAAGGAATTCCCGCAGGACCCGTGGAAGCAACTCTGGGGCGCCATCGGCGCCGTGTTCGGGTCCTGGAACAATGACCGCGCGATTGTCTATCGCCGGAAATATAACATCCCTTCAGAATGGGGGACCGCCGTCAGCGTCCAGGCCATGGTCTATGGCAACACCGGGGACCATTCCGGCTCCGGGGTGGCCTTCACCCGCAACCCGGCCACGGGCGAGAAGATGTTTTACGGCGAATTCCTCATCAATGCCCAGGGCGAAGACGTGGTGGCCGGCATCCGCACCCCCGAGCCGGTGGTTCAGCTCAAGAATCACATGCCCGCGGCCTTCGATGAACTGGAGAACATCCGCAAGACCCTCGAGAGCCACTTTAAAGATGTCCAGGACTTCGAGTTCACCATCCAGGATGGGAAGGTGTTCATGCTGCAGACCCGCAACGGCAAGCGCACCGGTCTGGCCGCCGTCCGCTTCGCCATCGAGATGGAGAAGGAGAAGCTCATTGACTGGAAGACGGCCATCCGGCGCGTGCCGGCCGACCAACTGGACCAGGTGCTGGCCCCAGTCTTCGACCGCCAGGCGGTCAAAGCGGCCAAGTGCATCGCCAGGGGGCTGCCCGCCGGTCCCGGCGCCGCCTCCGGCAAGATGTATTTGAATGCCCAACGCGCCGAGGAAGCCGCCGCCCGGGGCGAGAAAGTCCTGCTGGTCCGCAATGAGACCTCGCCCGAAGACCTGCGCGGCATGATCGCCGCCGAGGGCATCCTCACGGCCAAAGGCGGCGTCAGTTCGCACGCGGCGCTGGTCGCCCGGCAGATGGGCAAGGTGTGCGTCTGCGGGGCCAGTGCCCTGCAGATCGATTACAACGCCAAGACCATGACCGTGGGGGGCACGGTCTATAACGAGGGCGACTTTATCTCGATCAACGGCACGGCCGGCGAGGTTTATCCCGGCGAGATCCCAACGGCGGCTTCCGAAATCGTGCAGGTGCTGGTCGAGAAATCCCTGGACGGCCAGCAGAGCCAGACCTACCAGATGTTCAAGAAGCTCATGGATTGGTGCTCCAAGGCCACCCGCCTCCAGGTCCGCACCAACGCCGACCTCCCGGACCAGGCCGCCAATGCCGTCGCCTTCGGCGCCACGGGCATCGGCCTGACCCGCACCGAGCACATGTTCTTCGCGGGCAACCGCATCGACTCGATGCGCCAGATGATCCTCTGCGCCGGCGAGTTCGCCGCATACAAGGCCGAGTTGAAAAAGCTCCAGGATTCCAAGGCCGAACCGGCGGAAATCGAGAAGCTTCGGCAGAAGTACGCTTCGGAAATCGCACAGTTCGAAGGGGCGCTGGCCAAACTCCTGCCAATGCAGCGCGGCGACTTTGTCGGCATCTTCAAGGCCCTCAACGGCCTGCCGGCCACGATCCGGTCCCTGGACCCGCCGCTGCACGAATTCCTCCCGCACGAGGACGCCGCGCAGAGAGACCTCGCTGCGAAAATGGGCGTGCCGGTCGAGAAGATCAAACAGCGCGTCAACGAACTCCATGAGTTCAACCCCATGCTCGGTCTGCGCGGCTGCCGCCTCGGCATCATCTATCCGGAGATCTCCGAGATGCAGTTCCGTGCCATCTTCGAGGCCGCCGTCGAGGTGCAGAAAGAGGGCATCAAGGTCAAGCCTGAAATCATGATCGTGCTGGTCGGTTTCAAGCGCGAGCTGGACCTGCAGGTTGAACTGGTTCACCGCGTTGCCAAGAAAGTGATGGCCGAACAGAACGCCAAGTTCAGCTATATGGTTGGCACCATGATCGAAATTCCGCGCGGCTGCCTGACTGCCGACGAGATTGCCCAGACCGCCCAGTTCTTCAGCTTCGGCACCAATGACTTGACGCAGACCTGCCTGGGCATGAGCCGGGACGACTCCGGTTCGTTCCTGGGGCCTTACCAGGAACTGGAGATCATCAAGAAGAATCCGTTTGCCACCATCGACCAAGCGGGCGTCGGGCAGTTGATGAAGATCGCCGTCGAGAAGGGCCGGAGCACGCGGCCGGACATCAAGCTGGGCATCTGCGGCGAGCATGGCGGCGACCCCGAAAGCGTGAAGTTCTGCCATCGCCTCGGCCTGACCTACGTGAGTTGTTCGCCCTTCCGCGTGCCCGTTGCCCGATTGGCTGCGGCCCAGGCCGCCCTCGAAGAGGAGGAAAAGGCCAAGAAGGCCGACGGGGCCAAGCACGCCGGCGGCGCCAGGAAGCCTGCCAAGGGCCGTGCCCGCGCCTAACCCCGGAACTGCCTTAATCGAAAAGCCGCCTTGGGATTCCCAAGGCGGCTTTCCCTATGGCGAGCCCGCGCCCCTTTTTTCGACATCTCCAAGATCGACTTTCTCCCCGGGCTGAACGGCGAACTGCCGTTGGCTTTGTTCCATCCAAGCACCCTTGGGTTGCTCGACGGGCACGCGAGTCATGAGTTGCAGTTGGCCCGGCGGAACATGGCCAATCGTGAACCGTCCCTCCTCGTCTGTGACCGTGCCATGGAGCCCGAGATGGGGCTGGCCCGGCCTCCATTCCGAATGGAAGGAAAGATCGACATGTTCGTTCTGGACCGGCTTTCCGTCCTTCACGAGCCGGCCCCGCACCTCCGCCCAAGGCTGCATAATGATGTCATTGGTTCCGCCCAGTGATGTGAGTGAAAGCCTTCCAAATCCGCTGGGGCAGCCAACGATCAACTCGCCCAGGCCGAGCTTTGGAGCGAAGCTGAAACGGCCGGCTGAGTCCGTTATTTGGGTTTCGCCTTTCCCAGGGGCTGTTACCCGGCCATCCGGTTCTATATTGGTCTGTTCGTCACCACTGATGTAGATGACCTCTGTATTTGGCAACGCCCTCCCGTCAGCCAACCGGGCAATCCCGCACGGCCCGCTGCCTCTTGTGATCCGCACGACACAGTTCGATCCTCCCAAGGCGAACGGTTCCGATATGGCCGGCAAATAGCCCGGAGCTTCCACCCGGAAAACAACAGCACCGCCTTTTCCCGACATCTCGATAAGGAAGCCGCCGTTTGTGCCCTCCACTGAATTGCCCCGCTGCCACCGGGGCCGTTCGAACTTCGCGTCGCGGCGGAGACCCGGGGTAATCCGAAACCGGGAGACAGGCGCTCCATCGCCCGCATCGAGGACGCGTCCGCTGATGAGCACGGCATTGGGGATGGCACGTTTGGCTTCTGCACCGCACAACGGGAGATTCCCAGGCTGCTCGTCATCCGGGCTGTAATCCGATTCCAGATTCTTGCCTGGTTCCAGGAGGATGAGCAGGTTGGTCTTGTCTGATTCAAGGCGGCCCAGCAACCGGAAGGGGTTCAGCCGGTCAAGGCTGCCATTCCGGGCTGAGAGGCGATAGCCGTCAATGCGGGTGTTCACAACCAGGGCCTCCGCAGGCACATTCGTGAAGCTGAAATGGCCGTCTGCTGGCAATTCCGTGCTCGAGGAATCCCAAGCCGCATCGCCCCCAATGGTCAGGTGCGTGTGAGCCGGGATGGCGTTGCTGTCGGAGAGGCGCACCTGTCCTTCAAGGTGAAAACCGGCCGCGAGTTCCCAGTCACCCAGATTATTCGTGGAGCTGTCTCCTCCGAGGCGAACAATCCTTGTCGGCAAGGCGCCGATGCCTTTGAGCGAATCCATGAGGCCGTAGGCCGCATACTCCCGGCCCGGTGGGAGGTTCGGGAAAGTGAACCTGCCGTCTTCACCGGTGCCGGTTACGAAATCTCCGGTGAAATTCCCCATGGTGCGGTCCACGGAAGCGACGCCGATGGTGATTGTCTTGACCGGCTTGCCGTTACGGAGAACGCGTCCGATCAAGGCGGCGCCCGGAGTCACCACCAAGTCCCGCCGTTCTGGCCCGGGGCGGGTCTCGGGAAAATGCCGCCGGGCGAAACCGCGGGCCTCAACCTCAAGGTTCATCGAATCGAACTTCTGGGGACAGCGGAGTTCGAACTCGCCCCTTTCGTCGGTCACCGCCAGCGGATCGGTGCCCGCCGGAGCGGAGCTGGACGTCGCGTCGCCGAAGCTCGTGGTTTCGACCGAGACGACGGCATGGGCCAGGGGTTTCTTTGCCGGGTCGAGCACTCGGCCCAGTATGATCTGGCTGGGCGGCATCGTAGGAGCGGCTCGGGGTTTCAGCCCAGCCTCCAGCGGTCCCTTGAGCGGGTCGACCTTCTTGAAAAAGGCCGGCTCGAAACCCTTCGCGACCACTAAAACGCGGAATAGAAGCCCGGGGTCAACTGATTCGATTCTGAAGTGTCCTTGAGCATCCGCCGTGGTGCTCTTGCGGCAATCCGCATAGCAGGACGGTCAGAGAAAGCCTGGGCCGGAACGCGGTTGGGCGGTGTAGATGAAAATGGAGGCGTTGGTCACGGGTCGGCCGTCAGCGCTTTTGACCACTCCGACCAGATCGAGCGCGCCAGCCTTGGCGGTCACGGGAGAACCGCCGCCCTCGCCGGAGCGCAAGGAGGATTCCTGGCCAGCCCGCTTGCCCGGGGGCGAGTGCGACAGAAGGCTGAAAGCGACGATGATGCCAAGCGCAAGACACGCCGGGAGCAACCAAGTGAGAGGCTGAGGATGCTTGGTGTTCATGTTGGAGAGAGTAAGGCCGGAGGCGGGCCTGGAAAACAAAAAAAACTCGAATTAGCACTACAGCGACACTTCGAAGAATTGACCACGGATTGCACGGATTCCACGGCTCAGGCGATGGCGGATTCCGGCCCATCCGTGAAAGCCGTGAAATCCGTGGTTGAGACCTCCAAGGAAGTGTCGCTGTAGTGTTAGCCTCCGGCTGCGGCGCGGGAGATCCCAAGGGCCGGTTGGGTCGGCGAAGAGCGGGCCTTGTCTTCCTCAATCTGTAATACGCGTGAGATGTCCTCAAGAGCCTTGGGCCAAACGCTTTTCGCCTTCGGAGTCGGGGCGACATATACGTGAAGCCCACGAGTGTGGCCGCGATACTGGCTCGTCTCCGTGTCTTTCTCGGGAGAAATCGGAGCTTTTGCTTTCGTGAGCCATAAATAAACGGCCTCTCCACCCATGAATGACCGGTAGATATGGGCGCTGTAGCCACGGACACGACCTCGTCCGAATGGCGCAGTTTCGTCGAGGCCACGGCTGCTCTTCATGATGCCCCAGCCCTTGGGACATACCGGAAGCAACTGAGCGACTATCTCGTCCAGTTCGCTCAATTGTCCCGGCCCGATGTCGACCAGGATCGTGTTGGACGGGGGAATGGCCGGGATCGGACTAATGCGACCGGAAAAACTCGACAATGAGAGGATGCCGCTGAACCTAATAGCATAGCGCCCTGGCCTCTGGAACAAATACTTGTCCGTAAGGTCCAGCCTTTCCGCAATCGTGACGGCTGATGATGGTTGGACGGTGACCGGCTCGACCGGGACCTGTCCCGTGTACCCCACATAAGGGGCTGATTGTCCCTCCGCATCGGTTACCTCGAAGCACGCGAACGCCGTCGCGTTCTTGGCCACTGCCAACTCGCGGTCTCCTTGGTTTTTCACGCTCAGGGAGACTTCAACGGGATCGCCAAGCCGAACCACCGGCTTTGGGCCGACGAGCACGGTCAAGATCGCGTTGGTGCGCCCTGCGCTCTCCTCTGCGTTTGTTGCCGGCTCCGGCATGACCGCCGAGGCGGTTGGGCCGACCGGAGAAGGCGAGGCGGGAGGCTGCTCGGGAGTTGCGGGCTGCAATGCGGGGGAAGGGGCTGGAAGTCCGGCTCCGGTCCCGGAGATGCTGCGCATCGCTCGAGCGGTGGCGGCGCGGGCCAGCCCGTTGGTCAGGCAGGTCACCACCACCTGACCGTGCCCCTTGAAATCCCGGCGCAACACCGCCTGGTTGCGATCGCTTCGTACGAAGTCGAGCTTGAGCTCGCCAAAGAGCCAGGACGCCGCGTTTGTTGCCGGAGCGGGCGCCGGCGCGGAGCCGCCTGGATTGAGAGCGATGGCCGAGCCGGGAGGCTGGTTTGAGGCCCTGCTCTGTTCGCCAAACGAAGCGGTCTGGCTGCGCAGGCCGGGCAGCAAGAGGAATCCCATGCCCAAGACGACCAGGAAACCCAGGGCCGAGAGCCGGTAGGCGCGCGGCACTCCCGCGTCCATAATGCGCGCGAACCGGCGGCCCATGGGGTGCAGGCGCTCGCCAAAGCCCAGCGCCCCGGTCAGCGGCTCGGCGCGGCCAAATTCAACAGCCGCCCGCAGGAGCGTATCGCAGTAGAGATCGCCGGAGGTCAGCTTGCGCGCCAAGAGCAAATCGTCGCAGCAGTCCTCCCGAGCCTTGCGCAAGGCCGTGTTCAACATCCACAGCAGCGGATTAAACCACCAGATCGCTTGCAGAAGGATCTGCGCCCAGTTCACCCAGAGGTCGCCTCGCCGGAAATGGGCCAATTCGTGGGCGAGAATGACCTTCAGTTCGCGTTCCGAAAACCGGGCGAGGTTGGTTGCCGGCATGAGAATGGTTGGGTGAAGGACTCCGAAGGCAACTGGCGCCGCAAGCCGCTCCGAGATTCTTAGCGTGGGAGTTCGCTTCATCTTCAGTTCGGCGGCAAGGGAGTTCAGGAAGAGGCGCAGCGGCCCCCCCGCGATCGGACGGCTGGCGCGAACCGCGCGGCGAAGGCGGCTCAGTTGGCGCGCAATCCAAAAGAACATTGCGGCGCAACCCGCAAAGTGAAGGAGCATGAGCCAGGCCGTCCGGTCGAGCTTGGCACCTTTGGCAATGACCATCCCTGGATGAGCGGAAACGGTCCGCGCGGCGAACACGCTCGAATCGGGCGGACGTCTCATGCCCAGTTCGGGGTCTGCTTCGCCGGAAACGGCGCCGGTGAAGTGGGGATCGCGGGCCGCACCAACTGAGGGCTGGTTCCCCGGTTTTATCGGAGCGGACGCCTCCACGCGCGGCCCGAGTTGGCTGAACGCCCCGGACGGCACCGACAGGAATGGCGGGACGGCGAACTTCAACAAGGCCACCAGCAGGAGCCCGTAGCGCCAGGGCGCCGGCCACTTCCGCCCCAAGGCGGCCACACCCAGGAGAATCGCGGTCGTGAGCGCCGCCTGCCAGGTGGCATGCACAGTATATTCCCACCAGGCCGGCGACCATTGTTTTAAGCAGTGGGCGAAGCTGTTCATTTTGAATTCTCCTTTCCTGTGCGATTCCGACGGCGCAATTCATCCAGCATGGCCTGGAGCTTCTCCACCTCTTGGCCCGTGGGGGGCCGGGTTTCGAAGAGCGAAGCCACCAATGAAACGGGGTCCCCCTGGAATACCCGATGCACGAGGTCACCGAGCAAGTGGGTGAACGTGGATTTCCGGGGTCGAGTGGCGTGATAGACAAAGGCCTTGCCCACCGGGCCCTTCTTCCTCGCGAGCAACCGCTTGGCCTCCAGGCGCTTTAACAAGGTGAGCACCG
>Ga0181524_10000570_pt1 | contig 44359 bp, 38 predicted proteins | sample PEATcosm2014_Bin_34_FD_119761 | JGI IMG/M metagenome (GOLD analysis project Ga0181524, IMG submission 119761) | Peatland microbial communities from MTU Mesocosm Facility, Houghton, MI, USA - PEATcosm2014_Bin05_60_metaG | ecosystem: Environmental > Terrestrial > Soil > Wetlands > Peat | place... | reverse complement strand
GGTTAGCTGAAACTATTTTCAAGCCAGAATCCAACACTATCATCGGATCGCGCACGGTGGACACAATATTCTCCGCATATTGACGCGCCAAGTCAATAGCTTCACTCATCCGCTTCCGTTCAGAGACGTCGCGGGCTATGCTAAGTACTGCCGGCTGGTTTTTGTACTGTATTAATCTAGAGCTTACTTCAGTCGGTATGATTCTTCCATCTCGACTAACCCGAGCTGTTTCAAAGATCAAGTGTCCCTGCTGCTGAATTTCCTCGGTATGTTTCACGAATAGTGCGGCATATTCAGGTGCGTCTATGTCCTTCACCGTCATATGCAGTAACTCATCACGACTATAGCCTAGAATTTCACAGGTCACTCTGTTAACTTCAAGAAAATGTCCTTGCAAATCGCGAATGTAAATGCCGTCACCCACATCATCAAACAAAGTCTTGTAAAGAATCGCAGACTCACGCAAATTATCCGGCGCCCGTTTGCGTTCAGTGATGCCATGGGCTGTGGCAGAGAGAACTTTGGATGCCTTTCTCGGTCTCTTCGCTTTCGTCACGCGCTTCTTCACCAATCAGGTCCAACTCCTAGCGGCCAACACAGGCGCGCGTCTGAAGAACGCTTTACTCCGAAGTCGGTTCTCTTTTTCCTAATTGACCCACGATTCGTCAGGATTACTACTCCTCGCTCCTATTTGTGCAGAATTAATAGTTGCGAGCCCACCCACAAACTCTTCGGTTTGCCAAGCAATGCTGGTCAGAAACGCCACGCTCCGAAGAACAGAATAACCTAACCTCGCCACGTGTGATCATCGTCGCGGATCTCGACGGATCTGATGATTAGCGGTTACGTCAGTCGAGGATTGTTGGCATTATTTATGAAATCGTAAGTTCCAATACGCTCTTCTTCATCAAGTGGGATCGTCAAGTTTCTATTTGGTACTGTTGGAGCTGGTCATGAAGCGTCACAGGCGTGTGACCCCCGAACCGATCGATCACTATCAACGAAACTAATATTACGGGTCCACCTTAGTGTAAGCGACGAGTTTAATGGTTACCGAAAAAGAAGCCGATGAGCTTTACAGACCATACGACACACTGAAAGCGATCGGATTCTCCACGGATGATGCCAAATCGTTTCTTGGTGGCATTGAGAGTGAGGCGGCCAGCCAAATTAAACCCGAACCCGAAAGCGAACCCGACATGGCGGTCAAACACAGCACTCAACGGGCCGAGCGAAGACGTTATCGCACTAAGGGTCTCCTACTGCTCGTGTGGGGGTACGCTTTCGTCGTCTGGCTCTATGTCATAGCTATGCAACTTGTCTACCCAGGAGCACTCTACTGGCCGGTCGCGACTTGGTTGCCAATCCGGTTGGATTACTTTGGGGAATCAGCCTTCTTCTTATCTTTCATTGTATCCATCGCCGTAATATGGACCCAGAGACTGAGTCCTAGAACTGGACGACCCCTCACCAAAACAGACGCCGCCAGCTCGGGGTAACTTCCTTCAAAAGTAGCAGATCGAAAACTTCACTGTACTAACCGGGCAGGTTACTGCCGAGGTATCGAACCGTGCGGCCGTTTCATTGTTCGGCGAGAAGCCTAGGATGTTCCAGGCGTTCAAGATTGCATGTTGATCTGTGTTCAACACGACCGGCGAGGAGAAGAATGGTTCCGAGGCGAGGACGTGCAGCGCGAATAAATCGATCATTGAGATGAGCGGAGGGTCGAGTGCATGACTTGTTGTCCCGATCGGGTTCATGACATCTAACCCATCCACTAAGCTTCCCAAGCCTAGCACGCGTCCCAACTCGTGCAGCGCTATACGGAACCCGTACTCAATTGCGGTTTCATTATGCCCCTGACCAACATTGAACACGCCATCGTCTAGGAATATGTGGGCCCCGAGGATCGTTAACGACTTGTCAAGGATATACTGAGTCCAACCGACCGCGATGCACGCATACCCGGCCGGCATCCCGAAAGTGACTGTTGCATTAGCAGTCGGTGATTCGACGAACGTGTAAACGCTTCCGCCTGGAAAGTAGTTCCGCGTAAACCATGCCTGAGCCCTATTCCAAACCTGCGAAGCGTTCAGGATGAGATCATGCGCCCAGCTGGGGCTCGACGGGACCTGAAGCCCAACCTGCAAGGTGGACCAGCGGCCAACCACAGGGATGGAGTAGGTGGTAGCGTACGCTGGCCTTGCAAACATTACGAGGGTAAGTGCCATCGCGAGTGCGAGGATCCCGCCCCGCGGCTTCATCCTCTCCGCCTCCTGAAAACGGCGTTCAGCGTTATTCCGAGAGCCGCGATCAGGAGCCCGACGATCTCTAGGCTGGTTAGGGTTGGGGGTTGGAGGTAGAGTGGTTTGGCGTCTATGCTCGTTGTCGTGTAGGTGGTTGTGCTGGTGGATGAGTAGTCTATGAGGTTGGTTTCTGTGCTTGTTGCGTAGGTTATTGTTGCGTTCTGCTTAACGGGGTGCGTACTTCCCCCGTCGTCGAGCATGATGATCGTCGCGGGCCCAGTGAAGAGGATGTAGAATACGCCATCCTCAGGCGCAGTCCAACGCAAGGTATACGCAGTGATGTTGCTTGCGGTCAATAGCGCGCCACCGACCAGGCTGCAGCCGTTTGGTGAAGTTTGGAAGGTGTAGGTGGGTAGAAGGTAGAGGTTCGCGGGATTGCTTGAGGTCATCTTCAGATTCAAGATTGAACCGGACGTGACGGTGACAGGCAACGTGAACTGACTACACTTGCCTTTAGGGGCCATGAAGCCGATTACCCTTGGGGGGAGATTCATCGGGGTTTGAACGAGCGCGGTTCCTTTCGTTGACTCGAAATAGGTTCGTAGAACGATGGAAGTAGCGGTCACGGTTGTTTCTTGAGACGTTGTGTAGCTGGTTGATTGGCTGGAGGTTAGGGCGGTGAGGGGGAGGGTTATGGTGAGTGGGGTTAGGAGGATGAGGGCCACGAACAGAGCGATACGCTGACCAGTCATAAACGGAACGGCAACGTACCAAGCTTAAAAGACTTCCCAACATAGAACAGTAACAAAGCTAGTTGGGAGGGAACGGCCCATAGAAGCCGGGTGCACAGAACGCGAGACTGCGGCGTATCAAACAGTGAGTCTGCATAGTTGTCGGTCAAAAAGGGGTGTAACAAATCGTCGGTGGCCCAAGAGCTATATTCGCTTCACCTACCGAACCATCCGTTGCATAGTTAATGGTCTGGTATCCTTCGGTTGATGACCTAATAGACATCAACATCATGTGTCTTGACTTAACTCGTGACAAACACCCGCACAAACTCAGGGGGTCACGAAAGGGGCTTTCGCATGCGATACATTTCTCTCATATACTGTGTCGCTTCCTCAGCGTTGAGTTCCTGTGTCTGTTTCCGCTTCTCCTGTAGAATTTCTCAGCATGCCTTCCTCAACCTAGACGGGCCTCGACTCGCTCCATACGCCCAACCCACGGTAATGATTATATGCCTAGAAAGTAAGAAAGTAGTACTATGAGGACTTACCAAGTAACACGAAAGATGCAAATAACAATTCCCAAAAAACTAGCAAGAAACCTGAGTATCGAGCCGGGGGACGCTGTCGTGTTTGACGAAGTGGGTCGCGATCTCGTTGTGAAGAAGGTTGGCCGGAAGAGCAAAGACTACACGGAGCTTAGAAGGTCGATCGAGTTGTTCGCTCAAGATATCCCCAAAGTAAGAAAATACGTTAAATTTGCGGAAAGGTCGATGGTTGAAAATCTTTCTCGACACATCCGTTCTAAGTGACACATCATTCGCAGGCTTGGCAGAAACCCTAGCGGAGCAAGCGTTGGCTGGCGACACCTTCCTAGTATCCGCTTTGACGCACTTCCAAATTCTTTGGGGCTACTCGATTGCTAAGCTCTCACCCTCAAGGTACGAAGCGTTTCTAGAAAAGTTCGGAGTCGAGGTAGCCCCTTTTGTGGAAGAAGATGCTACCCTTGCCGCTTGGAAGAGACCATCCAGAATCAACATCATAGATGCACTAATCGCCGCCACCGTCAGCCGCTATCAAGCAATTATATGGACTAAGGACTCAGATTTCTTGGACCTTCTGCCAAGAAAACTGGTTAAGATGGTCTAGCCTTCAGACTGTGCGAGGTTAGAGATTGCGTTTGGTTTTCCAAACGCCCGTTTGGTTTGCCAAGGCATTATCCCTAGCCGTACACGCATACCGAGACCGCTAGACTGGATGACAATCGGATACGGAGTACACCGCCAAGACTGAGTAAGTGCCCTCTGTTGCCAATATCGAGGAAGCAGTCGAGCTCTCATTCTTATCTCGGCGTGATCGGATCTGTTACCTCGTTGTTAGGCAACCTCTCGTTGATTGTGTATGCGGGAGTAGTCGCGCACTCTTTGGCTTAGGTCAGGGTTGTTTCACGGTGCCAGTGAATACAGCAAGACATTCGCTGGTTAACGTTTAACAGGAATTGATTGGGTAGGATTATCGTGATTCCTATGACCACCGTAGCGGTGACGAGAAGAGGGCAAACAACTATCCCGGTCGATTTACGAAAAAAGTACGGTATCGAGGAGGGAACTTCACTGGAGGTTGAAGACACAGGAAGTGGGATACTGTTAAAGAAGGCCAGATCCACCTTGGACCTAGTCGGAACTGGGAAGCGCTCTCAGAAAGAAGTCTTCGCGTCTCTGGACAAAATGAGACAGGAAGAGGAAAGCTAAGACGCGAGTGCTATACGACACGCGATTCCTTGCGGCCACTTACTATCCCAAGAACGAGGAGAAAGCAGCTAGGGTTCGACGCGAGCTAGCAGGCACCATATCAAGGTCCATATCCAGCGTTTCCGTCTACGAGGTGTACAAACTCAGTCTTGAGGCTGAAGGCAAACAAACTGCCGAGCTACGGATTCGACTCTTAAGACAGGATTTCACAATTGTAAATGTTGACTGGGCATTAGCCAAGGAGGCCGCGCTCGTCTGGAAGAAGTATAAGGTTCCAATGGCGGATGCAATTATCGCGGCAACCGCGATGAGAATGAAGGCACCTTGCGTCACAAATGACGAGCACCTTCTGAACATGAAGGAACTCAAATCCAGGTGGGTCTAAATCATCGAATTCCTACCGTTGACGGCTTGTGGAGTTTAGTTTAGTTAAGGTTTAACCCGAATTTTAGTGTCATTCTAAAGCGAAAGACGTCAAAGATGTTCTGACCGCGGAGCAAGGTCGTTTCATTCGACATGTTTTAGAACGCCGGAACCGTCACCGCAGTTAATGAGGCGTGGTTTCAGTATCCTTTTTATGAATTCTACTGTAGTTACCGTTGTGGAGTTGTAAATTGTGATCGCGGAAGCCCCCTCGAAGTTGGTTTCAGCTTCCGCTGATTTTCATTCACCCGACTCGGTTGGTGGTATGGTTTGAGTAGCCCAATTGGAGTAGGAATCGTCGGAGCAGGCCAATTGGGAGGAAAGCTTGCAGCTGAATACCTTACTGCTCAACGGAGAGGGAAGGTCAATCTGCTCAAGGTATGCGATAGTTCTATCGCAGCGTTAGGAGCTCTGCTCATAGACAGAGAAACCTCCTCCATTAAGCAGGAGATGCTGACACAGGACGTTCATGAGATACTAGACAACCCTGACATCGCAATCGTACACATAGCCACACCGAGCCAAACGCACTATGAACTGGCGAAGATGGCGCTAGAGGCGGACAAGAATGTTCTCGTAGAGAAGCCCATGACGCTAAGTTCACATGAATCCTATGACCTGGTGGACGTTGCAAGAGAAAGGGGGCGCTTGGTTGAAGTTAGCCGTGCCATTAGATTTAACAGAGCGCTGCAGGTTGCAAGTGAAATGCTTAACGGAGGAGAGCTGGGGAAACTCTTCTACGTTAAAGTTCGTTGGATAGACCACACTTCCTCGCCGAACGGGGATATAATTTTCAACCTCGGACAAGACCCCCTCGATATTCTGAATCTGCTCCTCGGCGCATGGCCCAAGGATGTGAGCGGTGTTGGAAGGGCTTACAGAAATTCTGGCACGCACAACGACATGGCCTACATCTCAGTTGAATATAGCGACAACGTGTTTGCTCACATCGAACTCAGCTGGCTTCATCCAGACAACGTTAGGGAAGTCACGCTAGTTGGCTCCGAAGGAGCTTTGATAATCGACTGCCTCCGCCAACTTCTAGCCCAACACTCCGCAGATACCACCTTTCAGATTCCAGTCACCCCCAGCAACCCCATTCTGGCTCAAATCGAACACTTTGCAGATCGGGTCGCACGCGAAGACTGCGCCTTAGACCTTACAGGACCTCGAGCTCTCGAGACTCTTGAAGCTATCAGCAGATCAGTTTCGGAAAAGAAGCTAACTGCAGTCGCAAACGTGAAATATGAAGAAGAAATAGTTCAGTTAGCTCAAGACGCGAAGACACAGGTCGACCACGACCTAAGTGTTGAGAACAAAGCGCGCTAGATAGTATCTCTCTAATCAAGAATAATTTTGCATAGGTGGCGACTGCAGAATCGAAGATATTCTTGTGGCGCACTTCCTGATCTGATCGTCCGCTTTGCGATGTGGTTCTTTAGATTACTAACGCAGCGACCCGGTCTCTTTAAGTCGTTTTGTGATTCTCGCTTCCGAACGTTTGATGAGGAGTGAGAGCGATCCAACGGTCAAGGCTTCGCCGGCGCCGAGTAACAGAATCGCTGCCATCAGAGCCCAACCACTCCTGAAGAGATGCCACAGCAAGTATGACAAAACCACCCAAAACAATATTACCAGACCGGGTATGAATGCGAGGACAGCGACCACCGAAAAAATGAAAGCCGGGTTATAGACCCTAGTCCAGATCAGAACCGAATAGACGATTTGAGTACCGTTCCTCCAAGTTGATAACTTTGGTTTCCCTATCCTAGCGCGATATTCTATCGGTACCTCTGCAATCTCTCCACGCACCGCTGTTTGAGCAATGATTTCCACGTCAGCGTTAAAACCGCCGCTATGCAAGTCGAGTTCCTTCGCAGGCCCGGTTCTTAACAAATACATGCCGGAGCAAACGTCGGATAGTGAAGTGTCAAACATCATATTGAAAAATTTCGAAATAATGCTGTTTCCTATTCTGTGAAGGCGGCTGATGTTCTCTCTTCTACGTACCCCAACTATCTGGTCATAGTTATGGGCGTGGTCAAGAAATTTTCCGATGTCGGCGGCGACGTAAGTATAATCGCCATCCATGACTAGCATGTAAGGTGTTGGGACGTAATCTATCGCAGTCTTGATCGCACCTGTCTTACCTACGCCGTGCTGTTGAACGACGTACGCGCCTTTACTTTCCGCTATCTGAACGGTATTGTCCTTTGAGTATCCGTCGACGACTAAAATGTGTGGATACTCGTTACTGATCAATTCATCTAGCACCATTCCTATGGCCCCTTCCTCGTTGAGAACGGGCACTACTACCGTAACATCGCCCTTCCTAACTGGTCTTGATGAAAGCAATCTCGAGATTACACGGTCTTTTGGTGGAGTGCTTCTTGGAGGGGTCGTTTCAAGCAAATTTCTTCACCTTGATCTTAACGATTTATGCTATAGGATTTATGGACATGCTCCCTAGAAAACATGACCAGTCTTGGACGCTTAAAGGCCAGCGGTGTACACACATACACACATCCGCCCTGACAGACGGCTCTCATTCCTCAAATCTGCGTCCGCAAAGCAGCTTCTTGAACATTTCTACCTAATCAACAGTTAAATCTTCGCAGCGAAGGCTGATCATCAGAATCGGTGTGGCTCAATGAAAATTACCGATATGAAATGCTGCCTCGTGGAAGTGCCGTTTGGCAAGTCTGGCTTGCGGACTGCAAGAACCAAGCCGCCAGGGCTTGTGCAGAGATCTGAACGATTCTGCCTAGTTAGGATCTACACCGATGAGAAAATCGTTGGAATCGGAGCGCAAGACGTAGATGACTTGGGCTGGTGCGATAATGTCGAACGAATTGTAAAGCCTGTGCTGATGAAGCAGATTGTGGAACCATATTATGTCGAGAAGTTCGCGAATTATCTCCGCGCCCCATCGTTTGGCACAGGCCTAAACCCGCGTCCATGCTGCGTGGAATTGGCGCTCTGGGATCTTATCGGGAAAAAGGCAGACCTGCCCGTTTACAAGGTCTTAGGGGCATGCCAGGACAGAGTGAAAGCTTACGCGTCAGTTCTCGAGCCATACCCAATCATGAGCCCGCAGAAGTGGACCGAGTATATCAGGCGAATAGACAAAGAGGGGTTTCAAGCGGTCAAACTACACATTGGATGGTTGTGGCCTAAACCAGACAAGATCCTTGAGGTTGTAAGAAGTGTGAGGAAGAGACTTGGTTATGAACTTGGCATCATGATCGACACCACGCAAGCTTGGACGCCTAACCCCAAGTATGACCTCGAAACTGCTATTCGACTTGCCAGGGGACTTGAAGAGTACGGAGCATTATGGCTCGAAGAACCTCTACCCCACCTCAATAACCCAGAGGTGAGTGCTCGCCTTTGCGACGCCGTTGATATTCCCATAGCCGGGGGAGGAGCGATGTTCGGTTATCAGAAATTCAGAACCGTACTGGAAAAGGGTGCACTTGACATCGTTCAACCCGACGTAACGCATGGTGGTGGAATCCTGGAAGTAAAAAGAATTGCATTCCTGGCGGAAAACTACGGAAAAGTCTGCAGCCCACACTACTGGGGATACGGTGTTGGATTGGCGGCAACCTTGCAGCTTCTCGGATCAACAAATATTCCGTGGTTGGAGTACCCCCATCATCCGCCTGCGTTCACATATCAGATTAGAGATAGCATGTTGACAGCTCCGATCGTCATCGATAAAGAAGGATACGTAGACATCCCTAAGCAGCCGGGAATCGGTGTTGCCCTTAACGAGCAGTTCATAAGAAAACACACTATTACGAATTGACAAAAGATTAACCTGAGTAATAAGACCTAATCTCCCAAGCCGACCGAGAATGGAATAGAAGTACGCAAGGTGTACCCAACTGCGGATAGAGTTTTGTCTGCGTCAGAGCTTGTCGAAGGATGAATAACCGTACGCCACATGGTACTGCAGAGCAATTAGTAGACTGAGCGCGGGTTCACACCAGACCGAAATCACGACTGGATAGTTAGCTCAAGTTATTGACACAGGAAATAACCGTGGAGGCGTATAATCACGGGGAGTTCCTAAATCCAGAGTGGTCGATCCCACAGACGCAATTTTCGGCCTATGCCTCGGGCGGTCGCATGTTCAAGCAGCTTCGAGGCTATCGCTATGTCCTCGTACGGCATACCGTTCTCAGCGAAGAAAATTCTTTCTTCATGTGTTTCTCTGCCGACTTTCTTTCCGGACACTATTTCGGGCAGAGTCGCATATATGTCGTCATCCGTCAGCAGTCCTTGATCATACATTCTAGCTAGAACGGGCGTTTTTCTATGCTTCACGGCATCCCAATCATCCACAACTATCTTGTCCGATTGGAGAACCACATCATATTCCTCTTCGACGTATGAACCGATGTGAACAAATAGACTCCCGCCCTTAACCCAACTGTTTTTCACTATTGCCTCATCTGCGTAAGTAACCGTGTCAATGATGTCCGCGCCTTCAACGGCTGCTTTAGGAGAATCCGCAACTATAGTACTGATTCCAGTCAGCTTACGAATTTCCTCCGCGACCTTGTCGGCCCTGTCTTTCCTTCTACCGTAACCACGAATCTCGTCCAGGTCTGGGAGAGTTTCGGCAAGAGCCATGGCTTGGGTTCTCGCTTGCACACCCATCCCTATCAGAGAAACAACCCGAGAATCTTTCCTAGCAAGATATTTCGCCGCTACGCCCGCAACCGCTCCTGTCCGCATCGCGCTGATAAGCGTCCCATCCATTACAGCCCTCGGCATTCCGTTCGTCGTATCACTAAGGACAACCAAGGCATTTGCGCGGGGAAGGTTTCGAGTATAAGGATTACTCGGGAATCCCGGTATCCATTTTACTCCCGCCACCTCCAAGTCTCCCCCAATATACGCCGCTAACGCGTTCATTCTACCACGTTCTCTCTCGCCTGGAGGCAGAGGCATTACGATCTTAGTTGGCATTAGCACCTTGCCTTCACTGAAGAGCCGAAACGTCCTTTCAACAACATCCATTAACATTCGCATTTCGAGCCCCCCAGCGGAGATCACATCTTCCTGAGAAAGATACGTGAATTCTACACTAGACATTGAACACACGTAGCATTAGTTAAGGCAAGTCCGTGTTTTTGACTATTTCTATTGTCACAGCCGACCGTGACAAAGGGACCGAGAAGCTGTGTTTTTCGTACTTCCAGTCTCTACGTTTTACAACGCCAACTTACTAACTTCAGCGTACAACGTTTTCGCCTCTAGTTCGTTGTGGGATTCTCCATCACTAAAAGCAGGTAGTAAAACGGTGGGATACAGCGAAATCGTGATATTCGGAGCAGAAAGCCGTCAAAGCTAATTGGCAGGCGTCTGTCTGTTTGGACGCCGCTGATTAGCCAATGAGACCATAACTCGAATTTGCGAGGAGAACGCTCGAAGATTACGCGCAGACAGATGCATAAAGGGAAGAGGATCGTCAAACCCGAAATATGCCACTTCGCGGACGCCCCTATAGGAGCTTAGCCACTGAGTTATCGACATTTTTCCGTCTAAAATGTAAAGTGCTGATGAAGCAAAATCTAGACCCTCAATTAACCACTTGCGACCATCAGTAACTGAATCCGGTGTTACGTGCTGTCCTGTTAAATCGAGATAGAGCGCACGCGCGACATCCATCCCGTTATCGCCTACGAAGAGTCGAAACGTGGCACCTATTCGAGGGTTGAAGTCCAAGATCTTATACTGGCCATCGCGAGCATCATAACGGTAGCCGATGTCAACTATCCCCCTGTAGCCTATGGCCTTCATGAATTCTCTGGTTGTTCTCTCTACGGTTTCGTTCCTCAGGCAGATTCCTAGACTTGTGAGGCCGTGATATCTGCGCCACTGACGGAGTTTCCTACCTGTCACATCGAATAGCGAAGTTGAACTTTCGTCAAAATAGCCCTCGAAAAGCCATGTCGCGCTATCGCCGCCTGGAATAAGTTCTTGCATCATTAGGTTTGGGTAGTCAGGATTCTCCATCGCCTCATACTTCTCGACGAGTTCTGTTGGTGTATGGACAATCACCTTGTCCAAAGGGACGGATGCCCGGGCATATATCGGCTTTAGCATAATCGGGAAAGAGGCGGTTTCGAGAAAGTGGAAAACATCTTCTTTGCAGTTGGGAAAGACCGCTTCTGGAGTTGGGATCTTGAGCTTCTTCGCTAGGTAATACAATTCTTTCTTGCTACATAACGAACGAATCAAGTCGCTACTCTGGTAGGGGAAAGTGAACCTTGTCCTTAGCGCGTCTGCATGTTCTGCAACAAAGATAACGCTTCGGTCTGTTGTCGGAATGAGGATTGGCCGTGTGCCAATCTTGCTGCCTATACTCAGTAGACTCAATACCGAGTTTTCTGTAAAGTCACAAATGTCGGACAGGACGGTCCCCTTGCAATATCTCGAACAAAATGCCAGCGCCTGCGGGTTAGAACTCGCCACGTACAGTGGTACCCCAATGCGTCCGAGGCTTCGCAGAATGCCGAGGCCCCATAAGCCATCGGAATCCAAGATCACGACTGTGGTTTCGTTATCGATTTTATCCATGCGATTCCTCCCCGCACATAGACCTACTAGTCGCCGCTAGGTAACACTGTAGCCAAATGCTACCAACAGTTCTGATAAGAAAGCTATCGTCTTTTTGTTTTGCTCATAATCCAGGCAAAAGCTGCATCTAATCTGGCAAGGTCTTGCAATCCGTGAATGAGTAATCAATGCTTTCCACCGTCCGATCGTGTGACAAGCTCTCGCCTTCACCTAAGCTTAGTGTTTGAGCTTGCGAGCAATAATGCAATGTCCATCATAGTGATCTGTTCCTGAGTGGATTTCTAATATTTCGTATCCTTTGAGCATGCTTAGAAGTTCTTCGCTCGTGAAAAGGTGTCGCGGAATTCCTTTTTCGGGCCCCGTCTCGGCAATCAATGTCCGTGGTTCCACCCAAATTGGTTTCCGCCCTTCGAGCATGTTCTTCATCTCGGTCTCGTAGCTTGTCACTTGTATGAAGACTAAACCTCGCTCACGAAGTACTCGGTCGATTTCTCGTAAGATCTCTAGAATGTCTTTCTTGTATGCGTGTTGAATTACGCGTACGGCAAGCACAGCGTCAAAGAAGGCTGTTTCATAGGGTAACGGGGAGAGCATATTCCAGACTCTCAGATGTGCAGAGAGGTTCTCATTGGCGAGCGTCGACTCTGCTCGCTGTAGTGCTTTTTCCGATTGGTCAAATCCATACACTTCATAGCCTCGCTTCACGAAGTACTTGGTGTGTCTACCTACACCGCAACCAAAGTCAAGAATTCTACGGCCATTGTTTGATCTGATCAGCTCTTCCAGCATCGGAATCTCCGGCTCCAACGTACCTTCCTTTCTACGATACCAGTCTTCCCACGCAGAACTGAAGAATAGAAATAACAAATCTCGGTCATTAGTCGTTTTAGCTAGTTAATCAGCCGGTTAATTCTGTCGATCATTTAACTCCGCCTCACAGCAGAAGGTTCAATGACGAACTGGTATATTTCGTATATTCCTCCATCCATAAGTATGCACTATTTTCGAATCGATCCCAGTGAAGAGAGAAGAGATCGTGGAGCGTCTGATCTATTCACTCTGGTGGCCGCTCGATTTCTTGCATGGACGAGTCGTTGTCGCGGATCGATTCCTGCGTCTGCGCCAAGAACAGGAACTATTCTACATCAGTTCGTTGACTATAGGTTGATTTCTCCACAGTAACTCTTCTTAAATGATTTCCGAGGTTCCAAACCGTTTCCTAATATCCACATCAGTTTCACCAAAGCTACCTCAGCAAGCATGTCTTGTACTGGTATGATACTGGGAATGGAGAGTACGCTTCTTTGAGGGCGTATAAGGGAAATTAGGCGAGAGACTGGGGTTTGAAACCTTGCGATTGCCGATTCAGCAGCCTTGGTTTCGGGGTGCAATTGAACTTCCTGGTAATCATATACGATGCCTGGTTTGGTCAGGGCTATCGGTCCAGGGAATCTGCTCAACGCCTTTAGAATATACGCGTCCGCCAAGATCTGACCCGATCCGTATCCTTCTATGACCGCTCCCGCAGACGCTTTAAGCAGGTCTTCGACGTGGGCAGTGGTAATGGATGGGTAGAATCTGATTAACGACACCGCAGGATTAAATGAGCCGTAAAAGGTTGGCCTGCAGTCTGAACGTTTCCTGAACTGAATCCCTTGATTCAGCATCGCACGATCTCCTCGCACCATTCCAATCGGGGGCACGCTAATACTTGCGAAAGCGTTAAGTTTAGTTGGACGGATCTCTCTGCTTCGCGTTCCTCGAATGATCAACGCGTCGTTACCGATTTCTGAAACTGAAAATACGATGCATACTTCGGCGAGGTCTGACGTTGCGGCTATTATTGAATTACGAAGATTATTGTACGCATCAGAGTTTCGAAATTTTCCGTTAATTGTTGATCCTGTGACGATCACTGGGATGGGCAGGGCCTGAACCATGAAACTAAGAGCGGCAGCAGTGTAGGACAACGTGTCTGTACCATGCGTGACTACGATGCCGTCGCACCCAGCTTCGCAGAGTTCCATGACTGCCTTCCCTATAACCACCCAATCTGCGGGCCTCATGGTGCTGCCCGTTTTAGGCGTGGTCTTGACTACATTTATTTGGACGTCTGGAATCTTCCCTCTCTTGAGAACCTTCGCCACACTTCCAATGGTCCCTCCCGTTTCAAGAACGGAGACTTTCAACGAAGTGACACCCTGATCCAAGATGAATGAAAATTACTTTTATCGGTTACCATTGTGGAAAAGAGTCGAACAATGCACATTACATGCTAGTATGTAACAGACGACGCCCTCAGTTTAAATACTGAGATTCCCGAAGGCAATATTCTCTTGCACTCCTCATGGCGCATAGCGTCTGGGGATTCAAACCCTGGCAGACGTCAAAAGCGGGTTGGATTTGAACGGAAGTGAGTGTATCCCGATAATCGATAGCAAGCGTTCACATCCCGCGCGAGTCCATTCGGGACTCGCCGAGGGTCATTCTCGCTATTCTTTTCCAGAGATACGATTCGGAATCATGTGCAAAGGCACTAATTTTGAGGAATGGCAGGCCCTCTGCATAGAGCATCTTCTAAGAGTTAGCAAGACACGTGCAGTACTACTCATTGTCGACGATGCCGTTGCTTCTTCCTCGGCTTTCCAGACCCTGAAGAGAATGGCAAAGAAAACGAGTTCTCGGAGCCTCATGTTCGATGTGTATGACCGATTCCTCTTGAGATCCCATGCCTCGCGAAGTGTGAATATGGACCAATTGCTTTCGAGAGCCACAATCCTACGCTGCAGAACAGTAAGGGTGGGAACGTACTCAGAATACTTCACAGAGGAGGACCTACGGACAATCAGCAAATTCAACTTGGATTTCATCATAAAGTTTGCATTCGGCATCATCGGGGGAGAAATATTGCACGCGGCTCGGTACGGCGTATGGTCATTCCAACATGACGATGAAGAAAAGTACAGTGGTCGTCCACCCGGGTTCTGGGAGATCTACAATAGCGATAATGTGACCGGAGCCATCCTACGACGACTCACTGATGGGCTTAATGCTGGAGTGGTTCTCAAAAAGGGCTTCTTGAAAACAATACACTACTCCTACGCAAGAAATCGTGACTCGATTCTTTATGAGAGTGCAAGGTGGCCAGCACAGGTATGCGTTGAAATCCGAAACGGATCAGCTGCGTATCTGAATGATGTTCCCTCGCGGACAAATGCACCTATCATGCCGTCGCCAAGCAACGTCCAGTTCATCATATTCTCTCTGAAGGTCGTTAGAAATGCTGCGATTGAAATATGTAGATTCCTATTTCGTCATGATCAATGGAACATTGGAATTGTAGCTTCGCCAATAACCGCTTTTCTGAACCCTGAAGTGAAACCGCGGATACAGTGGCTTCCGCAAACCAGGAGCAACGGGTATCTTGCAGACCCATTCGGAGTATTCAAGGGCGACAAGCTTACTATTCTTTGCGAGGGCTTCGATTACCGAACTTCTAAAGGTATAATCTCAAGCGTTGAATCAGCTCAAACGGCTCGACCACTAATTCGCCCCGCTATTGTCTTGCCTGTTCATATGTCCTATCCATACCTCATCGTGTTTGAAGGCGAGATCTACTGTATACCAGAGACGGCAAATGCTCGAGAAGTAGCTCTCTTCAAAGCAGTAGAGTTTCCCAACAAGTGGGTCAAGGTCGCCCCTCTCATCAGCGACTTTGCTGCCGTTGATTGTACGGTCTTCAGACACAACGGTTTATGGTGGCTTTTTTGCGTCAATAAAGATCATGGCGATCATGCCTTGTACGCTTGGCACGCGAAGGACCTGATCGGACCATGGAAGCAACATTCATCAAATCCAGTCAAGACCGATAGCCGTTCAGCACGTCCTGCCGGTACTCCTTTCATTCACAAGGGCAATTTAATTCGTCCAGCACAGGACAACTCGACAGCATATGGAGCATCTATCGTACTGAATCGAGTGACACGACTGACGACAACAGAGTTCAGAGAGGAACCGATAGCGCGAGTAGAGCCCGACGCGGAGGGTCCTTTCCCTGATGGACTCCACACTCTGTCAGCAGTAGGAGACGTCACGCTTATTGACGGGAAGCGATTTGTCTTTATCCTAACAGCATTGTGGCATTCAGTTGCGAGGCACAGGCAGTTGCGCTCAGCACATTCATGAGAAATCCTATGACATGACAAAGCAGTTTCTAAAACATTCGTATTAGCTACCTTCTCGAAGGCAGGTAAAAATTACGAACCCAGCTACTCAACAAATTTTCCCGACTGTCGTGTGTTTACTTAGAGCACGCGAAACAGCTTTGGCCATCAGTAGTCCGGAGACGGACAAAGTCGCGAGAACCGTCATCGAACTTGAAATCATTAACACTCCTGTCCACGAGAATTCTTGCCCAATTAAGATACCGACAATCGGCACGAGAAGAAGGACTGCTAGAGTTACCATGTTCAGTCTCCATTTCATGAGGCGACGTCTCGCAAGGAGACCTAACGGTAACCCAATGTAGAACGCTCCCACTAGTGAACTTGCCAACAGACCAGATGAGAGGGTGGCCATTTCAGAGTAGCCCGATAGCTCGCTGTAGAGTCGTGACGCTAATAAGAGGAACCCGATGAGTGGGTAAACAACAACTCTCATCCCTGATCGCACGATCTCGTGAGTTGAGACATAGCCCGCCACGGAGGGGCTAAATGAATAGTACCACGCATTGAACATGATAAGAAAACTCTTACCAGCCTTGCTTCTGACGAGCGAGTTGTCACGGAAATTCCGCAATAGTTGAACTTCGGAACCTAATTCTGAACCGTAAGTGGCAGTCGAAATGATGCATCGCGATGGGACGCTGGGACTGCTTGAGGAGCTGTTCGTTATTGTGAGCATAAAACTGATGCTGTGAGTAATAGCGCCGGCCGTACCGTCGATCATAATTGTGCTATTTCCACTTGAGGCGCCCTGAGCCACATTAATGGCAAATTGGGATGAGACAGATCCTCCCGAGGGAATGCTGGCGGGGTTAAGTGTGAAACTTGAGGCAGTTACATCACGGGGTAGGGATGTGACTGCAAGTGACACTTGTCCTGTGTAATTTGAGATCGAGACACCCTTGACTGTGACAATTCCCGAACCGCCTTGGGATACGGAGATGGTTGGAGGTGAAACGAGGAGAGCGAAATCCGGGCTTGGTGATAATCTGGCGATCTTGTTCGCTCCCGGTTCGCTTATCCAAATATTCCCCGACGAATCCACGATCGCTTCATGCGGCTGCGTTGCTCCCAACGCATAGCCGGTAAACTGGCCACTGGATGATCCTAGAATCGGCTTCGTCGTTGGGGAAACAGTGTGAGTAGATGCGCGGGTCAGAGTTACTGTTGGTGCGAGAATCCTAGGCGCCCCAGCCGACGGTGCTGTCGTAGGCGGTGACGAAACGAATGTTCCTCCGCCGAAAGTGTTCAACGTAGCAACAGTGCCATTGCCCACTGTTGGCGATTGCTCTGCGATCCAAGGCTGTTGCGTAAGAGGATTCAGGCTGATTCCCCGCGGATCGGACCCGGAATTGGGGATCCGCCACTCCTGGAAAGTGTTCCCGCGAAGAACACCGACAAAGTTGTCATTGCTGGTTCCATCTGCAGTGCCTTGTGTATACCAAGGTTCTCCATATTGGTCGAGCGTAATTGAACGTCCCACGGTTGAACCGTGGGCAGGCAACTGCCAAATCGTATACTGCTGACTTGCTCTATCCCATCGGACAAGTGCTGAGAAACCAGCAAACCATACGTAACCAGAAGTTGCATAAACACCGTACGCGCCTCCTCCAGCCGCGGATGGGAAACTACCTTCATATAGCGTAACATTTCCAGTGTTTGGATCGTAAATGAATTCGCCGTTGATATTGTTGAATGATTCAGTGAACCAAACTCTCGGCTGCAAACTCGAAGATTCTATTGAAATATATTCTACACCCGCGTTGTAGTGGGTGAGATGATATTCACGAAACAATCCCTCGTTTGGAGAGAATGCGAAAACCTTGTCTGTTCCGGGCTCGGTTCCCCACACAACCAATGAACCGGAGATCGCGGTGGTGGCGATACTGTAGGGATCCGCTCCTGCAGTCGGAATCGCCCATTCCTGAAAGGTTCCCGTTGCGGGGTCAAGGTGCCCCACGTTGTTGCCGTAATACTCAACGAACCAACAACAATTCCCGGAAGCATCCAACGTCAAGCCCCATGCGCCACTGTTAGGCGTTGGTATATTCCACTCAGTAAGTGTTGCAGCACTCGCTGAAGCATATGCTGAAGGTGTTCCCGTGAGAGCACTGAAGGATGCTCCAGCCAAGATCAGAATGATCAGGAATGTACTAAAGTCATTCTTAAGCCAATGAAGAGCATTACTTTCGATTGACATTAAGGTCGACCACAGGACCTTCCACGCGTTAGCTATTTTTCGCTTTGCCTGGCTCGACCTACTTAAGGAAACGAGACAAACTTGTAAACTATGACATTACCTGACCGCCGACAATGGCTGCCTGAGATTTGTTCAGCACTGCAAAATCATCTCGTGGATGAATATGTGAAGATACTATAGCCTTAGTTTATGGCGGGTATTAGAAATACACCTGTGGAGGAGGATGAACCAAATCACGACGGATAGGTCTATGCTTGAGACTTCACATGATGGAAGCACTATTACCGAACTACAAGAGTAAGGGAAGATCAGTGACACATAGAGTCATAGAGTCATGTTTTGTATCTCAGACATTTCTCGTTCCAACTATTGCGCTTCTATTGAAGCAAGCTGCGATAAGAATCGAGAGGCTAATCAGACAGGACGAGGCGATATAGATTTAGATATTTCACCGATATTATTGGTAATGTGTAGCAAGATTTGAGAGCGATGAGGTACCCGGTCTTCCCTATGTCCGTCCGGCAATAAAAGAGGATAAACATGGTGATAAGAGGGACACCGCTAAGTCTTATTATCCGCTGCTTTGCTTGTGGAATCGAGGCTTTAACTGAGTTGCGTTCGTATTATGCGTGAAAACATCAAGATAGGACCGCTACCTATCATTGCACTGCTTGTCCTGGTTGGAGCAATCGCCTGTGTTCCGGTTAGAGTGTCCGCGGCTGTTCTAGTTTATGACCATGGTTTCGTAAAGCAGATCAGCCGGACGCAGAAAGGGCACCTTGTTCTCGGCAATAAGACTTCAAGTTTCACGCAGGACGACAGTTTCGTCATTGCGTATGTTACCGCGGCTCTCTATGCAGCCAATCTGACTTCGCAGTGGTATGACCCCACTGGCCAGTTGTATGCTAATCAAACCATTCAGGCAGAATGTGTCACCTCCCCATGCACCTTCCTTTTCTGGCTGCCTGTAGCCAATACTAATGCGGCCATTAGGATTGGGCTTTGGAGGATGGATTTGCTAGCGGACGGGCTCAGACTTTACTCGGCTTACTTTTCGATCACGACAGTCATGATCGAGGATGATTACTGGAACTTTAATGTCACGCAATCCGCGCCTCCCCGCGTTCACGGGGACTTAATTGTAACGATTCATCCTAATAATCAGACTTGGAGTTCTTACAGTCGGTACATGCCATACGCTGCTAACATAACAGCTCATGAATCGACAACGAATCGTGCACTCAACGTGACAACTTACAAGTACACTCTCGTTGTCGTTGACCTAGGTGGGGCCCGATCAGACGGTTACACATTTGTGTTGAGCTTTGATCTTAGATATGTGGTGGCGGATCTGAACGGCGGAAGTTTTGCCTTCGCGTGGCAAGACGAGCCGTGGGAACGTGTTTCGCGGCAGCGAAGCATTAGTTCTACTCCTGAGGCGTTTAACATCACGCTGCCGAAAGCAGCAACATTGGTTGACATCGTCGGCAATCATGTGATGACTTTAGACTATAACGTAACACGAGGAAAGAGAACCTCTGTTTCTTTCAGTACAATAGTTCCACCAGAACAAGACTACGGTTGGACGATAATCTATCAAGACCTTTCTTATCAAAATTCAAATTCAAACCCTCACTCACAACCTTCAATCCCTACTGGGCTTAATTTGGCGTTGGCTCAGCCAATACCCGTGCTCCCACTAACTCTCGGTGGGTTGAGTTTGTGGGCTGCAATAATGTCAGTATTCCTGTTAACCGCGTCCGAACTCTTATCACCCATTTACGCGAGAACGGGACTATTGGTTAACCGTCGGCGCTTGCGAATCGCAGCTCTGATCCTCGTCGCCATATTCATCGCGGTTACCGCATATCAGATTGTAGTCTCGCTGCAGCCGTTGCCTCCAAAATAACTACGAACGTTTTCGAAAGGTCAAAATATTGCCTGCAAAGCGCGACTCCGTGAGAACTGTGTAGAGACACAGAGAGAGACAGACACATGCCAACCAATGCTATGCAAACCGATAGACGCAGACGGCTCCTATCGAACATTCTAGAGAGCACGACAGACATACCTCAAGATCCCGTCCTAGCTATGTTCTCTTTGAATGAGAAGGTGACCGTCCGCAAAGCACGAGAATTTATGGAAGAGCTAATACTAGCTCGTACAGAAAATCGTCTCGGCGAAACACGATATCCTAATTAACGGTCAGAGTTGATTATCCTAGAACAGGCTGAGATCACAGCGCAGTCTGAGAGCTCAAAGGAAAACTGAAGACTGTGCCAGAAGAAGTAATGAGTGGAATTAGGACCGGCAGAGCTAATGTGTGCAAAGAAAATATGTTGTCCCGATCTTAGGCACAGTGTGAAGGAGTTGATTTAGTGATGTCTCATAGAATTCTTCGAATATTGGTAATCAAATATGGGCCGGTCCGGCTGACACATCCATACCTTGAGAGCAGTACCATCATTCCGCTTGCGGAGTTGGCGAGGCGAGGACATCAAGTGACTTTTTTTCGCAGCCGCTACTTCGAAATCGACTCAAAGGCGAACTGTACCGGGTTTCAACTTAGAACCGGTCATATTGCCGAGGGAATTCAGAGTTCTATCACTTGTCTTTTTCGAATTCGTCGCGTTCTGGCGTCTGCTTAAGTCAGTCGCACGCTTGGATGTTGTCATCCTCGATCCCCAGTCGGTACCGATGCTTTTTCCGGCGCTCCTTCTCAGGCGTTTGTGTAGTCGTAATCCCGTATTGATGCTTCACATCGAGAGCAACGTCGTCTATCAAGGGACTCCAATGCGCCGCTTGGCTTATTGTTTTCTTGATGCTCTTTCCGCGAAACTGGCATCAATTCTCTTTGATAAAGTACTCTTCAGCTCGCCGATGTTGGGGGCGCTTTACAACGAGATGTATGGAATTTCGACTGGAAAGATCGCTGTGTGGACCAACAGTGTCGGGGCAATTTTTGCTGATTTCGCGGACGAAACTAAAGCTGCTCTGTTGCGCAAAGAACTCGGATTGGAAGGGCGATCCGCGTTCTTGTATCACGGAGCGCTTTCAAAAGGTAGGGGGATTATTGAACTTGTGGAGGCCTTCAAAATTCTAAGAGAACGATCAGTGAAGGCAACATTGGTTCTCTTAGGATACGGGTCTCAAAAGGAAGAAATCTCTAGATACGTACGTGTTCATCATTTGGAGGACGTAGTAAAGCTTCGAGGCCCCGTCGATCATTCAGAGGTTCCGAGCTATATTGCTGCATGCGATGTTGGAATAGTGCCTCTCCCAGATCAAGTAAGGTGGCGTTACCAATGCCCAATCAAGTTACTTGAATTGTTGGCATTGAACAAACCGGTCATCGTCTCTGACTTACCCGCTCATAGGTGGATAATTGGCAACGAGCCCGTAGCAATCTACTTGAAAGGGACTGATCCGAGCGCGATAGCCGATGGGGTGTGCACGTTCTTGCGATCTCCAAACGGCCTCGATCCTACACTAGGCAAGAAAATCATCCAAGAAAGATTCACACCCGAGAAGATTGTGGACACGCTTGAATCTCAAATCCTAGACTCAAGGCTCCGCTGAGATGACACCCCCCGTTTTAGTGGAACCTGTTTATGCCATGTACAAGATTACCAGGCTTGGACATATTCCAAGGATGGATGTTATCTTCCGGTCCAACTCCAACTCCCTCTATGACCTTCATATAGCCGAGGTAAACGTATGAGCAACTTACAGATGAGCCGGGGTACAGAAGGAAGGTCCAATCTCCTCCCAACTCGAGTGAAATTCTCGCGTATGATTGCAGCACATTGAGCCTAGACGTGAAATCGCCACACACGCGCTGGCCACGCAACATGAACTGCTTGTGCCGTGTTCTGCACTACGTTTGAGCAACGGGTCCGCAATGGAGTTGATCTATCGATACAGTCTGTATATCGCTCTGTCGTCGGACTTACCTACGACTTCTACTTGTTTAAGCGTTGAGATTTGCATTATAAAGTTGACAAATTCTGACAGTGAGTAATTCTTGTAGACTCCTTTCATTTGAGGTTCACCTTCATTTGGATGCGAGATAAACAGTTCTCCCATCTGAAGATTCTGCAATAGCGCAACGAGCGTGTAAAATGACTCTTTCTTTTTCAGAGCGTAGTGGAACACCTTTAGCGTCAGAACGATATCGAAATAAGTCTCACTAACTTGTGCCCAATCGAATATCGAGCCAGCGACTACCTTAAATTTCCTATTCTCCGCTCGGCGAAGCTTGCGCAAGAAGTAGAGTTCCTTCGGTTGTTCCTCCACAGCGTAACACTCGAAGCCCTCATCTTCAAATCGATGACAGAAGTATCCCAAGTTTGCTCCGAGATCAAGCAGGCGACCATTCCTAACCGAAATCTTCTCTCTTATCATTAAGAACTCATCTTCGCACTTATGTGAAGCTGGGATATCCATCAAGTCGGGATGAGTTGCGGGTTGATAGAGCTTGCCGCCTAACGATTTCGCGTATTCAAGCAGCTCCTTTCTGAACGCCATCCATTCTCGGTGCCTCACGGCTATTCTAACTGGTATCTGCTTGATGCTAAGGAGCTTGGCAATAGTTAACCTGTGAGCTCCATTGCTGAAAAGGAAGTCGCCATCTCGCCCTATACTTACGGTTACTTCGTCATCAATCGAGGTCGGGCCAACAAAACTCTGTGATTGCCGTAATGATCGCTGGGTCTTGTATCCTTCTCTTTTGATCGTATGGAATAGCGTCTCAAGATTCTGGCATCTCTGCAGCAGATCGCCCTCGTTCGCACAGCCCCACAAGAATTGGCCTGTGTTTAACGCATCAACAATGCGTTGGTAGTAGACGGTCTCTCTCCAATCCTTTCCTTCCAAGAGAACCTGTTTGAATGCAACATAAACATCTAAGTCCTCGAACCTTTTTTCGAGCTTGTCCCAATCTCCGCCCATTACGGCTCCTACAGAATACTTATTGAATTCACGTAATGAACAATACACTATCTTATCTGGAGACAGAAACACGGTCTTTTGAATATCAAGACCTCTTATGTCCCTGTTGAATAGAACAGCGAGCCGCATTTTGCAGCTAAACATCACCCAAATCCCAGTTCTCCTTAGCAATTGGACAACTCTATGCAGAGGTGGGCACCTGCTCAGTTGTGCAGCAATGTGGGCTTGCACCTTCGACCACCGATGCCTTTTGGAGCGTTGGCTTTCGCTTCTAGCTGCGATGACCATCTCCCTCCGAGGAACTTGTTGGAGAAGTACGATAATATTGATACTCGACTATTTCAAGTAACGCAAAATCTACGTCTGCTCGAAATCACTTCGATCACCTCGGTCTGAGCGTAGGACTCAACCAAGTTATGCACCTGTTAAGGGCTTGCACTGAACTACACCGCAAGACGGATAGACGGGTACGACTAGCACCAATACCGCGATTGCACAGCACCGCCCGCGATCTGCTTGGTCATACTGCCTCTTGTGGACAATTCGAAGTATCGCGCCGAAGCCGAACAATTACAATAGCCTAATTAGCAGTCCCTGACTACTCAAGAAAAGGATTGAGTTTACAGCGTAGCCCCAGAAAAATTCCACGATAGATGTCTGATTTGTCGCTAGAATTCTTGCTAGAATTCTTTGGCCTAGTGCTTTGGATGCTCCACTTCTCAGTCCCACTGACATATTTCATATATTTGAGAAGATATGCCCGCAGACCCTGGACCGTAAAGGCGGATAAAGAGTACAAGCCTCAGCTTACGGTTATAGTCCCGACCTACAACGAATCTGAGTTTATCCAAAAAAGACTCGAAAATTTGGTCACGCAAGTTTACCCAACCAACAAGCTAGAGATTGTCGTAGTTGATTCCGCGTCGACAGATGGAACGGCTGCAATCGTCGAAGATTGGCTCAAGAGGAATAAAGGGATCAACGGCAAGCTGATCCGTGAACCCGCGAGAGGCGGAAAGTTTCAGGCTCTGACACATGCCATGGGAGTGATCCAGTCAAGTAGCTCAGCTATTGCTCTTACCGACGCTGACGCTTACTGGGAACCCAATGCGTTGAGCGAAGCTGCCAGCTTTTTCGCAGACCCCCGTGTTGGTGCTGTTACGGGAACCATCTTCTACGTTAAAGACCGTGGAGCATTGAGCGAGGATGCATATCGGGATTTCTCCAACGCCGTTCATCTCGCTGAGTCCAAGCTTTACAGCACTCCAGTTTTCAACGGCCCCTTGTGTGCATTCAGGACTGAACTCCTCCGCAAGATCGGCTTCCCTAATTTTCCAGGCAGCGATGATAGCGCGTTCGGATCCTTCGTCGCCTTTTGTGGGTACAGAGCCATACAGGTAGATACTGCTGTCGTGCGAGAGTATGTGAGAGGAAACCGGTTTCGTAGAAGAATTAGAAGGGCTACATGCCTCTTGTTGAATTTTCACAACACAAAACGATACGCAAAGAAAATGAATCTTTACGTTCGATCCAATTTCGACAACATCTGGCGTACTGAATGGTGGCTTTGTGTAGTTAACCCTTGGCTGCTTATCGCCAGCATACTTCTTCTTGTCGTTGGAACCATTGATGATTCGAAAATCGCCGCAGGATTATTGCTCATAACCGCCTTATTGTTGTTGCTGCAACCATCCCGCGCGTGGATTCTGCAGCAGCTCTACCTTATCCTCGGAGCCTTGAGAAAGCTGTGGACGAAGGAAGAAGTATGGAATCGATAGTGCCGGCGGTCCTGACACGTAAGACTACATGGAGTGCTAGGGAGACTCGCATCCAGCGCAAACGCGAGCAGATTGCGCCTTCGTTATAGAATCCGACTCATCTAGCGAGTCCTTGATGGGATTACGGAGAAGATGGATGTCGTAGACCATCATATCTTTCATGCTTACTATGCTTACTACGGGTCCCCCTTCTGGAACGACACACTGGTCCCCACGTCTTGATCAGAATGTGTTTATCATGTAGGCAGAAAGGATATCAAACAATCAATCTGTTCACAGAATGATGAGTTAGAAGAGCACGAGCGTTTCGTTTTGCAATACGATTTGGACGCGCTCTCCCGTGGGTTTCAAGAGACTATTGGGCGAGAACTATTATCTAGGCGCTGCTGACAGAGCCTAAGGCAGCGTCAGTATTTTGCGTTCAACCATAACTGAACGAGCACCAAGCTTCGAGTCAAGACGTGTCTTGCTCATATGTGATTACCCTCCTGAGCAACTTGACGCGATAAGTCGTACCCTCACGGCTGCTGAAATTACCGATCGTGTCGTGCTCAGAAAGCGAGGAAGAGCAGGTTGGCGTGACGAATATTCGGTCGTTTGCAATCTTCCTTTCGCAACCCACAGTGAAGAAGTACCCCCTACCCTCGGTTCGCTTCTGTCGTTGTTGGCGTATGTCACGTTGGCAACCGCGTGGGGGATAATCCTTGTGGTTGAAAAAAAATGTGATTCTGTCATGGCAATATTTGCGTTCCCACAGGGCATAGTAGCGTCATTAATTGGAAAAATCACCGGCAAGAGGGTCGATGTATTAACGGATGGAGGTGACGTTGATATCATTATGAAAAATGGCCTTGCTCGTCCCTCTATTCTTGCTAGTCTGAAGCATGCGCATCGTGTAGTCGCATTGAATCCAATCAAAGCCAGACAACTACTTACCTTCGGTGTAATCAGCGAGGTAAATCCGTGCATTGGAATCGACATCTCTCGATTCGTGTATACTCCGTTTGAAAACAAGGAAAGATCATCCATTTTGTATGTGGGCAGGTTGAGCAACGAAAAGCGGCCTCAAATATTGATACGAGCTTGTCGGAAACTTCGCGCTAGAGGCGTGAATTTTAGACTCACACTGGTTGGAGATGGTCCACTCAGAGAGGAAGTCACTAGAATGGTATCAGACATGGGTCTGGACGAAATGATAATTGTGAGAGGCCACGTCCCCCATGAGGAAATAGGTAAATTTTACAGTAAATGCGGAATCTTCGTTTTGCCTTCGGTAAGGGAAGGAGTGTCAGTCGCCCTTCTCGAAGCATTGTCAAGCGGATGCCTATGCATAGTTTCGGACATTGACGACAACATTGAAGTGATGTCGCGTGGCAGAGGCATAACCTTCAGAACCGATGACGAGGATGACTTAGTTGCTGCACTACTATGGGCACTACAACAACCCTCGTCGACCATTTCGAACATTACAAGCAAGGCGAGAGAGATAATTGAGGGACACTACTCTTTGGATGCGGTCGGAAGTACTCTCAAAGCGATTTTATTGTAGCAGGCAGTGAACGAGCTACGGCTTACGGCTTTCCTCTTGAACTCATCACTGTCCTGAAACAGTGAAAGTCACATCGCCAGATTGATATTGGCAGTAGAATGTTTCTCCAGGCTGAAGCGTGAAAATGTACGGAACTGCTTGCGCTGATGGAGCGGTGATAGAAGAAATTTCTGCGCCATCTATCTTCAAAACGAATGAGTACCCAGCAGTGAATGCCGAACTGATCAGGATGGACACGGTTTTCGGAGATTGACTGTTAGTTATGGTAGTAGCGTTGGTGGGCGTCGAACTCAAACCTGCATCAACAAGCAAATTAGACGCTGTGATAAATGGGCTTGAGATATGTCCCAGAGGATTATAGCCAGCGTTATCCTCGATTACAACTCCAGTTGTAGGCATGGCGTCGTATGGATAAAATGCATAAGTATTATTCCTTAGATCGTTGTCAATTATAATCGCTCTAGACGCACTGCTTCCATCAAGAGCTATTCCATATTGAGTGTAAAAACTATTACCTGAAACCAAAGCACCCGTACTCCCAACCTCTAAACCAATGCTGCCTTTGCCACCATTATAGGCAACATTTCCGCTAACGGTGCTGTTGTCTGATCCACTATCGAGCCCTATAGCCCTCCGTCCTCCGTTTACTATAGTGTTGCCGACAATGTTGGTGTGTCGTGCATCCGTGAATATCGAGTCGCCGTCGGGATTGGTTGACCCCGTTACATAGTTACCCTCAATGAGGCTTTGCGAAGCCTCCATTATCACGCCCTGACCAACGCCTCTGATGTTGTTGTTTAACACTTCGACACTACTGGCGGTAGATAGAATTTTGACTCCATCGGAAGCGGAGGAAAGAAGGTTGCCTTGAACTGTCACGTAAGTTCCTCCGTCCACATAAATATCTGCGCTATTGGCATCGACGGTGGTTGTGATGGCGATTTGATTATCTGAGATCAAAACATTAAAGGAAGGGGAAACGTAAATCCCATTCCTAGCTACGAAAATTTGGTTCTCAGAAACAGTAACATTGTCAGCTATGCCGTTATCCCCGACCATTATACCGATAGCGCTATTGACTCGAAATGGTGAGAGCCCTAGGTTTGAGTTTTTAACGATGTTTGCGCTGCAAACTACGTTAAGTATGCCTACGGTGGAGCTTACACCGGAAATGCTTATGCCTACATCGCTCGAACCATCCACAACATTGCCTTGAACTACATAATCGGATCCACCGTAGACGATTATTCCGTTAGCGGTGTTGTTCACAACATAATTGTTCACGACTCTATCTTCGGTACCTTGGGCCTGGATTCCGTAGGTTTTGTCATCATGCACGTAGCAATTTTCAACCACAGTATTATTGCTGTTATAGACCTCAATCCCGACTAGGAATGGCGGACTTCCTCCCCCATCGGTTTGAGATGCCCTGTTTCCGTTCACCTGTAAGTCGTGAATGTACCAGTTGTTTGCGTTGAGGACACCGATTACTACTCCGTTCAGGTTTGTTCCTGCGCTTAGAATTGTGGATAGTCCCTCTCCGTAGAGTTCTATGCCACTAACGCTCGTGGTTCCGATGGCTGCAACATTTCCTCCCCCAAGATTAATCGGGGTAGTTGTGAGGGTGTAGGTTCCAGCTTTGATGAACACTTTTCCTCCATTAGTTAAGGCTGCAATGGCACTGTTGATTACAGTGGCTGGATTTGTTCCAGAGTAATCAATATTGCTCGTATTACAGTTCTCAGCGTAAGTCGTTGCACCACTCTGGAAAATCATGTAGCTACATGAAGCTTGACCAATATGATCCGTTGTTTTTGCTTGCATATTTTCTTGCATATTTTTAGTGAAATTTTCTGCGTAGAATAATAGACCTCCAAAGACTATAAGAATCATAGCGAGTGCCAAAATCTTTCGATTACGCGTGAACATAAACCGGTTCTCCTGTTGATGGATCATAATAGATGTCAGTTATTGCATGCTGCTCCAGAGGCAGCTCGTGTCTTCAGCTTTATCAGCTTATCCACACTTGACTTTCTAGAGCTGATAAGAAAAACGTTGATACGACAATCGCGCTCGATCAGATTGGCGACGACTGAGACGAAGAAAATTCCTCTAGCAAATGCGATTATTCCGCGGACTACGCACTAGAGGACCTTGAATGTGCAGTATAGAACCGCTGTCTTTTCTGACGAGAGATCTTCACTGTCCGCCGATTCAATCTCTCCGCGACTTAAGCGGTACATGCATGATAAGCTACATTAACGGGTTCTAGACGTGTATCGTCTTACTAGCGCCATCACGGCAAGCCCCACGGTAAGAATAGTGAGTGCGATGAGGATCGGAGTCAGTCCGATCCCCCACGGGGCATAATTTAGCAACAAACCAACCAACATTACTAGAACAACACTTACCGCAACGCTCAAAGCGATGCGTTCGGCACAATCGATTGTTCGATCTTCGGGATAGAGTCCCTGAAGCGCCTCATATCCTGGGATGAAGAAGGCGAGCACCGAGCCAAACGCCCAGCGGAGAACCAGAAGGGGGAGCTCAGGTGGGGTGAAATATACCACGAGAATTGTAACAAACGAAATCCCCAGCGACGCGTAGAACCACAAGTTCTCTTGCCAAGTCCTGAGAAAATCGACAAAAGATTTTGGCAGCGCCTCTTGCAGGCTAACCTTATCTTGTGCAGCCAGGAGCCAAACAATGTCAGTTACTGCGGCTTTGGTGAGCGATGGGACCTCAATGCGTAGCCCTGCGAATAGTTCCTCAACAGTTGTTGCATGGGACTTTTCTAGGCATCTCAACGCTCGTTCGTCGAGGCCAATTTCAGAACGGAAGTTTTGTGATTTTCCGTTCTTCATGAGGAGACACGTTTCCAGCGGCTATCGCTATATTCAATCTAGTCAAGTACTACTTGAATGAATCTTAAGCTGTGTTGGTGCAGTTTAATCGCTTATCTCATTACTCGCGCAAGACTCTTGAAAGCCTGCCGTGAGATGAAGCATGGTGGTCGAAAAACGTGCGCTTCTCTCAATCAACCATACGTGGTTCGATGCTCCAGAGACGCAGGAAGAACATTCTGCAGACCTGATTTCAATCTGGCATTGTCCCGCACCGGTTCCTGGTGCCTCTTGCAGAGAAGTTGTACCGACACTGGTGATCGACCTCACACAAAGTCTTGAAGAGATCTGGTCCAATATTGATGCGAGAACGAGGACTGAGATTCGTCGGACTGAACGTGACCACTTGGTTTTCAGCGTTACGCAAACTCCAGGAGAGAATGATATGAATGCGTTTCTCGATTTTTATGATGCATTCAGAGCGTGGAAGAATTTCAGGCCCCTCCGAAGAGGGAGGGTCCTGCTCAAGTTTTTCGCGTCCTCTGGTCTCCTCTGGCTTTCCAAAGTCAGTACCACTGATGGAAAAACACTCGCTTGGATTGCCTATCTTGTGACCAATAGGGCGGCGGTTTTCTTGGGGGAATTCGAATCCTCACTATCGCTTCAGCGCGCAAAGTGCTGAGAGACAGCTTGTTGGCCGGGCGAACCGGTTCCAATTCTGGCAAGACATTCGTTATTTCAAAGAAAAGGGTCTGCCCATGATTGATTTCGGCGGCCGGTATAGCGGAAACACCGACCTTCAGAAGCTCAACATCAATCTCTTCAAGGAAGAGTTCGGCGGGAAGTTGGTAAAAGTATACAAGTGCTGGTACGGCGTCACAATGAAAGGAAAGCTATGCTTACGCTGCTTCCTCTTGTTAGAAGACCTTCGGAGTCTAAAACGCAGGATCACGGAACTGAGCCCACTGCTCACTCAAGATAGCAACTCAGCTAGAAAGCGTCCTAAAACCCTCTTGGGAAATATGAACAGTAGGACAGCTTGTATCACAATACTGTCGGATTGAGGACAAGCACCTCTTGACGCACGGAGTCTTATTGAACGTAACGATGCAGAACGTGATGTGAGTATATTGTCAGGCAACGGAATCACTGTTCGAAGGCTAAGATGACGGTTGCACCGTTGGAGTAGATCCTGTTTCTCTGGTAATCGAGATTGCTGAATTTGGATATTGGATCATAACCTTCGCTCGTCTCTACGATTCCCTTCACCATGTTCAAGTAACTAAGGTAGGCATACCTGCAACCCGGCGTCAAACCTGCCGTCAAACCTAGCGGCACCAGGTCCAATCCCTCTGTCAAATTTCTATCCTGCACGGGCGCAACTCCCGAGTAAGCTAGTAGGAAACTACTGGACACAGAGTCCATACACACGGTCTGGTTTTGCAGCGTGTTACTCGAAAACCATCTTGCTCCTGCGTAGTCCTGCTCCGGGAGGTAAACACCATATAAAAATAGTACCAGCGTTGGATTGTTGCTTCCCCTAATTCTGTTCATCCCAAGTGCGAAAGCATTCGGTGGAGCACCGCTGATCTCGTTTATGAAGCCTGTATTGAATAATAGAAAGAGAATAATGAAGCACGAGGCGAAAGTAAGGCTCCCGTTACTGCTAGGTAGAGTTACATGCCATGAGCGTTGTCTCAAAGCAGATATCACGTAGGACAAGTTTCTGAAGACAATCTCACCTCCAAGAACACACGCCGGAGCGAGAAAAATTAGCGAAAACTGGTAGATCCTACTCTCGTTGAGACTTGATGAAAAATACGGTAAGACAACGCCTGATACCACCAAGATGAGACCAACGGACGCATAGGAAAGAAACTCGCCGTTGACTAACTTGCGTAGCCTCCACAGTGTCAGCACTCCTACAACAATGAAAAACTGAATCAAATATTGAACCATTAAGTCGATTCTATTCACTAGGGCTGGCTTGACTCCAATTCCAAAGAACCTGAGCACCACACCACCCCTCGTCGTAGATACGAAGAAATCAGAGATGACAGATGAATACGTAGAGTTGCCAACTCGGATAAGTGCAGCGAACGCACTTCCTCCTGCTGTGAACACGTACCAGCAGATAGCAAATACGAGAAATAAGCTCAGGAAGATCGGTGAGATCACGGATTTTCTCTTGAGCGCTGCTAACAACGGAAAAGACAAAAACACGAACGCAAGATAGAGATATAGTGACGAGTAGTGTGCGAAGACCAACCCGAGGATCAAGATCATGATCGTAACAGATCCTGCCGAACGTTTGATTTTCAGTTCGCCATATGTCAAGAGAATAAGCGAGGCGATGATTAGTTCAGCGATTTCCTGTTTCCCAATGAAAGAAACCTCGCTGAAGTATGCTGTATATGACATGAAGAATATAGAAGAAAGAAACGCGCGTTTGCTGTCAACTATTTTACGGTATGCCAGATATAAGACCACAGGTACGAACGCAAACGTAAGGGGATACATCGTCTTGAAAAGAGCGGTGCCATCTATGGCAAGTAACGACTGCGCAATTGCTGGCAAGATCGTGACACTGAGAGCAGTGTCATAGTAGTAGGGAAGGGCCGGGTTCCATCGTCCTGTACTCTGTACTGACTGAAACAGGAAGTACTCAAGGTGCACATCAGAATACCCAACGAGGTATGGGGAAATCCACAAGACATGAAATAGCACGCAAAACGATGTCGTTGCGATCACAAACGGATAGACCTTCTCAGGAATTGGGCTGTCTCGTATACAGACTAAGAAAACCAAGACGGCGACTAGGAATACTGACAAGAGCAGAAGAGCATTGTTATTGTATGCGGTATTCATGATGCTTCCGAAATAAACGAGAAATGGAAGTATCGACAACGAGAGAAATACTAATGCGTCCCTCGGCGAAGCCTCGAACGTCATTCATTCACCTTGGCTGAGCCGTTTATCGTAGCTCTCAATGCCTACATGGGTCTTATAACAACGCCTCGTGCTCCATCGCCCCTTGAACTCTACGTAGTTGCCAAGCCCTAGTTCTTTCACTCTCCTCCTCATCATTCCCTCCAAGGAACTCAGTCCCGACGAGTCCCCGACGATTCAGTTCCCGTACAAACGGAGCATAACACCTTAGCTGCCTCTCGCGAGGTGGCTAAATGCACTCAAAAAGAGTCCCGCTCCCTCGTGCCTTACAAGTTTGTGGTCCCACCGATTAAGATTGATTGTCACAGCCCATAGGAATATCTGGATGAGAGCGTCGAGTGAAATCGTCAGGAACACATAGGGTGCCAGTGGTGTCAAAAGGTCGAACGTCTCCGCGTTATCTCGAGCTTGGGAAGGCGGATGGTTTAGAGAGGTCCCCCCATCAGATTTTGTGGTGGCATCCTGGCCTGATGGATTACAGACTTAAGTTTTTCAGCATGCTGACCATGAAGTATTCTATTTCTTTTCTCTTTCAAACGCAACCACAAGTAAGACACACCTTCGACCGGGTCTACTGTTCCAAGAGGAGCATACTTAGCAATCGTCTCGGAATTTACTGGATTTCGCCTTATGACATACCAAAGCTGTACGCCGGCATAAAGCGGTCAGACATTTTTGTCTCTTCGTTCATTTGGAACCCGTATACAATCGTCGGTCTAGGTCTATGCAAGCTGTTCGGCAAGAAACTCATAGTGTGGGAAGAAGTCAACCGTTTTAGGCCGGGATTAAGGCCTGCAATAAAGAATACAATAAGGAAAAGCATATGCAAACATATTGATGCGTTCTATGTGGCAGGCGATGTTCAGAGCAACGCTCTCAGGAAGCTCGGCGTTCCCCCCGAGAAAATTTTTATGGCCAATGAATATCCGTCGCAAGTTTATTCAAGACTGAAGTCAAGCGAAGCGCCATTGCGAATCGACAAAGATGTGAAAGTAATCCTGTTCATCGGCAGACTCGTTGAGTTCAAGGGCGTAGAATACCTGATCAGGGCTTTCAAACAAGTGGAGAGTGTCCATGGTGGGGTTACGCTTCTGATCGCGGGCGATGGCCCATTGCGAGCCCAGCTCGAGACCTTGTCCAGAACGCTTGGAGTCAAGAATGCTTTCTTCCTCGGCCAAGTTACTGATTTACAGAAGGCTTACTTACTAAATAGGTCGAGCATAGTTGTGGTTCCGTCTATCGTCACGAAGAAGATAGGTGAAGGAAGCGGACCCATCACCGTCCTGGAGGCACTCTCCGCCGGAAAACCCGTTGTCGGCAGTACTGCGCTAGGCGGCACTGCTGTCTTCATACAAAATGGAATCAACGGATTCATTGTGCCCGAGAAAGACGCAAATGCGCTAGCCGAGAAGATTGAGTGGCTGCTAGCAAATCCGATACCGACATCAAGAGTGTTGTCAAATTTCAATAAAATTAAGGGAGTTGAACATCAAGTGGAGCAATTCGAAAATGCCGTCAACTACATCCTGTCAGGTAAGCAACAGAGATAGTGTGGCGAACCTCCAATCACTGCGATAATGCATATTTCATTACCAGGCACATTTTCGCGCCCGGAGCCCATCTTTCGCTCTCGAAGCTCGCCCTATCCTTTGCGAGTATCACCAGAGGCAAATGGTGTCGTCATGTGTTGCCATTGCTTCGATGATAACGCCGAGGCCCACGTAGTAACGGCTCAATAATCCTTATGGCTTACTCTAAAATACTATCCATTACTGGGTAGGGAATTGAAGGAGGCAAAGTGTAAGGTATGTGGGAAAAATCCACCCATGGCTAACAGTAGCCTATGCGATGCTTGCTCCGATCGGTACTCGGAACTCCTTCGAACTCAACGAGAAAAGCAAGACGAATTCAATCTTAGGATTTCTCGTGTAGTAGGGGGTGACGTTAACACCTCTAGCGCCACCAGTCGGAACGTCGAATCTCATCAAAACACGGCCGTAGCACTTGGATTGAAGCCCGGTCAAGTTACAGAGGCGCTGCTAGAGCCCATCCAGGACAGACAGCGCTTGGAGCTTCAGAGACAGCAAGTTGTCGCAGATACTGAACTATTGCATAAACAGAGACGCAACACGACACTCGTCGGTTGCTTGCTTCTAGGAATCGGCCTGTCTACCCTCGTCAGTTCGGTCGTCTTAAGCTCCACAATCTTAGCCTTCATCGGCCTGGGATTAACTTTGTGGGGATCACTGACGTTTTTCGTTCAGCCCAAGGAGTATGTTAGATCAGATCTGATGAATGCAACGGCAATCTCATCACTGAAGACAATTGACAACATGTTGTTGGCGATGGATTACCGAGAGAAAGGAGTCTACATTCGAGCACACGATTCCGACAAGGCTGTTGTTTTTCTCCCTTCGGAGCCATTCTCAATGATCCCGCAGGTGTCCGATTTAGGGAACGAGGCGACTTTCCTGAACGATCCAGCTGGGGTTTTGGTTACACCGCCCGGAGCCGCACTCGCAGCTTTAATCGAGAAGAAGCTAGGTTTCAAAGTGAAGGACTGCGGGGTGGAGGTCTTGGCTGAAGCCCTTCCCAAAATACTTGTGGAGGACCTTGAGATCGTTAAGGATGTGGAGATTGAGGTGAAGGATAATTACGTTAGGTTCAAACTATATGACTCAATTTACGCGGGGTTCTGCTATGAGGTTCGTGAAAGCAGCAGGCGCTGCGCGCTCGGTTGCCCAATGTGCAGTGCTCTAGCAGGCATCCTTGCAGTTGGAACAGGCAAGCCGGTTGTGTATGAAGAAGACAAGATGTCCGACGACAAGAAGATCACTGAATCAGTCTACCATCTAATCAGCGGACCAAGACTGTGATTAGCTCCCACCGATGAATAGGTGTGGGCTTCTCGGCTTGCAGGCTACTATTTCTCTATGCATCTCGGGCATAGGCCAAATCATCTGTGGCCCGTCGGATCAAGGGCGATGCCAAGAAACGAGGTCCGATCGAGATCTGATTGCGGCGTTGTCGGCATTGTAAACGAGTTCACAGTTCCAGCAGCATAAGATGCTTTGGGTGAGGCGTTGCGTGTGGCGTGAGCCGCAGGCGTGGCAGGGTCGACTAGACCGGGGTTCGTCCGACACTTCGGACGGTATCTCTTGCTTTGCAAATTCCTATTGAATGTATTGGAGCATGTGTTCGTACGTCCAACATGCAAGCATTTTGCGTTGTTGGGGCCTTCCGGTTTCCTCTTGCTTTCTCGTATTTGATTCCTTTCGGGTAGCCGCCTACGACGAGACTGTTCCGCGATGATGTTGCAACCTGTTTTGCTGCGAGTCGGTCGTAGTATTCGCTTACATGCAGACGCTTTTGGTGTATCCGCTTCAGCGGTTCCCGCTTTCGCGCTTGTTGAAGCTTCGCTATCCGTTTCTCCAAACGGTTCAGTCGATCCATTTTCAACCCGTTCGCCTGAATTGCAAAGTCACTGAACCTTAGACGCTGATGCGGCCCTAACATCACGGATGCAATCGACCGCTTCACCCCAAGATCGACGAAAACTTAACCTCTGCAATCCTTTTCTTTTAGGCACGAGAGGTCAGTGAACGCGATGAGCCGACAAGTTAACAGAGTCGCGGCAACCAGTCGATAGCTAGCGTTGATTAGACCTACGGCTATCTGAATGTTGGAAAGTGGGAGACTTGGGAGAAGGGACTACTGTTGTTTCCGCTGCAAGGGGCGTATCTTATCTCTGGTTACAGAACATTGTCTTATCCGTGGCTAAAATTGTAGCTTTCATCTTCTTCGCCCGCCTGATATCCGTGGATGAGATGGGCGTATTCACGATCTTGGGCCTAGCGTATAACGGTGTATCGACGCTTGCGGGGCTCGGGATGTCAAACGTCGTCATAAAATTCGTTGCGGAAAATTCGGCTCAAGGGAAGAAGGAAGGGGCCGCTTCAGTCTATTACAAGTCTCTTCTCTTGAGTGAGCTGGCCTCGATCATAATCGCGGCAGGTTTCCTACTCTCAAAGTTTCCCGCAGGCGTATCCAACCTGCCAAACTCGCCGCTAACTTCAGCCATCGGCATACTGTTCGCGATTGACATCATTGCGTATATTGGGCCAGTCCTGAACGCGGGGTTCTACGGATTACTCAAATTCAGGGACTATGCTTTGATCAACGGAATCCAGGCGAGCCTCAGGCCGTTTATGGTTCTTTTGTTCGTTTACGAGACCCACTCCTTAGTTGGGATTGTAGAAGCGTGGGTAATTTCTGATACGGCTTTGACGGTCTACATGTTCCTATATTTATGGCGGAAACTTGGTCCGCCGGTCTTTCGGTTTAGCACGAAATATCTTCTGAAACTTTCCATTCCGCTTTTTGTTGCGGGCCTCGCATCATTCCTGTACGGCTCGTTTGATCAGCTAACCTTGATCCCGTTAGTTTCACTCACTGCTCTGGGAGTTTATGGAGCAACGGTAACTGCCTTTACCGCGTACGTCAACCTCATTGGTGTTTTCGGCTCGGTCATGCTTCCGGTCTTCTCGGGGGTGCACGGAATCAAGGGGCCTGAGGTGTTGGGGGATTCAGTTAGGACCGCGTCTCGTTATGTGTCGATTATTGCGATGCCCTTGGCGTTCGCCTTAATCGCAACTGCAAGGCCCACCCTAACCTTACTTGTTGGTGGGGCGTATCAAGCGGGTGTTATCCCGCTTGCCGTACTGGCTCTTGGGTCCATCGCTAGCATAGTCGCAATGTCGCTCGGTCCTGTCTTGATCGTTTTGAACGAGACGACGCTCGCCGCCCTAGTCTCGATACTTCCCATTCCTCTCAGCGTTGCGGTTGCATTAATCTCAATCCCGGTGCTGGGAATCTTGGGTGCCTCTATTGCTCGTGCGTTCTCGATGTTGCTCAGCCTCTTGCTGACATGGTATTTCGTGCGGCGAAAGATCGTTGTCAAACTTCATTCCAAGGCCATCCTGAAGAGTATCGTGGCCAGCTTTGGTATGGCCTTGGTGATGGAAGCCCTCCAACTATTGTATTACAGCCGATTTCTACTTCCCGTTTACCTTCTTGTCGGGTTCCTCGCCTACATTCTTGCGATGCGGGCATTGAAGGCGATAAGTTCGGACGACATTGACCTACTCCGGCGTACGCTGGGATCACGTTTCAGCAGGGTGTGCGACCTTTTGTCGCGGCTCGTCGTACCCAAGTAATCGCGGATCTCCCGATGAAACCGGGAATGAGAGGTTCACGCATCTCGGCCGAACTAGAAAATAGAGCGCCGGATGTCCAGCGCAGCCCTCCAGCCCAGCAATACTCTAGGCGAGCTCGACCGATTGCCAGTCAGGGTTTTACGCTCGGTCAAAAACAACCTTCACCCAAACACCGGGACTCTCAGCTTTTGGGTATTCAGAACCAACATACCGCCATTTGACTGCGCTTCAACGACTCATGACTGGCACGCGTAGTGATGTGGCCGCGTATAAAACGGACAGGTGAATGAAACTGACGTCAACCGTCAAGGTATAGAACCCGTTCCAGTAAGAGGGTGCGGTGAACGTACCTATATGTTCCGGGAGAAACCGTTACGCAATTAGTGAATTCTTGAAGGATCCTAGATGAATCGAATCCAGGAAAAGTTACTCCACTGGGCCATGGGGGTCAGTCTTGGCATGGGCCTTCTCGTCCTCCTCAACCACCTACAGATACCATACTACCTCTACTACCCTCGAACAACCCAGACGATGCTCATTTCCACCTCCTACGATTACTACCTCTTCCTAATCTCAACCATAAGCGTCCCATGGACGTTTGCGCTTTCTTGGAAGCGATTCTCAACTCCTGTTTCAATTGGAACCCTATCCGTCTGGGTCGTGTCAACCGTTCTGGCAATACTCAACCAGCCCGTGGCCGTTCCAATCCTCTATGCCGTTGTGATCTGCACGGCTGCTTTGAACGTGTTACGATCGGAGGTTCGCAGAATCGCGTTTGCAGAAATTCTTCCCTCAGGGCTCTCAATTCTTGTTTTAGTTGAATGGTCCTCTCTAATCTATTGGATAAGCGTAGCCCTCAACCCACAAACGAGAGTTGGGGGCCTCTCCCAACAGCTTGAAGCCAACCTGACCTTTTCCCTATACCCTCTTGGAATTCCGATAATGTTGTTGCTTCTGTTCTCGTGGGTTTGGGTTCCAATAATTCCTCGCCTCCTCCCCAGATTCAGAAGCCACCTCCTGGTTCGGTATCAGCCGTCTCCGCAAAAGCCCGGCCTCAGAACGATTGTGGCCGCCTTGGATCTCTTCGCAATCGTATCAATAATCGTCTTCTTCTACCCGTACCTCGCAGGACAAACCTGGGTCGTCGGTGAAGACTCATTTTGGAAGTACATTGACCCGCTTAACGGCCTCATCGGCCTTACCCCACCACAGGCCTTTAACATATCAGCCAGTCATGGAGTCTACGTCGTCTTCCTCTACCTAATCCAATCAGCCACCGGAATTAGCTCAGTTTCAATCGTGAAGTATGCCCCCCTCGTTCTAGCATTTTGCACTGCTACTGCCGTCTTGTTCGCAGCTCTGCGTGGAGGATGGAGTTTTCAACTCGCAATCCTAACCTCAGTCTCCACCCTGCTATGGATGCCAACGATTCTCGGAATATATGTGGCGATACAGGCTAACTGGGTTGCACTTCTCGTCTGGATGGTCTTCCTAGCAATCTACTTCGCTAACAGTGAAGCGAAAATAGCGACCTACATCATCTTAGCCCTCGTGTCCCTGCTCATTCTTCTCGTTCACCCTTGGACTTGGGGCGTCTTCGCTACAACCTTGCTCTTGACAGCGCTTCTTTCAAGACAGAGCACTTGGAGTAAGCATTGTGTTCGGACGCTTGTCGCCGCACTAATACTCGCTCTTCCAGTCGGAGTAGCCGCGTACTCGCTCTCCCCAAGTCTCAGATATGATTTCCTGAATACAATTCAATTGTACATCGGGGGTCCCGTCAATCCGATTAGTCTGCTGAGTTTCGGTGACGCCTTGACGAATATGTTCGTTAATTTGGGACCCATTCTTTCCCCAACTATTCTTTTGCTCAGCTTAGTAGGGGCGTACGCTCTTTCTAGACGCCGCGGCATAATCGCAAACTACCTAATCGCGTGGATCGCCGCATGGTGCATCGGCTCAATCCTTGTGGCCCCATCAGGGTTCAACCCTGCAAATCCGGGACTCGGTGAAACCGGGCTTTGGCGAATGCTATACGTTTCCCCGCTTCCGTTTCTTCTTGCGTTGGGTATGGAGAAATGCCTCAGCATTACAAAGCAACCGATGAGTCCTCAGAACTCTAAGAGTATACTGTTTAGGGTGGTTCCTCCGCTCTCGATGGCACCATTCGTAGCTGTGGGTGCGGGACTGTTCGTGATCTGGGATCCCGATGTCAGGTTACTACTTGTAGCCGCTGCGTTGATCATGGCGCTGCTTTTTGTTGTCACGTTACCGAAGTATCGAACCTTGGATGCCTTTATCATGTCGTTTCTTGTTCTATTACTGTTCAACGCCGCGTTTCGAAGCCTCTTTCCACTAGTGCTAGATCCCCATAACATATTCAGCTCTCTGGGGACCACGAGATGAGTCAAGTTGTCGGATGTTTCGAGTTTTGATTTTTGCAAAACCTATTGCGGAAGGTCGCATAACGTATATAGCTGAGAGAGTGCTTTTTTTGGGTGATCGTAAATGAATGGCCTTCGCGTGATGGCTGTCACGCTTGTAATGTTCCTCGTGTTGGGCGTTGCTTCTGTGTATGCAAATCCTGATGGTAATCTTGGGTTACCTATTCTTGGCACTACGGGTGCGCCAGCTTTGGCTGGAGGCGCTCCCAGTCTTTTCAGCGGCGTAATAAGCGTACTCTACGCCGATGGCACACCAGTCGTCCTATCCACAAACCAAGTAACCCTTAACCTCTGCAACACAAGTTGCGAAACCCTTACCGCGAGCCTAACGCAGACCTCCCCCGGAACCTACACGTACTCATTCACGCCACCTACGGCGTTAACAGGCACGGTTACAATCTACATCAAAGCCTACGGTCTAGCGGATGATAATGGTCGCATTTTTCCAAGCGTCGACACATCGATTGGAACCTACGCATACTCGCCCTCGACGACTAGTTCAAGCCAGCAACTGGGAACAAGTCTACCTCCTGCTGGAACCCCGCCAGCGCCCTTAACTCGCCAAGCGGTCAACACAAGTCAGAACCCAACACACCCCAACAACCCAACAACGACATCTCCAGTCGAAGAATTGTTATTGACATTGGGTGCACTTACAGTCGCCGGGTCCCTCCTCGTAATCCCAAAGCGACACTGACATTGGGCAACCGAGCGCGCAGCGCCTGCTGCTTTCACGAACCTCATAGCAGAACCCCGCGTAAATTGAGTCATATAGTTTGAATTGCCTTCGTTCCGAAAAGGCTTGAGATTAATCACATTCCTTCCGTCGACCAACGCCTATCAAGATGTTCGCGGATTGCCATCCGTAGCGCCCCGCAGCACGCAAGAATATCCGGTTCAGGACTAATTGAGGTTTCTCAAGTAGACCACATAGTGAACATGTCGAACGAATTCAACCGTCTCAGAGTTCCTGAAGAATCAGATCTGAATGCGAAGTAGGTTTTCGTGTGTGAGTTTGGGGGTGCGCACTGTTACTGAACACATAGACCAAGTTAGTTGGGGTCTAATGGGCTGGTATCAGGTTGAAGAGGAGTGATGCCGAAAGAGCCGACCAAAAATATCCCAATCTTTTCGCTATGTTGGGCTCGTGTTTTACGGTCGTCCACTTTTCAGTTTGTTGCGGTGCGTTCAGGCAGGGACTGGATGAACCAGAGACTGGGGTTTCACTGATGGATCTTCCAGAACGGTGACCTTCTCTACCGAACAATACTGTGGGATCTCACTTGAATTAACTTGTTCTCGTATAAACTTCTCCAGCTCAGCCGTCGACAGGATTTTCTCGTCTGTCTGGTTCAACACAACTAAAACGAGTCGCCCCAAATGTCCCACTTAAAGCGAGTCAGAGTTAGGCGGACGGATATAAGACTATGCGAGCGTAGAGCTGCGGTAATCGACATAAAAAGGGAGGTTACGTAGTGTCGAATGAATTCGCTTAGATTACGCTTTCTCTTGGGTATACTTCAATTCCTTTCTCAGTAATCCTATAGGGCCTAGGCTGTCGATCAATCTGGGTCCCACGCATCTTCTCCACTTGGATTGTGCGTTCCATGGTTCTTCCGGCGGCAATGGTTTGCATGAGGACCACTCCATGCACTAGGTATTCTTCAGTTTGCAATGTTCGGCCTTTCAAACCAACCCGGCGCAGTTCAGAGGCTAAAATGCATGTGGCGCCTGTTTCAATCATAGCCTCAACTAGATCCAGCAGAGCTTTCCGGCGCCGGGTTTCGTCGTACTGAAATATCAACAAAGACACTGGATCAACAACGATCCTCTTCGCATCTATTGACTTCGCGTTGTTTCTTATGAGTTCGAGGAGGCTCAGCAATGAGAAATCTTGGCGCCCAATAGTCAGCTTACCAATTTTTACCTCGCCAGGGATTGCACGTATTGGAGAAGCATCCACGAACGAGAACTTACCCTGTTTCTCAACGGAAGTAAAGTTCCAGCCGAACTGGTTCATTTCCCAATCGTAGTGGTTTCTGTTCTCGTCCATACTAACGAACAGTCCATTTTCTCCGAACTTCGTTATTCCGTTAAAGAGAAACTGAGAGCAAAATATTGTCTTGCCTGCCCCCGGTTCACCGAGTATCAACAAAACCCTACCCTGCGGGAACCCGCCCCCAAGAATTTCGTCAAGTCCAGAGATGCCCGTATGAGTACGACCAGTGGTTTTCTGCATTTTAGCTCACAAACGACATCGACTCCTGTAAAATAAAACCTGAGTTGCCGCGAGACCCAGATGCGCAAGACCATGCCAATATTCGAGTCTGTTACACCCTAGAGACACCGGAAACGGTGTTACAAGTCGGGTCAGTACCACTGGCGCGGCCGAATAAAATCGGACATCGGTCACAGGCGTTTTGTGTGTGTGCGTGCACCGAAGTAACTACCACCCCCGATTACATCTTAAGCAAACTCAAATAACTCTCAGCTTTCTACGGTACATTCTAGGGAATCTAATGGAAAAGTCGGCTCTAAGAATTCTGATTCTCCTTGTGGCGTTGATCAACGCTGTCTTTCACGCCATCTTAGTCCAGTCCATCGTAACTTCGGTCTCTCATGGATTGTACTTTCTGGTTACGGCAATTCTCTTTGCGGTTGGTGGCTTCGCAGCGTTAAGTTCAGGCAAATTATTCAAACCCGCAATCTTAGGACTATTCGTGCTATCACTCATCGATAACATATTGACCTTCATAACAGCGAGCTTTGCAACGCCATTGACCGGTGGACATGTGTATGGTTGGGCCACTACTTTGAACCCACCCGGACGGGCACCTGTCTTCCTTATCCAAGTCCTTCTGATGATCCTGACCGCCTACTTGTTGCTCTCGAAGAGAAACACATCGTAGACCGTCTTCTACAGCGCTACTCGATGCTAGAAAGAGCAGCGTTGAGCACTTATTGCGGGTTTGGGTTCTGTTAACTTGTTGGCTCATTGGACTTCAACTTGTTAACTCACTTGCATCGACTGAGAGATTACCTGCTGGTCCACGGGTGATTTACGCTTAAGGTTCGCTTGCAATCGCCACATTGAAAACGCTGGATGTCGCCGTACTTGTTGTGTCGTAGGCCGAACTTCTTCAGGCCGGTTCCTTGGCAGAATAGGCCGTTACCTCTACTGGTTTGATGATGATGTTCTCTCGAACTTTCTCTCTCATCTCTACCGCAAAGCATGACGTTACCTGCAGGAGTCAGTTCGCCCGCATCCACAGTACAAGAAACGATCACACTTCTCACCCGGCTGGAACACACGGGGCCCGCCGAACAGCCTCAGCTCGACTACGAGAGGAGGGTTACCAAAGACGATGTAACCGTCGTGTTGCCGGTTGTCAATGAAGAGGAGGGCATCTCAGTTGTCATTGACGAGCTGCACGAAAACGGTTATCGCAACATTCTGGTCGTCGATGGCTACTCAACTGATTTGACTGCGAAAGTCGCGCGGCGGAAGGACGTTCCCGTCATTGAACAGCATGGGAAAGACGGGCGCCATTAGAAGCGCCATCGAACGTGTTTCGACGCCATACATGCTAATAATGGATGGGAAAGTCGATGCAGACGAGTTAACGTGAGCCGACGAGCTAAGCCAAAAGTGTTAAGAACGTAATTGGCGATCTGCAACCGCCGCACTCGGTAGGATATTTGCTCATGAGTAAAGATCAGGTATGGGGTCTAGCGATTTTAGTTCTTAGTGTTCTCGGAATCATACTCTATGGTTGGTTCGTATACGGCTGGCCGTTGATCACGCTGCAGATTACGGCTTTCCTAGCAGTAGCCTTGGTTCTGGTCATCGCGGCATGGATTGGGTATACGATGGCGACAACCCTACCGCCTGCACCACTTGAACCTACACCGACATCAGCTGCGTCCGAGCCAACAAGCACCACCCCCGACACCCAAACAAAAGCTCAAGACACGGAATAGAATCTCTCAGACCGATCTCGCGGTTAATTGGATAGGACGAGGCGCGACAAAAGGCCGCACATTTTACCAAAACGTGGTCCCAGCGTACGCCGGAGTAGGTCAATGTCGTCCGAACTTATCGCCTTCAATGCCCGCATCGCAAGAATGTAGGCGAGGAACCCGACCAAGAGGTAAACGGGGAGGAGAAATCGACTTTCAAGATTACCCTACGCTGGGGTTATCGAACAGGTTTACAGTGACCGCTCCTTTAGGCAAAGGAGAGTCGAATGAAGTCGGCAATCGGTATCAAAATTCGGCAAGGCGGTGTGCAGTGGGTTAGGTATTTAGGTAAGGAATCCTTACTTACTAGAGGGTAATGTTAGTGGCTGCAAGCCAAGTCGTGAAAATAACTTCAAAGGGACAGTTTACGCTTCCAGTTGAAATACGGAGGGAGCTGTCGCTGGGCAAAGACAGCCACGTCTATGTGACGAAACTGGGGCGACTC
>Ga0181524_10000567_pt1 | contig 44499 bp, 32 predicted proteins | sample PEATcosm2014_Bin_34_FD_119761 | JGI IMG/M metagenome (GOLD analysis project Ga0181524, IMG submission 119761) | Peatland microbial communities from MTU Mesocosm Facility, Houghton, MI, USA - PEATcosm2014_Bin05_60_metaG | ecosystem: Environmental > Terrestrial > Soil > Wetlands > Peat | place... | reverse complement strand
GCGAAGAACGAATTTACCGCCACCTTCGGCTTGATCCAAGCAAGATCGACCGGGAGAAGAAGACGATCCCCATCGTGTTCTCAAGCGAGTACCCGGCGATGCAACGCGCCGGCCCAAACGTCTCGGAAGCCATCAAACGGGCCGCCGGGCTAAAAGACGGCGAGCTTTATGTCGAGGTGCTCGACCATGACCCGTCCAACGTGGACCTGACACTGCTGCGCAACGGCGGCGCCCTGCTGGACGAGCACAATGAGCGAGAGCAGATCGGGGTCATTGAGGACGCCGAGATTTCCGACAAGGTTGGCAAGGCCGTGGCACGCTGCGGTAACGATGATTTCGCCACGAAACGCTTTGGCCAGATGGCCGATGGCATCCGCAAGCACATTTCCGCCGGCTACCGCTACACACGATTCATTGGCCGCGAAAAAGGCCCCAATGGCCGCGAGGCCCTGAGATTTGGCTGGAAAGCCCTGGAAATTTCCAGCGTTGCCATGCCCGCAGACCCGACTATCGGCGTCGTGCGGTCCTGGCAAGACCTGCCAGCAGTTGACTCACCCACAGTGCAAATGCAAACGACTGAACAAGACCCCGCATCCGAATTTCGCCACATTGCCGCCGAGTTGAAAAGAGCTTGGCCGGGGAATGCGGACCAAATTGAAAATCTTCATCGAACTGCACTTCTTGAGAAGTGGGGTTTGGAACAGTTCAAACGAAGCCTCTTCGAACTTCACTACACCAAGCCGGCGGAAATAGTCACAGCAGCCAGCCTGGGCGTGCCCGCTGGCGATTTGCGGTCCTTCAGCCTGACGAGAGCGATTAAGAATTGCATCAAAAATGACTGCCGCGTGCCCCGGGATGGCCTCGAGCGGGAGCTGCACGATGAACTCACGCGGCGAAATCTTGGGGTTGAAGGCCAGGGATTCTTTTGCCCGCTGGACGCGCCCGTTCACATCGGCGACAACCGCCGTATGACGCGCGACATGCAAGCAACGGTGTTCGCGCAGGGCGGCGCTTTCGTGCCAACCCTGTTGGTCGTCCCGGTGATCGAAATCCTGAGAAACCTCGTCATTTGCGACAAGTTGGGCGCCCGAACGATGGCCGGCTTAACCGGCAACGTCGTCATCCCGCGTCAGGAAGCCGCAGCCACAGCCTACAGTGTGCCTGAAATTGGGGCTTTGACGGCGAGCGGCCAGATTCTCGGCCAGATCGCGATGACACCACACCGTGTCGGCGCGACGCAAAATTACAGCAAACAATTCGTGATGCAGTCAACACCGGACGCCGAGGCGTTCCTGCGCGATGACCTGTTCAAGGTGATCGCCCTGCAACACGACCGCCTGCTTTTGAACGGCCAGGGGTCAGCGGACGAGCCGCTCGGGGTCATGAACCAGTTGGGCGTCAATAGTATGTTGTGGAACGGGCCGGCGAGCTACACGAATGCCGTGCTCATGGAAACGCTGGCCCGGACACTGAACGTCGTCGGTCCGGGCGCTTACGTTTCGACTCCGGCAGTGAAGGGCCGCATGAAGGTCATTCCCGCCGCGCTCATTGGGGCGACCTTGATTTCCGGCGAGCAGAATTCGCTGTGGAAGCCGAGCAAGAACGAAAACGAGTCCGAGATGAACGGGCAGCCGGCCTGGGACACTAACCAGATTCCCAACAACCAAGTCATTTGGGGAGTTTGGGATCAATTGATTCATGGGATTTGGGGCGGCCTCGATGTCGTGGTCGACATCTTCACAAAAGCGGTGCAGGCCGAAGTCGCCGTCACGATTAACACATGGATGGACGCCGCCGTGCGCCACCCGCAGGCGTTCACGGTCAGCGCCGATGCGGGCAACCAGTAGCCGACAAACAATCTCAGGTTCGCCAGGCTACGGCGGACCTGGGGCATAGAGGCGGCCCCGGCCGGCCGTCTCGGTTCTCAGCACCCCCCGGGGCAACCCGGGGGGCCTTCTTTTGACTCAGGCCCTTTTTTGAAATGAGCACATCTGCACTCACCTACGAAGAATCGGCCCAGACCATCGCAAGTGACGCACGCGCCGCCCTGCTGGAAGAGGCGAGCAAAGACTGGATTGAGGCCCGCCAAGCCGCTGCTGGCGCCGCGAAGCTTGAACTCGTTTCCTTGAATCGCCTGCGGGATTGTGGCGTGAAATTGCGTGAGGCCGCCGGGAAGGAAGCGCCGTCACTCACTTGGTTTAAGAACGTCCAGACCAGTTTGCCAGCCGATTTCACCTTCTCCGCTTTGCAATTCACTGTCCACCTTGCGCGCAAATACGACCGCCCGTTCGACACGCTCGATGAGGCCCGCGCCGCGCGCCGATCCTTGTTCGATGCCTTCGGCACAACCACGCCGGCGAGGCGAATCGAAGCGCAAACCGCCTGGGAGAAAAACCCCTGGAATGAGTTCGTAAATCAGGCATCGTCGTTGATCGCATCCTTCACCGATTTGGATGACGCCCCGCTGGCCCAATGGAACGAAAGCAAGTTACGAACCTTCATTGCCGCGACGGACCCCATCGTCAGGAAAAACGCCGAGGCCCGGGCCCTGCTAAAAAAGTAACGTGGCCACCTGGCTTGAACGGAACGGGAGCTTTGGGAACTTCTACCTCCGCACCGGGAGCCGTGCCACGGGCCGCAAAAACAGAAACCTTCGCACCAACGATCCCGCCGTGGCTCAGGCCGCACTCGACAAGGCCAGGGCCGAGACAGCAAAGCGACCCTGGGCCTCGGGCAACATCAAATGGCGCCGAGAGGACTATGAGCGGTTTGCCAGCGACCGAGCGACCAGCAAGTACACCCAACAACATCACGCCTTGGCCGCAAGGGCAATGTCCATCTTGACCGACCGGGAGCGTTGGGGATGGCTCCTCGGGCCGCCGCCTCGAATTTCAGTGCTTCAGGAACTCGGGCGGTTTGAACTCCCGGACCTGCTCATGGCTGCTGCTGATGAGGCTGTGGAGCGCCGCATCACCGGCGCAGAGGCTCGCCGCTTGTTCAGGAACGTTAGAGGCACCAGCAAGCGGTCAAGCGACAGCTTAAGCTGGTGCCTGCACCGGGCCATCACCACTTACTTGAAACGCTGCCCAATCCCCCCCAGCCAGGTTGCCGCCGGGCTGCGCGCCGTGGCCCTGGATTACGACCCGCCAAGGGCAACCCTTGGAACTTCATCCAGCCGGTGCAAAGTGCCCAGTCCTGAAATTCTGCCCGCCGAGCTTGCGCTAGAGGGGCGTCCCGCCACGATTCGCAGCCGGGCGGGGTGTTGACACCCCCCCGGGCCCCTGGCTCGCCGTGGCGCGTCCTGAAAGGCCGAGCACCGCATGGGTAAATCCCCGGCGGGGGCGCAATCCGCTAATTTCCCGCCGGTTGCTGTTTCGGCGGGAACACTGTCAGGCGGTGAAGGTGCCCGTTGCCGTCCAGCCATTTTCTCCAACCTTGATCGTCCATCGAAAAAGTTAGCGGCCTTTCACCAAGCGGAACGATTGCTAAAGGCCAACCGGATTGTTGACAAAGCCCAATCAGGGCAAGGATTGCTGGATAGCACCCATCCTCATCCGCAAGAAAGACCCCAGAGCCAAGCCTAACGTAACCGTCCTTGCGCTGTGCAAATAACTGCTCGATGTGAAAGTCCCACTGTTTGGCATCTTGCAGCCGCATGGCCATCGACTGATCCCGCGGCTCGGTATTCAAGACCCACGGCAATTTGACGTAAATAAGAACGAGATTTTTTGGGTTCGGATTCATGCCCTCAATAGTGCGCCGATGGCCAAGGGCGTCAACTCCTAAGATTTGCCCGCGCCGCGTTCGCTGCCAGGGCGCCAGTAGGCCGCAACACGGGCAGACACGTTATGCGCTGGCGTTATGCCAAGGCACTTCCAGGAACGGCGAACTGCATAAAATCCTTGATTTTATTGGCGATTGTGAAGCTGGCGGAGAGAGGGAGATTCGAACTCCCGGTGCGTTTTAGGCACTCACGCTCTCCAGGCGTGCGCATTAAACCACTCTGCCATCTCTCCACCCATTGATTGGCAAGGACGGATGTTATTCGCACGAACGCGCGTCAAGAGCAAGCTCATTCGTCGTTCCCTGCGGCCCCATCTTCTGAGCTCGATCCAGGGTCTGCCGAGCGGGAGCATCCGGCCTCTGCCCCACGGCATGGCGAGGCGATAGAAACGACTGCCATAGTCGGTCCAGTTGGGATCGGCGAAACAAAGCGAATTGCCGTTGAGGGTGTTCGTTTGCAGCGGATACCAGTTGGGATTGGCCAGATTGGTGCAGGCTTCTATCACGACGACAAGGTTGCTGGCGCCGGTGATGGCGAGGCCAAAGTGATTGGCCTGAATGCCAGGGCTGCAAGGCAACACCTGCGGGCTACACAGTACCGTTGGCAGACCGGCAAACGAAGAGAGCCGGGAGGATGGCGAGGTTGCAGCTACGGCTCTATAGCGAGGCGGTACCTGGCGATCTGATCGATTGTCCAGGCGCGGCGAGATCCCCGCAGCAGAGGCTCGCTGGACTTAACGCTCAGATGATGGATGTAACTGTCGAAGATCGCCACGCACTTGAGCCGGGGATTATGCCGGCTCAAGTAGATGAGGCCGGCCGGCTGCTGCGGATGTTCAAAAATCGATCGCGACCAGAGCCTCGGAGTCCGGTAAGGCGTCTCCGTGGCAACGCGGTTGTCACAGGAAAGCCGGCGAAGTCCCGATCCCGTCAGGTCAACACAATCAACAGCCCTACAGCCTATTTCGGAAAGGGCGCGTCGCTCCAGGTCGGACTCCAGGATAAGCATCTGCGACAGTTGGCGCAAAAAGACCTCAGCGAAGGCCGCTTCGGGCTCGAGTCCCGCATAAAGCACGCCGTATTTGCCGTGCGGATCATCGAAGCGGCCATCCCCGTTTTTGCTGAAATACAAGCACGCGTCCGCGGACCGGTGAATCCGGAACAGGACTCGAACTCGCCTGACCGGCAGCGACCGAGAGGCGATATCCGCCGGCGGAGGCAGCAGCCCGCTGGCAGCGTTAGGTGCCATGCCTGAGAAAGCTCTTGGCTTGGAGAACCACCGCTTCCCGATCTCCCGCCTGCAGCGCCTCAATCGCGGTCCTGCCGTTGAAATCAGGGCCCCGGCTCAATAAAAACGACAGCGCCACAAACGGCGAATCCGTTGCCAGCGCCACAAGCGCGTCGCTCAATCCGGGGACTACGCCGCCGTCTTTGAACTGAAATGCGGGAAAGACCCTGTCGCCACCCTTGGGGAGCGCCAGCAATTGTTTGCGATCCACCTTCTTGCGCACCGTTTCCCGTGATACACCCAGCAGACCACAAACCTGGCCGCTCTCCAGGCAAGGTTCGGCCGCCTTGCGGAGCTGCGCCATGCGGGCCAATCCGCGCAGCCGGGCATCGTGCAGCTTTTTCTCTGCCGCATCGGAGGAGATTCCCAAAGCATCAATGGCCAGACGGGCGGCTTGCAGCAGAAAACCGACCTCGCTGGTAGAGGTCTGCAAGGGCTCCAACCCGGCGGATCCGGTTTTGCGGACGATCGCCTCGAAAGTCTTCCGAGCTCGATCCAGGGTCTGCCGAGCGGGAGCATCCAGCACTTCAGGTTCGGTTGTCATACTGACATTGCCACGTTACAGCTCCTAACGGACAATGTCAATACCCACGGCGGAAAAGCTGCCAAAGCACCATTTCCCCCATCCAATGCGGGTTCTTCCTCAGAGTTTCGCCACGGCCCTGACGTGAAAACCCTCCTGAGAATCCCGGCTGAAGGGGTGTTCCGGCGTTGGCAGAACCGGGGGCAAGAGGTGTGCGGCCAAACGCACAGGGGTGTGCTTCCAAACGCACAGTTCTGGCCGCGCCAGACCGCTATAGGATGCCTCGGAAACAGGGCGGGCGCACGGAACACAAAAGCATGAAGAATTCAATGCTCATGGCGGTGCTTGCTCTCGGACTGGGCACAGCCGCGACCGCCGAAGCGGTGACCATCTTGTCCGATCCTTCGTTTACGGCGGCGACGGCGGCCCCCCTGGCAGGCACTCTGCAGCTTACCACAGACGTCCCCTCGCGGGTCAGCGTATCTGTCAGTGACGGAGTGGGAAGCTGGGAGCGCGACTTTTATGATTATGGCACGAACCATTGCGTGCCGCTGTTCGGATTCAAGCCCGGGCGAACCAACAACATCACCGTCACGGTATGGGACCGGTTCCGGAACACATTCACGGCCGCCGCGCCGGTGGTGTTCATTACCTGCCCGTTGCCTGCGGACTTTCCCGTGATGAACGTGCTGGTCAGCGAACCGCAGAACATGGAACCCGGCTACACTTTGTTTCGCGTGGTCAACCAGACCGTGCCGATGTCATATCTGACGCTGGTGGACAGCACGGGCGAGGTGGTCTGGTACAGCTCCCAATACCAGGTGCCGACGACGCTCGACGTGCGGCAGTTGAGCGATGGGAATCTCTTCATTCCCCTCACCTCGAGTTTCACCGAGGTCAACCTGCTCGGGGAGACGGTCAACACCTGGCCCGTGCCGGACAACCTGGTCATTGACCCGCACGACGGTGTTCCCACCGATCACCATAGCATTCTTTACATCAATGATTACAGCGACGTGGTCTCCGGATTCCCGACCAGCGCGACAGTCTCCAACGCGCCAACGCAGACCACCACGCTGGCGGTTAACAGCGTCATCGAAATGTCCGCCACCAACGGCGCGCTGCTGAACAACTGGCCGTTGATCGACCTGCTGGACCCCTTGCGGGTCACTTACCTGACCTTCACGACCACCGACGGCCTGGGCGTGGACTGGGGACACGCCAATGCCGTCATCGAGGACCCGAGGGACGACTCAATCATCGCCTCCCTGCGCCACCAGAACGCAGTCGTCAAGTTCTCCCGCGCTACCGGGCAGCTCAAATGGATACTCGGCCCGCCTCAAAACTGGGGCCCGGAGTGGCAGCCCTGCCTGTTGACGCCGGTTGGGACTCCCTTCGCATGGAATTACGGGCAACACGCGCCGAAGCTCACGCCGCAGGGCACGCTGCTCCTTTATGACAACGGCAATTTCCGGGCCTGCCCGTTTGACCCGCCCGTGGCCGACTCGGCCAACTACAGCCGGGCTGTGGAATACGCCATCAACGAGCAGACCATGGAGGTGAGCCAGGTCTGGGAATACGGCGGGAACCGTCCCGAGCAGTTGTACAGCGGCGCTCTCGGCGGCGCGGAGTGGCAGACCAACACCGGCAACGTGCTCGTCAACTTCGGCTACGTCAGTTACGATAACCACCTTCCCCCCAGCCCGGCCTCGCCCGGCGCCTTGATGGTGCGCATCCAGGAGGTCACCCACGATCCGAACCCGCAAGTTGTGTTCGATCTTTCTATTTTCGACTATAGCAACCTCAGCTCGAACTACCTCGGCAATTGGGTCTATCGCAGCCATCGCGTGCCCGACCTCTACGCGCATCCCGCCATGCCCGTCACGGACCTGACTATCTCGTACGACGGCGAGGCAGCGCACCTGGAATTCTCTGCCGACCCCGCCAGAACCTACGTCATCGAAGCCTCGACCGACCTCCAGCAATGGACGCAACTCGGCACGGCCGAGCCTTGGGAGAGGGGAAGCTACGATTTCTACGACACCGACTCCAAAAACGCAGCCGGCCGTTTTTACCGCGTCCTGACGAAGTAACCCCGCCCTGGGCGATGGAAGCGGCGCGGCCGTAACCTATCCCGCTTTTCAACCGGCTGTAAAGTGGGGCAGGCATCCTGCCTGCCCCACTCCGGTTCGCCATGCGAGCGAAAACCGGGATAAACGCCGCTTGCCGTTTGCCGGAAAGGGCGGCGCACTTTCAAGACGCGTGCCGTTGATTCCACGGAACGGCAGCTTCTGAGGATTTCCAGTTATCGCCTGAATCAATGTCGCTGCTAATTCTTTCGATTAACACCTGCGTTGGCCACGGGCGTAAAGTGGGGCCATGAAAACAAACCAGATCGCCCGTAAAATTGTGAAAATCCGTTTCGTCCTGAGTTTTGCGGCCGTCCTCGCAATTCTGGCCGTCGAAATTGGTTTGGGCGCCTCGATGGTCTCGCGCTTGGGGCAGACCTCCTCCGCTCGAACCCCGGCCCAGGCCCCGAGCATGAACGTGAGCATTGGGGACCTCCCCGCTTTCGCCAGGTGAGAGCATCTGCGCCTGATTGGCTCAAGCCGGCGCGAAATCAGCCGATACCTTGAGTGGATGGTTCCAAGGGCCCAGTTAGCCGGTCCCACGAGCCGGAACAAAAAGCGCGGTTGCATGAAACCGCCCAGCCGCCAGGTTTGTTGATTTCTCCTGGCGGCTTCTTTTGTTGGGGGGGCAGAAAGTGCGACGCGCGTGAGGCCCACCAAATCCAAAAAATCCTCTCCGGTCCGACTGATTATGTCCATGCAAAACCCCACGGCCATCAGCCAATCCGCTTGCCGCCTGCGAATAACTTCTTCTCCGCGTTCTTCGCGCCTGCCTGCGTTTTCATCAAGTACCCGATTGGTGCAAACGCGAATGGACGCAAATTGACGCGAATATGCCGCGCGGGAACGGGAACCGCATGGTTTCTTGTGATTCGCGTCCATTCGCGTCTATTCGCGGTTCGCCGTGTTGACATTTTATCCGGCTCGTCCATGATTTGCTTGAATGATTGGGCGAGAATGAATCCGCTAGAGTTTCCGAGCCTCGGGCAGACGTGGATTAACCTGGTTTACCAGACGGTGCAAGCCGGGGTGGCGATGAGCGATGAGGGCCGGGAGCTGCTCGGCGTGACGGTTGGGTTTCCTGCGGCGGGCGGGGTGGACTCGCTTGTCGAGCGATTCGGCAACCCGGAGATGATCGCCGAGATGAAGAAGGTCTTTTTCGCCGAAGGTCCCAATGCGCTGGGGCACAGTTACGCGAGCCTGAGCCGAGGTCCCGGCGGCCGCTCGGACCTCGAGGATGTCATCTCGATGCTGCGCGCCGAGCCATGGACCAAACGCGCGGCCCTGTCCTTGTGCGGCCCGCCCGGAGGCCAGGTGCCCTGCGTCAATTCAGTTCAGTTCATGGTCCGCAACGCCGAGGTCCGGACTTTTTACTTTGCCCGGGGACAGGACGCCTTTCAGAAGTTTTACGCGGACGGGCTGTGCCTTGGGCTGATGGGACAGAAAGTGGCCCGCGGGCTTGGGCTTCGGCCAGGCAACGTCACCGGTTTCATCGCTTCCAGCCACGTGTACGACCGTGACTTGCCGGCCATCGGCCGGATGCTGAAGGGCGCGCAGGATGCCCTGGCGGATGGCGCCGGAGCGGGGAGGCACTAATGCGCGTCTTGTTCGCCGTCCCGTGCTCGCATAACCCCAAGCAGATGTACCGCGAGTACCCGCTGGGCGTCGGGTACCTGGCGACAATCCTGGAACAACAAGGCCATGCAGTCACCATCTTCGATCAGAACGTCGAAGGGCCGGAGGACGCGCTGTTGTTCGACGTCATCGCCCGAGAGCAGCCCGGCATTGTCGGTTTCTCGGTCATCACTCCCAATTATCCCGTCGCCCGCCGTCAAATCCAGCGGCTCAGACGAGAGCATCCCGGCATTCACATCATAGCGGGCGGCATTCACGCCAGCCTGTTTCCGGAAGACCTCGTCGCCGACGGCGCAGAGGCGGTGGCCGTGGGCGAAGCCGAACCGCTGATAGCCGAACTGGTTCGCTCGCTGGAGGGGGGACGCGGGCTGAGCGGGCTGCGGGGCCTGGTCTTCCGCGGCCCGGCGGGCCAGGCCATCCGCGCGCCCGGCGGACCGCGCGCGGCCCGCCTCGACCAGGTCCCCGTCATCAAGCGCAGCCTGTATAACCTCCCGCGCTACGCCCATCATTCCATGATGGCTTCGCGCGGCTGCCCCCACCATTGCGCCTTTTGCTGCAATTACACCGGCACTGTCCGCAACAACGGCGTGGGTGTTCGCGGACCCGAGCCGGTGCTGGCGGAAATGCTCCACTTGCGCGACCACTATGGAGCGCGCGAGATATTCTTCGCAGACGACTTGTTCCTGCTGCGCAAGAAAGACATCCTGAAATTCTGCCGCGTCTGCGCCGACTGCCGGCCAGGGGTCAAATGGGCGGCCCAGATGCGCGCAGACAAAGTGGATGACGAGGTCGCCGCAGCGATGGCCCAGGCTGGATGCCGGCGGGTCTATCTGGGGGTTGAATCCGGCTCGGACCGCATCCTGAGCAGCGCGAGGAAGGGCATGACCCGCGCCCAAATCCGGCTGGGCGCGCGCGCCGCCAGGAAAGCCGGGTTGCGGGTCAAGACCGGCTGGATCTACGGCCTGCCCGGCTCCCTTGAGGAGCAATACGCATCCATCCCGTTCATGCTCGAGTTGCGTCCGCACGAAATCTCGATTCACCAGCTCATCCCTTTCCCGGGCACCGTTTATTACCGGGACCCCGGCCGCTTCGGCATCCGCATCGCCGACCCGAGGGCCTTCGATAGCTTCTGCTACGGGGGGTTGGACGGAAATATCCGCTTCGACTACCTCAGCCAATCCGAACTGGGGCGGTTGCTGGAGGACACTGCCAAGGCCCTCGAGGGCGCCGGCTACGTCAGCAGTGACCAGGCCCGGCCGGATTCGGAGTTCATCTATACCACCCCCCTCAACCAACAATCGATGAATGTTTTCCGTGAATAAGAAACTCGACCGCAAAGCGTATCGTCTCGCCCTGGACGCGCTGGTCTTGCCCCAGTTCGCTGCCGGCCAGCCCGCGCCTCCGTTTGTGGTCGCGTTGGAAGGCCCGAACGGCGCGGGCAAGTCCACCTTGTGCCGGTCTCTGTGCCGGACCCTCGATGCGCCCGGGTGTTTGGGGACAGATGCCCCCTGGTTCGCCGAACCGCTCAAGACGCGCATGATTCGCGATGCGGACTGGGTCGCCTCGGCCATGTTCTTTCTGAGCGGCTGCTTCGAGCAAATGCGTTTGCTGCGCAGTTCGGCCGCCCCGCTGGTCATCATGGACCGCTCGCTCTGGTCGACGCTGGCGGTCCATGCGGCTGAGAGTCCCGAGCGGCTCGAGGCCTTGCTTGCGATGCTCCGGCCCGTGGCCGGGCAGGTCCGTGTCCCGAACCTGACCCTGGTGCTGGAGGCCTCCTTGGCGGCCTGCCAGTCGAGGATCGCCCAAAAGAGCGGGGCGGCGCGCGCCCTGGATGCCTTGACCGCTACCGCCGCGTTTCACGGCCGCGAAGAGGACTTCTATCGTTGGCTGGCGCGCCAGGTCCCCACGCTCGTGTTTCTGGACGCCGAGCGGGCCTCTGCCGCCGAGGTCCTGGAGAAGGCGGCAGCGATCATTCGCCAGAAGGTCCCATGTTGACGCTCCTGACTGCCAATCCGGCCAAATATGCCCCTTTTGCCTCGAGGCTCGAACGCTGGCGCATCGTCCTGGAAAGCCCGAAGCAACCGTTGTTCGAGGTCCAGAGCGCGGATTTTGGCGAAGTCCTTGCGGCCAAGGCGCGCGCCGCAGCGGGGATGTGCGGCCGACCGGTGCTGGTGGATGACGCCGGCCTGGTTCTCGAGGCCTGGCGCCCCTTCCCGGGGCCGCTCACCTCGCCGGTCCTCTCGTGTCTCGGCCCGGCCGGGCTGGAGCGGCTGTTGGCGGGGGTTTCCGATCGTGCATGGATGGAATGCCACATTGGCTGCTGGGTCAACGGGGCCTTGCGGCACTGGAGCGGCGCCGTGCAAGGGCGGCTTGATTTTTCGCGCCGGCCCCGCGACCCGCGCATGATGCTTTCGGATTTGTTTGTGCCCGATGCCGGCGCCGCAGACCCCGGAGGATTGCCCCACCGCGCCCGCGCCCTGGACGCCCTGGCCCGGGACATCTTCGACCTCCACCTCGAAGTCGAATCCGGCCCAGAGACTGGGCCGGATGGAGCCTCCGCACTATGCACTCCCCGCTCCGTGCTAATCACTCCCCACAGCGACTGCCCCTTTTGCGCGGAGTTCGAGGCGGACGGGCTGAGCATTTTTGCCCAAATGATGGGAGACCGCCTGGCCAATCGCGTCGTCTATGAAGACGAGGACTTCGTGGTCATGCCCCCGCTGGGTCAATTCATCGAAGGCGGCCTGCTGTTGCTGACGCGCCGGCATATCCTGTCTCTGGCGTGCCTGCCCCCGGCGTTGTTTGAGCGTCTCGAGGGCCTGGTCAGGGCCATCAGCCGGGCAGTCATCGAGCGGTGGGGCGTGCCCCCGCTGGTCTTCGAGCACGGCCCGGCCCCGCAGCGCGGCAAAGGGGTCTGCTGCGTGGACCACGCCCACTTCAACATTTTTCCGGCCCGAATCCAGGTTCACCCTCATTTGGCCGACCGCATGCATATCCCGGTAGGCTCGCTTTCCGAACTGGTGCGGCTGCGGCGGGCGGGGTTTGGTTACTTGTTCGTCCAGGAAAATGACGGCGCCCGCCATGCTTACGATGGCCAGAACGTCCCCACGCAATTGGTGCGGCGCATTATCAGCGCCCAACTGGGCCTGCCGGAACGCTGGCATTGGCGCGATTACCCCGGCCTCGACGAGTTGGCCGCCACTTGCAATGCCTTGAAAGGACAGATTCGCCCGTGAGTCCAGCCCGGCGGAACTCCGAGCCTATCGACAGCCAAGCCCTCTATGAAGGCCGGCGCCTCAAGGCCCTGGCCGCCCGCTGGGATGCCAAAGCTCCTGCCTGGGACCGCGAATTGCAAGACCCGACCTGCCACCTGAACGAGGACGGCGCTTATGACCGCTTCCTGGCCCAAGCCCGCGAGCTGATCGGCCAATCCCGTGATTTTTGCGCCCGGCAAACCGTGATCGACGCCGGATGCGGCACCGGCCTGGTGCTGGCCAAGTTGATCGACGGTTTCGCCTGCGGCATTGGTGTGGACATCAGCCCCGAGATGATTCGGCTGGCCGAGGCCAAGCAGATTCAAGGGGCAAGGTTCATCGTCGGCGATTGCTTTGAGCTTCCCGCGCTTTGCTCTAAAGCCGGGGCTGTCTTTTCCCGGGGCGTCCTTCTCTCGCACTACGGCCCGCGGCAAGGCGAGGCCCTCTTGCGCGCAGCGCGCGCTACGCTGGTGCCGGGCGGTTTCGTTGCTTTTGATTTCCTGAACCAGGCGGCGCGGACACTTCATTGTCACAAGCCCGAAAACAAGACCTGGTTCAGCCGCGCCCAGGCCTGTTTGCTGGCCCGGCGCGCCGGTTTCCAGGACGCCTGCGCCCTGGGCGACGAATCCCGGCGCGTGCTGCTCCTGGTGGCGCTGTCGCAGTCATCGAATGTCCTTCTTGACACCTCCTTCCCATCGTGATGCATTGAGGGGCCTTCAAAGTGGAGACCAGCAAGCTGGACATGAGCTTGGCCGCCGAGATTCCGTTGACCGGGGCGATTGGCAGTCCGGTCCGGATTGATTTTATCAATGAGTTCGGCCCGACGGGCGCCTGGGCGCCCCTGGACACCGTGGTCCTGACCAACACGACGCAACTTTACTTCGATGTCAGCATGTTTCGCCAACCCACCCGGCTCTACCGCCTGGCCGCCGGCCCGTCCAACACCGCTCCGGCCAGCATGGTCTTGATCCCGGCAGGCTCGTTCACCCTGGGCAACTGCATGGACCCGTCCGAGGGCAACCCTCGGTGGCGAACGCCGCGCATTTTGTTGCTATACCAAACATTCAAGGGCGCCTTCGGCATCAGCCAGGCGGAGAAGTCCTAGAAGGTGCGCCTGCTCTTTGCGAAAGAGGTGGCCACCTACATCCCGCATTCCGCAGCCGGAGACTTTTCTTAGCAGAGGACTTGGGGGCGCGGGATTCACTTGCACCCAGTCCCTTGCAGGTGTAGCAGTTGGTTTTCGAACCTCATGACGTTCTGAGAAGAGCATTCAATGAGCGCCATAACCGATGAGCCACGGCTTGCCGTGGAACCCGCCGCGGTCCGGGCATGGGCCGAGGGGCGAACGATATACGTTGAGCTTCACGACGGACGGATTGTCGGCTTCCCCGCCGACCGAGCCAAGGATGTGAGGTTTTCATTTGCTGGCCCTGAGGCGGGCCAGGTATTATGAAGAGACCATGATTGCCTCTGGAAGCTCCACGAAGTTTCTTGCCGGATTTCTATGGGTGGTGGCCGGCTGGCTGGCCAGCGGGACAGTTTGGGCCGGCGGGAGCGGCTTGAACGTCATCGTCGTCATCAATGCGAACAGCACCAACTCCATTCAACTGGGCAACGCCTATTGCGAGCAGCGGGAGGTGCCGCCTCAGAATGTGTTCCGCATGAGCGGCTGGACCGGGGGCGCTGTAACCTGGAGCCAAGCCGAGTTCGAGACCTGCCTCCGCAATCCCCTGCTGGCCATGGTCGCCAGCCGCGGGCTGACCAACCAAGCCGAGATCGTGCTTCTTTCCATGGACATCCCCTATCGCGTCACCAGCGGCGGCAGCGCCAACAGCACTACCTCGGCACTGTTTTATGGCTTCAAGAATGACGCCTCGCCGCCTGGCCCGGGCCTGCCCGCCAGTTGCTCGCTGCCCGACTCCTCCTCCAACAGCTTCGCCTTTAGCGAGATGCCCTTCTCGGAGGCCCCGCCCGACACGGCCCCCACTAACTCCTTCCTGGCCATGATGCTTACCGACACCACACTGAACGGGGCCCAGCTCATCCTCAGCCGCGGCGTGGCCGGCGACAGTTCCTTCCCCGCCCAAACAGTCTATCTGGCCAAGACCAGCGACGTGGCTCGCAATGTCCGATACGTCGAATTCGACAACGCCGTTTTCGACACCCACATCCGCGGCGATAATTCCTTGGTGGTCATCGACACCGATTCCACCTCCTTCACTAACCTCCTCGGCCTGCTCACGGGCCTGGCCCAATTGACCCTGCCCGCAGACGCCTTGGTCGCCGGGGGGATGGGCGACAGTTTGACCTCCTTCGCGGGCGATATCCTCGAATCCAGCGGCCAGACCTCGTTACTGGCCTTTCTGGAAGCCGGTGCGGCCGCCAGTTACGGGACCGTGATCGAGCCTTGCAATTACGTGCAGAAGTTTCCTAACCCGGAGGACTACTTTTACCAGGACCGCGGCTTTTCGATGGTCGAATCCTACTATCAAAGCCTCCTCAACCCCTACCAGGGCCTCTTGGCGGGCGAACCCCTCTCGGCCCCTTTTGCGCGCCCGGGTTCAGCCGACTGGAGTTCGCTGACTAATGGCACGCTGCTGCGCGGCCAAGCCCCTCTGAGCCTGGCGTTTTACGCCGCGGCCACCAATCTGCCGCTGGGCAGGGTGGACCTTTTTGTCGATGGCAAGTTTTTCCAGGACGTAACCAATCTGCCACCGATCGCCGGCGATGTCCTGTCGGTCATTCTCAACGGTTTTACGGTGGAATACCCGGTGCCCAGCGATGCCACGGTGGCTTCCACCGTCACCGGCCTGGCCACGGCGCTAAACGCACAGACCAATACGACTCGAGTGCTCGCCTTCTCTTACGGTGATCGCCTGGAGCTGGATTCGCTGGACATTGCCGCTCCCGGCAGCCAGGTAACGTTAAGCGCCACCACCGAGGCCGGCGCTGCCGCACAATCGGCCACATTCCTCACGCCTGCCCAACCGGCTTTCCTGGATAGCATCGCCGCAGGTTACTTCGGCCTCGGCGTGAGCAACACACCGGCCGTTGGCGATTGGGTACTGCTTGACTTCTTCAAGACCAACGGCACGCACGTCACCGTCGGCGCCACCAACACCGTCCTCGGCGCGACCATCGGCTCGTTGACCCGGGCCCTCCTCAATGAGGTCAATGCAACGGGCCTCCTGCAATCCTCGGATGGGGTGTTGGCTTCGGACTTTTTTGACTCGGACGCCTACGGTATCGCCGAGGCCGGGTTCAATCTCTACGCCCGTTCCGCGGGCTGGCCCGCCGCGCAAATCCAGGCCGCGCTCAGCGCCTCCACCAATCTCGTGGTGCTGGCGCCAGGGACCAACCGGCTCGAGGACAACCTATCCGACCTGCGGCCACGGAACCACCTATATGTCAGCTCGGGCGCCACAATGCTGCCGGTCAGCTTCGTGTGCGACACCACCCAACTGCCCGATGGTTTCCATGACTTGACGGCTGTGGCTTACGAAGGCACCAGCGTCCGCACGCAGACCCGTGTCTCACGGACCATCCAGGTCCAAAACACCTCCCTCTCAGCCGTGTTCACCCCGCTGCTAACGGGCACGAACGCAACGCTGGACCTGCCGCTCGAATTCTCGGTGAATGCCAATCAGACCAACATCGCTCGCATTGAATTATTCAGCACCGGCGGCTCCATCGGCGCGGTCTCCAATCAGTCCGCCGCGGTGTTCCTGGCGCCGTCCGCCAGCCTGGGCTTGGGCCTCCACCCCTTTTACGCCCTGGTGACGGACACCCTGGGGAATCAGTACCGCACGCAGACGGCATGGGTTCGGCTCATCCCGTCCTTTGTGCTCACCTTGAGCGGCCCCCCGCTGGCGCTCTCCTGGGCCGCCATTCCGGGTCTGCAGTATGAAGTCCTGGTGGCGGCCAGCCTTTCCTCCACGTTCCAGAGGGCGGCCTCGGTTACCGCGTCGAACTCCCTCGCCCAGTGGCCAATTCCAGCCCCAAACGGCGCGGCGGCGTTTTACCGCGTGCGCCTGGCTCCCTGAGGGCTGAAATGAACTAATATCATCCCATGCTCTTGATTTTCTCGAGCGCCACGGCCTCCTGGGCGCCTTGGCCGGGAGGCTCCAACCGCGTGAACAAGCCGCGCCAGAATCCGTAGCCATAGAGGATGTGCGTCAGGATGATGAGCGGGGCGGCAGCCAGGCCGCGAAACAGTCCGCCCTGCCTCGCCAGGACTGCCGTCTGCGCAAGCACCAGCACCCCATAAATGGCCAGCGGCAGCAACCACCATTTGCCCACGGAAGTCAGGAAAACCAGGAACGGCAGGGCAACAAGGAAGACCAGGAAGAACGGCGGGACGAAGTTCACCGCCGAGCGGCGTGTTGGGTTCACGCGGAATTGCTCGGCCCTGCCTCGGCCGTAGTTCCTGAGCATCCTGGCGAAGGCCCTGAGGGTGCGCCGTGGCCGGCGATAGACGATGAGTTGGGGGTCGTAAATCAGTTTGCCGCCCCGGTGCAGGAGTTCGTCCATCAGGGCATTTTCTTCGTTGGGATAGAGCGCCTCGTTGAAGCCGCCAAGTCCAAGCATTACGTCGCGGCGGGCGGCCAGGTTGCAGAGAATTAGTTCCTTTTCGCTGCTTTGGCGCAGGGCCCCCACCGGCGCATACCGCGCCCGGCTCGGCCCAAAGGCCAGCCAACTCCCCAATACGAGGGCGAAGACCTGCTCGAGGGCCGGGGCGTCCGGCGGACAAAGATTCGGCCCGCCGGCCATCTTCACTTGCGGGTCGGCGAAGTGGGCTGTTGCCCGGCGCAAACTGGCCGGCTCGGGCACCGAGTCATCGTCCAGGAAATAGATCAATTCTCCATGGGCGGCCTTCATCCCGGCGTTGCGCTGGATGGAAGGCTGCTTGCCGCGCGCCATGATGATCTCCAGCCGATCAGCCGGATAATCCAGAAGGCGGCTGGCGTTCAGGGCCTTGACCTCAGCTTGGCCAGGCCGCGCCGCAATCAGCACCGTCACGCTTGGGACGCTCTCGTTCACCCCCAAAAACTAGTGTGGTGTCCCCGAAATGGCCATTCATTTCATCCTCGACGAACCAAGCGCAGTCGGCTAGGTTTGCAGTGTGATGGCTGCGATTCTTGAAATACCGGAGGTCCGCCAGCGGGTGTCGTCCTTGTCGGTGGAAGAGTACCACCAACTGGGCGAGTACAACGAGCGCGGCCGGCGCACCGAGTTGATTCGCGGCATCATGATCGAGAAAATGTCCAAGTCTCCGCTCCATCGCTTGATTGCCTCATTGCTTTACGACCGGTTGGCGGCACAGGCCCCAAAGGGCTTTTCGGTGTGGAAGGAGGAGCCGCTCACTTTGGCGGACTCGGAGCCGGAGCCCGACATCTCAATCACGCGGGGCGAGAAGCGGGATTACAGCCGGGGGCACCCGGTTTCGGCGGAGCTGGTCGTCGAGGTCGCGGTTTCCAGCCCGGCGCTCGACCGCGAGAATGCCGCCTTATACGCCGAAGCCGGCGTCAGGGAATACTGGATTGTGCTGGGGACCGAGCGGCAGGTGGAAGTGTACCGCCGGCCTGAAATGGGCCGCTACCAGGAGACGCGAGACCTTGGCTCGGAGGACTGGCTGGAATGCGAGGCCCTCCCGGGCGTGCGCCTCCAGGTCCGCGAGCTCTTCCCGTGAAGTGGCTGGATTTTGCCACCCCTCAGACAACTTCTGAATACAGCCTTGCGTTTGGGGCCAAGTAAAGGTAGAAAATCAGGGTGAACTTTTTATCTCTTGACCCGGGGCGCCCCAAGTTCGGGTGGTGCGGGCTGCTCTGCGTGGCCGCGGCCCTCACCGGGTGCGGGCGGAACGATGCCCAGGTTTACCGGGTCGCCAAGGAGGAGGCCTCACCGCCGGCAGCGGCGCCTGCCCTGCCGCCGGGCCATCCCGATACTTCCGGCGGCGCGCCCACGTTGCAGTGCAAATTGCCCGCCGGGTGGCAGGAAGTGCCTCCGGGCCAAATGCGGGTAGCGTCCTTTCGCGTCGCGGGCGCCGGAGGCAAGCAGGCTGATGTGAGCGTGGTTCCGCTGCCCGGCCAGGCGGGAAGCGACCTGGACAATGTCAACCGTTGGCGCGGCCAGGTCGGCCTGGCCCCCGTCGCGGCGGAGGAATTGCCCAAGCTCGCGCAAACGGTCGAGATCGCCCACCAGGAGGCCCGCCTGTATGAACAGGCCGGACCCGTTGCCGGTTCGGGTGAAACGAACCGCATTTTGGCTGCGGTGCTCCGGCGGGAGGGCGTCGCGTGGTTTTTCAAAATGACCGGCGACGATGCGCTTGTCGCCCAGCAGAAGCCCGGCTTCGTGGAATTCCTCAAGTCGCTCAATTTGGCGGCGCCCGCCGCACCCTCGGGATTGCCGCCATCGCATCCGCCGATTGGCGGCGCGGGGATGACGCCCGCCTCCGCGCCCATGGCGCAGGCGGCCCCTCCCGGCCCCGCCAAGCCGAACTGGCAGGTGCCGGCAGGCTGGCAGGAAGTCCCAGGGGGACAATTCCTCGTTGCCAAGTTCGTCATCCACGGCAGTGCCGCCGAGCAGGCGGCAGTCAATGTCAGCAGTTCGCCCGGCGAGGGAGGGGGGCTGCCGGGCAACGTGAACCGCTGGCGCCAGCAGCTTGGGTTGGCCCAATTGCCGGAGAGCGAGGTTGCCAAGCTGCTCGCACCTCTCGAGGTCCAGGGCGGCAAAGCGATGATGGTGGATATGAGCGGCGCCGGCCCTGGCGCGGGGCAAAAGGCGCGCCTCATTGCGGCGGTTATCCGTCAACCGGACCGAACCTGGTTTTACAAGCTCATGGGCAGCGAACAGGTGGTCGAGCACGAAAAGGCCGCGTTCACCCAATTTGTCAAGACGGCGCAATATGCCGACATGAAGTAAACAAAGGACTGAATCTTGAACCGGCGACAATTTCTGGACCGTCTGATCGGGGTCATCACCTCGCTGCGCTTGACGGTGGTGTGCCTCATTTTGGCAATCGTGCTCGTGTTTTGGGGCACCCTGGCACAAGTGGACCTCGGCTTGTACAAGGTGCAGAATGAGTTCTTCCGAAGCTTCTTCATCTGCTGGACGCCGCCGCACTGGGGCATAAAGATACCGGTGTTCCCGGGGGGATACCTGGTTGGAGGCGTTCTGCTGATCAACCTGATTTCCTCTCATTTCAGGCGGTTCATCTTCACGGCGGACAAGGCCGGGATTTGGCTGGTCCATCTCGGGCTTATTTTGCTTCTGTTCGGGCAGTTTCTGACCGATCGGCTCTCCCGCGAAAGCACGCTCCACCTGCGCGAAGGCGAGACCCGGAATTACTCGGAGAGCGAGCGCGAGACCGAGTTGGCCATTATCGACCGGACCGACCCGGCGGCCGACAACGTGGTGGCCGTTCCACAAAGGACCTTGATGCGGCAGAAGGAGATCCGGCAATCGGCCCTTCCCTTTGTCGTAAAAGTGAAGGCATTCTATCCGAACTCGAAGGTGGCTGAACGCGCGCCTAATGCCGCCGAGCCGCCCGCCGCGACACAAGGCGCGGGCCAGCACGCCACGGTTCAGGCGGAGCCTCGCGTGACCGACATGGATGAGCGCGACGTGCCCAGCGCGGTGGTGGAACTGGTCGCGCCCCAAGGCTCGCTCGGGACCTGGCTCGTCTCGGAGTATGTCAAGCAGCCCCAGGAGGTCGCCTGCAACAACCGGACCTATCGGCTCGAGATGCGTTGGCGCCGTTTCTACAAGCCCTTCAGCCTCCAGTTGGTCGAGTTCCGGCACGATGTCTATCCCGGAACCGAAATCCCCAAGAATTTCTCGAGCCGCGTCCTGCTGCAGCGCCCCGATACGGGCGAGAAGCGCGAAGTCCTCATCTACATGAACAACCCGTTGCGTTATGGCGGGGAGACGTTTTACCAAGCCAGTTGGGACAAGGACGACCACGGCACCGTCCTCCAGGTGGTCCACAACCCAAGTTGGCTCACGCCCTATTTCTCCTGCATCCTGGTCGGAGTGGGCCTGGTCTGGCAGTTTCTGACTCACCTCCTTGGCTTCACATTGAAACGCAAGACTGCCCCTGCCAGCAGCGCCCCGGCCCCGGCTTCGGCCCCCACCCCCGCCCCCGCCGGCCTGGCCCTCAAACAAACCAAAGTATGAAATGGTTCCTCAAGCTCTTGCCCTGGTGTTGGGTCGCCCTTTTTGCCTCCGAAATCGTCGCGGTGATGGCCCCCAGGAAGGAAGGCGTCCTCCACGCGCGCGAATTTGGCCGATTGCCCGTCCTACTGGGCGGGCGTATCCAGCCCTTCGATTCGGTGGCGCGCAATTCGCTGCTCCAGATTCGCAGCACCGGCGATGTGCCGCTCGAACAAGTGCCCTCGTGGGAATTCTGGCACCACCCCAGGAAGCTCAAATCCAGCGAATGGCTCCTCGAGGTGATGGCCCGTCCTGAAACCGCCGACACCCGGCCCATCTTCCTCATCCACCACTCCGACCTCCTGGGCGAACTCAAGCTCGAGGGCAAAGGCGTCGAGAAGTCCGGTCTTCACTATTTCGCCTTCAACGAACTGAGGCCGGTCGTTGATGAGATCATGCGCCAGGGACAGAAGGCCGGGGAGACCAAGTCCGCCGATCAGACCCCCTTTCAGAAGCAGGTCCTCAAGCTCGCCAATGCCATTCAACTCTACCAGCGCCTCAAGTACACCCTCCAGCCGGAAGAGGCGGACAATTTCGCAAAAGACCTGGCCGAGTTTCAAAGCAACCTCGGCCCGATCCAGGCCGCCCTCCGGGCCAACGAGAGCGGCGCGGCGATGGACAAGGACCTTATCCAAAAAGTGGCGGAGCCCGTGCGGCGGTTCCAGGTCATGGCCGAGGCGGGCTACGCGATGATCGTGCCTCCGCTGGACCCCCGGCAAACCCCTGGCCGCTGGCAAACCGCCGGCGCCTGTCTCCTGGATTCCTTGCGCACGGGCAAAATCCATCCCGCGATGACCTGGTTTGCCGCCATGGCAACCGCCTGCCGCCAGAACAGGGCAGGGGATTTTAACCGTTCCCTCGGGGACTACCAGGGATGGCTGGCCCCCAAATTCGGCAAGGAGGTGCTCAAGGGCAGGGCCGAGTTCTACTTCAACGACGTGAAGGCCTTCCTCCATGCGATGATCATTTACCTCGCCGCGTTTGTCCTGGCCCTGACGGCGCTGGCGACGTTCACCTTGCTGCCCAATCTCTCGGAGGCACTGCGCCGTTCCGCCCTCTATTTGATCATCCTGGCAGGACTGGTGCATACCTTTGGCCTGGTCTTCCGCATGGCGCTGGAGGGACGCCCCCCTGTGACCAATCTCTATTCCTCCGCCATCTTCATTGGGTGGGGAACGATGGTGCTGGGGATCATCCTCGAGCGCATCTACCGCGTGGGCATCGGCAACCTCGTCGCCTCGTCGGCGGGGTTTGTCACGTTGATCATCGCCCAGAATCTCGCCCTGGGCGGCGATACCATGGAGATGATGCGCGCCGTGCTGGATACGAACTTCTGGCTCGCGACGCACGTCGTCATCATCACGCTGGGCTATGCCGCCACATTCGCGGCCGGATTGGTCGCCATTATCTATATCCTGCTCGGGGTCTTCACGCCCATGCTCTCGGTTGGCCTGGGCAACAGGACCGGCGCGGCCACCGTCGGCAAGGCCCTTTCCAAAATGGTCTATGGCATTGTCTGCTTCGCCACCCTCTTCAGCTTCACCGGCACTGTCCTGGGCGGCATCTGGGCCGATCAATCCTGGGGCCGGTTTTGGGGCTGGGACCCCAAAGAAAATGGCGCCCTCCTCATCGTGCTGTGGAATGCTGTCATCCTCCACGCGCGCTGGGGCGGCGCGGTGCGCGACCGCGGCATTATGAACCTCGCCGTCTTCGGCAACATTGTCACCAGCTTCTCCTGGTTCGGCGTGAACATGCTCGGCATCGGCCTGCACTCCTACGGTTTCATGGACGCCGCCTTCAAGTGGCTGATGATCTTTGTCTCAAGCCAGGCCGCCATCATTGTTCTGGGCCTCCTGCCTCTGAGCTGGTGGAGAAGTTTCCGCCCTCGAGTCGCTTCGCCCCCCGCTCCCGCAAGCCCTGGCGCCAGTCCCGCCCCGGCGACCTGAGAGGCTGCGGCCAAAGAAATCCGTGACGCCTGCGCCGGCGTATGCTACAACTCGCGGAATTCATGAACCGAAGACAATTCATTACCCTCTCTGGGGCTGCCAGCGTGGCGGCCGTCACCCTCGCCCCCGCGACCGCTGCTGAAAGCTCACCCGATCGCGACTACTATGAGCTGCGCCAGTTCACTATCGAAACCGAGGCCCAGAAAAAAGGCATGGATGCTTTCCTCCAGGACGCAGCCATTCCCGCCCTGAACCGGCTCGGGTTCAAGCCGGTGGGCGTCTTCTGCCCGGCTCAGGGTCTAAGCCCCATTTATGTCCTGTTACGGCATCGATCCCTCGAATCGGTGGCCACCCTCGACTCTCAATTCGCCGAAGACCAGGAGTTCCTGTCGCGAGGGTCGGACTTCATCAACGCCCCGGTCGGCGCGCCCGCCTTCAAGCGGATTGAAAGCTCGCTGATGTTGGCCTTCAAAGGCATGCCCCGGCTCGAAAGACCCGTGGACAACCCGGGCCGTGTGTTTCAACTGCGGACCTACGAGAGTCCCAGCGTCAAGACAGGGCTCAAGAAGATAGAGATGTTCAACGATGCAGGGGAAATTCGCATTTTCCGCGAGGTGGGCCTCAACCCCGTCTTCTTCGGCCAGACGTTGGTAGGCTCTAAAATGCCCAATCTGACCTACATGCTGGCCTTCAAGAACATGGACGAGCAGAAGGCAGCCTGGGGCCGATTTGGCGCGCACCCGGACTGGAAGAGGCTCAGCACCATGCCCGAATACAGCGACAAGACGATTCTCTGCGGCATCACCAATCTCTCTCTGACGCCCGCCGATTACTCCCAGATTTGAATCCGTTTTTCCGGCCCGTCGAGGCGCTGCTGTGACCCGGATGTTTCATACCCAAAGAGCGGTTACCGTGCTCCCGAGGACACGTAGCGCAGGTTTCCAACCTGCTGTATCGCCGACTTCCAGTCGGCAAACTGTACCTGCCCGGCCGCGCTTGCTTCGGCTCCGCTCGCTGTTTGCCCTCGCCGCCATCGGGTTGGGCCTCGTTGTGGCCGTCCAGGGAGCCGAGGCGCCCGCCCAAGAAGCGACGCTGGTAATCCACGCCGCCGAGTTGGCGTCCTATCCCATCCCGCGGAACCTGACCGGCAAATTCTGCGAACACCTGGGCGCCAACATTTACAACGGCATGGACGCGCAGGTCCTGCGAAATCCGACCTTCGCCGATTACCCCTTTGCCACCGGCCAGACCACACCCGACGGGCTGGTCACATTCCAATTCGGGCGCGAGCAAATCGAAGCCGAATTGCGCCGCCAGGCTCTCCGTTGCGGCTGGCCCGAGGAGGAAGTCCCGGAGTTGTTCAGCGGACGCCGGGATGGATTGGCATGTTTCTGGTCCCGCGCCGGGCCGCGCGAAGCAGTGCTGGTCAGCCCTGATGCCGGGCCCCAGGGCGGGCGGGCGCAGCGAATCCAGTTCACAAGCGGCGGTGGGGGAATCAAGCAGTGGACCTGGCTGCCGCTGCATCGAACACGGCAGTATGAGTTCGAGTTGCTGGCCCGCTCACCCGGCCTGACCGCCCTCGATCTCTCCCTCGCTCCCCAAGGACAGCCGGCAGCGCGCGTGCAGGCAACCCTCTCCGGCCTCTCGACCGAATGGCGGAAATTGACCGGCACCCTGGCCCTCGCAGAAGATTCCCGCCCCAACGCGCCCTGCTGCCTGGTCCTGTCCAGCCAATCTGCGGGGCAACTGGTCATCGGGCATCTGTTCCTGCGCCCTGCCGATCACCTCGGAGGCGCCGACCCCGACGTGGTCCGTCTCCTCAAGGAGGCCCACCTGCCCCTGCTCCGCTGGCCAGGAGGCAACTTCGTCAGCGCCTATCATTGGCAGGACGGGGTCGGGCCGGTGGAAGGCCGCCCCACGCTTCCTAACTATGCCTGGGGTGGTGTCGAGCCAAACACCTTCGGCACCGATGAGTTCATCCGTTTTTGCCGCGCAGTCGGCTGCGAGCCGATGATCTGTGTCAACGCCGGCACCGGCACGCCCGACGAGGCCGCCCGCTGGGTCGAATACTGCAATGGACCCTCCGCCTCGCCCATGGGTGCCCGCAGGGCCGCCAATGGCCACCCCGAACCCTATCACGTGCGGCACTGGGAAGCGGGCAACGAACTCTGGGGCCGCTGGCAGGCGCATTGGACCACCGCCCCCGGCTACGTGGACCGCTACCAGCGGTTTGCCCAGGCCATGCTCGCGGCAGACCCGACGATTCAACTCGCTGCTTGCGGGGCGCCCGTAATGTGGGGCAAGGCCTGGAACGACACGCTCATTGCCGGCGCCGGCCCTCAGCTCCACAGCATCACCGACCACCCGCTCATTGGCGGCGAGCTGTCCCCGCTCACCGACCCCATGGACGTGTTCCGTGATTTCATGCGCGTGCCCGACCTGCTTGAACGCAAATGGAGTGAGTTGCGGCAGGACATGGCGCGCGGCGGAGTTCGCGATGGACGCCTGGCCGTCACCGAACTCCAGATGTTCGCCCACCTGGCGCCCGGCCCCGGCGGGCAGGAGCACAACCGGCTCAATCCGCAGAACCTGGTCAATCCCGCCACCCTCGCCGAGGCGCTCTATGACACCTGCATCTACCATTCAGCCGCGCGCCTCCAGCCCTTCGTCGAGTTGGTCACACATTCCGCCACCGTCAACCACGGCGGCGGCCTGCGCAAAGAGCACGAGCGTGTTTACGCCAATCCATGTTACTTCGCCAACCTCCTCTTCGCCGAATTCGCCGGAGCGCGCGCCGCCAAATCCGAACTGCATTCACCCTCGGAGCGGGCGCCCATGATTCTCCCCGACGTCAGGAATGCCGGCGGCAATCCCGCGTTCGACGCCCTCGATGCCTTGGCCGCCGTGGGCGCCAACGGCGACTTGCTCCTCTCCCTGGTCAATCGCGGCGCCGGCTACCCAATCCGACTGACCGTGCAGCTCAACGGCTTCTCCAGCGCCGGCAAGGCCCAACTCCGCACGCTGGCTGGCCCGACGCCCTGGGCGGCCAACACTCTCGAAGCACCGGCAGCCATCCAACCCGCCCCCGGCGAAGCCGAAGTGCATGACGGCTCCTTGACTCTCCTGCTCCCGCCCTACTCGCTCGTCCAGGCCAGATTCGTGCCGACGCATTGAACTGACTGTTCAGGCTCTGCCAGCGTAATGGGTCAGTGATGGCGGGGCTTGGCTTTTTTTCGACCACGGATGGACACGGATAGACACGGATTTGGGCCTTATCTGTGTTCATCTGTGTCCATCCGTGGTTGAAATCCCGCCGACACTGAGGCCTTACCTGCCAGCATCCATTGTTCTTGACCTGGCCAGCATTTCTGCCCAACTGATGCTCGTGCCGAAAACCAAAACGCCGCACAAGATCCGGGCACAGAAACGGCTCGCTCGTCCGCCTCAATGATCACTGGCGCGGCCAAAGAGCAGTCTCCGATCAGCAGCCCTTGCCGCAGCCGATGGCGGGTCTGGCGGGAGCGGGTCGCGTTGGTCCTGCTCGGGCCGTTGGTGTTCTTCTCAGGAGCCGAGGCTACATTGCGACTGGTCGGCTACGGTTATCCGACAACTTTCCTTATCAAGGCGGAGTCTGGGACGAACTACATCACTAACGAAGCGTTTGCCTGGCAGTTCTTTTCGAGGGCGACACCCCTGAAACCGTGGCTTTTCACGCTGGCGTCAAAGAGGCCCGGTGCGATCAGGATCTGCATCCTGGGTGAGTCGGCTGCCATGGGGACGCCCGATCCCGCATTTTGCTTTGGACGGATGTTGCAGGCCCAGCTACGCCACGGCTACCCCGACAGAGAGTTCGAGGTTATCAACGCCGCCATGCGCGGGATCGACTCGCATATCATCCGCCTCATCGCCCGCGAGTGTGCGGCGCACCAGGTCGATCTCTTCATCGCCTACACCGGTAATAACGAGATGAGCGGGACGCACGCTCCGGAGCCGAACTCGCCGCGCTGGAAGCAATTGCTCTTCCTCATTCGGGCCAGCCAGTGGGCCAAGTCAACCCGGTTCGGCCAGTTAATCGATTCCCTGGCGAGCGGCGGCCTGGATGATGCTGGACCAGCGGTGGACATGGCCTATTTCCGCAAGCGTCGTTTGCGGGCGGACGATTGGCACCGAAAGCCCACGCTGGCCAATTTCCAGGCCAATTTGGAAGCAATATCCCGCACCACCGCACGCGCCGGTGCCAAGCTCATCCTATGCACGGTGCCGGCGAATCTGAAAGATTGCCCGCCGCTCGCGTCATTACACCGCCCGTATCTTGCCGACGCAGACCGCGCCCGTTGGGAAAAAGAATATGCCCAAGGCGCGGAGTTGGAATCGGCGGGCCAAAAGGAGCTGGCGATCGGGCACTATGCGGCGGCGGCTTTGCTCGACGACCATTATGCCGAACTTCATTTCCGCCTTGGCCAGTGTTATCTGGCCGCAGGCAAAACCAACCATGCCAGGGAGCAATTCCATCTCGCCCTCGACTGGGACGCCCTCGCGTTCCGAGCCGACAGTACGATCAATGCCAACATTCGTCGGGTGGCATCCGCCCGGCTTGGGGCGGTCTGGCTGGCGGACATCGAAGAAGCCTTCACCCGGGATAGCATCCCCGGCTTTGGGCTTTTTGGTGATCACGTCCACCTCACTTTTGCCGGTAACGACGCGCTGGCGCGTGCGCTCTATGGGACAGTGGTGGAGGCGCTTGGGTTGGATTCGAGGAAGCACCCGGCGGCCCCGCTCAGCCCGCAGGAGTGCGCCCAGATCGTCGGCTACACAGCTTGCGACGAACTCAAAGCAATCTCAGCCACAGTCCAGTTGACGGCCCGGCCTCCGTTTTTGGATCAAATGGATCATGCCCGACGCCAGGCTGCTGCTGAATCGGACATACAGAACCGGTTTGCCGCCTTTACGGGCCGGGATGCCGAAGTTTGTCTGGCCGCTTACCAGACTGTCATCCGCCGCGAACCCGATTACTGGCCGATTCGCTTTTTACGCGCCAGCTTGTGCCAGGATCTTGGACGTTATCCCGAGGCAATCGAACAGTTCCGCCGCCTGACGGAGGAGTATCCCCAAAGCAACCGGTTCACGGTGCCGTTCGCGGTGTGCCTGTTCAGGTCGGGAGACAGACGGGGCGCGGTGGCCTTGCTGGAGCATGGCCTGTGCCTCAACCCTGCCGACCCGCAGATTCGCGTCATGCTAAAGCAGCTTTACGCAGGTAAGACAAAATGAAAGGCGGATGCCAGCTTCGGCGTTCGAACCAACCAATTCGGGTTCAATGTCAGTTGGGCCAGCGGCACGACCGTCGTGGCGGACGCCTGCACCAGCCTGGCCGACCCCGACCCGGATTCCGCTGGCCACGAACACCCTCATCAGCGGTTCGCCTTATTTCAGCGATCCCCGGTGGACGAATTATCCCGCTCGTTTCTACCGCCTGCGCTCGCCTTGAACGATGCGCAGGGGTATCTGAAAGCTCGCGAACTCAGCTCGGCTTTCCCGCCTCCATCGGCCGGCCGTTCAGTCGGGCAAGACCTTGACGCGGATATTCCTGAAGCAGGCCTTGCTGCCATAGCCGCGCATCGGAGGATGTCCCTGAAGGGCGAAGGTGCCTCGAGGCTGCCAGGTCACGCCGGTCGAAAGCTTATGCTCGACATCAGCATCTTCAATCTTATACTCGAACATGGCCTTGCCATCGAGCTTGACCGTCACCAAGCCGTCCTGATAGACCACCTCCTGGGTGTACCAGACGTTGTCCGTGACCGGCGGCTTCGGCAGGACGGTGACTATTTCCCGGTTGCTAGCGGGCGGCGCTTCCGGGCCCCACGAGATATTCCTGATTCCGTATAAGCTGCCGGTCCGGCGCCAGTCGCTGTGACTGTTGTCAACCTGGCATTCGAGTCCGCGCTTGGGCCAATCGGTCTCCTGATAGGCCGTATGGAAGTAAATCCCCGAGTTCGCGCCGGGGAACGTCATCACGTCCACCCGAAGGTCGAAGTTCTTGAATTGGTGGCCGTTTACGTTCCCAACATAAAACAGGTGAGCCGGGCCCCGGTCCGTCGCCGGATACTCCATCACGATCATGCCGTCGCGGACCTGAAAGACGTTGGCGTTCTGGCCGACCTTCCAGCCATCCAGGGTCTTTCCGTCAAAGAGGCTCACAAAACCCTCTTCCAGCTGCGGCGTATCGGCGGCGATGCAGGCCGTTGCCAGCGGCACGAGCAAAGAGGCGGTGAATAAGAATCTCATATAATGTTCCTTTTCATTGAATGGGTTGACCGACATTGGAGTTCATGGCCCGGATTTATTAGGGGTTTAGCGAACGGGTATGTGGTTTGTCAACGGGAGAATGCAAAAACAGTTCATTTGATCACCACCGGCTCGGCAGCGTTGGCCGGTGCCGGCGGGACCTCCGGCGGCTTGGGCAGGGTGGCTTCGACGAATTGGCCTTTCTTCAACGTCAGCTCATAGTTGTCGCCGACCTTGCGAACGCCACTCCTGCTCCACTTCGGGGTTCGTCCGCCGAAGTTGTCGCGAATGCGCGCCAGACCGTCCTTGCCGGCCACGAGGCGGAACCATACAGTCGCGTTGTTCTCGCGGCGGGCGCTGACGCAGTGGCCGCCCTCGGCTCGCAGATCGCTAAACGACGCGTCATGCCAACGCCACGGGACCGCCGGGAAGATGCGGACAATCCCGGTATCGCGCCGGCCGGGAGTGGGACTCCAGCTTTGAAGCAGCATTTCCTGGAATGCCTGCATCCCAAGGAAATTCCCTTCGAGCGTGAATGGGCGGTAGGTCATGCTCGAAAAACCGCTGTGCGTCTGGTCGCCGTTCACATGGAAGCCATTCCGCAAGATGAAGGCGTGGACAAACACGTCGAGGTCCCGCACGGCGGTCTCCGCATCGCCGACGCGGGCGCGCAGACAGCTCATCCACGACCACGAGTAGCCGCACCATCCGCTCGGGCCGAGCTTGTCCCATTGCGCCAGCGAAGCCCGGATGCGCTGCCGGTCTTGCTCCCCGCCTTCACAGGTGATGAGGTTGAACGGGTAAAGGCCGATGATGTTCGACAGATGGCGGTGGCTGTAAGGCAGCGGCGTTTGCGCATCCACCAGCAACATCCCGCTCGCATCGGCGTGAAAATCGCCGAGCGCCGCCGCTGTGGCGGCCCACGATTCTGCCTCGCCGGTTCTGCCGAGCGCATCGGCCATTTCGGATAGGGCCAGGAAGAGCATTTTCAAACACGCGAGGTCGTAGTTGCTGTTGGGAATCAGCCACGCGCGGCTGCTGTTGTCGAAAATCTCCGGCGAGGACGAGCGGAACAGTTTCAGCACTCCGTTCGTGTCGGGCTTGAGCAAGGCGCGTTCGCACTCGCCGATGTCGCGGCAGAAGGGATAGGCCCGCAAGCGGAGAAACTCATCATCGGCGGTGTAGCGCCAATGCAGATAAAACAAATGCGCGTTCCATGCGCCCATCGTCGGGGAGAGCGAATACTGCCCCCAGCCCCCGAGCGGTTGGCCCGCCAACGACATCACCCCGGGGACCGCGGCGCCGGGCGCTTCATAGAAATCCGTGGCAAACTTTCGGAACACCGGCAGGAGATCGAAAAGGTAGTCGAGAAAGCAGGCGCCTTCGTCGAAATGTCCCGCCCCCTGGTAACCGATATAGGTCATCTGCGTGTTGAGGTCGTTGTGATAATCGCCCTTCCACGGCGGCAGCCCGCCGTTGTCCGCGGTCCAGACGCCCTGCAGGGGCATCGGCGGGGCGCCGCGCCGCGAGGCTGCGCCGTAGAAGTAGCGCGCCAGATAATAGTATCGCTCGATGTCTGGCTCCGGCAGATGCAGGCTCGAGCGCGCCCAAAACTGCTTCCACCACTGCGCGTGTGGCTCGAGCATCGTCTCCCAGGTCTGCGCCAGCGCGGCGGAACATCGCCTGCGGGCCAGGGCCGGCACGTCGGCGGCGTCCTTCGTGGAAGTGACGGCGACTGCCGCGATCGTTTGGTTGCCAAGGCGTTTGGTTTCGACGCAGGCGCAATACTTCAAACCCTCGGCCGCCTCCTGCACATACCACTGCGCGCGCCCTTCGTGTCCATGTACGGCCGGCGGATAACCCAGGGCGCTGACCGCGCCGCCGCTGCTCGGTCCCGCATCGCCCCCCTGCTTCTTCGCGCCCGACGGAATCAAATCGAATGCCTTCGGCTCCGGGCCAGGAATGCGGATCAAGGCGACCGGTTCCGCCGCGCTGAAAAACGTTTCAATTTTCGCGCCGCCGGCCATACGCGCCAAGCCCTCCGCAGTGGCGAAATTCAGTTCGAACGAACTGATGCTTTGCGATGGGTCAAGCGTGATTTCCAAACGGCCGGCGGGAAGTTTCGTGGGCGTTGCGCCGTTGTACGGCCCATCCCAATCGCCTCCTGTTTTCCAGTTGCGGTTCTTCCACCACTCCTTTTCGGCATGGGGCCGCTCGTCCCACAAATCACCGCGGTCGAGCGAAAGGCGCGCCACATTCTTGTCGCCCCAAAGCAATCCGCCCATTAGCCCGTTCCCCAAGGGTATGGCCTCGTCCCACGAGTTGATCGGCGCGTCGAGACGCAAGTTCAGTGTTGTGCCCGGCAATAATGGATCATCTTGCGATGACGCCTTTGACACCTGGCCGGTCTCCGCGCCCGGCGCAGCGCACAACGCGGCCAACGTATACACGGCCAGGCCAAGCCTGGTCCTCAGAACTGCTTTCATTGCTCCCGAGTGAACCGGTTCGGACTTCTCTGCGCAACAAAGTTCTGCATGAATCAGCCACCTTGCCAAAAAATCGCGGCGACGAGAACGTTGGTGTCAACTACGGCCTTGAGTTTCTCTCTCGCGCGCCCGAACTCGCTCAATTGCGGCCTCCACCTGTTTGCGGTTCTTTCGCGTTTCCTGCGGCCCCGGCCCGCCCGCAGTCTCGATCACCGCGGCAAGCTCTTCTTCAGAGGGGGCGTACACCGGCGTGAGCAGGATGTTCTCGCCGGCTTCGGTCACGCGCAACCGGGTGCCAGCCGTGAGCCGTTTGCTTTTGCGCAAAACCTCGGGTAACGTCAGCTTGCCGTCAGCGGCTATCTTTACCGTAGTCGTCATGCCTGAAGATTCGCCTGGCGACACGCGGCCGTCAAGAGCACACACCTGGCAGGTCGGCCACGCGGGGGTTGGACACCCTGCCGGGGTGCGGACTACCCCGGAACCTTCTTCCGGTGGCCGTTCGCCCCTGTGCCCCGAACGACCACCGGCCCCTCCGAGGCACTGAGTTTGCGTGTCGACGCGGATCCTCATGAACCCGGCCGGATCACACCGGACGGTCAACGAGGGAACATAATTCTTTGCCCTTCAGCGACCGGTCATCTGCTCCAACTTTTCCGGGTATCGGGCCCCTTGCACCTTGATCATTGTGGCCGCGCTATCGATCTCACGAAGCTCATCTCGCGTAAGCTCGATTCCCACTGCTCCGATGTTCTCCTCTAAGCGATGCAGCTTCGTGGTGCCTGGGATGGGAACAATCCACGGCTTTTGACCGAGCAGCCAGGCGAGCGCGATCTGTGCAGGGGTCGCCTTCTTCCGTTCTGCGATCCTGTCGAGCAGTTTAATCAGGGCCTGATTCGCCTTGAGAGCCTCTGGCGTGAACCGAGGGAGGGTGCTGCGAAAGTCAGAGCCGTCGAATTTCGCGTTTTCGTCGATTTTGCCCGTGAGGAAGCCCTTGCCAAGAGGGCTGTAGGGAACGAAGCCGATTCCGAGTTCCTCGAGGGTCGGGATCACCTCCATTTCCGGGCGTCTCCACCACAGCGAGTACTCGCTTTGCAGGGCAGTAACGGGTTGGACCGCGTGCGCCCGACGGATCGTCTGCACGCCTGCTTCGGAAAGGCCGAAGTGTTTGACCTTGCCTTGCTGAATCAATTCCTTCACTGCACCAGCGACATCTTCAATCGGCACGTTCGGGTCAACCCGATGCTGATAGAGCAAATCAATTGTCTCGACTTTGAGCCGCTTCAGCGAGCCTTCGACGGCTTGCTTGATGTGCTCTGGCCGGCTGTTCAGCCCCGCCGCACCGGGCCGCGTATCGCTGCCACTGAGGTCGAACCCGAATTTGGTGGCGATCACCACTCGCCCGCGGAACGCAGCGAGGGCTTCACCGACGAGTTCTTCGTTGGTGAACGGCCCGTAAACTTCAGCGGTATCAAAGAACGTGACACCCCGGTCCACGGCAGCCCCGAGAAGAGCAGTCATCTCCTGCTTGTCCTTGGGCGGGCCGTAAGAAAAGCTCATTCCCATGCAGCCGAGGCCAAGGGTGGAGACTTCCAGATTGCTCTTTCCTAATTTACGTTTTTGCATTGTTTCTCCTTTTTCGCACCACGCCGGTTACTGAGATTTGAGGGAAGCCATATCGATGGAGAAGCGGTACTTCACATCGGACTTGAGCAGCCTCTCGTAAGCTTCGTTGACCTTCTGAATCGGAATGACTTCGACATCGGCGGTGAGGTTGTGCGCGCCGCAAAAATCGAGCATCTCCTGGGTTTCGGCGATGCCGCCGATGTTAGAACCGGAGAGGCTGCGGCGCCCCATGATGAGGCCAAACGCCGAAACGGCGAGGGGCTTTGCGGGAGCGCCGACCAAGGTGAGGTTGCCATCGCGGCCGAGCAAATTGATATAGGCGTTGATGTCGTGATCGGCGGAGACTGCGTCGAGGATGAAGTCGAAGCTGCCGGCGTGCTTCTTCATTTCGTCCTCGTTGCGGGAGACGACGACTTCGTCCGCACCGAGACGGAGGGCGTCTTCCTTCTTGTGGACTGAGGTGGTGAAGACGACCACGTAAGCTCCGAATGCATGGGCGAACTTCACGGCCATGTGGCCCAACCCGCCCAGACCGGCCACACCAACCTTTTTGCCCTTGGTAACACCCCAGTGGCGCATAGGCGAGTAGGTGGTTATACCGGCGCAGAGGAGCGGCGCGGCGCCCGCAAGCTTGAGGTTTGTGGGGACGTGCAGAACGAAGCGTTCATCGACGACAATGCTATTGGAGTACCCGCCGTAGGTGACCCCTCCAAGGTGCTTGTCCGGCGAGTTGAAGGTGAGCGTCAAGTGCGGGCAGAACTGCTCAAGCCCAGCTTTGCACTGTGGGCACGTACCGTCGGAATCGACCAGGCAGCCCACCGCCGCGAGATCGCCGGGCTTGTGCCTCGTGACCGCGGAGCCGGCCTTGGTGACACGCCCGACGATTTCATGGCCGGGGACGATCGGGTACACAGTGGGCATGACGCTGCTCCACTCGTTGCGGACGGCATGAAGATCGGAGTGACAGATGCCGCAAAAGAGGATTTCGATTTGCACGTCGCGTTCGGTAGGATCGCGTCGCGGGATCGTGTTGGAGGCCAGCGGCGATGTCGCACTGGCAGCGGAATAAGCTCTCGTCTTGTACATAGTTTGATGCTCCTATTCTTTTACGGGTCTGGCCCCCGCCTTCACGTCGTAGCAGAGCAGTACATCCTGGTCCCGCAAGTACAGTTTGCCGTTGGCAATGACCGGGTGCGCCCAGGCCGGCTGCTTGCTGCGGTCGGGTTGGTCGAAGCGGCCGCGCTCGACGTATTGCTTCGGGTTCGGCTCAATCAGGAGCATGGTGCCCTTCTCGGTCCGATAGTAGAATCGGCCATCCGCCAGGGCCAACGAGCCCTTCGGCGCCCGGCGCTCGGCGTCGTCGCGCTCGTCCCACAAGACGTTGCCGGTCTTGAAGTCAAGGCAGACGAGGAAGCCACCCTCATTGCCGCCGTTGGCGCCATACAGGCCGCCGTCGAGGAGGATCATGCCGCCGTGGTGGTTTTGCATCTTCCTGGTGGAATAGACTTCTTCGGCCTTGACACCGCCGTTCGCATCCTTGCTGAGCTTAACCAACCCTCCGCCCGCACCGTATGCCGAGGCGGCGAACACCAAGCCATCGTCGCACACCGGCGAGGAACAGTTAATGCCCATGCCGTTGGCAGGCCGGTCATACCTCCAGAGGAACTTGCCGTCGGACGCCGCGACTCCGACGAGTGCTCTCCCGGTGAGTTGCACGTACTGGCGCTGCCCGTCGAAGTCGATTGCGATGGCCGAGGCGTAGGCCGCTCCCGGACCGCCGGGCACCTGGCTCTTCCAGATCGTCTTGCCGGTCAACTTCTCGAGGGCCACCAGCGTCGCGTCTTGGCCACCGGGCGTGCAGATGACCTTATCACCATCAACGAGTGGCGATTCGCGGTAACTCCAGGTTGGCACGCGCCCGCCAAAATCGCTTGTCAGGCTGCGTTGCCAAATGATCTTGCCGTCTTTGACCTGCATGCATGCCAGGTCCCCGCCCAGGCCCAGGACATAGAGTAGTTCGCCATCGACCGTCGGCGTGCATGCCGGCCCCTCTTTTCCCTGCGGCATTTGCTGCTTGAAGGCCGGCCCAAGGCGCGTGCCCCAAAGTTCCTTGCCATCCTTCTCGGACAGGGCCCAAATGACTTCGTCATCGCCGCGATTGCTCATGCCGAATATCCGCCCGGCGGCAATGGAGGGACCGCTGTAGCCGCCGCCCAGTCCCTTGATTTCCCAGGCGAGCGGTGGGCCATCTTTGGGCCATTCCTTGAGCAGACCCCGTTCCTTGGAGATGGCGTTCCGGTCGGGGCCTTGCCACTGCGGCCAATCGAAGGACTCTGGTGAGGCTGCGAAGGCCGTCGCGCTGGAGAGGACCAACGCGAGATACCAGGCATAAGCTTGCACTTTGGTCATAGTCATGGCCTCAAGATAACCTCCGTCCCAAAACTGTCACTAGCAAATCCCGCCAATCCGTTTGCCAAACACGCCGCCCGTTAGCCTCAGCAATCGCCTCCGGCTTAAAATCCCTTCAATTTAGTCCGGATTGTCCGCCAGCCACTGGGTCACCTTGGTCTGCCAGGCATTCCAGTCGGTGCCGTAGTCCTCTTCCAGGAAGAGATGGAGGATGTCCTTGGCCTCGCCGGCCTTGGGGTTCTGCGGATCGCGGGCGACACCGAGCAGGGCCGGCAATTTCAAGCTGTTGGGTCGATTCAGCGCATCGGCCACCAGCACGTCAAGGACCGATTCCGGCAAGGCGGAATTGGTTAGAAACCGGCCCAGGGAGGGATAATCCTGGTCGGACACGAGGTTGGCGAGATGCTGGGCAACCTCAACCTGGCCCTTTTCGGGCAGGCGCGGAAACATCTCCACCATCTTCCTGGCCTTCTCCGACTCCGGGACTTGGGAGGTCAGAATCTCATCAACCTTGTCTTCCCAGTTGGTGGCCAACTCGGAGACCGCCGCAGCCTGCGGCATCACAGATGCGATGTCCGCAGGACGCAAGACAGGACCGGGAGCTGCCTGGCGCTCCGCCGTGTGAACGACGCCGTTGACGTTTCCAGGGCCCGGAGCGGGCGGCAACACTTCCGGTGCCCGGCTTTCCGAGCCTAGACCCCCGCTGCCCAGCCAACCCAGCAAAACGCCCGCCAACACCACTACGGCAAGAATCCCGGCGAATTTAAACAATGTCACGAACTTGCTCATCTTTTCACTCGACAACCCACCCGCGGCCGCATAGCAGGCCATGGGCCGCCTAATAAACCCCGCGGTGAGGGAAAAGTTGCTTCACAATGGAAAAAGCGCCAGTCGCCGGGCGTCCCTTGCCCCACGCTCGACACGCCGGGCACGCTCCCCGCTTCGGTCGCGCCTCCACCGAGCGCATCCCGACACTGCCCCTCAGCAGGGACGGCGTCAAACGTGACCGACAAACGACCCATCGCGGGCACCGGATTGGGAATCTCCGTTCTCGTCCGGGGCGCCCCGCCGGTGCCTGTGGCCGACGCCGCCGCCCTGATGCCCAAGTGGGCCATTTGGAGAGGGCGGCAGAGTAGCGCGTTTCATCGTGTTGAAAAGGTGAACAGCCTGCCTCCCGTGGGCAAGCACAGGGCGGCCTGGCAGAACGTGCGGCAACGCTCGGGCAGGTTGGCGGTCTTTCGGAGGCATGTTCGTTAGGGTCGCAGGTTGCAGCGCCTCACTTTTGCGCAACCAGTGAATCCGGCGGAACGTTTTAATGGTGACAGAACTCATGGCTTGATTTCGAGGCGACTCCACAACTTCTTTGCTCGGGCCGTGATGCGCTGAATGAATGCCGTCTTGCCGCATGTGTAAGCCACACGGTCGCCGGGGGAGGCAGCAGCCAACTACCCGTTGTGGCTCAATTTCCTTGTTTTCGGCGCTGATTTCGGGCGTAACTGGGGCGCGATGTTAAGGCCCCTCGGACAGAAATTCAAAGGGCCGGCGATGGGTTTCGGAATTGCCCAGCCGGCGGGCGAAGCGAACATGTGTGGCCCAGAGCGTCAAGCGGCGCCCGGCTCCGAACGTGGCTTGCGGCGTGGTCCGGCGCGGCTGCTTCTATTGTGGGCCATGGCGTTGACGATTTGCCCCTTGGCCGCCAGCGCGATTGAGCCGCACACCTTCGCCATCGGCGCCAATGCTTTCCTGCTCGACGGAAAGACGTTCCAGATTCGTTGCGGAGAAATCCATGCGCCGAGGGTGCCGCGGGAATACTGGCGGCACCGGCTGCAGATGGCCAAGGCCATGGGCCTGAACAGTGTCTGCGCCTATCTCTTTTGGAACATGCACGAGCCGCGGCCCGGCCAGTTCGATTGGTCCGGTCAGGCGGATGCGGCTGAGTTCTGCCGCATCGCGCAGGAGGAGGGCTTGTGGGTCATTCTCCGGCCCGGCCCGTATTCGTGCGCCGAGTGGGAAATGGGCGGCTTTCCGTGGTGGCTGCTCAAGCAGGAGGACATCCGCCTCCGGACGCGCGATCCACGCTACCTGGGCGCAGCGCGGCACTACCTGAAGGAGGTCGGGCGCGTGCTCGGTCCGCTGCAGATCACTCACGGCGGTCCCATTCTTATGGTCCAGGTTGAAAATGAATACGGTTTCTACGGCAACGACGCCGAGTATATGGGCGCTTTGCGGCAGGCGGTGGTCGATGCGGGCTTCAACGTGCCGCTATTCGCGTGCAACCCTCCCCAGCAGCTCAGGAATGGTTACCGCTCAGACCTGTTCCCGGTTGTGAATTTCGGCTCGGACCCGGCCTCGGGCTTCAAGGCGCTGCGCGGCATCCTGCCCCAAGGTCCGCTTATGTGCGGCGAGTTCTACCCGGGCTGGTTCGATACCTGGGGCGCGCCCCACCACACCGGCAATACCGCGCGGTTCCTGGCCGACCTGGAATACATGCTCAAGGCGGGCGCCTCCTTCAGCATTTACATGGCCCACGGCGGCTCGTCTTTTGGCCTCTGGTCCGGCGCCGACCGCCCCTTCAAACCTGACACATCGAGCTACGATTACGACGCCCCGATCAGCGAGGCGAGCTGGGTCACCGGCAAGTTCCTCGAGACCCGCGAGCTTTTCGGCCGATACTTGCTGCCCGGCGAAACGCTCCCGGAACCGCCGCCGAAAAATCCCGTCGTTTCCTTCGCAGCGGTCAGGGCGATTGAAATCGCCCCGCTCCTGGCGAATCTTCCCGCGGCCTATGCGGAGTCGAGCCCGCGGACGATGGAGCAATACGACGAGGGTTACGGCTGCATTTTGTACCGCACGCGACTGCCGGCGGGACCCCCGGGGACGCTGGAAGCGGCTGCCGTGCATGATTTCGGTTTCGTTTTCCTGGATGGCCAACGAATCGGGGTGATGGATCGCCGGAGCGGCAACTACAAGGTCCGGCTCCCGGAGCGGGCCCGGGGCGCCACGCTCGACATCCTGGTCGAGGCGATGGGCCGCGTCAATTTCGGGCAGGAGGTCCATGACCGCAAGGGCTTGGTGGCCCCGGTAAAATTTTCGTCCGCGGCCAACCGGCTCGAGGAGTTGACGGGCTGGGAGGTCGTCCCGCTTTCCCTCGAGGAGCGCCGCTCGTTTATCGGCAGCCTCCGCTTCCAACCGGTCCCTGCGCAAAGCCGGTCTGAGCATGGCCCCGCCTTCTGGCGCGTCGCGGCCAATCTCGCGAGGCCGGGCGACACGTTCCTGGATCTGCGTTCCTGGGGCAAGGGGCTGGTCTGGGTCAACGGGCGTTGCCTGGGCCGGTTCTGGGACATAGGGCCGTCACAAACGATGTACGTTCCCGGCCCGTGGCTGCGCGCGGGCACCAACGAATTCATCGTGCTCGACTTGCTCGATCCCGAGAAGCCGGCGTTGGCCGGCCTCGAGGCGCCCATCCTGGACCAGCTTCGGCCCGAGTTGGATTTCGCGCGTGCGCGGCGTCCGGCGGTCACCCTGCGCCTTTCCGGGGTTCAGCCCATTCACAGTGGCGCGTTCGCTCCCGGCACGGCGTTGCAGGAGGTGCGGTTCAACCAACCTGCTCGCGGGCGGTTCTTCTGTCTGGAATCGCTTTCCGCCCACGACGGCAAGCCATACGCAGCCGTGGCGGAACTGGACCTCCTGGACCCCAACGGCCAACCCCTCAGCCACCAGGGATGGACGGTCGCTTTCGTGGACAGTGAGGAGCGCGAGCGCGAAGACGGCAGCGCCGAAAACGCCATCGACGGCCAGACCGCAAACTTCTGGCATACCCAATGGGGCAGCGCCTCGCCGGACCACCCGCATCGCCTGGTGCTGGACCTTGGGCAATCGCGGGCGCTCGGCGGTTTCCGCTACGTGCCGCGGCAGGGTTCCGCGGATGTCGGCGGCCGTATCAAGGACTATCGCATTTACGTGGGCGAGCGCCTGGTGACGCCTGCGGAGTAGCCCAATTAGGCGTGACGATTTGTTCGCAAGGATGTCGGAGTGATAGTTGAATGAGATTCACACATCAACAAGGAGATGGCTATGAGATTAACATTTAGGGTTGGTTTAGGAACCGTATCACTGGCCCTGGCCGCTGGGGGGTCAGCCCAGGGCGCCGGGCTGGTGTCTGGGGATGGCAAGCTCGTTGCATACACAGTTCCGGCATACGACGAGGATGGCAGCCTCTACAGTGAGGTTTTCGTCCGGGCCACTGATGGGGCGTCCACAAAGACGCTTGGCAGAGCGGCCGGCCAGCGGGACCAGGTGAGTTGGATAGGAAACGACCGCGTCGCCGTCAGGGAGTTCGGCCTCCCGCGTTCTTTCCTCATGTTCGATGTCACTGGAAAGCGGCTTGCAGATGTCGTTCTTCCTTCCGGGTGCGAAGCCCTGTACATGGCGATCTCGCCCGATGCGCAGAGGGTGGCATTTACGGGAAGCCGGAAGACCGAAGGCCGCAAACAGTACGGCCTGTTCGTCTGCGAGGTCCAAGGCGGCCCTGCAAGGTTGCTGGTCGAGCAAAGCCTCAAAACTCTCGCCGCTTGGTCGCCGGATTCGCATAGACTTGCCATCGGCGCCGGGGCCGGCTACAGCCGGCACCAACCGCTTCAGATCGTGGACATCACCACCGGCGAGATGGATGACACCGGCATTCTGGGAGCCGGAGCAAGCTGGTCCCCGGACGGAAAACTCATCGCCTGCACAACGGCGGTTCAGGGAGGCGGCTCATGGTTCGCGGGCGTTCCGACGGACGGCAAACTTGGGATTTACAATGTGGAACAGCGCCGGATGCGCGTGGTCGAGGGTACTGAGGGCGCCTTGCAGCCGGCCTGGTCAAAAAGCGGGAACTTTGTGGCCTATGTGGCCGGTGGAAAGATAGGGATTGCGAGTCTGGACGGCGGCAACAAGGCAATGGTGCAGCCGCCCGACGGGGCGCCCATTCAGCCTCCGGTGCAGATGGGGTGGGTTGGGGATGAGGCGCTGTTCATCCAAGCGGATCACTATCTCGCGCGCTTCGATGTCTCCCAGGCCAAGCTGGCGACGGTCGCCAAGTGGGACGAGCCAAAGGCGCCGGAACTCAAGCCGGAGGACTTCAAGGTCGTCGAACTGCCCCGCGTGACCGTGAGGTACGCGGGCTTTGACGAGAAACATGCCGAGGCCTTCGGCAAGATCCTGGAGGAGGCGCTCAAGGTCTATGAGTCGCACGGATTCAAGATGCCCCGGAAGGCAACCCTGGAGGCCCGGATCGACCCTTCCTCCACCGAGTTGTGGACCGATGGCGAATCGCAGATGTTTCTCCATCTGAAATCCAAGGAGCTTCTGGCTCCGTCGACCAGGACAGGCGTATTTAACATTTACGGCGTATGCCATGAGTTGGGGCACATCGCCATGTACCGGAGCATGGAGAACCTCATGGGCCTGCCGCAGGGCGTCGGGGAGGGCTGGGCTCACTACGCCGGCAGCGTTGTTGTCACCGAGGTCGCGGGCAGGCTGGGCAAGTCCATTTGGCCGGAGTACTACGACATTGCCGAGGTGGAGGGAATCGGCAGGCTGAAGCGCGCGGCCGAGGAAGCCAAACCATGGGACAAGATGGAGCCGACCTCCCGCGCAGCTTTGGTCTTTTACAGGATCGAAACCGATTACGGGCGAGACAAGCTGGCCGCCGCGATGACGGCCGCCCTTGCCGAGCGCCCCACAGGGAAGGCCATCATGCCTCTGCTGCTGTCCAAGCTTCGGACGGTCACGTGCAATCCAACCGCTGCCGATTGGGCGCCCGAGAGCGTGCTCGTGCCTCACGTCGAATGGCAAACCAAGGAGCGCAATCCGGGCGATGATTTCTTCGCGGACCAGAAAGTCGAGGAGGACGGCGGAGGGATCTGGCTCTTCTATGACGGCGGCGGTATGGGGGACAAGCTGAGCATGTCAGGCGCGGCCCAAACGGTGCTGTTCCGGTCGCCGGAAGGCTCATGGCAACTTGACGGCATGAAGCTTTTCAGCGCCAGGTACGGAGCCGATGAGCCGCCTAAGGAGGACATCTCCATCTATGTCTGTGACGAGAGCTTCAGCCTCCTGCATGAGGTGAAAGTGCCCTACGCGAGCTTCGAGAAGGGGGACGAGAAGTGGCAACGGGTTTTATTCCCGCCGGTTGAGGCGACCAGGACTTTCTACCTGGGAGTCGACTTTCATGCCACCGCCGAGAAGGGTGTCTATGTGGGCATGGACAAAAGCGTCAAGCACTCCCACTCGCGAATCGCGATGCCTTATGACCAGGTGAGTGACATGAAAACGACAGCAGACTGGATGATTCGCGCGCACCTCCGTCCGAAGTCATGAAACTGGGCTTTGGTCTTTAGCGCCACCGGATCAATGCGGACCACTGGAGGGCGAATCGCGTGGGGCTCGGCATAAACGCGGTGGCGGGGGTCCTGTCGGCTCTTGCTTGGCGGCGAGGGGTGTGCTACAAGCACGGCAAATGAAACCTCGCCTCTTCTCGTTTTCTCTCACTGCGCTCCTGGCATGGCTTTACACGGTGGCCGGCGCGCCGGACAGCCTGGCGCAAACCAATGCATCTTATGCGCTCGAGGTCCTGCCTCAGTTTACCGCCGCCGATGTGCCTGCGTTCGGGCCGTCTGAAATCCCGGTTGACCCACCCAACTGGACCGTGTCAACGGAGGGTACAGCGGGTCTGCCTGGCAAAGGCATCGCGCAGCACCCGATGCTTTATATCGGTGAAGGCTGCAACAAGATGTTCCTGGTTAATGGCGGCAAGGTGGTCTGGACTTATTCCACGGGCAAAGGGTGGGAATACGATGACATTTGGCTGCTTTCCAACGGACATATCCTCTTCTCCCGCATGGCCTACGCCGCGGAGGTGACGCCGCAGAAGCAGGTCATCTGGCGCCTGGATGCGCCCAAAGGGACTGAAATCCACTCGGTCCAACCCCTTGGCCTGGACAAGGTCCTGCTCATGCAAAACGGCGCCCCGGCAGCCAAACTGATGGTTATCGACAAGAAAACCGGGGCCGTCGAGGTCGAACACGCCATGCCCCCTGCCGGGAGCACACACGCCCAATTCCGCCGCATACGCATGACCGCCAACGGGACCTACCTCGCCCCCTTCCTCCAAATGGACCGAGTCGTGGAGTACGACAAGAACTTCAACGAGATATGGTCCTACAACATCCGCTCGCCTTGGGCGGCCATCCGCCTGCACAACGGCAACACGCTCATCACCGACGAGCGCGACCGTCTCACGCGCGAGGTAAGCCCCAAGGGGGAGACGGTTTGGGAGTTCAGCCTGGCGACCGATTTGCCGCCAGGCATCAGGTTCGTCGATTCTCAAAGCTGCGTCCGCCTGGCGAACGGCAATACCATCCTTTGTTCCAGAGGCAACGGCGGACAGGGCTGCCAGCTTATCGAGGTCACGCCGGACAAGAAAGTCATCTGGGCCCTCAAAGACTGGGCAAACCTGGGTCCGGCCACCGCCGTCCAGATGCTGGAAGACCCCGGCATTCCGGAGAAGCCCGGCGATCTCCAGCGTTGATGCCCGGTTCAGGGTTTTCCGGCCTTTGGCTTTGTGCCCTCGGGTTCGGCTCTTTGGGCCTGACCTGTCATCGGCACGAAGCGAACCGGCAGGACCGCCTGCCGTTCGAGCTTCTCACCGTTCTTGCGCAAGAGCAGCAACTCCTGGCTCCATCTCGGCCCAACCGGAATAATCATCCGGCCACCGTCTCTGAGCTGCTCGATTAGGGGTTGGGGAACTTTCTCCGGGGCGCACGTGACTATGACCGCGTCAAACGGCGCAGCCTCGGGCCAGCCTTTGTAGCCGTCACCCGCGCGCACCTGCACATTGGTGTAACCCAGGCGCTTGAGGTCGCCGGCCGCCCGCTTGGCCAGGTCGTCAATGATCTCGAGCGTATAGACCTGTGCCACCAGTTCGGCGAGGACGGCCGCCTGGTAGCCGGAGCCGGTGCCGATCTCCAGAACGCGATCGGTCGGCTTTGGCTCAAGTTGCTCGCTCATGAAGGCGACGATGTAGGGTTGGGAGATGGTCTGGCCGTTGCCGATGGGCAGTGGGCAATCCTGGTAGGCCAGCGAACGCAAGGACTCGGCCACAAACTCGTGACGCGGGACTTTGCCCATCGCCCTGAGCACGCGGGCGTTGGTGATATTGCGCCCGGGGCCGGAGAGCTGCTCTGCCACCATCTGCCGGCGGGCGAGGGCAAAGGGTTCGTCTGTCGCAGCCGACAACGGCGGTGAGGCAATATCGCCCAGGGTCAGAGCCGTGGCCCCCAGGACCCGCAGCAAAATCGTTTTCCTCATAGTTCAAGGCGGTTGCGCGCGGCCACCCGCCACAACCGGGCCGCGGATGCGTGCTCCACGGCCTGCCGGAACCCGCGGCGGGAGATGCGCTGGTTCATGTTGGCATGATAACACCCCACGCAAGCCCTGACACGGTTATCCGCATCGAAGAGTCGCCGCGCTTGCTGTCCCTTTGGATCGGCAAGGCGGTTTGGACCCGGGACAATGAGCGGGGTCATATTGATGGGGTGGTGTTCAAGAATATCACCGCCGCGGCCAATCCCTTGATCGTCCAGCTTCAAGGTTTCGATGAGACTCACCTGGTTGAAAACGTCCTGTTCCAAGACGTGGTGGTGAACGGAGCTGCGCTCTCCGCTGCGGACGTGAAGACGAACGCCTTTGTGAAAGGCGTGAGCCTTCCCGCTCGATAAACAGTTTCCATTCCGGGATTCCGTGCGGATTGCGCGGGCGTAGAGCCTAGCCTCGATTTCCACGGAGGGGAATTGAACTAACATTTTCAGCATTTTGGCGACCAGCTTCGGGGCGCAGAGTTAACGGCTGGCGGGTCGCGCCGGGCGTCGCACTACCGGGCGCTCCCT